>Ga0157374_10000855_pt1 | contig 26661 bp, 22 predicted proteins | sample M25metaG_FD_115308 | JGI IMG/M metagenome (GOLD analysis project Ga0157374, IMG submission 115308) | Miscanthus rhizosphere microbial communities from Kellogg Biological Station, Michigan, USA - M2-5 metaG | ecosystem: Host-associated > Plants > Roots > Rhizosphere > Soil | place: USA: Michigan... | reverse complement strand
GCAAACTCAAATCTACCGACGGCGTCTACGGCATCCGCTTCGCTCACAATACCGACGCAACCGTCAGCGATCTGAAGGTCACCAAGCCTTGATCACTCACAATCGAATCCTGCTGCCATTGCTCATCGCGCTGGCAGCAGGAGCGAGAACATCTGCTCAGACTGCCTCTGCCCAAACGAAATCCGTTGTGCCATTTGTAGGCTGTAAATCCGATGGCCAGATCGGCCCGGGCAAAGCACCTCGCGGCAAACCAAAGACAATCTCAGTCCCTGCCACCGTTGCGCAACGACTGGCCTACTACGAGGAAGAAGGCGGATTGGCCGTTCTTGCTCCGAGCGGTTGGTATTGCTTCGGCACCTACGGATCCAGTGGAACGAATCTTTACGTAGCGCCGCAACCTATCGATCCAAAGCTGATTCTCTCTGGATCATGGAAAGGTTTTACAGGGCCCATAGTTCAATTCACCCTCGAATATGGGGGCACTTCCGGACGATTCGGCGTCGCTAAGACTATTGCCCGCGTCTTCCCAACACACAGCGAATTTGTCAGCAAAGTAATTTCAGACCAAGAGCAAGTCTCACCTATAAGTTTTCCCCGCGGGCCCTACCCCAACGACAAGCTCATTTACAAAGGCGACGACAGCGTCGAGTTTGAAACCCCGGCACAGTCGAAGGGTCTAGGAACAGATTCATTCTTATTGCCCAGTTCTGATCCGATTCGCGGTGTGAAAATTCTCGTCGGAGCTGAACCTGACTTGATGTCGCTCTCTGCACGCCTACCCGCAAGCGAGACCGATCTAACCTCCGTCATCATCCAGCAGACCGAACTATATGCCGCCTCCGTCAAGCCTTGAATGCAGTAGCGAACTTCAACGGTTCGACAACTGAATAGGATTCCCGTCCGGGTCCTTGCCATCGCAAAGAAAAAGTTCATCCCACTGCCGAACCTTGCCAAACGTCGCACCCCGCGCCACCAGCTTCTCGCGCATGGCGGCAACGTCATCGGCATAGAACGCAATCTTGGGCCCTTTGCGGCCCGGCGAGGATGGACCGGCGTGCAAGCCGATCCTCGCTCCTCCCGCCGCAAACTCGCGCCAGCCCTTCTCGCTGGAGATCTGCTTCAGGCCAAGCACCTGCCCGTAGAACTCGCTCATCGCATCCATCTGCCCCGTAAAAAGAATCACGCGCGCCATCTTCATTGTTGAAATTCTCCTGATCTTCTCTCGGCGATCCAAGCATACCTGCCGGTATTGCTAAGCGCGGCGTCAGACTTTGATACCCTTGATAATGGCCGCGCATCTCGCATGAGATCGCGCGGCCACTCTTTTTTATGAAGCACGCCCTGAAGCCCTCGCAGTACGCCATCCTCATCACCATCATGCTCACCGCATCCGTAGGAGACACGCTCCTCTCCCGCGGCATGGCGCAGGTTGGCCAGGTCGACATGCAACACCTCGGGCTACTCTGGCACGCGCTCTTCAACCCGTTCGTCATCAGCGGAATCGTGCTGCTGATTGGCTTCTTCGCCAGCTACATGACCGCCCTCTCCTGGGCGGACCTCACCTTCGTCATGCCCGCCACCGCCTTCGGCTATGTGGTCGTGGCGTTGCTCAGCCGCTTCTGGCTGCACGAACAACTCTCCATCTACCGCTGGGCTGGCATCTTTCTCATCGTCTGCGCCGTCGGTTTCGTCGCTGGCGGCCCCTCCCGCACCGAAAACCCGGACGATCCGCACGAGCTCGGTCTCATGGACTCGGGAGCCGGACGATGACCCTTCACACCTCCGAACTCCTCCACCAGTGGAGCGCCATCACCGGCGTTGCCGCCCTCGCCATCGCCGGTGAGGTCCTCATCGCCTCCGCCATGCGCGACCTCGGTGACCTCGACAACCATCGCACCGGCCCCGGACTGAAGGGCTATCTCGGCCCAGTCAAGGCCGTTCTCTCCAGCCCCAAATTCCTCATCGGCGCAGCCTGCATGGCCCTCAACTTCTTCGCCATGCTCTGGGCCCTCTCCATCGTCGACCTCTCGCTCGCCGCCCCCGCCATTGCCTCGCTCACCTACATCGGCAACGCCATTTGCGCCAAACTCGTCCTCGGCGAGAACGTTGATCGTCGCCGCTGGCTCGCAGTCCTCTTCGTCTGCATCGGTGTCGTGCTTATCTCAAAGTAGGGAGGGCAAACACCTGTCAATACCCTTCGGTTGAGGAAATCGCCACAACCAGCAGATACACAATCGTTTACGTCCAACGGCCGCAGTGCCGATTAATTCCATTCAGTTCAGTAGAATGGAAATGAGTGGAAAAAAATAGTTTCTCGGCTCTGCGTCTCTAGCCACCGAAAGTCTTTGTTTTCTGTATTTTCGGAATCAACTGCCCTGTTTTCAATATTTTGACTCATGCAAATCGCATATATAGCTCAAAATAAACCCCTTGTGCGCTAAATAAGGGGAGGGGGTGCCTCAGAATAGCTTCATGAATCCGGTGGCAGGCAGCTCCGGAGCCATGAATTTCATCCTGTCTCCTGCAACTGAACCCGCAGCAAGACGCCCGCTTCGCACCGCGCCTTCCATCGTCGAAGGCCACTCCGTCGCCGTCCAGTCCCCGGCGATGTAGAGTCCCTTCCACTCGGTCTCCTGCAGCGGCCGGAAGTGGTCAAGACCCGGAATTACCGAGAAGGTCGCGCGAGCCTCCTTTAGCACACCGCTCTTCAGCAGCTTCGCCTGCCGCGCAGCCGGGAAGAACATCTCGAACTCGGCGATGGCCGAGGAGAGTATCTCTTCCCTGCCCATCTCGAGTTCCGGCCACGAGGCGCTGATGACCAACTCGAGATAGCAACCCCGTTCCAAGGGCCAGCGTCGGATGCGCGACTTCACAAAGACCCACTGGATCCGCGTATCCAAAAGCACGGCGTGATCAAGCCCCGTAACGTCGCGGTCGTACCAGAGGTGGATTGTCGTGATCGGCGAGGGAACAAAACGACTGAAGGCCTCTTCCAGAAGAGCCTTCTCTTCGGCCGATGGCTCCAAAGCCGCAAGCAGCGAACGCGTCTGTTTGAAGTCGGTAGCCAGAACGACGTGGTCAGCCGTGTAGGATTGCGGGCCACAGAGCGCAGTCCAGCGCCCATCCGCGTTCTGCTTCAATCCTTCAATCCCTGACTTGAGCCGCACATCGACGCTATGCTTCTCCGCCAAAGCCGCAATGGGCGAGAAGAACTCGCTCAGCGGAGCCGCCGGAATGCCGAGCCTTCCCGCCTCAGGCGAGCGCAGGAACGATTCATGAAATACTTTGCCCGCATACTTCACAGAGCAGCGGTCGAACGTGTCATTTAGCGCGCCCACCACAACCGGCTCCCAGAAATGCCGGATCGCCTTCTCGGTCTGTCCAGTCCTCTTCAGCCACGATTCAAAGCTCTCCGAGTCGTCCTGAGGGTAGCCATGGAGAAAACGCAGCAGACCGCCAGCAATCGCTGCCTTGTCCCGCAGGCCGAGCATCGGAGCTCGTAGAAAGCTCACCGTCTGGTGCATCGGCGCCGGAAGCGATCCTGGACGAAGCAGGCTGCGGTTTCCATTCGGCTCCATGAACACCAGCTCGTCGTACCAGCGGATCGAATCCGCCATTCCGGCCTGCCGCGCAAGGTCCAGCAAATTCGTGCAGCAACCGACGACTACGTGCTGCGAATCGATCGTCTCCTCAAGCGCAGGATGTTCGTACGAGTAGGCTCGGCCACCGATGTACGGCCTGCGTTCCAACAGCGTCACACGCGCCCCAGCCTGCGCCAGCGCCACTGCAGCCGAGAGACCCGCTACTCCCGCACCCGCGACGATGACGTCAGAGTGTGTTGCCTCGCTCACGCAAGCACCCTGTTGGCAAGCGACATGGCGGCTCCCTGCGTCAGGATCCAGACCTTTTCATGGGTTGGCACGCTGATGCGCTCGTGGAAGACCTCGTATCTGCTCAGCACGATGCGCTGCAGCAGGCCGTGATAGATCGTAACCAGCACCCACAACGCAGCGCGGCTATCGGCATCAATCAGCGGCAGAAGCTGATTCGCCGAACGGTAGTAATGCTCGGCCTTCTGGCCTAGCTCCCCCAGCAGTCTGCGCTCGTCTTCCGTAATGGTTGCAAGCAATCCAAGCTCGCGGACCCGCTCCATCGGCACATGATGCTCCCGCAGCATGTCCAGCGGCAGGTAGATTCGCCCCCGCTCGGCATCCTCTTTCACGTCGCGCAGGATGTTGGTGAGCTGAAACGCAACGCCCGTCTCTTCGGCGAGCTTCTCCGCACGCGAGTCTTTGTATCCAAATACCTTGATGCACACCAAGCCGACGACAGAAGCTACCAGATAGCAATAACGATAGAGGTCCTGAAACGTCGCAAAGGTCTGAACTCCATTCGCGTCCGCCGGGAGCGGCTCCAGGTCCATCGTGGTTCCCTGCACCAGTTCTTCCAGCAGCTGATCGGGAATCTCAAATCTGCGCTGGGTATCGTTGAGCGCAAGAAAGATCGGATCGTCGGTCGGTGCGCCGTTGCGCGAAGCACGCCAGGCTTCGGTCCACTGCGCCATGGTGATGCGGCGTTGCTCGATGGGAAGCGTCTCGTCGTCGGCGATATCATCGGCGCGGCGCATGAAGGCATAGATTGCGCACATGCCATCGCTCTTGTGCTTGGGCAGTACGCGAAAGGCGTAGTAGAAGTTCTTTGCCTCGCGCTTGGCAATCTCGCGACAGACCGCGTATGCCTCGGGAATGGTCACCGCTTCGTCCCCACCCGCAGCTTTTCCAACAGAGAGCCACCCAGCAGACTCAGCTTCTTCACTTTTGTCACGACAGGTCGTCCTCGTAAAACGTCGTAGTCCTGCGCGACAATGCCGTCAAGGATGGCGTCGCCGCCTTTCCGGAAGAGGTTCAGCGTGACGGCAAGCTCGCGGTCGACGTGCTTGCTGATCTCGCCACCTTCCGCAAGCATGGTCCGAGTCCGAACCACCAGATCTTTGACCATAGCGCCAAACTCCGGAGTGAAAACCCGACCTTCAATCTGTCCGTCCTCTACACCGAAACGCACCATGGATTCGGCAGGAAGGTAACGGCGGCCACGCTCCTTGTCTTCCACAACGTCCTGCCAGAAGTTCGCCAGCTGCAGCGCCGTGCACACCTTGTCAGAGAGCAATGCGATTCTCTCGTCACGATAGCCGCAGACCCACAGAACGAGCCGCCCAACCGGATTCGCCGAGTAGTGAGAGTAGTGGAGCAACTCCTCCCAAGTCTCGTACTCAGTCTTAACCTGGTCCATCTTGAAGGCAGTCACGAGATCAAGAAAGAGCTGCCGCGGCAGATCGCAGGCGCGAATCGTCTCATGAAGCGCCACGAAGACCGGATGCATGGAACGCTCGGGAAAGTCGTAGCACTCATCGAGCATCGATCCCCACGAGTCGAGAAGGCGAGTTGCGACCACGGGATCGTCGACTTCGTCACTCAGATCATCGGCCACCCGGCAATAGGCGTAGATGCTCTCGAAGTGGGGACGCACCTTGCTGGGTAGAAAGAATGTCGCTACGTGGAAGTTCTCGTAATGGGTCTTTGTCAGGTGTGCGCACCATTCCTGCGCCTCCGCCAACGTCGGCCGATCCAGCGGTGTCAGGTATTGGTGAGGGGCGCCCAGCAGGGCATGCTCGGTCGAACTCAGCTCGCTCACCGCGGTGCTCCTTCAGGAAACACTGCTGTCTTGATCTCGCGGGAGCCTCCAGTCCGTGTCATCATGCGGGCGAAGAGATCGGGCACCTGCTGAAGCGAGACGCGATCCGTAATTGCTTCAGCAGATTTGAATCGGCCGCTGGCGATCAACTCGAACGCCGTCCTACAGGTTGCCGGAGTGTGATGGAAGCTGGCCTTCATCGTGATGTCGCCATAGTGGAGGCGATTGGTGTCGAAGGAAACCCTGCTTCCGCTGGGCGGACCGCCGAAGAAGTTGACGACGCCGCCCTTACGGACCATGTCAACGCACCACTCCCAGGTCTCAGGCACGGCGACAGCCTCCACGACTGCATCGGCGCCGCGCCCCTCGCACGTTAGCGCACGGACTGCCGCGATCACATCTTGTACAGCAGTGGTCTGCACTACTTCGCTTGCCCCAAAGAGCTTCGCTGTAGCTACCTGGTCGTCACGCTTGACGACCGCGATGACGCGTAGTCCCGCCAACTCCGCGACGTCCATGAACATCAAACCGATTGGCCCCGCTCCTATGACCACCATCGTGTCACCGCGTTGCGCTCCGGTCTCTTCAAGCCCGCGTACGACACAAGCGAGCGGCTCCGTCAGTGCAGCGTGTTCGAAGGGAACGCCCGCAGGAATCAGCAACGTGTTCCTAGACACGATTCGTGCCGGGATGCGGATGTATTCGGCATAAGCTCCATTGTTGAAGAGAAGGTCTTCGCACAAGTTCTGCTGGCCCTTGCGACAGAAGAAGCAGACATCGCAGGGTGCAGAGTTCATTGCCACGACCCGGTCTCCTTCGCGGAAGGCCGTAACGCCCTCGCCCACCTCGGCGACAATACCAGCCACTTCATGCCCGAACGGGATCGGCGGCGTAAGCATCATGGCGTGGTACCCGCGCCGATAGACCTTCAGGTCGGTCCCGCAGGTTAGCGCTGCGCCTACGCGGACGACGAGCTCTCCGGCCGCAGCCCGAGGCGTGGCTACGCGCTCCAGGCGCAAATCCTCCTTGCCGTACAACACCGCCGCCGTCATCTCAGAAACCATCATTTCTATCTTCTCATCTCGGGCGGTACATGCCTATCCCCTTACCCCGAAGAGGATCAATAACATGCACTCTCCTCGTTAGCCGCTGCATCTGATACTCTGAGCCACAGACACGACATGCCCTTCGTTTCCCCAGAGGACTTCGCAAAACAGAAGGTGACGGCCATTCAGGACTACGCGATCCTGTCGTGGCAGGCTATCGTCAATCTGTTCTCCCGCCCGCGTTACTGGTCCGACATCTTCACGCAGATGGACCTGATCGGCGTTGGCTCCCTTCCGACGATCGCGCTGACAGGATTTTTCACCGGCTCCGTGCTTGCTCTGCAGTCCGCTACATCGCTTAAAGCCTTCGGCGCCGCCAGCATGACCGGAAACCTTGTGGCGTTGTCCATGGTAAAGGAGCTTGGTCCCGTTCTGACAGGCCTCATGCTGGCAGGACGCAACGCTTCGGGTATGGCGTCGGAGATCGGGTCGATGCGGGTGACGGAACAGATCGACGCCATGCGTGCCCTGGGAACCGATCCTGTCCGAAAGCTGGTTACGCCGCGACTTTACGCCACAATGTTTATGCTTTTTTTCCTCACCATTATGGCTGATGCGGTGGGCATCGCCGGTGGCGCTCTGATCAGCGTAACCATGCTGGGGATGAACACATCGACATACTTCCATAACTCGTACCGGTCGCTCGAGTACGCGGACATCGTCCAAGGCCTTACCAAGCCGCTCTTTTCCGCGTTTATCATCGCTACCGTGGGTTGCTACTTCGGCATGACCACCAAGGGCGGCACGCAGGGTGTAGGACGCTCAACAACCCAGGCCGTCGTGGTCTCGTCGGTCTTCATTATCATCGTGGACTTTATCGTCAGCCGAGCCATGATCGGCATATTTGGCAGATAGGGCGAGCTATGGCTGAAGACCTCCTGATCCGCGAGAACGCACAGCAGCCTCAGCCGGAAGATCAAGGCCCGGTCGTCACCTTCAACAATATCTCGATCGCATTCGACCTGAAGCCGGTTCTCGAGAACGTCTCATTTTCCGTATCTCATGGGGAGACCCGGATCATCCTGGGCCCAGCCGGCGGGGGCAAGTCGGTGCTGATGAAGCTAACCGACGGTCTGCTTCGGCCAGATTCCGGCGTTATAACGGTCTTCGGAAACGAAATTACGGCGATGTCGGAGACCGAATTGTTCAAGCTGCGAGGCCGTATCGGGATGGTCTTTCAGGAATCCGCGCTTTTTGACTCTCTTTCTGTGGAAGACAACGTGGCTTATCGCCTCCACGAAGAGGGGGTTCCGGAGAAGGAGGCACATGAGCGTGTCTTCGAAGCATTAAAATTTGTCGGGCTGGAACAGGCGATCGCGAAGTTCCCGTCGGAGCTTTCGGGGGGTATGCGACGGCGCGTCTCTATCGCGCGCGCGATCGTCTCAGAACCGGACCTGATTCTTTATGATTCGCCAACAGGCGGTCTTGATCCGATCACATCGACAACGATCATAGAGCTGGTCATGAAGCAGCGAGACGTCAGTCACACAACGTCGCTGATGATCACCCATCGGCTGCAGGATGCCTTCACGATGGCAATGAACCGCTTCAATCCCGAGACAGAAAAGATGGAACCTCTGCCTGGTGGAGGCGTCGATGAGAGCACAAAATTTCTCGTCCTAAACGAAGGCAAGGTCGTCTTCGACGGCAACACTCATGAATTGGTAAGCAGCACCGATCCATGGCTACGCCAGTATCTCTCCTAGTCCTATTCCCCGTCGCCATGAGTCTTCTTCCACTCCGCGTAAGGTATGCGCGGAATCGACATAAAGCTGTCACGTGTGCGGACGTAGTTGCCCAGACCGTTCATCCTTCCAATCGCGTGCAACTCGTCGGCGCGAACATAAGGACCTGCCGGATCGACGAACTGGTCTTCCACAAAGATCGAGACGACCCGGCCAAGGATGATGCGCGACCTACCTATTTCCATGGTCGTATATTCGCGGCACTCTAGCGCGGCATGTGCTTGAGCGATGCGCGGCACGCTGACGACGGACGACCGAGCTGTGCTCAGCTTGGCTATATCAAGCTCGGAGATCTCTGCCGGAAAGTCGGTAGCACAGATGTTCATCTGTTGCGCGATGTCCTCGGTAACGACGTTGACAACAAATTCACCCGTGCGACGGATGTTCCTAGCTGTGTCCTTGGGAACGAATCTGTTGGCAGGCCGGTCGGTTACACCGATTCCAACGATCGGAGGATCGGTGCAGAGGTAGTTGTAGGCGCTAAAGGGAGCTGCGTTCAGGCCACCCTGCTCATTCATGCTCGTCACCAACGCAATGGGCCGCGGCGCCACCAAACCAATCAGCAGGTTGTAAATCTCGCGAGGAGTGGCTTTCTCGGTGTCGAACTCCATGGTCGCTCCCTCTTCCTCTGAAGCCTATAAGAAAGAGGATGCTCCGTGCGAGGCACATTAGCTTGAGATTGTTATTTGCGCGCAGGGGCGTTCTTACCTGATGAGGAAGGCGCCGCCGGAAGCGTATAGATCACCTCGCCGGGACGCGTGTAGTGAAGCTCCTCACGGGCCTGGTGCTCGATGGCATTGGGATCGTTCTGTAGCCGCTCGACGTGGCCTTTCAGCAGCTCGTTCTCTCGCTGCAGGCTCTTTAGCTGATCGTCCAGCATCTTTGCATCACGGTTCTTCTGCTGATAAGCGGTCAGCCCATTCTGTCCGAAGACAACATGATAGCCAACCCCAATAGCCAGCCCCGCCGCAGCGACTGTGGCTACCCGTCTCCAGCCGGTATGCGCCCTGCTGAAAACACGCACAAAGACGCTGGAACGTACTGCGCCGGCGCCGTTAGTGACGTGGTGACCCATAGTTAGAAGTACAAAGTTCTATGCAGAACACCGTCAAGTGGAAAACAAACCTATCCGCGAAACGAACCAAGTTCGTACCCGCTCAGGGAACAAAGCATTGGAAGCGGATCTGGCAGTCCGCCTGGTGAAGGACTCCCCAAATGCGCGTGCACCTTGATATCCTTTTGATGGTGCAAATCCTCTTTGCCATTTCGGTTACCTGCCTCATGGTTCTGGTCGGGGCAGCAGTTGCTATCGTTAGGCATGTGCGCACCAGCCATCAGAACAACCGTACTCCGGCCCCTCCCGAGCCCAGTTTCGGCCAGCACTTCAACGCGGCCGCCCAGTATGGTTCTGTTCGCACTCCCCGACTTGTTCCGCATCAGAGCCTTCAGGCCATTACGGCGAAGAAGGGCTGGAACACGCCGTCCCAGGTTGTTGAGATTCACCCCGCTCCTCCCGAGTTGAACCCTGCGCTCGGGGCACGTAAGGCTCCTCAGCCGGCACGTCCTGTTTCTGGCACCTCCGAACGAGTAGACTGGGCTCACTTCAACAAAGATTTCGGCGACCTGACCGACCCGTACACCTCACGCCCGCGCAAGATCTCCGGAGTACGGACAGAAGCTTCAAAACGTTTTTAGCGCGAAAGGAACTCTTTCAATGCAATCCGCTCTTTCCTCCTCGCAAGGTCTTGCCCAGAACACTCCTCGCGCGTTCACCGATTCCCTTTCGGGTCGCATCGTTCTGGCCATCGGCGCCGCTGTCTTTGTCGCCCTCTGCGCGCGTATCTCGGTACCTCTGCCCTTCACACCGGTTCCCCTCACTCTGCAGAACTTTGCGGTGCTGCTTGTAGGCCTCGCCCTCGGCCCGGCTGCAGGGTTCGCGGCTATGGCTCTGTATCTCGCCGAAGGCGCCGTAGGTATGCCGGTCTTCAATCCGCACGGCGCGGGCGGTATGTTGCAGCTCTTCGGCGCCACCGGGGGGTTTCTCCTCTCCTATCCCTTTGCTGCCGCATCAGCTGGATGGGCTGTCCGCTCCCTTCGTGCTGGCTCGCTGTATGTTCGCTCTGCTATTGCGTGCATGTTGGCCACCCTCGTAATCTTTACCTTCGGCACCATCTGGTTTTCCCAGTTTCTTCACCTTGGCGTAACTGCCGTTTGGAACATGGCCATATCCCCTTTCCTCCCGGGGGAGATCGTAAAAATCGCCGCAGCCGCCGGTATCTACAGCTCCCTCAGCCGCTGGCACCGCGCCTAATTTTGCTTTTGACTTTCGCGTGCCGACACAAAGGCGCGTCTTATTCTCCTTTCATCACTGGCCAAAGGAACACCGCATCATGACAGCCGCACAGACAGCAATTCAAACGATTAGCATCGCCCACAGTCCCGACTCCGACGACGCATTTATGTTCTATGGACTTGCCACCAACAAGGTCCGTGTTCCCGGCTACAAGTTCACCCATGTCCTGACCGACATTGAAACCCTGAACCACAAGGCCATCAATGAGGCGTTTTACGACGTTACGGCGATCTCGTTCCACGCATATCCGTACTTGCAAGACAACTACACCCTGATGGCTTGCGGTGGCTCGGTAGGCGAGGGCTACGGCCCCATGATCGTTGCCAACCCGAAGCTGACGCTCGCTGAGGCGAAGAAGGCCCGTATTGCTGTTCCGGGCACCCTAACGACAGCCTTCCTCTCCCTCAGGCTCTTCCACGCAGATATCGAATACACCGTCATTCCCTTTGACCAGATTATTCCTTCGGTAAAAGCGGGCGAGTTCGACGCTGGCTTGATCATTCACGAGGGTCAGCTTACCTACGCAAACGACGGGCTGGTGAAGCTGCTCGATCTCGGCCAGTGGTGGCGCGAACAAACCGGTCTTCCGCTTCCGCTTGGCGGCAACGCGATCCGCCGCTCTCTAGGTAACGAAACGATGCTCACGGCGACCGATGCGCTTCGCGACAGCATTCAGCACGCTCTCGATCACCGCGAAGAAGCTCTTTCTTACGCCATGCAGTTTGCTCGCGACCTTGATCCGACGCTCGCGAATCGTTTCATCGGCATGTACGTCAATGAGCGCACCCTCAACTATGGCGAGGACGGACGCGAAGCGATCCGTAAACTGCTCGACATGGGCTACGACCGCGGCATCATTCCGCACCGCGCCAACGTCGATTTCGTCGGCTAAATTTCTTAGGGTGAGATCAGCTTGCAGGGGCTCAAATCTCGGCAAGCTGTGTTATCCTTAATTAGTTGATTGATTGCAGCCTACGCATGTATTTGCAATGGCTCTCACCCGACGCTCCTCTTCCTGAGGACAGCAACAACCTTGGACGCGTAGCTCAACTGGCAGAGCATTCGACTCTTAATCGACAGGTTGAAGGTTCGATTCCTTCCGCGTCCACCATTCTTTTCAAGCAAAATCAACAACTTATGAGACGGCCAATTCTCTCGGAATCCCCCTTCTGGGTCTAGTGGCTGTTCTGATGGCTGTTTTGCCAAAACTTCACCGGATGTGGCCTGCTGTGGGTTTCATCTTCCGATGCGAACTTCGATGTTCATCGCATGAGTCAACAGAGGCGGAATCGATTTTCCGTCCCTCTTCATCTCTTCAATCCAAAGATCGATCCCCTCGCGGCTTTTCGGTTGCCGATAACAGGGCAAATGCGCTCATCGAGCTGGCGATTAATAGGTGATGTCGCAAATCGTGAATTTGATCCTTCAAGAAGATTGGAAGAAATATTCAAGACACCGTCTCTAGGAAAAGACCCTAATAACCAGGCCCTCCGAACCTCGAAGCTCGACAGAGTTGTCTACCCGTTCTGTGTCACGACGAGAGTCGATGCTCGCGAGAACGATCCCGGATTCTGCAGCCACCTCCATAGGGCTGTCACCAAAATTGAGAAATATCACAAAGCGCTCGTTCTCTGCGGCCCGTTCGTAACGTAATAGGTTGCCTAACGTTGTGAGGGAACGCAACTGACCGAGTGCCAGCATTGGGTGCGCACGCCTAAGAGCGATCAACCTGCGATACAGATTCAAGATGGATTCTCGGTCTGGCTCCTCAACTTCAACATTCACTGCCCGGTGATCAGATCCGAGAGGCAACCAGGGCTGGCCGTGCGTGAAACCGGCCATCGTTGAACAATCCCATGGCATAGGACTGCGTTCTGGATCTCGTCCCATCCCTATCTCGGGCTGCCTCTTTTCCGCTGGATCTTGCACATCTTCCGGACGAATTAGCGCATTGGTCATGCCGATCTCTTCGCCGTAGTAGATTGTCAATGTTCCAGGAAGAGTGAGCAGCAGCATAGCTGCTATTGCGGCTTGCGAAACGCCCACTCTGGTCGAAATACGCGCATTGTCATGATTTCCTAATACCCAATTTGGCCATGCTCCCTGCGGCAACACTGTCATATATTCGGAGATAACCTGCGCTACGGCTTGCGCGTTCCATTGACATTGGAGCAGCAGAAAGTTGAACGGCAAATTTGCACCCTTCAAATCCCGTCCGTAATAAGTCATCAGATCCTTTAGGGGAAGGTATATCTCTCCTATCAGGATTCGTCCGGGATAGCGGTCAATCACGGCCCGCATTTCTGCCACAACCTCGTGCACCTCCGGACGATTGGAGTTGTATACCGGTAGCAAGCTGTTACCGGAGGATTGCGCCGGGTTGAAGTCAGGATTCGGTGGGTTATCGCGATACTGATCGTCCTTGATAATCAGCCACATGACATCTACGCGAAATCCGTCGACACCCCTGTCCAGCCAGAACCGTAGAGCATCGTACATGGCCGCCCGAACTGCGGGGTTGCGCCAATTCAGGTCTGGCTGTTCTTTCAGGAACGAGTGATAGTAGTACTGGTTCGTAACGTCATCCCATTCCCAAGCCGGACCCCCAAAGTTGCTCATCCAATTGTTCGGCTCATCGCGCCACAAATACCAATCGCGTTTGGCATTTTCACGCGAAGAGCGACTTTCCAAAAACCATGGGTGTTGATCAGAGGAATGGTTAGGAACAAAATCTAGAATCAGCCTTAGATCTCGACGGTGAGCTTCTTTGAGCAGACGGTCGAAGTCCTGGATGGATCCGAAGATTGGATCGATGTCGCAATAATCAGCGACGTCATATCCGAAGTCGGCCATAGGGGACCGAAACATTGGAGCCACCCAAATAGCATCCACCCCGAGGCTCACTAGATAGTCGAGTCGCTGGATAATGCCATCTAAATCTCCGATGCCGTCTCCGTTGCTGTCCTGAAACGACCGGGGATAAACCTCGTAAATCACCGCGGATCGCCACCAATCTAGATTGCGCATCTAACTTGCTCCAAGAAGAGTCTCGACCGGAAAGACAGCCCACATGATCAATGACCTCTGGTACAAGAACGCAGTGATCTATTGCCTCTCAGTCGCAACTTATATGGATGCAAACGGAGACGGCAGTGGCGACTTTCAAGGCTTAATGCGACGCCTGGATTACCTGCAGGGAATGGGCATTACGGCGATTTGGCTAATGCCGTTTCAACCGTCTCCAGGTAAGGATGACGGCTACGATGTCGCAGACTACTACGGCGTCGACCCTCGCTACGGCACCCTCGGCGATTTCGTTGAGTTCACCCATAGCTGCAAGCAGCGCGGATTGCGCGTGCTGATCGACCTGGTGGTCAACCATACCTCTAATGAACATCCCTGGTTCCAGGCCGCACGTCGCGATCCACAATCCAAATATCGCGACTGGTATGTGTGGTCAAAGAAGAAACCGAAAAATGCCGCTTCAGGTGTAGTGTTTCCTGGGGTACAGAAGTCAACATGGGACTACGACCAGGTTGCCAAGGCCTACTACTTCCATCGCTTTTACGATTTTCAACCGGACCTCAATACTTCCAATCCTGAAGTTCAAGCCGAGATTCTCAAGATCATGGGCTTCTGGCTGCAACTTGGAGTCTCAGGCTTTCGCATGGACGCTGTTCCATTTGTCATTTCGCAGAAGGGCGCAAAGGTCGCCAAACCTGAAGAGCAATACGACATGCTCCGCACCTTCAGCCAGTTCCTTACCTGGAGAGAGGGAGAAGCAATCATTCTGGCCGAAGCGAACGTGCTTCCAGGTACCGACATGAAATACTTCGGTTCCGCTGGTGAGCGCGTGCAGATGATGTTCAACTTCGAAGTGAACCAGCACCTTTTCTATGCGCTCGCCACCGGTGATTCTCGACCACTCATCAAGGCAATGCGGTGGACGAAATCGAGACCCGCTACGGCGCAGTGGGGGCAATTTCTGAGAAATCATGATGAACTCGACCTCGGACGTCTCGAAGTCAAGCAGAGAAAGGCCGTTTTTAGTAATTTTGGTCCCGATCCGGACATGCAGCTCTACCAACGTGGTATCAGACGTCGCCTCGCTCCCATGTTGCAAGGCGATCGTCGCCGACTTGAACTTTCCTACAGTTTGATGATGACATTACCGGGCACACCCGTGATTCGTTATGGCGACGAGATTGGTATGGGAGACAATCTCGCTCTGCCTGAAAGAAACTGTGCCCGAACACCTATGCAATGGTCTACAGAGCCGCAGGCGGGATTCACGAAAAGTGATCATCCGGCACTGCCTGTCATTAGCGATGGCCCCTACGGTTTTCAACACGTCAACGTCGCTGATCAGCGCCGGGATCCAAACTCACTTCTCAACTGGATGGAACGTATTATCCGCATGCGGAAAGAAGTCCCGGAGATAGGTTGGGGCGACTTTTCTTTTATTTCGGCAGGTAGTCCAGAGGTCCTGGTTATGCAGTACATTTGGCGAAATAATTCCGTACTATGTGTACACAACCTAAGCGGCGAGCCGCGAGAGATTCGATTCTCGATTCAAGCCGAAGAAGAGAAATGCCTATTGGCCAATCTATTATCCAACGATCACAGTAAACCCGACGCGCGTGGCCTACACTCCATGCTGCTTGAACCGTACGGCTATCGCTGGTTTAGGGTTTGTGGCTTGGACTACCTGCTCAAACGATCAGACATTTAAGGGCGCAATATTTCGTTGAGCGCATCTCGGCTGGCTGAATAACGTCAATGAGTGCATTGGCGATTTATCACCAATTGACCTCGGGTAAAGCATCGCTAAACTGCCGACCCGCGATAAGGTCAAGTTGTTCCTACGGTCTGTTCCAAAAAGATGCTCAACACAATCGCCTTGATAAACCTTTTGAGACACAGCAAGTTCTCTAGAAACTGTATTCTCCGTCCCAGAAGGCTCGCTGAAACTTGGTTGCACCCCAATGAAAAATAGACCACGAAAGGGGCCGGAATCATCGTTCCAGAAGGTGTGGCTCGGAAACAACGGTAGATGGACATAGCCGCGCGCCAGATCTATGGCAGGGTCAGTTCATTAGAACGTGCGATTCTCCAACAATCAGGATGCACCGATAACTCAACATATGCGGTTTACCAGGACTAATCACAGAGATAAGGAGTTACAAAGCCTGCCCGTCGCAGGCTCCAATCAAGTCTGGACTACGCTAGGGGAAAGAAGCATAATGTCGTGGTCAAGAAAGGCTGGCGCGACGACACCGTTGAAATTCGCGTCTCTGAGATAAGATGGCGGACGATCTGAATCGATTCTTCGCAGATATTGGAACAAATAGGGAGGCTGATCCCTGCCGAAGGCTCGTTCGCAGACGCGATGTTGAGGTTCGGGACGATAAGCGTTACACGAAGCGGCAGCCGACTATCGTGTACTGTTGGTCCCCATCGTGGTTGCGTTTGAAGCGCGGGTGGGATCCAGGCGCGACGGGCTTCCGATCTGGCTGTTCGGCGGAATTGCCAGACGGGAAAATGGGTCTTGGTTCGCAAGATTCACGGCGCCAGGGAAATCTGGGCGTGGAGGGAAAGGGCCATGGAATATAAGGTTAAGCGCATTTCGACAGCAGGGATCGCTGAGGCCATCGCGAAGGCGACACTCTATCGCTCGCTCAACGAACCGGAAGAGGCAGAGTCGATCTGTCGCGACATCTTGACTATCGAACCGCAGCATCAGCTCGCATTGCGTTTACTTGGTCTCGCTCTCACAGATCAGTTTACCGGCGGTGTGTCCGATCATCACCGAGAAACCGAAGAGATTTTCCGACAGCTGAAGGATCCGTACGAGCGGCTCTACTACACTGGGATACTGCACGAGCGACGCGCGAAAGCGCAGCTCAAGGCCGGGCAACTACCTCATTCACTGGCTGCGCTCATCGACCAGGCTCTACACCTTTTCGCGGAGGCGGAGAAAATCCGTCCGGCAGGAAACGACGATGCCATCCTTCGCTGGAATCGTTGCGTGCGGCTGCTTCAAAATCCAGCCTATGATTGGGGTGAATTGGAACAAGAATTGGTTCCGTTCGACGCCCAGGAAACCCCGCCAAGATAGCAGACCTCCGCGGTATTGGGGAACTAAGATTGAATCAGAGGATGCGGAACAACCGCTTCAGGGGATCGAAGTAACGATCCGCCACGCGCTCTTTGAGGGGAATAATCGCGTTCTCGGTAATCGTTATCGACTCCGGACACACCTGCCGGCAACAAGTAGTAATGTTGCAGTAACCGATGTTGTGCAGGTACCTCAAATCGCTGACCCGGTCTTCGGTATCGAGCGGATGCATTTCGAGTGCAGCGGCATAGACGAGCAGACGCGGACCGATAAATTCGTCGTGCTTGTGGTGTTCTCGCAACACGTGGCACACGTCCTGGCAGAGAAAACACTCGATGCACTTACGAAACTCCTGCACTCGCTCGACGTCGGCCTGCTGGATGCGCCATGTACCGTCGGCCGCGTCGGGTGGGCGGGCCTTGAATTGCTTGATCGTTTTCTTGGCCCTGTAATTCCAAGAAACATCCGTGACTAGATCGCGTATGACCGGAAACGCATGCATTGGCTCCACAATGACCGGCATATTCAGGTCGATGGCACTTAGCCGGGTCATGCACATGAGCCTAGGCATGCCGTTAATTTCGGCAGAACACGATCCACACTTGCCGGCCTTGCAGTTCCATCTCACCGCCAGGTCGGGTGAATGCTGCGCCTGGATGCGGTGCACCGCGTCCAGAACCACCATGCCCTCCTCCACGGGTGTTGTGTAATCCTGGAATGCGCCGCCGGCGGGGTCTCCGCGCCAGATGCGAAATGTCGCTGGTGTGGCCATCTATTTCGTCTCCTGCTACTTCGTCTCTTCAATCACCTTCTTCAACTCATCCGGCATCGGCGTAAGTGCGCGCTTCTCGACTTGCATCTCACCGTCTGCGCTGCGACTGATTACGATGTTGTACTTTCCCCATTCCGAGTCTTTGGCCGGGAAGTCTTCGCGGAACTGCGCGCCTCGGCTTTCTTTTCGCAGCACCGCAGCACGGGTAATTGCTTCAGACACGACTATCATGTTTCCAAGATCAATCGCTGTGTGCCAGCCATTGTTGTATTCACGATTGCCTGCTGTGCCTGCCCGTTCCGCCCGCGCGCGTAATTGCCCGATCGCGTCGAGAGCCTGTTGCATTTCACTCTCGACTCGCACTATCCCGACGAGGTCTTGCATTGTCTCCTGCAGATCGTATTGAATCTGATACGGGTTCTCACCAGAAAGGCCGCGGTCGAAGGGACCGAGGGCCGCTGTTGCCGTAGCCTGAAGCTCCGTCTCGTTAATAGTTACTGGGCCGTTGGCATTGGCGAACGCCGCGGCAAAGCGTCCTGCCCGCCGTCCAAAAACGACGAGATCAGACAGGGAATTTCCGCCCAGCCGATTCGCGCCATGCAATCCTGCCGCCACTTCCCCAGCTGCGAAAAGCCCGGGCACAGTGGACATCTGCGAATCGCCATCGACCCGGATTCCGCCCATCATGTAATGAGTCGTGGGACCGACCTCCATCGGCTCTTTCGTAATGTCCAGGTCGGCAAGTTGCTTGAATTGGTGGTACATGCTCGGGAGTTTGCGTTTGATGTACTCACCTGATTTCGGCATTCGCTCCTTGATCCATGAAATATCGAGGAAAACGCCCCCGTGAGGCGAGCCTCGGCCTGTCTTTACTTCGCGATTGATGCACCGCGCAACATGATCCCGGGTGAGCAGCTCAGGCGGACGGCGCGCATTCTTGTCTCCTTGCGTATACCGCCAGCCCTCTTCTTCAGAGTCCGCAGTCTGCTCTTTGTACAGGTCAGGAATGTCGTCGAACATGAACCGGCGGCCTTCGCTGTTTCGCAAGACGCCGCCTTCGCCGCGGACACCTTCGGTTACGAGAATGCCGCGCACGCTGATCGGCCAGACCATTCCGGTGGGGTGAAACTGAACGAATTCCATGTCTTGGAGTTCGGCTCCGACGCGATACGCCAATGCAAGGCCGTCCCCTGTGTATTCCCAACTGTTGCTGGTCACCTTGAAGGAACGCCCGACTCCGCCGGTGGCAAGCACCACTGCCTTCGCCTCCCACAACTGGAAGCGGCCCTTCTCGCGGTCGTATCCGCAAGCTCCGGCAATTCGATTTCCGTCGAGCAGCAGCCGGAGTACAGTGCACTCCATGTGGACTTCCATCCCAGTGTGGATGCCGTGATCCTGAAGTGTCCGTATCATCTCCAGCCCCGTGCGGTCACCGACGTGGGCCAGCCGGGGGTATCGGTGTCCGCCGAAGTTTCGTTGCAAAATCTTGCCGTCAGTCGTGCGATCGAAAAGCGCGCCCCATGCCTCGAGTTCGCAGACGCATTCCGGTGCTTCTTTAGCGTGGAGTTCGGCCATGCGCCAGTTGTTGAGATACTGACCGCCGCGCATCGTATCGGCGAAATGGACCCGCCAGTTATCGCGATCATCAACATTGGCCAGTGCTGCCGCTATGCCTCCCTCAGCCATCACGGTATGCGCTTTGCCGAGCAGCGATTTGCAGATCACTCCCACCTTCGCCCCGGCGGCTCCAGCTTCGATGGCGGCGCGCAGGCCTGCTCCGCCTGCTCCAATCACCAGTACGTCGTAGGAGAAGCGCTGAAATTCCGGCATCTAGAGAATTCTCCAGTCATGCCAGATGCCCATCGAACAGAGACGGATGTAGATATCGGAAAAGGCAACCCAAAGAAGGCTCGCCCATGCCCACTTCTTATGCCCCGCATTCAGTCGGCTCACGAAGTTGTAGATCTTGTGTCGAAAGGGGTGATCCGAGATCTGGTCGAATGTTCCTCCGATAAGGTGCCGGAATGCATGACACCCGAATACGTATCCGGCAAGAAGCACGACATTTACGACCAGAACGAGGCTTCCAATCCCGATCCCAAATCCCTCCGGAAAAAAGAATGACCTCAACGCGTCATAGACCAGAAAACCCCAGACAATGTACGAGAGCCTCAGAAAGTAGCGATGAAAATTCTGCATAATGAGCGGAAAGGTTCTTTCCCCCAGATAACTCTTCCGGGGCTCGCTCACCGCGCACGCCGGAGGATCGGCCCAAAACGATTTGTAATACGCGCCGCGGTAGTAGTAGCAGGTCAAACGGAACAGGCCGGGAATCCAGAGAATGAGCAGCGCCGGAGAAAAGGGCAGAAAGTTTGGATACCATCTCGGTTTCGGGCCAAGCAAGGCGTGAGGGGAGTTGCCGAAAACCTCAGGTGAATAAAACGGTGAGATATATGGACCATAGGTGTAATGGCTATTTTGAAACGCCGCCCAGTTGGCATAGACCAGAAACGCACCGAATACTATGAAGACTGCCGTCGGAGAAAGCCACCAGGCGTCGCGCCGCGATGTTTGGCCAAACTTGCCATTCTTCCAGACGATATCGGGAGCTGACATCGACCCTCCGTGGCGGAGAGATTCGCAGACTGTGCCCTTCCCGCCCGATGGCATCGCATTCTATAGCAAGAACTCCGTCGTCAGCCAGTTGCCATTTGAGTCAGGCAGAATCCGGACCGACAGTCATGCGAGCCGCACTACTACCTCTGGTTCAGGCTTGTCTGGAATTCGGACGCGAGAGGCGAGAAACGTTTCGTCTTCAGGCTAATCTCCCGACGGCACGGAGGGGTTAAACTTTGCGCTTTGAATCCTTTCGAACGGCGTGAGGGCCGAGAAATAAGCGAGATGCTCAGCGCTGAATCATCTAGGAACAAAGCTTGATGCAGAGTTGAAGGAGAACATACAACTCGCCGAGAAGCGAAACAGACATCCGTCTGAATTGATTCGGGGGCCGCTGCTTCTCCGAGAAAATTCAGCAGGAAAAACTAGGGTGGACATCCAAGTCCCAAAACCGGTCGAAATAGTTGGGACAAGACTGCTCTACTTTCTAAAAGTAGAAAGTTGCTGAGGCTTGCAAGTCGCGGTTGTCGTTCACCGTGCCGGTAATCTGGCCTGCCGTCGCCGAGCCCAGCGAAGTGTTCGGCGTGCCGAAGTTCGGCGTGTTGAAGACGTTGAACGCATCCACCCTGATCGCCAGCCTCATCTCGTGGTAGAGCACGATCTGCCGCTGTAGGCCTACGTCCCAGTTCTTCGTGCTGGGGCCGTAAAGCACCGAACGTGCCACATTGCCGTACGTGTTCGCAGTCGGAATCTGGAAGGCGCATACCGTTCCGTCGGGAAGAGTCGTAGCGCCCACCGGGCACAGCGTTGCGTTAAAGAAGCGCTGCGGCGTGCCGTGGTCGATCTTGCCGAGGCTTCCGATACGATGCGGCCAACTTGGTGCTCCATTATTGACACCGCTTGCCAGTGAGACGGAAAACGGAGCGCCGGAGGCATAGGTTGTGATGGCGTCGAACTCAAACCCGCCGAGGATATGCGACATCACGCCATTCTGAAAATATGGGCGCCCTCCGCCAAATGGCAGAAGGTAGTTCACTGCGCTCACGAAGCGGTGCTTCTGATCGAAACCCGATGTTCCATAGCCTGCGCGAATGTTGGTAATCGTCTGCGGATTGCCCGCCGCGCCGCCTCCCGACGCCGCCGATCCGCCATAGTCCAGCGACTTGCTGTACGTGTAGCTGACGAGCGCCGTAAGCCCGTGCGTCTGCCGCGTGACATACTTCGTCTGCAACCCGTTGTAGTTCGACGCATTGACCGGTTCCTGCCGAACCCAAGTCGAGATGTTATTGAGCGGCTGAATCAATCGTCGCGATGTCGTGCTGCCCGAGCCCGGCTGCACCTCGTTCGGGTTGAAGCTCAGCGTCAGATGGACAGTGTGGCTGCCCGCATAACCGACGGAGACCAGCCCGCCGAACGCCTGCCGCTCCACGTTGATCGTGTAAGTCTGCATGCTTGGCGTTTGGTTCTTGAGAGAGTGACTGACAATAGCCGGCGCCGCCGCGTTCAGCGCCGCCGTGTTCGTCAGCGTAGCAATGGGGAGGGTCACCGCGCCGGCAGGGAACGGATTGCTAAGCACCGGCTGGCACGTCGTCGAAAGATTCGTCGCCGAACACTGGTTTGCAGGAGCAAACGACCCCGGCAGCGGATATGTCGCCGGGCTCGAGAATGTCTGTGAGACCGTGAACGGCGGATTTTGCCCAAGCTCGTTCGACGCCGATGCCGGTGCTACAAAGTACGTAATACCAAACCCGCCACGGACGACGGTCGCTCCGCGGCCGTCTGCGTTAAATGCGAAGCCAAAGCGCGGCCCGATGTTGCGGTACTGCGTCTGCACACCGGCCGTGCGACTGACCTCGTTGAGGCCTGCGAAGATGAAGACGTTATTCGTATAGTCGAAGTTGGCGAGTTTGTTGTCCTTCTCCACCTCAGGACGAAATACGTCGTAGCGAAGCCCGAGATTGAGGGTAAGACGTGGCATCACCTTCCAGTCATCCTGCGCGAAGCCCGCGTACTGAGATGTCGTGATGTAGTTCGGCTTGATAAGAAAGTTGCGGCTGCCCGCATTGGGGAAGCCCAACAGAATCGCCGCCAACCCCGAGCCACCCTGTGACGATGTGCCGCTGTTAGTAAAGTTCGTACTGAATGTCAGGCCACCCCGCGTCGTCGTGTTGGTAAACGGCGAGGCCAGCGTCCGCACGTAACGCATGCCCAGCTTGAGCGTGTTCTTGCCTTTCGTGATGGTCACATTATCTTCAATCTGGATGCTGGTCTGCCGCGGATTCGCTGGCAAAAACGCAGTGCCCCCCTGCAAGCAGGTGAACTCCACACCGCAGGATGCACCGATGGTGAAGTTCGGGAGGCCAGTCGTGTACGGACTGATATTCAGTCCCTGAATGCCCAGCGAAGTTGAAGCGTTGTGTCCGTAGTCCGACTGGAAGGTGAACGGGTTCGTCCGCGAGTAGCCCGCTCGGAACTCATTGAAGAATTCCGGCGTGAAGATGTGGGTCTCATTCAGTGCTAGGCCCTGCGGCTTCAGCTCTGTGTTCTGAATACCAGCAACATACGGCCCAAGATCGAACTTCGACGCAGCAAAACTCGGTGTAGGAAGACAGCAAGTGCCCTGGCCGCCGGTCAACGGGTTCGGCGAGGTCTGTATGAAGCTTTCATAGCTATAACGGCCGAACATCGAATCCTTTGCGCTCATCCTGTAGTCGATACGTGCGTTGCCGCCGTTGTCGTCGATAATCTGATTCGCGACCGAGGTGAAGTTGTTGAAGCTCCCTGCAGTCTGCGGCAACGGATAGATGCTCGCTACGTTGAGCCCCACTTGGCTCAGTCTGCTCGGACAGATGACATTTGGATGCAGGCCATCGCAACCCTTGAACTGGGTACGAGTAAATGTGCTACCCGTCTGTACCGTGGTCAGAGGGTCGTAGATCGAAATTAGTGCGCCTGAGGCGTTGCGAAAGTCGCTGAAATCGCCGATGCGCTGGGCGGCCGTGGGCACGCTGTTCAGGTTGGTGATGCCTTTCAGAGAGCGTTGCCCATAATAATCAGCGAAGAAGAAGACCTTGTCCTTGAAAATGGGACCGGATACGGCGGCTCCGAACTGGCCGCGGCGATATGCGGGCTTGGCCGTCTGGCCCACACGTGAGAAGTAGTTTCGGGCATCAGCAGCGCTGTTGCGAAGATAGACAAAGACCTCTCCGTGGAATGCATTTGAACCGGAGCGCGTCGACGTCGTCAGCACGCCAGCGCCTCCGCCGTACTCCGCCGAGTAAGCTCCGGTGAGCACCTTGAACTCCGCGATCGACTGCACCGAAGGCTGCACCATCACCGTGTTGAACGTGTACTCGTTGTCGAAGATACCATCGATGAGATACGCATTCGCGTTGGCCTGGCTGCCGAGCGCGTTGAAATTCGACGCAGCGCGCGGATTGAACGACGACGAGCCGCTGAGGTTCTCGCCCGCTTGACCGGACGTCACGCCGGGGACCAGATACGTGAGCTGAACAAAGTTGCGGCCGTTCAGTGGCAGGTTCTGTACCTGCGTCTTTCCGACGACATCGCCAAGCTCGGAGGACTCAAGGTGAATCAGGGGTGCTGCGGACTCGACGTTGACCGTCTCGCTGACGCCGCCAGGCTGCAGATCGACATCGACGCGAGCCTTCTGGTCGATGTCGACCACGATCCCTTTCGAGACAGCGGTCTTGAAGCCCTGCGCTGTCACGGAAAGGTCATAGCTTCCCGGCAACAAGAAGGGGATGTTATAGCCTCCCTGCGCGTCGGTCGTGTCGGTCTTCGATATGCCTTTGCCCGTATCGGTGATCGTGACCTTAGCACCGGCCACGACAGCACCCGTCGAGTCATGGACGGTGCCGAGGATGCTGCCAGTAGTCATCTGCGCGAAGGCCGCGCTGTGGAGTACAAAAATCGTTATATAGAAGAATTGAAACAGGCCTTGCAGGAACCTTGCGTTCATTGCCAGCCTCCAGACTGTCAACCTGCGGTTCACACTTGGACCATCGCTGTGTCCGTAGCGGAGGTGACTGAAATACACAGCGCGAGTGCACAGCTTTATAGACAGGACCCAGACAAGTTGTCAAAAACAAAATCAGATCGTCAGAGCCGAAATCGTGACGATGCCGATACAAACTCTCGAAAAGCGGTTCTCTTTGACAATTGGCCTCGGCTCGCCTATAAGGACAGACCGTCAGCGATTCATGGATATTGCCCCTAAATCCAATCGTTCAGGTGCATTGACGTGGGAGCCCGCATGTTGATCAACCGCCGAGGATTTCTAACGACGGCCGTCGCCGCCAGCACCTGCATCTTCGCCGAGCCCTATCAAATGCTGGCCGACCCTCTGCGCCGCAAGGTCAAGATCACCGACATCAAGGTCATGATCGTCCGCGGCACGTGGGACTGGAACCTCATCAAGGTCGAGACCGACTCGGGCCTTTATGGCATCGGCGAAGCCTACTGGGGTCCTGGCGTCCGCGACCTGATCGAGACGCAGTTTAGGGCGCTGCTCGTCGGAGAAGATCCGCTCAACGTCGACCGCCTATACAAGAAGATGCTGCTGCGCAGCGGAGGCTACGGCGCCATCGGCGGCGTCACCATTTCGGCCGCCAGCGGCGTCGAGATCGCCCTCTGGGACCTCGCCGGCCGTATTCTTCAGACGCCAGTGTGTAATCTGCTTGGCGGACGCTTCCGCGATCGCGTCCGTTTCTATCGCACGTTGCCCGTACCTGACGGCGACCCCTCCGATCCCGCCGCATGGAAGAGACAGGCCCAGGAGGCCGTCGGCCGCAATCCCTACGGTTTCACCGCCTTCAAGTTCCAGGGCGACAGCGTGCCTCCCACCGCGGACCGCGAGTTCAAGGAGCCCGGCCACGATCCCTACACTCTCGAACTCACCAACAAGGACATCCGCCGCATCGTCTCCATTATGGAGACGGCGCGCTCCGTCATTGGCCCCGACGTCGACATGGCTATCGAGTGCCACTGGAAGTATGCGATGGGCGACGCCGTCAAGCTGCTGAACGCGCTCGAGCACCTGAACCCCATGTGGCTCGAAGACCCGCTGCCCGCCGAGAACACCGACGCGATGGCGAAGCTCTCGCGCATGACCCGAACGCCCATCTGCACAGGAGAGAACCTCTACGGGCTGCATGGCTTCCGCACGCTCATCGAGAGTCAGGCCTGCGCGGGTGTGCACATCGACATACCGAAATCCGGCGGCCTGATGGAGTCCAAGCGCATCTCCGACTTCGCCGACCTCTATGACATCTGGACCGCCGCGCACAATCCAGCGAGCCCCGTCGGCACCATCGCCTCGGCTCATGCAGCCTCCGCGATGCGAAACTTCCGGATCCATGAGCTCGCCAAGTGGATCGACTGGTGGCCCACGCTGGTCACACATGAAGGTCCGTTCTGGAAGGACGGATACTTCGTCATCGAAGACAAGCCCGGTCTCGGAATCGAGATCAACCCCGACGTCGCCAAGGCCCACCTTGCCCCCGGCGAAACCTGGTGGGGCTAGCAAAACCGCAGTTTTCCGTACGAATGTACGAAAGGGAAAGAGGAGACGAGATGGCATTTTATAACCGCTTCCCCAGCCGTCGCGAGATGATGAAGTCCACCATGGCGCTCTTCGCAGCCGGACTGCTCGGCAAGGGAGTGCCTAGCGCTGAAGCGCAGAGCTCGATCCAGAACGTGAACAAGCACTCCAGCCCATCGACGCTCAAGATCACCGACCTGCGTTACACCGTGGTGAAGAAGCCCGGCCCAAGCCCCTGTCCACTCATTCGGATCGACACCAACCAGGGCATCTATGGACTCGGCGAGGTGCGTGACGTCGCGAACTATCAGTACGCGATGGTGCTCAAGAACCGCATCATGGGCGAGAACCCGCTCAACGTCGACTATCTCTTTGAGAAGATCGCGCAGTTCGGCGCAGTAGCTCGCCAGGCTGGCGGCGTCTCCGCCATCGAGATGGCGCTGTGGGACATCGCCGGCAAGGTCTACAGTGCGCCCGTTTACCAGATGCTCGGCGGCAAGTGGCGCGACAAGATTCGCGTCTACGCCGATACACCCGAGGCCGACACGCCGCAGGCCTTCGCGGCCAAGGCCAAAGCCCGTAAAGAAATGGGAATGACCTGGATCAAAGTGGACATCGGCACCGATGTGCTGAAGGGTCGCCCCGGTACGCTCGTAGAACCCGCAGACCAGCGCAGCGTCGAGTACGACAAGCGCCT
>Ga0157374_10000854_pt1 | contig 26665 bp, 22 predicted proteins | sample M25metaG_FD_115308 | JGI IMG/M metagenome (GOLD analysis project Ga0157374, IMG submission 115308) | Miscanthus rhizosphere microbial communities from Kellogg Biological Station, Michigan, USA - M2-5 metaG | ecosystem: Host-associated > Plants > Roots > Rhizosphere > Soil | place: USA: Michigan... | reverse complement strand
TCGGCAAGCCGGTGTCGCGGATCTTCGAGGAAAATGGGGAAGAAGCCTTTCGCAAGGCGGAGGTGTTGGTCTTGAAAGAGCTGGCAAGCCGAAACCGCGTGGTGGTATCAACCGGTGGCGGTACGTTGGTTCGCCCGGAAACCTATAATATGGCTCGTGAAACCGGTACCCTGATATACTTGCGGGCGCCTGTATCCGACTTATACGAGCGGGTGATTTTCAGTCCCAAGGATCGGCCGGTCGTGGATGTGCCGGAAAACGAGCGACTCTTCCACGAGCGTTTTGAGGAACGACGTCAGTATTATGAGCGTTCCGACATCACGGTGGATACTATTAACCGCAAGCCGGACGATGTGGTGAATGAGATCATTGAGGGGCTCTCCTTAAAGGTAGTCCGCTTGAATCATAGTCACCACGTTCACCCGGAGGACGACGCCGTTTCCTCGTAGACATTTTGAATAATCTTCGGATGGGGTCAGCATGAACGAAACTTTTCAATCGATCTCCAGCTTATCTTCCACGGATGGCGGTGATACCATACCGGTGGTTTTATCCGCAGCCATGCGGCGTGAATATCCAATCACGGTGCGATTCAATCTGTTGGAACAGCTTGGCGATGAGTGCAAGCGGGTACTTCCGCCGGATGCGCGTATTTTGATTTTGACGGACAATCAGGTGGCCGAACGATATCTGCCGCAAGTGACCCATGCTTTGCAGGCTGCCGATTTTGAGGTGATTCCCTGCGTGATTCCCGCCGGAGAGGAAAGCAAAACGCTGGCCCAGGCCCAGAAGGTATATGAGGTGGCTCTAAATTCCGTCCTGACTCGGAAAGATGCCATTTTAGGGTTAGGCGGCGGCGTGGTGGGCGATCTGTCCGGCTATTGCGCATCCACCTATTATCGGGGCATGGCGTTGGTCCATGTGCCGACTACGCTAGTGGCCCAGGTGGATTCCGCCATTGGTGGTAAAACGGCGGTCAACTTCGAGCGGGTGAAAAATATCGTGGGCACCTTTTACCAGCCCTTGGCGGTGCTAGCCGATCCCCAAACTTTGCAAACGCTCCCGCCCCGTGAAATGGCTGCCGGTATGGCGGAAGTGATTAAATACGGGCTGATCGAGACTTCCTGCACCGGGCAACGAGGCTTTTTCGACTGGTTAATCCAACAGACGCAAGCGGGAACGCTACGCGCGAATTTGCCGGAAGTCATCCGGCGCTGTGCCGCCATTAAAGCCGCCGTGGTGATGGAAGACGAATTGGAAACCAAGGGTCTGCGGTTTTTCCTGAACCTGGGTCATACCTTCGGCCATGCCTATGAATCCCTGAGCAATTACGCGCTGCTCCACGGCGAGGCTGTGGCCATCGGGATGGTGAAAGCGTTACGGTTATCCATTCAATTGGGTATGGTGCAGCCGGAGCTGGAAGAACAATTATTGATGCTCTACGAACCCTGGCAACTGCCGGTGGACCCACCGGAGGCAATGAAGTTTGATCCTCAAGCCTTATTGCAGAAGATGCGTCAGGATAAAAAGAACCGGGACGCCAACATCCGCCTGATATTACCGACAGGTCAAACCGGCGAGGTTATCGTGCGGGACGACATCCCCGAAGCCCGCATATTGGAGTGTTTGGCTCAGTAAAACGGTTTTTGTTGAGGCTATACGCTTTGGCGTCCCTGTAGGGCGCGGGTAATGGTCATGCTGTCCGCGTACTCCAAATCGGCGCCAACGGGTAAGCCAAAGGCAATGCGGGTCAGTTTTATGCCCAGCGGCTTGATCAAACGGGAGAGGTAGAGGCTGGTGGTATCGCCTTCAATGGAGGGCGGCAAGGCCAGAATCACTTCCTCACCCCCCGGATCGGACAGGCGGTTGATCAGTTCCTTGATCTTCAGGTCTTCCGGGCCGATGCCTTCCAAAGGGGAAATCAAGCCTTGCAGGACATGATACAGGCCCTTGAATTCGTTGGTGCGCTCCAGGGCGTATAAATCCTTGGGCTCAGCCACCAGGCACAAAACGTTCTGTTTGCGGCCGGGTTGCATGCATAGTTCACAAACGCTTTGCGCCGAGAGATTATAGCAGCGTTGGCAATAACCGATCTTGTCCCGAGCGTCCAACAGGGCGTCGGAAAAGGTACGGACGTCTTCATGGCTCTGTTTCAGCACATGAAAGGCCAACCGTTGCGCGGATTTTGGCCCAATGCCGGGCAGTTTCTGGAATTCTTCAATCAAACGGGCCAGCGGGAGAGTATAACTCATAGCGCACCTTTATCTTATCGCTCTGTGGAATGTCTTACCGGGGAAAGGATGAGTAAAAAGCCCAATCGAATCAGGATCGCCAATGGCCATTCCAAAGCCTTCAACCGAGATTCGCCTTGCAATGGCCATCGATTCGTAAAACCCAATCACAACGGGTAGAACATGGACCAATCTAATCTCAAACCTTCACTTCTCTGATTAAAGAAGACGTCGGATTGAGGTAACCGTTCCTGTTTAGGCCCTGAAAATAGTTTAAAAACCGGGCAGTTTAAACCCGGGAATATTCAGGCCGGCAGTAATTTTGGACATTTTTTGCTCCATGGTTTCCGTCACCTTGTTGCTGGCATCCTGCAAGGCCGCCAACACCAAGTCTTCCAGCATGTCGCGATCAGCCATGGCGTCTTCCTTAATTTTGACGCTTATGAACTCGTATTTGCCGTTGCAGGTAATCGTCACCGCGCCGCCACCGGCCGTCCCGGTAAACTCGGACCGTTCCATCTCTTCCTGGACGCCCTTCATCTGGTCCTGCATTTTTTGAGCTTGTTTCATCATCTGTTGCATGTTGAACATGGGGAATGCCTTTCTCTCGGATTGACTCTACTCGGCTGTTGGTGGGCAATCTGGAATGAGCCAGGGAAAACGCCGCACCGCCTGCGTGGGTTGGCGTTCATTATAGACCAAAAGAGGGACAATGTCTTGCTTAAAGGCTCAGTTGCCTCTGCCGTAGACAGATTTGTATTTCAAACACTGGAGAGTAAAACTACTCTGGGCCTGAATTGCCAATCTTGATTCTATATTTGAAAAAAATAAGGGTTCAGTGCCGCTGGAGTCTTGTAGAGGGACGACCACCTGCCTGGCGCAGTTGACTCAAGATCGCATCAACCTTTTCTGCATTCTCAGGGTTACGGTACTGCTTTGTCATGTCATAGGGCGTTTTTCCCTCAAGATTGATTGCGTTAATATCAAACTCGGATGAATAATTGAGCAGTAAATGCCTAAGAACGTTTCCATTGCCCGAAGTGCCACCTATGGCCGCCAGATGTAAAAGTCCATTGCCGTAACTATCCTTTGCGGCAAGATTGGCTTCGTAATCAATCAAAAGACGAACATCATCCAGGTCATCCAAATGTGCGGCAAGCAGTAAAGGGGTTCGGCCATAGTCATCCGGTTGTTCCAGCATTTGATGATTAAGCTGCACGTCAGTGTCCTCAAGCTCACCATGCTGAATGCAAATATGTAGCCAGCGATAGTTTTCGAGCTTTTCAGGCGTCATTCCAAATTGGGGTTGCGTAACACGGTGCTGAAACAAATCTCCGCCTAAGTTCGGTAAATAAGGAGTACGTCGTCCGTCTTTACTTGCTATTCCGGAATAAACGTAAGAATCGGAAGTAATGAAAAAAGGAGATGAGATTAGACGGTTTGTTTGCATTCGTTTGAACTTCTGGGGTGACGTTAAGGCAGTTCAGGTGAGTATAAATTATGAGACGCATCAAATCAGTCGTATGGTCCCAGCGATGCTTAAAATAAGTGGCGGAAGTGACAGGAGTCGAACCTGCAACCCCTTGCGGGGCGACCGCTTTCGAGGCGGCTCCCTCACCATTCGGATCACTTCCACGACAAGGGAAAAATGTATGAACGTTGCTGTCCTTTAACCAAGCACTGGGTCTAAAAGAAAACAGGCTTTCTCTAAAGTTCCGTTCGGCTGCCAAACCGGTAAAACAACGATTGTAAGTAAGCGTTATTATACACGGAAAACCCGGCGCGCCAAGCCGTTAAAAACCTTGCTGACGATGGAGTGGCGGTTGCTTTTGGAGACGCCCTGCATCGCCAAGACCTCCATCTTTAGATAAAGGCGGAGGTCTCAGTTGATGGATCCAGTAGGCTTATTCCAATAACTCTAACTCACAGGTGTCGAATAATTGCTGGATGCGGGCTGCCAGTTCCTCGTTATCCAAATCCCGCGAGAACTGGTTCAGCTCCTGGGCCATGTGGAAGCAATGGGCCGCTTCCGTCCGGTTGTCCAGAAAACTGTAGGCTCGTCCCAGGTTGTAGTATGCCAGTGCGTAATGCTCATCCAGCTCAAGGGCCTGCTTGAACAACTCAATGGCTCGATGAACGTTGCCTAACATATCCAGGTGGATGACTCCCAGGTTGTTGATGGGAATCTCATACCCGCAATCCAGACTGATGGCCTTCTCGTAAAAACCGACGGCGCCGTGAATGTCCCCCGCTAACCAGCGCAGGTAGCCCAGGTTGGAGAACAGCTTGGGATTTTCCGGGGCGATCTGGATGGCTTTACGGTAGATCAACTCGGCATTTGTATAGTCTTCACTCTGGAAATAGATCATCCCCATCTGCACGTGCGTTTCCACATTGGACGGATCCAGGCTCCGGGCGAGCTGGTAATACGCTAATGCGGCCTGCGTGTTGTGGGAGTAATCAAAATGGAGGTTTCCGATGCTTTGAGCGACCATCGCCTTCCATTCAGGGTCATGACCCAACTGGAGCGCCATTTCATAATAGGTAAGGGCTGTCCGGTAGTCCTGCAAGTAATAGTAGGCGTTCGCTATATTGCAGTAAATGTGCGGATCGTTCGGTTTCAACCGGTTCAGGCTGTGATAGACGTTGGCCATTTCCTGGTACGCTTCCTCTTGCTCCAATAGTTGGGCCAAGTGGTAGTGGGCGTCCAGGTTAGCCGGATGACGCCGGATGACGGATTCGAACCAGACTCGGGACTGGCTGATATCACCCTTTTCCCGGCACATATCACCAATCACTAACGACACGCTGGCCAAACCGGGATAATCCGAAGCCAGGGACAGATAGCGATTCAGCGCTTCCTCATCCCGATGCATTTCTTCCAGCATCCAGGCGATCAGCAACCGGGGAACCAACAGGAGTAAATCCCGGATGGCTGGTCGATCCGACTCAAAGGGCAGCAGGAGTATGCTTCCGATGAGCGAAAATAACGCTTTTACGCCTGAGAACAGGCCGGTCAAACTCCAGGGCGATGTCATGGCCTGATCCCGTTCGTTTTGAAACCGGGCGAACCAAACGCGAGAGCTGCTTAATCCGCTGGTCTGCAGGGCAATCGATAACGCTTTTTCCGCGGCCCGATGCTCGTTCCTGCGAGATAAAATCATTCCACATACATAGTAAGCATCGCTTTGGGCCTGATGCTTCTCACGACTCGAATCCATTGAGCGGCTGGCCAGGGATAAGGCTCTTTCCGCCGCCCGCTGCGCTTGGGTGTATTGCCCCTTTAAAAAGTAGACTTTGCTGATTCTGCTGGAGAGCAGCGCGCTTTCCGGCATATTTTCCATCGCCTGGGTATAGGCATTGAGGGCCTCATCCAGTAGATTCTCACTGCATTGCGGGGACATCTGCCGCTGGAGCAGACGGTCACCCCGATTGATATACTGGTGGGCATCCGTGGTGATTGTTTTGTCCATGGCTTTCATATCTGTCGTCATGCAAAACCATCCTTCATGAGCCTGAATTCCATTTCACACCTCTTACAAATTTTCTATCGGTGCGTTGGGAAAAAAACTTTGGTAAATCGAAACAAAGCGTTACATATCAGGAATGCCCAAGGTGATTCATCTGCGTGAAAAATGGCATGCGTACCCGCAGAGGTGGTGACTTTATGGTGATTTCAGCTAATGGCAACGCTTGGATAGCGTGGGGGCGGTGAATTCGCAAAACCGAATGTGGCTCTTTGAGTCTGGTTTGTTGGCCATGGCTGGGTTGAACGAGGCAAAACCGCTTACGGCTAAATACGCCATTTATAGGCTGAAGCTGGTACGAAGGCATCGTATACTGCCAGCATGAGACGTTTTATCCATTTGCTTTCCCTATGCCTGATCGCCTTTGCCGTTGCGCAGATTCTTATTCCGAATGCATACGCGGCGCATGCGAGCCATCCGGCCCATTCTCTTCATCCTCATAGTCACCGAGCCCATACGGTCCATACTGCTCATGCTTTGAAGTTGCAAAGCATGGCATTCTATTACAAGCTGGATGCCGAAACCCGGTTTCTGGATCTCAAAACCCAGTGGCAAGGGGCGCACCGTGGGGAAATCCCGATAGACAAGGCCAAGGAATTTGCGCTGCAAGCCTATCATGCATCGAATGTGGATACGCCATTCAACGCATGGCGATATCAAGGTGGACCTGCGCCGTTGGTCTTTTCCGCCAAGGCCCATATTTACGGCACCGGACAAAAGGCGCTGCTGCATGTCCCCTTTTTGGTTACAGTCAGGGCCAAGGTTGGCGACTTACGCGTGATTACCGATTTGCAGCTGACGGACTACCAGAATCTGCAAGCCACCGCCCAGTGGGTTACCCTCTATCAACAGACCATTCGGGTATCCGCCATTGCGGTTGGGGAAGATTTATTATTGCCCTTAATGGAATTTCAAATGCTGGACTTTTATCAAAAGCATCCCAACCAGTTCCCCACCCAGGTGGAAGTTCGAGTAAGCAGTCCGGCTCTCGGTACCGTAGCCAAATGTATTCCGCTCACCCCCGATCATTTCGTGGTCCCAGTGCTGTACTAAAAACTCGACGATACCAGTCATTTTTCCATGTAAAAAGCCCCAAAAAACTCTCATTTTGGGGCTTTTTTCTGCTGAAAACGCAAAAATTCGTTTTCATGGGTGATCGAGTTTGAAGTTTCCGAGCTGGGGCATCAATGGCGTTGATCCATGAATGCCTTAAGCGGTCGTCAGGCTACATACCCCATTTGGGAACTTAGGTTGAATTCGCTGAAGTTCATTTGGCCTTGGTGTATTCCGCTTTTTTCCGCCACCAAGTCAAAGTTATCCAAAGCTTTTTTCAGGACAGTTTGGGCTTCAACGTTACCGCCGGTTCGCGTCAGGGCGCTTTTCAGCTCTTCCTTATCAACAAAGCCGTCTCGATGTCGTTTGCCATCATCAACGTCTGCCAGGTTGAAAATGGCTTGAGTATCATATCGTTGGTTTGCATTTAAAACAGGCAATACTGACATGGTCTCTCTCTCCTTAAAATCGTATCCTCACTTTCTAGAGCGCTAGGAATATAAAAGTGACTGGTAGAAAATATAAATATCGCAACAATGTAATAAAAACAGTATATGTATAATAATTGCCTTTTGCATATTGTGTATGCATAAATGAGTGCTGAATGCTCAGTTATTTCTCGAAAATTCCATTTGGTCTGAACGCTTAAGCAAGCTCTGCCTGAATATTCGTTGGATAGAATTCTGAAAAGCGGTTTATTTACTGATTTTTGGTGATATTGACCCTCAACATCAATGAACGGGAAGGGTCGGTGGTTAAAACAGCAAATTCTGGGAAAGCGAACAGGCAGGTCTAAGCAGCCCTAATGGTTTGGATGTTATAAAAAACTCAGGTATGCAAGACCTGCCGGACAATGCGATTGATACCAGATGTTTCTCAATGAGATACTTTGAGGATAATATTGGCCTAGCACCTCATATCGATATGGAAAACCCCTGCATCATTCGCGGTTTTGCTCAGGGGCTTCGTGCTTCGGGAATCGATATTCTTCCTTTACGGAGGATGGTGCTTTGGGGATGCCTTTGTTGCATTTCTTTAGTAAAGTGCTACTAATCATAAAACATGTACAGAGAGGATTGAAACCTTATGTTCTCCAGACCGGACCAGCGACAAGCCGATGAATTACGCCCCATTAAAGTAACCCGGAACTTTACCAAGCACGCTCCCGGTTCGGTTTTAATCGCGTTTGGAGACACGCAGCTCATCGTGACTGCCACGGTAGAAGAGCGAGTGCCCCGGCATATTTATGTTCTGAAAGAGGAGACCACGGGCTGGCTCACGGCGGAATACGGCATGTTGCCCGGCGCGACCAACGTGCGCAATCAGCGGGAACGCTTGAAAGTCTCCGGACGGACGGCGGAAATTCAGCGCTTAATTGGTCGGACTTTGCGGGCTAGCGTGGATCTGACCAAGATTGGCGCCCGTACCATCAATATTGACGCCGATGTGATCCAGGCGGATGGTGGAACGCGCGTAGCCGCCATTACCGGTGGGTACATCGCGTTGGTGGATTGCCTGCATAAGTTGCAAGCCGATGGCTTACTGGAGACGATACCGGACTTAAAACCGGTGGCCGCTATCAGCGTTGGGCTGGTGGAAGGGACGGAAATCCTGGATCTGAACTATGAGGAAGATTCCGTGGCTGAGGTGGACGCCAACGTGGTGATGAACGCGGATGGGCATCTCATCGAGCTGCAAATGAGCAGTGAGCGCGCGCCGCTGAGCCGGGCACAACTGGATCGGTTGATCGATCTGGCCGCTAAGGGCACCCAGGAGTTGTTTGAAATTCAACGGGAAGCATTGGGACAAGTGCTGGACCCGGTTCAAGTCGTTTAGGAGTCCCCATGAGCAGTACTTCGTCTAAAACCCGGAAAGAGATTATTCAACGTCCCAAAGGCACCCAGGATATTTTTGGATTAGAAGCCGAACGTTGGGAAGCCGTGGAGGCTACCTGCCGACAACAACTCCAGAGTGCCGGCTACCAGGAGATCCGCACGCCGATTTTTGAGTCCACCGAGCTGTTTGAACGGGGCGTTGGCGAGAGCACCGATATCGTGAACAAAGAGATGTATACGTTTGAGAAAAGCGAGCGCAGGCTGTCCTTGCGTCCCGAAGGAACTGCGGGCGTGGTTCGCTCCTTTGTGGAGCAGGGCATGAGTCGCTGGCCCAAGCCGGTGAAACTGTATTACCTGGGTCCCATGTTCCGGTATGAGCGCCCTCAGGCCGGACGTCAGCGCCAGTTTTATCAGTTCGGCGTGGAATTGTTCGGCCTGGACACGCCCGCTGCGGATGCGGAAGCCATCCTGATGGCCATGCGCACGTTTGAAGCCCTGAAATTGCCGAATTTGCAACTGCAAATTAACAACATCGGCACCTTGGAATGCCGCGAACGTTTCAAGGCCGGTTTTAAAGCGTTGCTTGCCCCGCAGTTGGATGCGCTTTGTCAGGATTGCCAAACCCGTTACAATACCAACCCTTTGCGCATGCTGGACTGCAAGAATGAAAGCTGCAAGGCCATATACAACCAACCCGAGGTGAAAGCCTTCCTGGAAAAGGATTTTACCTCTGAAGCCTGCCAAGCGCACTTTCAGGAGCTGTTGAGTATTCTGGACGCCATGAATGTCCCTTATGAGCGCAATCCCTACCTGGTGCGCGGTCTGGATTACTATACCAAGACGGTCTTTGAAATTACCTCCACGAATTTGGGCGCCCAAAACGCGGTTTGCGGTGGTGGCCGTTACAATCATCTGGTAGAGGATCTGGGTGGTCCGGAAACCCCGGCTGTGGGCTGGGCGCTAGGACTGGAACGGCTGGTGAGCCTGGTTGGGGAATTGCCTCAAGCCACACTCAATTTTTACATCGTGACCGATCAGCATGCCGTCGCGTTTGAGCAGGCGGAGAGCTTGCGTCATGCTGGTTTCAAGGTGGAAGTAGATCTCTCCGGTAAAGGCTTCGGCAAACAATTGGAGCGCGCCGGTAAGCTACAGGCGCACTATGCCGTGATTATCGGTGAAACGGAAGCCCAGCAAGATGCTTTGCAGTTGAAAAATCTGCAAACCGGCGAGCAGAAAAGTCTCACGCGATCTGAATTTGAAGACTTCTATCGCTCACTGAAACCGTAACATTTCACTGTTCGGATAGCTGAAAGGCAGACTCCACGGTAATCTGCATGGCTTGAGCCAGGCTGGTCAAGCATGAGTCGGCCTCCGGATGGCTAAGTTCCAAAACAGCCACGCGCTTTTGGCGGGATTTTTCACCTTGAATCAATTGCAAACGTCTCTTGGGTAGTTTTAATACTTCCGAAAGCAAGCCTAAAACTGCCGCATTGGCCTTGCCATCTTCCGGTGGACTGGATACCTTGAGTTTGATGACACTATCGCCAGCCAAAAAAGGCAAAATACAGTTTTTGCCACCTTTGGGAGTGACCTTCAAGGGCAAAATCATCTGTCGATTTGCGTATTGAATATGGATCATCCAGCGTTCAGCAGGTCTTCAGCGATTGGTGCGGCTTAGTAGTTGAAGCCGGATTTCCGCAAATGCACCATGGGGGCCAGTTCATGATTCATGTAAGCCCCATCCGTTACTTCACCGATGAACAGATGGTGATCACAGCCTTCGAATTTTCCTTTGAGCTTGCAGTGCAATACAGCCACACACTCGTTCAACACAATGCCTTGCTCTGTTTCCGTAAAGTCCAGCCCGTCAAACTGTTCCGGGGAATAGCGGGAAAAGGCTTTCATCAGGTTCATGTTTTCATTGCTCAGCACGTTGATGCTGAAACGGCCACTCTCTTCAATCGCGCTGTAGATTTCCCGCTCTGGTGATACGGCAACGGAAACGCAAGGGGGCTCAAACCCGGCTTGCGCCACCCAGGAACCCATCATGCCGATTTTCTGGTCGCCGCGCTTGGCAATAACGACATACACGCCACTGAGAATCCGGCCAATCGCTGCGCCAATGGCATCTTTTAAGGTAGTTTGCTCTGCGGTTTTTTCCATGATTCTCTCCTCTTCGACTTTCTGTCAAAAGCAATACCTCTACTCTACAGAAAGCAATGTTGAAATTAAACTCCTGGCTTTACCGCTCCGACTTGCCAAGCTGGTATTGACATTATGCTTGACCAAGCTAGTATTGAAATTATGATGGATAATCTCACTGATCCTGCCGAGTTGGCGCTGAAAGCACCCGTTACCCGGGCCAATTTAACCACCCATGTTTTTGTTTGTACAGGCACTTCCTGTAGTAAAAATAACAGTGAGGCCACACTGTCCAAATTTTGGGAAGTGCTGGCGGAAAAAGGCTTGCTCTATGGCAAGCGCGGTACGATGGAAGGCAACGTCATTGTAACGACCTGTGGTTCCGTTGGGCTTTGCGCCATTGGCCCGGCTGTGCTCATCTACCCGGAAGGGGTCTGGTACTATAACGTCACACCGGATGATGTGACCGAGATCGTGAATGAGCATATTATTGGCGGTCAACTGGTTGAACGGCTGTTAGCCTACCATTTTTAGGATTACGGGCTTAAAGGGTAGACAGTTTTTGCCTTGAGTTTGCCTCTAATAAGAAGTGTAGGGGCAGCTTTTAAGTGGTTACTTTTATAGAAAAGAGGTTGTGCTCAGAGAGAACACAACCTCTTTTTCTAGGAAATTCAACTAGCGTTTTGCGGGTGGTTTTTTAATGCTGCGTTTTGCGGGTCGGCCTTTGCGTCTAGGCTTTCCGGAGGCTTTTGCGACCGCGACCTTGGATGAAGATTCCTCTGCTTCTTCGCCTTCATCTTCATGATCATCGCCAAGGTCTTCTTCAAAGCCATCCTCTTCCTCATCATCCGAGATAGGCTCCATCAGGTGCTCATCCACGGTGGCTTCGGCGAACTCTTCCGCATCGGGCGGTATGATAGCCATGTTTTCGTTTTCGGCAACGGTTTCGGTATCTTCCTCCCGTTGTCTACTTTGGCGACTACGACGAGGGCGCTCTGCCACGGCCACTTCTTCAGTCTCTTCAATGGGGCCTTGTTCCGCCTCTACAGGCATATCCAAGGCGTAACGCTCCGCCATTTCCGGAGTTTCAGCATCTTCCTCAACGGTTGCTTGGCGTCCCCGGCCAGCGCGCGGCCGGACAGCAACGGCAACAGGCTCTCGGGCAGCAGTGGCTTCCACCGCTTCGCCTTCTTCTTCCTCTGCTTCTGTTTCTCCATCCGTCTCATCTTCTTCATAGTCGGTACCGAGCATGCCAGCGTGTGTGGGCATAGTGGAAGCCGCCTCGATAGAGTGAACCAGCGTCACGATATCATTGGCTTTGGGGTTGATTCGGGTTAACACGCTGTTAATCGCCTGTGGCATAAAGGAAAATTTGGCAGCGTTGGCAAAGCGAATCCCCAAGGCTTTGAAGGTTTTGTCACCAAAGTACTCCACCAACGATTCTTGAGTCTCCTGCACAGGTTGACCGGACTTTTTGCTGGCCAGACTGCTTAATAGCACGTTGCCGGGTGTCACGGTGGATTGCAATTCTTTCTTACCGTTGGCATCCAAGCCAATGGCCACGCGGGATTTATCCTTACGCTGACTGAGCGAAGCGGCGGGCTTGGGGACTTGTTGCAGACGGTTGGGTTGCCGGACCGGCAGTTTGTTCCGGGATTGACGCCCACGGCTGTCACCCTCGCCACCAGTGTGCATCCAGCTGAACTCTTCAGGCGCATGGCCGGTACCGCCGCATGCGGAGCAGCGACGGGTGAAAATTTCGCTGAGGGACTGACCTTGGCGGTGCCGGGTCATTTCCACCAACCCTAAGTCGGATAACTGTCCGATTTGGGGCTTGGCCTTATCCGGAGCGAGTTCGTTCTCAAAGCTTTGCAGTACGGTGAGCTGGTTGGCGCGGGATTCCATATCGATGAAATCCACGATAATCATGCCCCCGATGTTGCGCAGGCGCAGTTGTCGTGCGATTTCCTTGCAGGCTTCCAGGTTGGTCAGCTTGATGGTTTCCGCCTGGGATTGCAGGCTGGTGAACTTACCGGAGTTTACATCCACCACGGTTAAGGCTTCCGTGGGCTGAATGTACAGGTATCCGCCGCTGGGCAAGGGCACCTTGGTTTGCAGGGCCAGCTTGATCTCTTTATCCACGCCGGTACCTACCAGGATGGACTGGTTGCCCTGATAGTGGGTGACTTTCACCCCTTTTTCCATGTTCCAGTTTTGCAAAAGCTGCTGGGCGCGCTGCTGTCCGAAGGCGCTATCCACCACAATTTCCGTAACGTCTTCGGTCACGGCTTCCCGGATGACCCGGTACAGCAGGTCCTGATCCCGGTACAGTAAGGTGGGTGGCGTTGCGGTGTCCGCCATGGAAACGATGTTCTGCCAGCGTTCCAGCAGGGTTTCAAAGTCTTCGGTAATATCCGACTCTTTCTGATTGGCCGCTTCCGTCCGAATGATCACCCCAACGCCCGGTGGTTTAATCAAGCTCACCACGGATTTCAGCCGGGAGCGTTCGGCGGTTTCCATAATTTTGCGGCTGATGCTAATCCCCTTGGATTCCGGCATCATCACCAAAAAGCGCCCCGGCAAACTGATATTGGTGCTGACCCGTGGCCCTTTATGGCCAGTAGGCTCTTTCATAATTTGCACCACCAGGGTCTGCTTGGGTTCCAGCCGTTCTTTCAGGTCTCCTTTGCCCGGCACGTCGCTGGAATGTAGAAAACCCATCTTGTCTCCGCCCACGTTCACGAAGGCGGCGTCAATGCTGGGCAAAATGTTCTCCACGGTGGCAAGATACACATCCCCTAAGAGCATGTCTCCCCGGTGGATAATGAATTCGACAGCACGGTCATCTTCCATTAGCGCGGCGATGTTGTCGTACTCCGAAATGATAATTTTACGTTTCGCCATAAAATAGTAATCCTTAAAGTTTAAAAAGTTTTCAAAAATCTGATCGTCAAAAAGCTAATTTACGGGTTAATGGTTAAGGTTTGATTACCCGTACCCACCCAAATTGCAGGTGGGAGAGCATGTTCGGCTACCTTACGGCGTCATTTCCATGCCGGTCCGCGCGAGGGACCATTTTACGGTTGGATTGATTAAATCTAGCACCCAGGAGGGTTTGATGGAGACTAGCCCACTATTATGCTGGCCGAATGCAGCGGAGTTTTCCTCGCTGTCAGCGGCGTTATCTGGCAAATTCTGGCTGTCGTGGTCATAACTTCCTGATAGTACCTCGTTACTCCCTTCGGTGGTGGTCGGGCTTACTACGGGTAAGCGGCGGATCGTGAAACTTATGACGTCATCGCCATCAACCGACAGGTTTTCAAGGTATGGTACTAAATCTAAAACTTTTTTCGCTGTTTGTGGTTTGCGCTTGCCTCTCGTTCCTGACTTTTGGCGGGTTTCCACTTCGACTGGCAAAGTGTCCTGCGATTTCAGAAATGCAATTCGCTCTGTCATATTAACCTGTTTTTGGGGTTCCGCGCAAGTCGTGCTTACAGAGTAATTTGCCCGATACGTCTGGCTAAGGATGCTGCTATCAATGCTTGGGCTTCGCAAGGGGAGCATTCTTTCGTTTAGGACTTGTCCTAGGGCGGGCATGTAGGGATTGAGCCGAGCTGGTATGTTCTCCGTATATTCTGTCAGCTCAATATCAATGTATTCGTTAAAGGCTTCCGTGAATAGGGGTAAAGCCGGGCTAAAGGCGATTTTAGGTCGTGGGTTAAAGCCCTGGCTATAGGCCACCGGCAACTTGGCCCTGGAAACGGCGCGATAAATCATCCGAAGCCAATCCAAATGAGAGATGAACCGCAAATCACCGCGCTTTTCTACCGTCAGGCGGCTTTTAAAAACCGGTTCCTTCTTGGTTTGGGGTACATCTTCCTGCGCTTCAGCAATCGCGTTCATGTTTTCTACCCGTTTCACGTTCTTGAACATGGGCGTTTCAATGAATTTAGGCCAGGTGCTATACGAGCCGCAGACTCCGCAAACGCTGCACTCTTCAAAACAAGGCGTAGTGCTGGTCGCTACGGTGGCGCGCCGGTACTCTTCCTGTAGCCAGCTTTTGGTCAAGCCTACATCCACTACATCCCAAGGCAGCACCTCGTTTAAATCGCAGCAACGATCACGGGTGTATGCCTCGTAATGGATACCCTGTTCGTCCAGGGCTTCAAACCAACGGCCAAAGTTGTTGTAATCGTCCCAGGCGTCCAGATAGGCGCCTTTACGGTAGGCCGACTCAATCACATCGGCCAATTCGGCCCCGGCGCGGGAAATGACCGCTTCCAGCTTACTGATTTCCGGATCGGTAAAGTTCAACTTCACGCCGCGAAACTTTCCGAACTTCTCCTTGAGATATCCAATCTTGTGGTAAAGCTGCTCCATCGTATCCTGCGGAAACCACTGGAACGGCGTATGCGGCTTGGGTACAAAGTTAGAGAGAGTCACGTTAATCTCCAGCAAACTGCGCACGGATAATCCGGGCTCCCGGCGAATGGCGTAACAGGCGTCTTGCAGACGTTGCACGATGTCTACAATGCCGTCCAAATCGTCATGGGTTTCGGTGGGCAGACCAATCATGAAGTAAAGCTTCACTTTGTTCCAACCCGCGCGATACGCGGTGGTGACCGCGTTCATGATTTCCGCATCGGTCAGGTTTTTGTTGATCACATCCCGCAGACGAGGGGTTCCAGCCTCCGGCGCAAAAGTCAGAGTGCTCTTGCGAATGCTCTGTACGGCTTCGGCGACATCCAGGCTAAAACGATCCGCCCGTTGGCTGGGCAGGGAGAGAGAAACGTTTTCCTCCTTCAGCGCCTCGGCGACTTCCAGCACCAACGGCTTGAAATACGAATAATCCGCAATGGACAGTGAGAGCAGAGAGCATTCCTCGTAACCCGTCTTTTCGATTTCACGCAGGGCGGATTGCTTGATAGTCTCGATGTTTTGTTCGCGGACCGGCAGGTTGATGAAGCAGGGTTGGCAGAACCGACACATGCGATCGCAGCCCCGGCGGGCCTCCACAGTGACTCGATCATGCACCGCTCCGATAAGGGGGATTAACGGGGCCAATTCCACCGGATTTTCGGCGATATCCACAATGCGCTTGTAGGCTTTTTCCGTAACGCCGGGGATAAACAAGCCTTCCAACTGCGCCAGACGCTTGAGCAGGTTGGGCTTGCTCAGGCGTTCTTTCTTGGCCTGCTGGATGACATCCAGAATTTCCACCAGAACTTCTTCGCCGTCCCCAATGATAAAGGCGTCAAAGAAGGGCGAGAGCGGCATCGGGTTGGCGCTGCCAGGGCCACCAGCAATGAGCAGGGGCCAATTGCCTGTATTGCGGTTGGCGCTGCGGAAGGGGATTTTGGCCGATTCCAGCAAGCCGAGAATGGTGGTGTAATTCAGCTCATACTGCAGTGAAAACGCCAAAATATCGAAATCCGCCAGCGGAACAAAGCTTTCTACACCATAGAGGGGAATGTCGTGCTCGGCCAGCTTCTCTTTAAAGTCCGGTGCGGGGGCATAGACGCGATCGCACATGGCGTTGGGCAAGCGGTTCACCAGGGAGTACAGGAGTTTCAGGCCGTAGTTGGAGAAACCGATTTCATACAAATCCGGAAAAGCCACGGCCATGCGAACGGCAGTCTGGTGAAAGGATTTGCGAAATGCGCCCTGCTCCAGTCCCAGATAGCGGGCGGGCTTAAAAACATGGGGCAGAATCTCTTCCTCAAGGAACCGTTTATCGATTTGAGGGGAATGGGAATGACTTATAAGATGGGAGTTTGTTTTGGCGGGACTCATCGGGAGCCGGTTGTCGAAAATCTTTGGTAAACAGGAAGGCTGGTGGATAGCGCCCGCTTCGACTGGTTTGAGCTATAAGTCCAGGATCGGCCTTCTCTTTGAGCGTATTATAGCCCAAAAAATCAAAATTGGAAAAGGCAGGCATGCTCAGCCATTGCAATAGTCCTATAATATTAACGGTTTTGGTGGTTAAAACTTTGTTCGCTTTGTCGTCTAAGAGCTACCCGTATTGAAGGCATCTGACAAATAAAGACGGCAACCATCAAATTCTATTGTCAGTTTGTGTTTAAATTTCCTTTATGTTTTTATCGGCTGGTTATTATTTCCAGCCAAGATTAATTAAGCCAAGCTTAACCAGCGGACATAATCCTTATGAGAACTTCCTTCTTCTCCCTTTATCCTCAACGAACGATTCAATTCAACTCGCTGAACGCCCGTCAGCCAAATTTGAATCCATCGGTCAACCAGCGGGATACGTTTGTCAAAACCCGGTTCGGACAATCTGATAGCGAGTCTGATAACGAATTTGCGCCGAAAACGTTTTATGATGCCATTAGTAAAACGCATAAAGACGAATCTTCTGCAGCAGCCAAGAGAGAACTTGAAGCATTTAAACAAGCACATCCTGCTCTTCCAGCTGATTTTAATTTAAAAGAATATTTTAATAAAGCGCAAGAATCCTATATTGCCAGGCATTCGGTAACGGGACGTCAATTTTTAGAGAAGCATGTAAGAACAGCAGATGCTGTGTGGCTGACGAAAGAGGAGCTTGACCGTATACCCAAGCCGCAAGCTGGACAACAGAGCCCCCAGAAGATTGAAGACGTAGTCTCTCAAAGGTTGATTAAAAAGGCTGAGGATGCGGCTGATGAGGCGGTAGAGGAAGCGATAGCGCAAGCGGCTGAGAAACGTCATCATGTGCCTGATTTTTCAGAGCTTCATGATACGGTGTATGAATTCTTTATTGCCAAACATTCCAAAAGAGGACGTCGATTTTTAGAGGAACATAGTCAATGCCTCGATAGAAACTGGCTTAAAACTGCGGGGGAAGACATTGACAAAGCAGATCCAGATCGCCGCCCTTCCTTCGCTTGGCAAGTATCACACATGGAGCCTGACCATCATGGCGTTATCAGGTCGGTATTCAGATATAAATACGCGCCTGGCCATTATTCCAGGGGACAGTGGCAAAATCCTTTTTATTAGATTGAGTATGCGGCCAACCCGCTGATCAGCTTTTCCCTGCAAATGTTGATTGGCTTTTTATTTCTCTTTCATTCTCCGGTTTCCTGAGCCGTGATCGCCTTGTGCTTCATCTCTTCAATCTTTCGGGAAATAGGGCCCCCGTTGGCGCCCAAGATTTGCAGTTGCTGGTATGCGTAGTAATGATCGGCGGCTTCGGCGTACTCCTGGGTCTTTTCGTAGGTTTGGGCCAGCAGATAATGCGCCGGGGCGTTTTTCACGTTGAGTTTTAACGCATGTTCCAGCAATTCAATGACTTCGGTGGAGGCTTCCCGCCCGGACTCCACCTTGGCTTCCTCCAGTAAACGTTCTGATTCTTCTCTAGCTTCCAACGCCTTAGCCAACCCCATTCTTGCGGCGGCATTACCCGGAACCTCGTTCAACACTTGCTGGAAAGCCTCTTCCGCCAGATTGGGCATGCCCTTGGTCAGAAAGATCTGCCCAAAATGCATGGTGGTTCGCTTTCCTTCACCGGCGCGTCTTGCCGCCCGAAATGCCTGTTCCGCTTCTCGGAACTGATATCGGGATAACAGCAACTCTCCCTTTTCATAAGCCTGATAAGGTTGATAGTCCGTTTTGGCCAGGGTCGCGTCTATCATGGCGGAATTTTTCCCATGCAGCGGGGAGATGGCGCCCAGTTCGTTATCCAGCTTGATTTTGATCATGCGGGCTTCAAAGTTGTTGGGCTGATATTGAATGGCCTGTTCCGCATAGCGATGTGCTTCCCCCTTGCTGATCAGATCGTCGTCTCTCAGCTTTTTGATGGCCAGTTTGGTTTTGGCCTTGGACAGTGCGTTATTGGTTTCAATCTTATCCTCAGGGTGGACTTGTTGCCATTTACGGTAGAGCTTGACGGCCTGTTCGGGCTGATTATTCTGTATGGACAGCTTGGCCGCGCGATCAATCACGGTCCAGTCCCCGGTACCGGCAGCCAGAATATTTTTCAGCTGGACCATCGCTGCCTGATTGTCGCCTCGGCCTTCGTAGATATTGGCCAGCTTGATGCGCGGATTATGGAGTTCCGGACGGAAAGATAGCGCCTTTTTATAATGTTCGATTGCGGCTGCGCCGTTTCCCTGTTTCTCATAAATGCGGGCCATCTGGTAATGCACGTTGGCGTTGTTCGGCTGCAGGGCCAAGGCGGTATTGAGGTGGATCAAGGCTTCATCCAGTTCATCCCGCGCGATTTGCGCCACGGCCAGATAATAATGCGCCTCCGCGTTATTCCGCTTCAGTTGGATGGCTTTCTGCAGGTAGGGAAGGGCCTCATCCGACTGATGGTTTCGGATCAGCCACTCGCCTTTTTCAATGAGCGCCTGATTATTTCTGGGGGACAGCTTCAACGCCCGGTAAATTTCCTCTTTTGCTTCCTGCATGCGGTGTTGATCCATGTAGACCGCCGCCAGATTGGTATGGGCCTCCACAAAGCCGGGCTGATAGCGCAAGGCGGATTCAAACCGGTCAATCGCTTCCGTGATCAGTGCATCGTACTGGTTGCGATAGTTCTGGTTGGAGGAGGCGGTTTTGTAAAAGGCGACTTTCCCTAAGCCGTTTAACGCGCCAACATGGTGTGGATTTTGTCGCAGGATTTTCTGATAGATCGCTTCCGCCGCTTCCAGTTTATATGAGGCGACCAGCCGATCGGCCTGGCGTACCGTTGCTTGTTGCGGATAGTATGGCCTGCCTATAACCGGTACATTGACATACTCTGTCCGGCTTGTTCCCCCATGCAGGACAGTACGGGCCTGGGCATTGAATTGCACTGATTGCGCGACCAGAATCAAAGCCAGCATCAGCAGGATGGCACCTAGCTGCCAGTTTGAGGCGGGTCTTATAGATAGGATTAGAGCGGTTATTCTGGAGGATAGCGATATTTGAGGCATGCCGTTGACGCTTCCTGTCGGTTTCCAAGCTGTCGGGATACTTTGATTGTGGCCGATGGCACCGCTTTTTCGCCTCCTCCGAATCCTGGAAACCTTTGTAAAAGTGCGGGTTTGTTATTACACCTGTAGTCGACATGTTAAAAATTATTACTTCCTCTTTTAATTGGATAGGCAAGGCTTTTGTTGTTTATGGAGCTTGTAGAGTAAACAAATAAATGATGAAACTATTTCTTCCCCTGTAAACACTGGTCTACTGGAGTTCTCAGGTGAGGGGGACAGACAACCCTTAGAGCGCGATAAAAACGATTTGATAAGATGATTAAAACAAAATCTCTCTGTACCGAAAGCTGAGTGAGGGGTTCTCCAGATGAACTTTCTGACCAAAGTCCTGAACATGTCCGCCGAACGCTACCTGAAAACGGCCGGTGATCTGTTCATCTACGAGGGTGACTATGTATCCGCCTTGCACATGGTGGAAAAAACCCTGGAGCTTGAACCCAGCGATGTTCGTGCTTTGGTGCTGCGGGGAGATATCCTGTACTGTCTGAACCGTGACAGCGAGGCGCTGGAAACATTCAATAAAGCCTTGCATATCAATCCCAACAGCGTGGAAGCTTTGATCTCCAGCGCAGGCGTTCTGGATGTGCTGGGCAAGTATCGGGAAGGCTTGGCGTGTTGCTCCCGGGCATTCCAGCAAATCGCCCCGCACCATGCTTACCTGTTACCCAGCCTGTACGATCAGAATATCGTGCTTTTATTGCGCCTGAAAAAATACCGGCAGGCCCGGTTTTTGCTGAGAAGCGCCGAAGGGCGGCTGAACAAGGAAGATTATCAGTTCCTGATGAGCAGTTACAGTCACATCCTGGAACGTTTCTTTAAAAACCGCAGAAAGGCTTGCGCGAAGGCGCGGCGCATGAAATTTTCAGTTTTAGCTGGACCCAATTCTCAAACCGAGGAAAAAACTTAACTCAATTATCTCCACTGGACACACCTTGTACCACTAGAGTCACATCTGGTGGTTTTTCTTTTGCCGTTGCTGATGAATTAGAGCGTGGACTTCATTTTTTAGAAAAACCGGACGTAACATTTTGAAAGAATTTGGGCAATTCCCATCTTTTAATTGTTTTTATTATAATAAGAGAGACGAACAGCATTGCTGTATTAGCAGTAAAGTGTTTGGTTTATCCAACACGGAGTGCTCACGTTTCCAAAAATTTTAAGCATAATTTGAGTTTTAAACACAGAATTTTTTAACAGATTTCAACCCAGCCTATGTCCAACCCTGTAACAGCAATGTTACAGGTTTTTATTTTGTGGGGTTATTTTATATTTTCAACCCGTTGCAACGCCAGCCGTAGGGTTATTTTCAAGCGCAAAGGCAAACTGGGATCACCGGCATTGTTGGGAGCGCCCGGCGTGGAATTCGCGGCTTCGTTTTCCAACTCGAAATTCATCATGTCCAGCACCATCGCCTGTTTATCCATGGACCGTAAAAATCCCTGGAGGCTGTTATAAGTGCCCCGCACCGTGAGTTCGTAGCCCTTGGTCACCAAGGGCGGTAAACTATCCTGGGCTTGCTCTAAAGCTGCCGTTTTATCATCCGTAGTGGCGGCGGCGGTAGGTACAGCCGGAGTATTGGGGGTAGCAGGCGTAGAAGCGCCATTCGCGGTTGCCGCGCCGGATGCGTTTGTTGCGTTTTGAGGCTTGGGTTTGGGTGTCAGGAATGGAGGAACGGTCGCAGGATTCAGGCTAACTAATTTATTTCCGGCATCGGTTGCCAAATTCACCACATGGTCCAATACTTCCTTGGTGGCCTGGGCTTCCGTATCGTCCGTAAACGTTTTGACCTGAATATCGGAGGGAATATCAATATTTTTTTCCAATAGCGCAATCTGTAAATTCAGGCTTTCTTTTTGGGACTGGGTAGATTTTAAATCATCTCTCAAGGAAGCTGCTTTGGCGTTATTGGTGGTAAAAGCGTCCCATTGGGGCAGACCAAAAGAAATAACCACATAAATTCCGGCCGCGAGTATAGCAATGCCAACCAGTTGTTTTTCACTATTTTTCATGAACCTTGCCTATGCTCCCGATTTTGTCGTGGTCGCTTCCGGAGATGAACCGTTATTGTCTACTCCGGAATGATTTGAATCTGATTTGGACAGCATAGGGTCTAAATTGATGCTGCCGCTCAATTTAAAATCGTATACCAGATTTCCGCTGATTTTGCCTTCCTTGATGGCGTCAATCAGGACGGCTTTGGTGTAGGGCACGTCATCAAAGCTGCGGGCAAAATTAATCACCGATTGATGATTGAGCGCCTTGCCTTCCACTTCCATGGGATTGCTTCCCCCTTGGGAATCAATTTTCAGGCTTTGGATCCATACCTGATCCGTGGGCGTCTTTTCCTTTAATTCATCCGTTAAGGCCACATAAACGCTGGTTTTCGCCTTCGCCTGCTTCAGGACGTTCTGCAAATCCTGATTCAGGTTGGCCTTACTTCTTAATATTTTTTCCCTGCCCTGTAAAACGGCCACTTCATTCTTGGCGGAATCCAGTTTGGACTGTATTTCGGGCAATCCCTGGCCGGAAATCATTCCCATCGCAAACAGAATGCCGGTGGTAATTGAACACAGCACCAACCCCATCGCACCGATGGGGATAAAGAGATCCGCGGTGCCGCTATCGGAAACATCGACTTTCGCATGGGAATCGCTACCGGCTACGGCTAAGCCCCCGGTTGCCTTCACGCCTTCCAATATGTCCAGCTCAAACGGGAACATAACAAAGGATGTGGCAGCGGTACCCAAGCCCGCCAAGCTGACCGGGTTGGCCATTGCGATGGAATTACCCAATGGTGCGCTGCGTACGGGTATCCGAAGACGCTCGGAGAGTACCTGTTCCATTTCGACTGGCATGTTGGAGGTTAACCAGAGGGTGGGCACTTCATTTTTGGTGGTGCGGCGCATTTCTTCCAGTAAGTCTTCCACCACCAGCGTATTAAATGAAGCGCTTTTAAATTCGCTGGTATCCATGATTAATTCACGGAATTCCATGATTCGATTGGCATGCCAGAGTGAAAAACGGACCCGGCCTGCTTCCACCAGAATCATCCCCCAACTGGCATCTGATCCGATTTGCTGAACCAGGCTATCCAATACCCCGGATGCAGCCAGGCCCCGCAGGATATTCACCGGCTCCAACGAGACGGAAGCCGGTTTAACTTTCAATTCTTTGAGGATTTTGAGGTAAATTCCCAGCACATCGCTACGCACCGCCCCTAAAATCAGTTGCTGGACGTTAGCGGGTAAAGCCGGGTTGGGCACCAATACAAAATCCACCGAAGCTTCGGTGTTATCAAACGTTTTGTAGCGTTCCGCCTCGCAGGAAAGCGATAAATAGAGTGCCGAAGCCTCCATTTTGGGCATTTCCACCAGGCGGAGCAAAGTCGCCGGCAAGGAAAGGTGTACCAGCATGGGCCTGGGACGCGCCATGGCAAACAGTTGAGCGATCTGTTCCTTTAAAAAAGTGACATCGCGAACCGTATCCATTTCAGGATCAAACAATCCATCCGGCAGGGGAAGCGCATAGGATTGCTCAATAGACAGGGTCTTCGGGGAGAAGATAACCAGCTCTACCGTATGATGCGAAATTGAAAGGCCCGCATGCACAGGCTTCATCTTTTTTGAGGAAATTGTCATAAAAAGGGTGATGCCCTTTGAACCGCTCACTCAGTTTTTCTACTATAACATACGATTGATGGGGTGAGCGGAGTCAACGCCCAGTGAGCGTTTACACTCCTCTATTCGGAGTAGGATGACAATTTAACTCAGCGTTCGCTTAAAAAGCCGATAACCCCGTAGGCGGCGCTTTGTTGTAAATGTTTGGGCGCTTTTTTCAGTAATTGCATGCATTCGTTCAGTAAGGGATCGTCCAGGTCGACGGAAGCGCCGTTGCCTGAGATGAACATGTAGTCCTGGCGTTCATTAAAGAACCAGTCCATGGGTTTTTTGTATAATTTGGACAGCATGTAGAGTTCGGTCGCGTCCAGTTTCCGGTTCCCAGACTCAAACGCCGAAACGGCGGACGTGGGAATCTGCAGGTAGCGCGCCACTACCTCTTGCTTTAACTTTGCTTCCAGCCTTGCCTGCTTTAATCGGAAACAGAATTGGTTTCGATCGTTTATCATTACAAGAGAAGCCTCCTGATAAACGTTTTCGGACAGACAGGGAAAAACTTTAATTTTTCAGGAAAAATTTGCTGATGATGGATGATCCGACTTTACCGAACCTCTCCAAACCCGCGTTAAGGAAACAGGCTTTGGCGCGGCGGAACAATTTGGCCATAGACAGGATTAGCAGCGGCATTTGTGAGCGATTGGCCGAGTGGCCGGTCTTCCGGCAGGCGGAACAGGTGTTGTTCTACCATGCGTTCCGGAACGAGGTGGATCTATGGCCACTGTATCACCAGACGCCCCATAAAGCCTGGTTTCTACCAGCCATGTTGCCCACGCACGATTTGGTTTTTCGTCGGGCTGACAAAGATTTATTAGTTGAGGACGGTCGATACGGGATTCATGAACCTCATGCTGAGGCGCCGGAATGGCAACCTGGGGATGGTCGAACCCTGTTGCTCGTGCCGGGGCTCTTATTCGACGTGCAAGGATACCGCCTGGGTTATGGGAAGGGCTATTACGATCGCTTTTTAAGTCAGTTCCAATCCGATGCTGGCAGCATTCCCAAGGTCGGCATTGTGCCGAAAGCGTTAATTCATGAGCAGTTACCCCATGACGATTGGGATATACCGATGGATTTCCTGGCGAGTGAACAAGGCGTCGGTCCTGTGTCGTCCATGAATCAACCGGTTTAGGGTCGATATAAGCCGAGCACCGGTAAAAACAATTGCTCGGCTGTGGTGACTTTAGGATTGACCCGTACTTCGGCTTCGGGTATAAGTATGGAATCTCATCGAGAGATGGGCGATTAGCTCAGTTGGTAGAGCGCCTCCCTTACAAGGAGGATGTCGGCGGTTCGAGCCCGTCATCGCCCACCATAATAAATATGAATATTGCGAGTCTCAGCAGGATTAATTCCTTCTGGGATTTTTCGTTTAAGGGACAGGTTGATTCTACTACTCGTAAAATATAACAGAGAAAGAATTGTACGAAGATCCTAAAAGCTTGTGAGTTAAAACAGGAACATATTGAGATTAAACATAAATGACTTTACTTACTGATGAGGTAAAGGTTATCTTGTCTATTGGGTCTTATTTGTTCTAGAGGCAGGTATTACATCTATGAGTCAGTCGCTTATAGAAATGCTAGATTTTGAACAGGCTTGGAAACAAGTTAAGTTGGATGCAAAATACGAAGCTTTTATACGAACTCCTTACGAAATGAATATTGTCGAGCAGGATACTCATGGATGGTTTGTCTTGCTCAAATCGCAATTCAAAGATAATAAGTACCAACCTGGTCCACTTACTGTATGTGATGTACCGAAAGACAATGGGCAAATAAGGCCTGCGGGTCATCTCAGCGTGAATGACAGAATTATATATACTGCTCTGTTACTTGCTTGTTATCCTCAGATAAGGCAGACAGTTCAGTGGTCTCAAGGTTTGATTGATTTTGCCTATCAATTAAATGAAGAAAATTTAGATTATTGGTCAAAACATCCTTTTTTATGTTGGAAAGAATTTCGGGAGCTTAGTATTTCAACGCTTAGTCCTGAAATCAACTATGTCGTTGTTGCTGATATATGCGGATTTTATGAAAATATTGATATTGGTACTCTTGTCTCTGACCTACGACAAGCTGGTGTAAATGACTTAATAGTAAAACAGATAAGGGCTAACTTGAGTCGTTGGTCACAAGATAATGGTGTTGCTGATAAGGGGATTCCTCAAGGTCATATAGCCTCGCATTTGTTGGCAAAGTTGTATCTTAATTCTGTTGACCACGCGCTACATGATTTAGGTTTTCAACATTGTCATTATAGTGATGACTATAGAATCTTTTGCCGTAACTTACCAGAAGCTAAAAAGGCATTGATCGAGTTATCTAAAATACTGCGTAGACGTGGATTGAATATTCAAGCCAAAAAATCTGCTATCATTCCTGCTAATGACGCTAGAATTGACTTTAATGGAATCGACTCTATTATCAGAAGCGTTCGTTCTAAATATATTGCTGAGATAATGAATAAGTTTTCGTTTTCAGAAGCATCAATCCCTTTTCAATTGGCCGATCAACTATTAACAGACTCGGTTGAAGAGGTTCCTATTGTCGTTATACGAGAAGCATATAATGAGTATTTTCTAACAGATAATCGTCCATTTCATAAAACACTGTTTCATTTCCTTTTAAGACGACTTGGAAACGCTAAAGATAAATTTGCGTTAGAACATACAAAAGATCTATTTATTAGTCATCCTCAAGAAACTGAAACTATTCTAGAGTATTATTCAAAGATTAATGTTGCAGACCAATGTGAGTATGCAATTCAAGAGTTCCTCGAATGTGGATTTGCAGTCTATCATTATCAAATCTACTTGATGATTGAATGGCTGAACTTACAGTCAAAGGGACCTTCTAACCAAGTTATTAAACATATACGCAAACTCGCATTTGATTTTTCTATTCCCTCATACTTGCGTTCAGAGTGCAGGACATTCCTTAGTATGTTTGGTTCAATCTCTGATCTTGAAAAGTTTATGTATATATCCAAGCATTCATTGCCCAATTGAAAAAAGCGAGATTATATATGCCTTGTGTCGAATTGAAAAAAGCAGAAGAAACGCATTCATTAGCAGAATTAGAGATGAGACTGAATGGAATATAAGAGATAGTCTGAGAAGTGAATAGACGTTTTTGAAAAAAGGGTTTTCACTGTTGGCGTCAGCCGGTTATAGGAGGATTGCCATGTTTACGAGAAAACCCTACAGTACCGATTTGAGTACGC
>Ga0157374_10000853_pt1 | contig 26672 bp, 24 predicted proteins | sample M25metaG_FD_115308 | JGI IMG/M metagenome (GOLD analysis project Ga0157374, IMG submission 115308) | Miscanthus rhizosphere microbial communities from Kellogg Biological Station, Michigan, USA - M2-5 metaG | ecosystem: Host-associated > Plants > Roots > Rhizosphere > Soil | place: USA: Michigan... | reverse complement strand
GATGAATTCTGTTATCGCTTTAATCGCCGCTGGTGCCAGCTTGAAATCCCTAACAGGCTATTACATGTATGCTTGAATCACAAGCCTGCTCTTCGCTCAGCATTCTAGTTAAGAGGCGTTTTTCTTTATTAAAACCTTGTAATACAGCCTGTTGGGTTTCTCCAGGTGCTAATTTTGCAATAGGCTTAAAAGTACTTTTAATGGAAACACCGCTTTTAACGGAAAGATTGGTAATAGCAGAATTGCTGCCATTTTTAAAAATAAATGAAGACGTTGGAAAAAAGATCCACTGGGTAAACATGAAATTAATCCATAAAATGAGAGGGATTTTCAGTAATAGATAGATTAAAATTTCTGATTTTCGGTCTTGTGTTGGATATAGATTAAAATCTTTTACAGGTTCACCTTTAAGGATATGATTATGCCAATTGGTGAGAAGGTTAAATATATTTTCATTTGATAATGGTAGAAAATCACTGATTGAGATGGTTTTATTATTAATAAATAAAAAATTAACTGAACTAGAAAACCGGCTGTATGTAAGGTTGAATTTTTTTATGTGCTCCCATCTGTATAAAATTTTACGGCTTTGTATATGGAAAATTAATCCTTTATTTTCTAGCGTTAAAGCACCATTGTTAGGATAGATTCCTTTTATTTGATTATAGATTTCAGCCAATGAAAATATAGTTTTGGGAATAATAATTAAAAAAAGAAATCCAAATATAAATACACATGTCCAAAGTTGAAGCTTGATTGAGCCAATCAAAAGAATTAAGAACCATAAATAGCAACAAATTAAACTGATTGCATTCAGGGCTCTCAATATTTTATTGGGTTTTAGAAATAGAACTTCTTCTTTTTCAGTATCGGTCAAGCTCACTCTTCCCACTTGCTGTAGTTCAAATATTATACTATTTGCCAAGCTTTGGAATTGTTTTGGATAATCAGCGTATGGATTAAATCGCTACAGCCAATGAATTAGATTCTGCGTTCTCTAAAATTTCATCCAGAATGGCGCGCACATCGGCTAATGTATTCACGGCGGTCAGACGATGACGATACTGACTAGCGCCAGGGAATCCCTTCACATAATCGGTTAAATGGCGGCGCATTTCCCGTACACCCACGGTTTCTCCCCGGTAATCGGCCAGCAGTCTGGCATGCTCGTAAGCACTTTCCATGCGTTGGGCAATACTGACTTCTGCCGGAGTTTGTCCAGTTTTTAAAGCTTTGTCGATTTCACCAATCAGCCAAGGTTGGCCCAGGGTGCCTCGGCCAATCATCACGCCATCCACGCCGTAAGTGGTGATTACATGTAATGCGTCATCAACCGTATTAATATCCCCGTTGGCAATGACCGGAATATTGAGCGTTTGTTTCAACTCGCCGAAGGCTTCCCACTTGCAGCCGGGCTTATAGCCTTGGGCGCGGGTGCGGGCATGCAGCGTGACCATAGCAGCCCCGGCATCCTGGCACATCTGGCCAAATTCCTGGTAATTCATGCTTTCGCTATCCCAGCCCAGGCGGAATTTCACCGTAACCGGCGTAGGCGTGCCGTCTTTTTCCAGGGTTTTGACCAAGGATGAAATCAGTTTGTAGGCGAGTTCGGGTTCTTTCATCAGAGAGCAGCCTTCAAAGTTGCCGGTGATTTTCTTAACCGGGCAACCCATATTCAAATCCAGGGTATCCGGCTGCTTTTCCCGAATAATCGTGCGCGCGGCTTCCAGCAGGACTTCCTCTCGATGCGCCGCCAACTGGTAGGCAATGGGCTGATCACTGATTGTCTTGTCCAAAATGGGTGCGTCAAACCGCTTGGAATAGACCAATCCATTCGAGCTGATCATTTCGGTGCAGATCAGGGATTCCGGCGCCCAACGGCGCACAATGCCACGAAACACTACATCCGTCACCCCGGCCATAGGCGCGAGCATGACACGGCTGTTTACGCTAACTGGACCGATTTTTAAGGGCTGTGAGGCAGAAGGATGATGCATAGGCGTGAATATTTCCGGACATAAGTGAATTGTGAAGGGAGACTTGCTGGAGTTGAGCAGTAAACAGGGCGGTCGATTTATTCATTGGACTGCTTGATATATCATATCTAAAAACTGGAGCCCGTTCAAAATGAACCCAACGAATCAAAGCATTGCTAGTCAGCCGGTACTTTCGCCGGATCAGGCCGAACACTACCTGAAGGCGGCCCAAAAAGCGGCTAGCCTGGCTGGCGCTATCCAAATGAAGAACTTTGGTCAGACTCAGGAGATTATGACCAAGGGCACGAGTATCGATTTGGTCACGGCCGTGGATCGGGAGTGCGATGCCGAAATTGTGGAGCATTTGCGTAAAGCCTGTCCCGATGACCTTTTTCTGACTGAGGAAACCTTTGAGGAAGGCCAATCGGTGGACTTATCCCACACTTGGGTCATCGATCCGTTGGATGGAACCACCAATTACGCGCACAGTTTCCCGTATTTCGCGGTTTCTATCGCCTATTTTTTACAGGGTCAGCCTGTTCTGGGCGTTATTCTGGATACCTATAAACAAGAAATGTACTATGCTTTGCGGAATCGGGGCGCATTTCTGAATGATGAGCGCATCTATGTGAGCAAAAACCGCGTACATGCTCTGGAGCATGCTCTCTTGGCCACGGGTTTCCCCTACGATATCGCGGGTTCCAGCGTGAATAACATCGATCATTTCCAGCGCATCGCCCCCCGTTGTCATGGGGTGCGTCGCCCCGGCGCGGCGGCTTTGGATATGGCCTATGTCGCGGCGGGTCGCCTGGATGCCTTCTGGGAGCTGAAGCTCTCCATTTGGGATATCGCCGCAGGCACGCTTCTTGTCGAGGAAGCTGGCGGTAAAGTGACCAACCTTCAAGGTGGCTCATTGCTTTTTGGTGATCGTCGGATTCACCTCATTGGCAGTAATGGAAACCCGCTCCATGAGGAAATTCAAGAGCTGCTTGCCCTGGATTAGTTCTCTACACTATGTGACATCAGAGCAATCGGTATTTTAAATAGAATCGTACCTGCCACTGACATAACTGCTTTGTTCGGGCCGATGATTGGGATTGACATGCGATTGCAGTATAATAGGCCCATTCAACTGAAAAGGGAGAACCCTCACGATGGCAAATACAGTAATCATTGTCGGGCGCTTAGGCCAGGATCCGGAAATTAAATATTTTGAAAGCGGTAGTGTGAAAGCTCGTTTCTCCGTTGCCGTGGATCGAGGATTTTCTAAGGAAAACAAGGTGACCGACTGGTTCACCGTGGAAGTTTGGGGTAAGAAAGCGGAATTTGTGGGCGAATGGATTAAAAAAGGCTCTATGGTTAGTGTTACAGGTCTGTTAGAAGTCAACCGTTACACGGATCAAGCCGGAAATCCCAAAGAGTGGCCCTATATCCGCGCTCTTGACGTAAGCTTTGTGGGCAGTAAACGGGATAATGCCGCTCCAATGGAAGCTGGCGCTGCGTTTTAATCTGTTATTCTTCAAGTACTCTGAAGGAGCGCTATGCAAATTCCCGGTCTGAACGTCGGTATCGTGGCGGATGACTTGACAGGTGCCTGTGATACGGCTCTGCAGTTTCATTCCAGCCATGCCAGTTCCCATATTGTATTAAACTTCCAGCGTCTTGCCCATGCTACGGTTACAGCGGAGCATCAACATCCCGAAAATCAGGTCTGGTCCATCAATACCAGCACTCGGCATCTGGATGCGCACGAGGCCCAAGCAAAGGTTCGGCAAGCTGTGGCGCTCTGCAGGGATCGCTTTGGCGTGGAGAACTTCTATAAGAAGATTGATTCCACCTTGCGAGGTAACATTGCCCAGGAATGTTTAGGCATGCTGGATGAACTGAAAGCGCAATGCGCGGTGATTGCACCGGCTTACCCGCAGGCAGGGCGCCGTACCGTGGGCGGTTACCAGTTGGTTCGGGGTGTCCCCGTAGAAAAGACTGTGGTAGCGCGTGATCCTTTGTGCCCTGTTCGACAATCCCATATACCAACCCTGCTGGAGCAACAGACCCGTCCCGGCTTAGTTGGGTACATTCCACTTTCGGTGGTTTTGCATGGGGCTGGTCCCATCCTGGTCAAGCTGAACGAACTCATTAAAGAAGGCAAGAAGCTGGTGGTGATTGATGCCACCAGTACCGAAGATTTGGAGCAAATTGCTCTTTCCATCGAAAAAGCCCAGAAATATGCCAAGGTACTGCCGACGGGTTCGGCTGGCTTGGCATATGCATTGGCTGGATTATGGGCGGTAGAGCCTGAGGAAGGCACGGAAATCAAGCCGAAACGAAGTTTGAGTTCCTCTAATCCCTCTCCCATTCTGATAGTTAGTGGCAGTAACACAGATACGACCCGACAACAGATTATGCGCCTGATTGAAAATTACGCGTATTATGGGCAAGGTTCTAAATTGGAAATTTTCCAGCTTCCTCCGGATCAGGTTTTGGGGCTGAGCCCGGTGACGGAAACCGTCAATCGCATTCTGGAAGCGTTGGATGAGCGAAACACGGTGGTTTTATCGACCGCTATTCAGGAGGAATCCTATGCTCATACCTTGAGCTTGGCCCGAGAGCATCAGCTGTCTGAGCATGATGCCAGTTTAAAGGCGCAGGAGGTTCTGTCCCGCATTGCGTTGGAAGTGACTCAGGCTAAAACAGTAAAGCTGGTTCTGGCCGGTGGCGAAACCACATGCCAAGTCTGTGACGCCTTGGGCATTATGGAATTGGAGTTGGTGGCCGAGGCCGATGAATCCATACCTTTGATGGTAGATCCGCAAGGCCGGTGGCTAGTGACCAAATCGGGTGGATTTGGCTCTCCCTTGGCGCTCGCGAACGTGGTAAAGTTTATCAAACAGCAAGAGTCCTCATCCGTCCATGCCTGATACGAATGCCCAAAATCGCGCCATTTGCCTGACCATCGGGGATCCCACCGGGATTGGCCCTGAAATCACCGCCAAGTTTTTGACTCAATTGTCGTCTTCCGGTTCTACGCAACCTTTGACTATTTTTGGTGACCTCGAAAATTTGGTTCGCACTGCGGAGCGCTTGGGTGTAGCGTTGCCAGAGGGTGAAAATTATCGCTATATCGATATGCAATCTGACGGTATCGTTACAGCGCAGAAATTACCGGGGGAGATTGCCTACGAAAGCTTGGTGGCTGCAACGACAGAGATTCATCAGGGCAAGGCGCAGGTTTTGGTTACAGGACCTATTTCCAAGCTGCACCTGGAAGAGGCCAATATCCCGTTTTCAGGGCATACGGAAATTTTGCAGCAGCAGGCCCGCAAGTTGTACCGTCAACCGTATCAGTCGGATATGCTTTTCTTGTATCGTCAGTTCCGCATGTTATTGCTCACGCGTCATGTGGCGCTGCGTAAAGTGTCTGAAACGCTATCTATTAAAGGTGTAACGCACTCGTTGAGCAATTTGGCCGAATTTTTCCGTGATTACTGCAATATTCCAAACCCAAGGCTCTGTATTCTCGGAGTGAATCCCCATGCGGGTGAAATCGATGGGGATGAGGAAGAACGCATTCTAAAGCCCTCCTTACGCTTGGTATCCCAAAAGTATGGCTTTGGAATTGAACCGCCATTAGCGGCGGATGCGGCGTTTCGTTATTTTAATCTGGATCATCTGCAATATGATGCCTTTGTGGCGGCATACCATGACCAAGGTCTTATTCCCTTCAAAATGGTAGCTGGTTTAAGTGCGGTCAATGTCACCATTGGTTTGCCGTTTTTGCGTACTTCGGTAAGTCATGGGACGGCCCATGACATTGCCGGACAAGGTGTTGCGGATCCGGCGAGTTTAGTTGCCGCTTACCAATGCGCGATTCAGCTCGTGGACAATAAACGTTCACCCCAGACAGCAACGATGACGCCAGTAATCGCCGAACTGAAATCGTAACGGCTGAATCACCACCACTTTAACCCCAGTTTAGGGGTAAGGAAATTTATACTTCTCCTCGGGAAATCTGATTCAGCAGTTGGGTAATCCGTGTGCCGCGCTCCAGAGAGTTATCCAGCTTGATATCTATCTCCGGCGTGTAACGTAAGCGTATGCGTTGGCCAATGGCGGACCGAATCTTGGGTTTATTTTCCAACAGAACGGTCATAATATCCTGCTGCAGGGATTCTTCGCCCATAATGCTGACAAAAACTTTGGCATGGCGCATATCGCCACTCACTTCGACATCAGTAACGGAAATCAACTGATTGACCAGGATGGGATCCTTGATTTCATGTTTTAGAATGTCGCTGAATTCGCGGATGATGGCTTTGCGGATCCGGTCTGTCCGGCTAAATTCGTTTCTGTTGGCCATAGGACCTGACCTCCGAAGATTAATAATCGAATGAGATGGGCTTGAGGAATGAGTCATCGATGACCCATGCTAAAACATTCAGGTGGACACCAGTTTATAAGAATCAATTCTTATAAGGAAGTTCGTTCCAAAGATTTGACCGTGTAAACTTCGATGATATCGCCTTCTTGCAAATCCTGGAAACGATCGAAAGAGATACCGCATTCGTAGCCTGAGGCAACTTCTTTTACATCGTCTTTGAAGCGTTTCAGGTTGTTCAGCGGGCCAGAGAATACTTCTTTTCCGCCGCGCAACACATTGGCTTTGGCGTTACGCAGCAGTTTACCGCTGGTTACCATACAGCCCGCAATAATGCCGGTTTTGCCAACCTTGAAAATCTGGCGCACCTCGGCGGTACCAACCTGGACTTCTTCGGTTTCCGGCGTCAGTTGGCCTAAAACCCACTTCTCGATATCTTCAGTGATATGGTAAATCACATCGTACCGTTTGATATTCAAACCTTCCTGCTCTGCCAGCCGCTGTGCGTTGGGATCGGCCTTGGTGTTAAAGCAGATGACGAGCGCTTTAGCGGTGGAAGCCAACATCACATCCGCTTCCGAAATATCACCGGTTGCGCTATGTACGATGTTGATTTTTACTTCCTGGCTGGTCATCCGTTGGAGCACATCCACTACGGCTTCTAAGGAGCCTTGGGTATCAGCCTTTACCAGCAGGTTGAACTGGTTTTCCTTGACGGCGTTGTCGCTTTCAATTTCGGATTTGCCACTAAAGCCGGCGTACACGGCACGGCTTTCGCCAATCCGTTGCTCACGCTCCTTGCGTTTTTCATCGGCCAACTCTTGTTTGAAGAGCTTGTCGTTACGGACAACCCGGAAGCTATCGCCTGCATTGGGAACGCCATCCAGGCCCAAGATTTCCACGGGCGTGGCAGGGCCAGCCGACTGGATACGCGCGCCGTGATCATCGATCAATGCGCGTACACGGCCACCGGTAGAGCCAATCAAGACATTATCGCCAACTTTCAGGGTTCCGTTTTTCACCAGGGCAGTAGCCACGGGACCCATGCGCTTATCCAGTTGGGCTTCAATGATGACACCTTCAGCGGCGACTGTTGCGTCAGCCTTCAGCTCCAGCAATTCGGATACCAGCAGGATGGAGTCCAGCAGGTCGTCTAGCCCCAGTTTTTGCAGGGCGCTGACTTCAACCGTCAGGGTGTCACCACCCCATTTCTCGGCGGAAAGCCCGTACTCGGATAGTTGAACCAATACACGATCCGGATCGGCGTCCGGTTTATCAATTTTGTTGACGGCCACAATAATGGGAATTTTAGCCGCTTTGGCATGGTTAATGGCCTCTATAGTCTGCGGCATGACGCCGTCATCGGCAGAAACCACTAGAATGGCGATATCCGTGGCTTGTGCGCCCCGCATCCGCATAGCGGTAAAGGCCTCGTGGCCTGGCGTATCCAGGAACACAATGGTCTGATCGCCTTTTTCGACCGTATAAGCACCGATGCTTTGGGTAATTCCGCCCGCTTCGCTATCAACCACCTTGTGGCGTGTCTCGCGGATGGAGTCTAACAGCGTGGTCTTACCGTGATCGACGTGACCCATGATGGACACAACCGGAGAACGCCCTTGCAAGTGCCGGAATTGGGACTCATCCAGCTTCTTGCTACCTTCTTGCAGGTGCGTATATTCGCCTTCGTGCTTGACGGTCTCGGTTTCCGTGACTTCAAATCCTAGTTCACGGGCGATGCTTTTGGCAAAATCGATATCCAAAGTCTGGTTGACGGTGACCATCATGCCTTTCATGAAAAGGTGCTTGATGACTTCCGTGTCTCGTAAATTTAGCTTTCCCGCCAGAGTACGAACATCTAGAGGTTCATCAATGGTGCAAATCTTGGGGAGAGCTGCTTGTGCTGCCAATTCTTCCTCGCGTTTCTGACGGGAACTCATGCGTTCCGCCTGAGGGTTACGTTGTGACTGTTGATGGGTTCGTCCTGACTGTTGATGGGTGCGCCCTGGCTGTTGGCCTTGTGGGGGACGCTGTCCAGGAATGCCGGGACGGTTTGCTGGATGAGATGGCCCACGGTGCGACATTTGTTCTGGACGGTTCCCACCTGCAACGCCTTGATGTTGAGGCCGATGCGGGGGAACACCTTGAGGCCCCAGGTTAGCTGGCCTATTTTGTCCTGGCTGGGCTGTTTGCGAAGCTGCAGATGGCCTTGGCTGAACAGTAGCGGGCTGCTGATTCAGCGGCTTTGCAGGAACCGGTTGCGCCGGCGCTTGGACTGGTTGTTTTACCGTTGCTTCCTGTGCTTTGACCGGCGGGGTAGGAGGTGCGACATTCTGCTTAGCAGGCTGTTCCAAAGCAGGCTTTGTTTTTTGTTCTACAGGCGCAGGCTTTTCAATCGGTTTTGGAGAGGCGGGCGTAGATGCAGCAACCGGTTTCTCAGTGGGACCTGCCTCGGGTTTGGCCTGTTTCTTGGCTTCGCCGTTCTTGAAAACCGCGATTAATTTATCGGCCACGTCTTGCTCTACCGTGCTGGAGTGGCTTTTTGCATTGACTTTAAATTGCTTGGCCAGCACTTCAATAACCTCGGCATTACTGACGCCAAGGATTTTGCTGATTTCATGTACTCTTACTTTTGGCGCCGTCACAGTGAGGTGATTCCTTTCAATTGGGCATTCAGACTTTCAACTATATCATCCGGGATCGCTCTTTTCAACGTTCGTTGAAACTTCTTGCCTTTCAGAGCTTCGGTCAGGCAAGTTAGATTCCGGCAAACATAGGCAGACCGCCCTTGCAGGGGCGGTCTGTTGTTGATGGAAAATTGATGATCACGGCTCACAGTCAAACGCAGCAGTTCATCGCGAGCGATTAGCTTGCGGCAGCTGATGCATTGTCGTAATCGTTGATCCATCAATGTTTATTTCCGATTAATTGGAGAGTTTATTCTTCATTCTCGTAGGCTGGTTCAGCAGTTTCATCCGTTTCTTCCTGCTGTTCAGGCAGGGAGAAGCTGGCGTCTTCTACGGCAGGAGCTGTTTCTCCATGTTCTTCCATGCTGATATCGCCTGCGGTGACTAATGCCAGTTCGCCTTGCTCCTCCTGAGCCGGAGCTTCGGTTGGTGCTTGCTGGTGGGCTGCCACGAATTCTTCCGGGGGAACGGACATTTGTTCGAAGTAGGCCATGCCGCCTTCTTGCTCGATTTGGCTGATGCTCTTGATATCCAGCTTGAAGCTGGTGAGTTTTGCCGCCAAACGGACGTTTTGACCTTCCCGGCCAATGGCCAGCGATAATTGCTCATCCGGTACAATCACCAGGGCGCGGGCTTGACGCGGATCCTGCATCAGCAATACGCGGATGATTTTAGCGGGCGCGAGGGCGTTGACAATGAATTCCACCGGATTTTCGGACCAACGGATGATGTCAATCTTCTCGTTTTTGAGTTCGTTGACAATGGCCTGGATACGGCTGCCACGGGTGCCGATGCAGGCGCCTTGAGCGTCCACGTCAGGATCATGGGAAACCACGGCCACTTTCGTTCGGTAACCGGCTTCGCGCGCAATGCTCTTGATTTCAACCAGGCCGTCCTCGATTTCCGGTACTTCCAGTTCAAAGACTTCCTTCACCATGGTGGGGTGCGCTTGGGAAACGATAATTTGCGGGACGCGACCGGAGTCTTTCAGGTCCAGCACAAAAACGCGCAGTTTGTTGCCGACCCGGTAATATTCCGACGGCAGTTGCTCGCGAGGCGGCAAAATCGCTTCGGATTTACCGATGTTCACGATGACGTTACGGCCTTCAATCCGTTGAACGATAGCCGTTGTGACCGAACCGCGCTTTTCCTCGAATTCTTTTTGCACGAGTTTTTTCTCGGCTTCACGAATGCGCTGCGTAATCACCTGTTTTGCGGACTGAGCGGCAATTCGGCCAAATTCGTCCGGTGTTACTTCAATTTCCAGAATATCGTTTAATTCAACGTCCGGCTTAATTTTACGCGCTTCTTTTAAGGTGATTTCCGGCTCGCGGGGAATTTCTTCACCCTCTTCATCCAATTCAACTTCGTCAATGGGGGTCAATTCATTAACGACGCGCTTCAATTCATAAATTCCGATTTCACCGGATTTTTCATTTAAACGGCATTCATACCCGGTTAGGTTTTCCAGCTTGGCGTAGCGTTTATATGCTGCCAGCATGGCTTCCTTGAGGGATGACAGTACGACATCGCGAGGGATGCCACGTTCCCGCTCCAGCTGCTCGGCATGCTCCATCAACGCGGGTCCGACTTTAATCATTGTTTGAATGCCTCCTGTATTCGATTGTTATTTAGTTGTTATTTAATTGTGCAAATGGTGCAAGTCAGCTTGCGAATTGGTTGACTCATCCAGTGATGCGTCCAGTCCTGCATCTGACTCATCCTCTTCCGGGAAGTGAATGATCGGGTTCAGACAGACGATTTTCGTGTCATCCAGAACGATTTCGAGCTTTTCCTGGGTTTGAGGATTTTTCAGTGTTAATACATTGTTATTCGAGGAATAAGTCTCTAAAATACCCTCTATGGCTTTCGTCTTGTTGGGGATGACTGCCTTTTTACCTTTGGTAGCTGGTGGTCGATCTTCGACTCTGACCGGTTTGCCTCGGAAGAAATCAAATTCGCGTTGGCGGCGCAGTGGTCGGAATAGGCCAGGAGAACTGACTTCCAGGCTAAAGGGAAAATCCTGCAATTCGGGCAATTCATCAATGACCGGATCAATCGTTCTGCTAATGGTTTCGCACTCGCTTAGAGAAATGCCCTGGTTTTTTTCTTCCACATAAACCCGCAAATACCAGTAACCGGCCTCTTTCTCCAGGGTCACATCCAGCAAGAAGAAATTTTCGGGTAGCAGAGGTTCTACCGCTGAGAATACGGCTGCTTCAATGTGTAGAATCTGCTCAGCCGTCAATTTGATCGGTTTAGCAGGCGCGCGCTTCATGGGGAACTCCTTCCGGCAGGTGAGTTTCTTATTTTTATGAAAAGGAGTGGATCCAAAAAATTGACCCACTCCTTTTCATGATCAAGAAGTGGTTCGATTTTAGCATAAACAAAATTGTGGCAAGGCGAACGTGCCGGGTAGCCTCAAAGTTAGCTGTAAATCAGATTTTCCAGAGCGTGCAGTTGCTCCACGGTTCCCACGCAGACGATGACATCGTGCGGATTCAGAACCAGCTCGGGTTCTGCGGCAACCTGGAAGTTATCCGAAGCTTGCACGACGGCGATGACGTTTACGCCGGTCCTCTGCCTTATTTCCGCTTCTCTCAGAGATTTTCCAATGAGAGGGCAATGGTTGGACAGCTCAATCCATTCGATTTTAGTACCCTCTAACAGGCTAAAACGTCCAAAGACCGGATGTTCTTTGCTGATAGGTTCCTGGAAGAGTGAATTTTCGGATTCTCGAACCATCGAAATGACGCGATCGGTTTCTAAAATGGGGTAGTCCAGTTGGCGCATGATGTTGAAAATAAAGCTGACGCTGGTCTCAAACTCCTCGTAAATCACATTGTCCGCGCCAATGCGATACAGGCGGTCCACATCCACCCGGTAGCGGGAGCGAACCAGGCAGTGAATTTTGGGATTCATTGTTTTGGCCAGTTGCACGGCGGCTTCGCCGGTGCGAATATCGGGAAACGTAATCGCCAGAATGCCCGCCTCATGAATGCCGGCTTGCTCCAGTACGTCTGGCCGGGATGCGTCTCCGTAAACGCAGCGAATCCCTCTAGCCTGCAGGCTGCGTAAGGTTCTTACATTCATCTCAACCACGCTATAAGGAATTTGGATGGATTCCAGGGCGGAAGCAAGGTTACGGGCCGTTGGGCCATAGCCCGCAATGACTACTTGCCGGGGGGTATCCTCGTGGTTATTGTCCGATAGGGGTTCCGTATGGGTTAACGCCCTGGGCCAGGTGTGGAAATAGGGGGCGGTCATCCGGTGGCAGGCCCGTAGTACCAATGGTGTGAGAAACATGGAAATGATGATGGTGTCAATGAAGGCTGGGCTCCAGAAAGACAGTAATCCCTGCCACTCAGGGATTTTGCTGACGCTTTCCAACGTACGGCCCAGCAATACAAAGGAAAATTCTCCGACCTGGAATAGGGAAAGTCCGGCCCATAGGGCGGTTCGTTGAGGAAATCTTAATGCTCGCACCGAGGCAAATGCAGCCAGTGCCTTGAGGGTGATTAAGATGAGGGTCACGACGCCAACCAATGGCAGATGGCTGATTAAAAAGCGGATGTCGAAGAGCAAACCCATGGAGACGAAGAATAGCGTGATGAATACGTCCCGAAACGATTTGCTGTCGGCGATAATCTGTTGGCAAAATAGGCTGCGACTGAGGGCCAGACCGGCCACAAAGGCGCCTGCCTCGTAGGAGAGCCCTAGCGTATGCGTGAGTAGGGCCATGCCCAGGCCGATGCAAACTAACGCCAGAGTGAAAATCTCTTTGCGGTTGGTGGAGGCCAGTCTATCTAGGAAGATGGGAACAACCCGCAGACTGATGGTTACTGCGAGCGCCCCAAATAATATGGATTTGCCAATAACCCAGGCTAATTCACTGCTTAATCCACCGTCTGCTGGGCGGCTTAAGTAGGGGACCAAGGCCATCAAGGGAATGATCGAAAGATCCTGAATGATCAAAATGCCCAGGATCAGACGACCGTGATCCGAGTCGATCTCACGGTGGTCCTCCAGGCTTTTTAGTACAATGGCCGTACTGCTCAGCGACAGGATGGAGCCCAGCATGAAGGAGAGTTGCCACGGTAACGGCGTAAGCCACTTAAGAGCCAACGTTAGGACCAGTGTGGTGATGGTCAACTGCAAGCCACCGGCTATTGGAGCGTGATACCGGAGTTGCCGGAGTTTGTCGACGGACAGGTCCAAGCCGACGATAAACAGGAGAAAAATAATCCCGATTTGGGCCAATGCTTGAATTTCATTGATTTTAACCAGGTTGAGCGAATTGGGTCCCAGGATCATGCCGGTCAGGATAAAGGCTAAAAAGGTGGGCAGGTGAAAGCGTTGCAGCAGATAGGCTAAAATAGCCCCGATGGAAAAGATGAGGACAATGATGAGTAGCGCTGCCGTATCGCTGGTATGAGCAACGGCGCCAAAATCCATTGTAAACTTCCCCTGCACAGTGTTTTTACTCCTTTCAGTCTATCAGGAGTGGGCTCATTTGACACCTAACATAGACACACTTCATCCAGAGCAACTATAGCCCTAGCCATCATAGAATGCAGGGCTGAATTTTATTTGATGTATAATGACAGGGTGTCATATCAGGAGTTTTTACCTCCCGCTCTCATGGGTATCGCGAGTCCAACGACCATTCAGGTCCAAGCTTTAGTAATTGGCACCGGAATTTCCGGCCTCTTTACCGCACTCAAATTATCCTCTTACGGGATAAAGACTTTATTGGTGACAAAATCCGCATTGGACGAGAGTAATTCCCGTTACGCTCAAGGAGGCATCGCTGCCGTATTGCCGAGTAATCCACTCGATTCGCTGGATCTGCACTTACAGGACACCATTCGGGCCGGAGCGGGCCTTTGTGATGAGGCGGCGGCGCGTTCGATTCTATCGGAAGGATATACTGCCATTGCGGATTTGTTGGCTTATGGCGTACCTTTTGACCGGAACGCCAACCAGGAATTAGCCTTGACTCGCGAGGCAGCGCATAGCGTTGGCCGGATTCTGCATGCCGGTGGCGATGCCACCGGGCATTCCGTGGAAATGGCTTTAATCGCTAAGGTAAAACAAGATCCAAACATTGATGTGATTGAGTATGCCCAAGTCGTGGAGTTATTGGTTGAGGCAGGAAGCTGCATCGGCTGTCGCGCCGTGGATTACCGCAACCTACGGGAACTGCTGATTGAAAGCTCGAATACGATTCTGGCGACCGGTGGGGTTGGCCGCTTGTACAGTCATACCACCAATCCAGCCATCGCTACGGGGGACGGCATTGCCCTGGCTCATCAGGCGGGTGCTCAAATTGATGGTATGGAGTTTATTCAATTCCATCCAACCGCGTTTTATGCGGATGGCAAGCTGCACTTCCTGGTTTCCGAAGCCTTGCGGGGCGAAGGCGGCATTCTTCGAACCGTGGATGGGGAGCGTTTTGCGTTTAAGTATCATCCCGATGGCGAATTAGCCCCTCGGGATATTGTGACCCGCGCCATTTATGCGGAAATGCAGGCTGCCCAGATGCAGTATGTGTACCTGGATATCACCCACTTGCCGGTGGCAACGATTGAGCAGCGTTTTCCCACGATTTTGGCCAGTTGCCTGCAATTTGGCGTGGATATTCGTACGGATTGGATTCCGGTGGCGCCTGCCGCCCACTATTTAATGGGTGGCATCACGGTGGATGTGGACGGAAAATCGACTATTCCCGGTTTGTATGCGGTTGGGGAGACTGCCTCCACCGGCCTGCATGGCGCCAACCGTTTAGCCAGTAATTCTCTGCTGGAGTGCGTGGTTCTGGCGCGGCGGGTCGCGGAATTTATCGCTAGGTGTGAATCTGCTTCTGAGATTGTGCCGGTATCTGTAAAGGGAATGGATTCCAGATTCATATTTGAACCCGATCCTGCCATACATGCCGTGTTGGAGCGTTTGCATCGACTGATGTGGGATAAAGTCGGCATTCTTAGAGACGAACATGGCTTGCGTCAGGCTTTGGTGGAGATACAGGCAATGACTGCCGATGTTGAAGCGCAGGGTTGGCAGGCTGCCGTGCCAATGGGCACGGAGCTGCAGAATCAATTGATTATCGCCCGCCTGATCTGTGAAGCGGCCTTAGGACGGCATGAAAGCAGAGGCGCGCATTATCGGACGGATTATCCGCAAGTGGATTCTCTGGAAGGAGAGCCTGTATTGAGCTTGGCTACGACAATGGATGTAAGAGGAAAAAAATGATTATGAATCCCGCTAGGCCCAGCCATTTCTCGCTGGAGAGCCCATTCAATCAGACTATAACGCAAGCAATCAAACCGATTGTGGATGCGGCTTTGCTGGAGGATTTGGGACAAGGCGACGTTACCACGGATAACCTGCCGCGTCTGGCTGAAATTCAGAAAACAGCCTTGCTTCAGGTAAGGCAGAATTGCGTCGTGTCCGGGCTATCGGTCGCCGCCTTGGTATTTCAATCGGTTGATCCATTGCTCGTATTCGAGCCGCTGGTGCAGGATGGCCAGCATATAGAAGCGGGACAGGCTATCGGTAAGATTACCGGTACGATGGCTTCCATTCTTAAGGCGGAGCGGACTGCATTAAACTTCATTCAGTACCTCAGCGGCATTGCCACAGAAACCAACCGATATGTCACTGTCGTGCAAGGAACCGGCACCCGTATCACCCATACGCGTAAGACTACGCCGGGTCTGCGCTTGCTGGAACAGCAGGCTGTACTGCATGGCGGCGGCGCGCCCCATCGGTTTAACCTGGGTAGTTGCGTGATGCTGAAGGATAACCATCTCCAGGCATTGGCGCAAGTGAGCGATAATCCCATTGCGGATGCCATCGCGGAACTGCGGAGCAAGTTGTCTCATACCACCAAAATCGAGGTGGAGGCGGATCGTTTGGAACAGGTGCGACAAGCGGTGGAGGCGGGAGCGGATATTATTCTACTGGATAATATGAGCCCGGGTACTATTCGGGAGGCGCTTGTCATCATCCAAAAGCGGGCCATCTCCGAGGCAAGCGGCGGTATCTCCCTGGAAACGTTGCGGGATTACGCGGAAACCGGGGTGGATTATATTTCCACCAGTAAAATCACCTTGGGTGTGCCAGCAATCGATGTGGGCCTGGATTTGGAGTAGATTTCCCTACCCGATCCCTTCCTTATATGTGTAGAGTCTTTTGCTTGGCTGGGCTCAAATGTTAAACCCGAGCATGCTCTTTTGGCGTGGACTTTTAACCTGTTGAATCGGTTAAGCCGGACTTGGGGATATGAATTGATGGCCCGGTTTCAGCAAAAAAGGAGCCAGGACAGGATTTAGCCAAACGGGCCAGAAAGTTTGCGTTTTGCTATCGGCTCTCTGGGCGATCTGATAGGAGGAAACCTCCAGAACCAAATCGGAACTGGTCAACGCGATTTGGATGATACCTCTTTCGCAACGTAAAATTGTACCGGGCGCTCGGTTGAAAGAAGAGCCGGGAACGAACTTAGGATCATAAAACAGTACGGTTTTCTTTCCGTGTAACAAACTGTAACAGGGAACCCAAGGAAATAGTCCTCTCATCTGGCGCTGCATGGTGGAAATGTCATCATTCCAGTTTAAGAGGCCATCCTCAGCTTTAAGTTGCGAGAAATAACTCCCCTGTTGGAGATCCTGTTCAATTAAAGGAAGTTCGCTCTCATTACGGAGGTAGTTGTTCAGTATGGGGAGTAGCTTTGGGACCATCTGCTGTGCAGTGGCTGCGCATTTGTCTCGTACGGTGGCTCCACTCTCAATGTCCGTGAGAGGAATAGCTTCCTGTAAAATAATTGCCCCTGCATCGATTTGGGCAGCCATGAGATGGAAGGTCACGCCGGTTTCCGTTTCGCCCTGCCGAATAACGGAAGAATACGGATTGGCTCCCCGATGAGCAGGCAGTTTGGAGGGATGGCAATTAATAATCAAAGGTTTAGCTTCATTGAGCAGATGGGGTTTCAGTATTTCGCCCCAAGAGCCGACCAGTACCACATCCGGTTTCAGTTTCTGCAAAATATTCGTAAAATCATATGAATTCATGCCTTTGCAGTGGATTTCCTGCAGACGAGCTTGTGCGATGCGCATTTGAAACTCGTTCTCGATGGGTTCCCACACTTGATTGTTGCCTGACCGGGCAGACCAACGAAATACACCCACCAGTTCGCATTCTTTTGGGTTGGCCAGCAGTCCTTCCAGTAGAGACAGACCCAAATGGCCGTACCCGCATAGCAGGACTCGAACCTTGCCGTTATTGGGCTGCGGCTGCATTGTTGTCTTCATAGAGGAATACAGACAGGGATATCACCATATCCAATTTTAACGGATAATCCGGATATTCCTGCGCATCAGGGGGTGCATCCGTTTCGGAAGTGGATTTGGAGATGATGATTTTATTAATTTTGACCAATTTCTTACGCATGATCAATTGGTTTAGGAGATCCATCAACGCTGGATAAGTGCCGGTCACGCTGAGATCGTAGTTATAACGATCCACGAGTATGGGCTTATCGGGATTTTCACCGTTCTGATTGGAACTGCTTGGAGGAGCCCCCGTTACGAGAGGCGAAGGACCATTTGATGTTGTGGAAGGCGCCTCACCATTCGGATGCATAATATCCAGCGTTCCATTGTCAGTAGGTTTGAGTTCAACCTGTGTCCGGACGTTATGGGGTGGTTGAAGCTCGGGGAGAGTGGCTGTGCGACTTTTGCCGGTGGCCAAGTCGGTTAGCTCGGCAGCTTCCGTCACGGATACAATCTTCGCGGATGTGCCAGGCGGAAGAACAATCAGATGAGTGTCCAGATTGGCCAACTTTTGTTCTAAATCTCCAAACTCATGCTGGATCTGCAATTTTTTCTGCAGCGTTTCGTTCTCTTCCTGGATGGCGTTATCGCGGCTTTTCATGGTTTCCAGGCTGGGTCTGATTACGGTACCCCAACCGATTCCGTAGAGAGTCAGTCCGCTCAAGCCGATGAGACCTAGCACCTTTATATCAACGATAACCATCATGAAGGTATTGAGGTATCGTTTCCAGTTGATGCTTTTTAGAGTCTCCAGATCAAGTTTTGTATGGAGTGCCATTAATGGCTACCTCCATTCTGGGCAGAAGTAGCAGCAGGGGCTCCTTGATTTTGAATGGTCCAGGTGAAATAAGCTTGTCCATCCGGTGTGGTTGCCTGCGCGGCATTAGAAACTTCCAGAGGGGAGTTTTTCAACGTATTGTTCAGTATGTTCGGTAGCTTGTTGACATCATCCAGATTATTCGTGGTTTTGCCTTCCAATTTAATGGTGACTGGTTGACCTATCCCATTGGTGTTCAGGTCAATCTTTTCCAGCCAGACATTATTTTTAATCTGGGTGCCCAAGGTGATCAGGAAGTTGTTTAATGCCACGTTGTCATCGATCACCGATTTAATAAACTTTTTCCGTTTAATCTCGTTTAAGCGGCTTGGGTCCAGGGCGTTGGACAGCTTAGCTGCTTTTTGCGTGATGGCTTCCCGGTCGTGGTCCTTCGAGATATTGATGAGCGTAAAAATGCCCCAAATCAGGAGACAGAGGAGAAACAACGCGCCGTTACCGATGGCTAGCCATTTCACCAGCTCGCTGCGGTAATGCATGATACTGGCGACATCTCCTCCCGACTCCGGAAGGAAGTTCAGCTCCGGGATTTCGGGGAATTGCTTATGGAAAACTCCCCCTAAGCCCTCTAATGAACAAGGGTACTCACCTTCTGTAGCACCTCTGGAGCCTAAAGTTCTATCATTTTGCTCAATAAAAATAGTGTTTAAATTCAGATTCTGCCGCCGCAACATGTCTTCCAATCCTTGAAGGCTGGAATTGTTAATGACGATCAGCTTGGCAAGTGGCTCATCCTCGATAAACGCGTTATAGTCCTGCTGGATTTCATCAGCGATGGAGTGTACGTCCTCTTCTCCCATAGAAAGCGGGGCGTCGGTACTCCGGATAATTCGTCCGCCTTCCTGGATGGATACAAAGAACGTGCTGTCACTGATGGACATCATTCCCCATCGCGTATGGGACTCAATCTCTTCTTGAACGGCGCCGGTGGCAAGCAGGCCCCGCAGCAGCGCAAAATAACTAAGTTCAATCGCCAGGAGGGGTATTTTCAGTTCCTGAAAAATCTTCTGGTATTTTTCCACTTCCGTTTTGGGGAAGGCTGCATAAAGTAGGCGGTCATCGCTGAGTTTGATCCAGTCGATTTGTGGTTCCGACTTTTTAAATATATAGAATCGCTCAGCCTCAGAAACCAAGGCGAATCGAAGCTCCTCTTTTCTAAACTCTGAGGGGAGTTCGATTTCCCGTGTGAAAAAGCCCGGCAGTACTAAAACAGCCGGTGTTTTCATGGGAATTCGATTCATATTGTAGAGATCCCGAATCGTTTGCAGCATGAGATCCCGGTCAGTCACCTGCCGGGTCAACGGATCAAATTGGCAAGGCAATGCAGTCGCCTTATCTAACTGTCCCGTTTTTGGATCCAGTTGCACCAGTTCAACGTAATCCAATGTTGGAAACACGTTGATCGAGACGGGCAATTTTTTAGAACTCATGACTCCCAACGCACGGAATTATTAATTGATTATTTTGAGCTAACCTACACTATAACATATTTTTACAATCTCAAATCCCTGTTACTGATTGGCTAATATCCTTTATTTGGGGGAGACGTCTTGAAATCTGCGACGTAATCAGTATATTGGATACCAGAGGAGTTGATGATCCGATTTGAAAGTCGGTTAAGGGGAAAAAATTTGCTACGTTACACGGAGTAAATTTACATGACGCGATTAAAAAAAACTGTATGCAGGACCCACTTCTTTGCTATAATGAGCAAGCGTGGACAGCACTGGTGAATGCCATCGTGTCAAGTTCTTCTCTATAAAAAGCGAAAGTTAGAGGTAGATAAAGAATACTTAGGGTGAGTATGGCTTATTCTAATCGTAAAATTGCGTATTCCGAGACGGCTTATCCCGAGTTACAGCCTGTTACGGAGAAACATATCCGGCGTCAGCCTATTACACGGTCTAGGAACAAAAAGCAGACAACACGGCTTGAGTACATCTTGTACATCCTGATCAACGCAGCGTTGATCTTTGGTTTAGTTCAGTGTACTCGTGCTTTGGTGAATGACGGTCTCCATTTATCATTGCTGATGAACAGTCAAGTTTCAGTTCAGAAGCTGTTCAATCAGACTCGGCATGATAACCAGATGCTTCAAAATAAAATTCAGGTCTATTCCTCTCCATCAGGTATTGAAGAGCTTGCTCGTAATTACCTGAATATGGTCAATGAAAATGAGCTACCGGTTCGTTTTCAATAACCCGATTTTATTTTTGGCCTTTTTGTTCATGAATTTTAAGTAAAAAAGATCTGTCGTTAGACAGATCTTTTTTGATTTGGTTTGAATCTTTTTATTTTTTTGCAACCAACTCTTTGAATTTTTTGCCGGGGGTGAATACCGGTACGGTTTTAGCGCTGATTTGGATTTGTTTTCCGGTTTGAGGGTTACGTCCGGTACGAGCAGCCCGTTTACGGCTTTCAAAGGTTCCAAAACCAACCAAGGTCACTTTTTTGCCTTTGGAAACCGTTTTGCCGATAGTTTCCAAGGTGGCGCTCAAAATGAGTGCTACGGATTTTTGTGGGCTTTTAGTTTTCTTGGCTATTTCTTGTACTAATTCTTCTTTGTTCATGATGTATAAACACTCCAACTATAGCTAACAAGCCGATTATATTGAGCTTTTCAAAAAAAGGCAACGGTTAAACGGGACAGGGATGAATTAAACGTTTTTTAATGGGTATTTGTTATACGTTCTGTAATATTTGTGGGGGTTTTATATATATTAAATTGAAAAACCTGGTCAATCAAAATTTATCGGATGAGCTTTTGAAATAAAAAATTTTCTAGAGCAGTCTGGCTCATCGGAATTGAAACAAAATCCGGAGGTATGTTATTTCTTATACTGTTAAGCTTTGTAACTGTGTGAGGGTGATCTGACGCAATAAATCCTTTTGAGTTTATTTTTACAGCACAAAGCCCATCCTCTCACGCCAACCCAGGACATAGTAGCTGATGATTCAGCTTTCATCCTCAACAGCATATTCCTCCAGCTCGAGACGGGCTGTAACTCGTATGGCGGAGATAAGCGATTCGGGGATTCAAATGGGCCGGGTATCAGATGATCAGCTTGTTTACTCTGCTCGAAGTAAACAGGTTTCAACCGTAGTTCGCTTTGCCGGTGTTGGAAAGTCTTTTTGGGGGCCGGTATCCAGGTTTTTCTCTAGAATATTTGAGGAACACCAGGAGTGGTTGCCCAGGCAAAAGCTGAAGCTGGCGGGATATATTGAAGCAAAGCTCAATAAGCTTCGTCAAATCTTTGCCGCTTTCATGATGGTGTTATCTACCGCCATACCCATGCCGGATAATCTGTATAACCGACTTTGCAAAGATTATTTCTTTTCTCCCAGAAAAGTAGTGGATTTGAAATTTCGGGAATATCCGGAATTAAGTCAAAAGGTTTCGGTGCATGCTTTTCAATTGACCCCTGGCGCGCCGGACATACAGATGATTCACAGTTTTTATTTGCCAGCCAAGCCGGGAGAATTTACATATATCTTCTTTCATGGACGTGACACCAACCTGGGGCATTTGGAGCATTTATTTAAAGTTGCCGATGAAAAAGGCGTGGGCATGTTTGCAATAGACTATCCGGGCTTCGGTAAAAGCGATGGAAGCCCCGGTGAAGCGCAGGCAAAGCTGGCGGGGCTTGCCGGTACCCGTTTCCTGGCTGGAGATGGTTATCATGGCGGATTAAACGTTCCTTACGAAAAAACCAGAATCATAGGATATTCTATGGGCGGCGGTGTGGCTTCCTATGTGGCGGAACAGTTTGCGGAATGCATGAAAGATCCCATGAAGAAAACCTTTAATCTCAAAAACAAGCAGCAGCCTGGCGGGTTGATTTTAGTTAATACTTTTACCAGCATTCCTGAGTTATTTTGCGATAAGTTGAGCGAACAGAAAAATTGGCTGGTCAAAAGATTGGCCAAATGGTTTGATCCCAAACGGATTAATATCAAGTTTAATTCCGGAGAAGCCGTTAAAAATGTGAGTATGCCCATCCGGGTTTTTCATTGTGCCAATGATCACACAGTTCCAAAGATAACGAGTCAAAAACTGGCCGATGCCGCACAGGTTGGAAAGAGTGAGGACGTTAAATGTTTTAATGATTTAGCGGGTGAAAACCACAATTTGAAAGAACCTGGGGTCAGGGACATCTTTTGGAGATTAGCTCAGGATAAATATGAGGTGGCGTTGGGAACCAGAACATTGAATTTGCCGGACACCGGGAAGGTTAATCAATTGAAGTTCACTCAAGGCTAGCATCAAACTGCGATCCTTGGTTTTTATAGCATTTGGGTCAAATGTGTCCCTATGAGGGTGGCATTTGGGTTCGGTTCAAGCATCGTTAAGGTTGCTATTCGTGTCAGTTCGATATTCACCTTCGGCCTCATCTGCGGGCTTAGGTACTACGCGCATTTCAGGCTCCTATCAAGGTGCCTCTAAGCTCATGCCCTCTGCGCTTACTGGATTTTCAATACGGGGAGAAACTCATGTCGGCATGGGCAAGCCTCGGTTTGGGACTGTCCAAGAGGTTCCAGAGCAAGTGAGCATAGCGGCACAGCCCAGATACACAGACAGACAAAGACTGTATCAGTTTGGCTGGAAGATTCGGCGAAGCGTTGAGCAGGTGATCGATGTGGTGAAGTGGGTCATGTTAGTGATGGCGGGTCTGGTTGCTTTTATGCCGGTACCGGAACGGATGCGCGCCTATATTGAAAACCTGTTTCTGAAAGGTCCCATTAAATCCTCTAAACTCTCTTCTCAGCAGGATCCGAAGTTACGGGCCAGTATTCAGGATGTTCACTTTACCATGGGAGAGTTTGGCCCTGAACTGCAAAAGACTCGTTTGGGTTTTAATCCCAAGACCGACAATAGTCGATTGCATGGCTGGTTTATTCAAGGGCAGCCGGACAAATCTTGCGTGATCTATAGCTATGGCCGGGGCAGCAATGTCAGTCACCACGAGAGTCTGCTCAAATCCTGGATGGACCGGGGTTATGGCATATTAATCTATGACTATCCAAACTTTGGCGCCAGTGAAGGTAAGGCTACGGAAAAATCCTTGTATAAATCGGGAGTGGCGGCTTGTCTCTATGCTCAAAAACATTTGGGGATTGATGTAGAGAATCAGGTTTTAATGGGGAATTCTTTAGGAAGCGGCGTAACGGCTAACATGTTGGAACACTTGAAGGCAATGGGCCTCAAACCTAAAGCGGCGGTATTGGTGAGTAGTTTTCCTTCGGTGAGAACGGCGTTTGTTTTTAATCGGAACAAATTTAGTCTGGGATGGGGTTGGTTGGCCGGTCTGCTGGGTAAACTGTTCAATGAGAACCGTATTTCATTGCAGTTTAGCGTGGAAGAGGCGTTAAGAAAAAATACTGAAGTTCCCATCTTATTGCTGCAAGGCGTTCGGGATAAGCGAACCCCGCCTTCCATGATTCAAGGTATGGTGAATCGACTATGGAACGCGAGGGCGCAAGCTCAGATCCAGACAATTTGGGTGCCCGGCGTGCAGCACTGCCTAAAGCAGAAAGATTTTCCACCGTTGGTTGAAGAGGCGGATCGTTTCTTGCAAAGCCTGGATCGGCCTCCCTCGCCGTGGGAAAAAACGGCGTAATTGGGGTTTTTTATACGCTAGCCAACGGCTTAATAAGTGGCTGTCGTTTCACGGCGGTCTTCTAGAATGGCGATACCGGAACTGGTTCCCAGCCGTTGTACGCCCAGGTTTAAAAAACTGATTGCCTGGCTGCGCGTTTTAATGCCCCCGCTGGCCTTAATTCCAGTAGAAGCATTCAACGCTTTAAGCTGCCTGGCAATAAGCTCCACTGCCTCAATGGTGGCTCCTTGTCCGCCGGAAACCATGCCGGTGGAGGTCTTTATCATTGCCATTGTCGTTTTTACACAGCATTCCGTAGCAAAACGAATCTCTTCCGGCGTGAGTAAGTCGGTTTCGATGATCACTTTAATCGGAAGGCCATTCGCCGCGTCATGAATGGCTAGAAGCTCTTGAAGGGTTAACTGGCTGCCCAGTTTAAGGTCCTGTTTGAGTTGAGCCACATTGATGACCAGATCGAGTTCATCCGCACCCGCCTGAACGCATTGCCGGACTTCCTGGAGCTTCTCCGCCAGGGGAACATGGCCTATCGTGGGGCTTTGCAGCTCTTCCCGTAAATCAACCTTCTGCAAGGGAAAGCCAATAACCGTCGCAATTTTTACCGGGCTGCCCTGCAAAAGCGTTTGGGCCAAAGTAACGTGCTGAGGTCGCACACAAACGGCATAAAATCGCCAGTTTTTTGCCTCCTGGCAAAGTTTTGCAATGGCCGTCGCTTCATCTTCCTGTTCCTGGAAGGTCAATTTGGTATGATCGATGCTTTGGGCTAGCCGCTCGTTTTCCTGGGCTTGGTTCGTTTGGGTTAGCGTTGGGCAGTCAGTTTGTTCAGGGGCTTTCATAAGGGTAATCTTTCCAGTCATTACTCAGTCATAATAACTGTAATACCACTAAGAGGCCATCTGAAAAGTTTTTAAGCTGGCCGTCAGCGGCATCATTGCGCTGCTCACCTTCGTTACGTACTGATGAAGTACGCTCCTCGTCTGCGCTGCTCTTTCCTTGCTGCCAATCTAGCTTAAAAACTTTTCAGATGGCCTCTTAAATCTTCTCGCGACCACTCATCCATCGTTGATGTCTGCTGGTCGCCGTATGAAACCCAAATAGAGTGTGTCCCACCACGGGGTAATAATACCATAGAGATTTAAAAACACAATATTTGTTAAGTTATAGCGTGAAATGTGCGCTTTTATATGAGATTGGGACATTAACCAGTGTCAAAAGCCCTGGAGATGAATGATCGGCATAGAGGGTTAAATGGCTTGAGTCCGGCATATTAGTGTTTCAATGCCAAAAAACACGCTAAACCACTTATGATAGTGATTTAGCATGTTTTTACATTCAAAAGCGGCTTGGTGGAGCCGCTTTTGAACAAAGTTTATGCAATTAAAAATTTAAACGACGGCTCTCGCTTCTTTATTTAGGCTCAGTCGGGTATGGATGATGGGATCGTCAAAATCGATCCACCCACAATGCTGACAAGTCAATTGGATCCGTTGTTTTAACTTGACCAGCAAAGCGGAATCGCTAAGCGTTTCAATATCCTGGGCAATCACGCTAAGTGTCCCGCACTTTGGGCAACGGTTGTTCATCTCTCTAACCCCCATATTTGCTATCCATCAGTATAAGTATTATTCCCTATTTGCGCATCGCCGAAGCAGCTAGTTTTTGGGATGGTCTCAAGTCTGAATTAGGAAAAGGCAAGGCTGTTGGCTTGCGTAATTCTCGACGAAGCCGTAAGGCTGGCTCCTTACGGTTGAGCAGGTTCACCTGAGAGCATTCGTTGATAATGCTGATTAAAGCTTTCATTGCTACCTGCATGCTGGCCTCGGGTAGCTTAACGCGGTTTCCATGGCCGGGCAAGATCCACTCAAAATGGTTATTCATCAGCTTTTTCGAGGACTCCAGTTGTTTCTGTTTATTCCAGTAATAATGCGTCGGCATGGCGAGGCGCTGTTCTTGCGCTTCCCACCAGAGATGATCGCCAGTAAAGAGCGCCCAATTCTTATACAGTAGACAACTGCTTCCCTGTGTATGGCCTGGCGTAGGAATAATCGTGAAATCCGGAAGGAATTGCACAGGCTCAAAGCCTTCAATCAGCCGTTCCGCTTCTGGTTGGGACCAGGCTTCCTGTTCATGAATAATGCGTGTGGCTTTAAACTTTTCCGCGTAACGCGCTGCTTCGCCCACATCATCGCTATGCGTCAGGAAGATATAGCGAATTCCACCCATTGCCTCAAATTTTCCAATAAGATGAGGCAGAAACTTGGGGGAGTCAACCAGCCAATTGCCTTCCGGATGTTGAATGAAATAGCTGCTGGCTCCGTAGGACTTGGGAGACGTGAATCCGTTGTAATAGAGATTTTCCTCAATGGGTAAGGGAAAGTCGTCCATAACCGTTTTGACCGGCTGGTCGGTAGTTGTCCCAATGGATCCGGTTGGGCAGGATACGAGCGCCCGTAATGCTTCGCGTATTTCCTCGTCCGTTTGTGGCTGATGGTAGACGAAGGAATAATCCTCGGCTTCGGCATAGGTGGCGGGATCCACCTGGCGGCATGTTCCGCAATCGATACAGGTTTGATCGACAAAAAAAGCGCCTTGTACATTTTCCGGTACGGATTTTTGAAGATTGGCCATGAATTTTCCCTCTGAACACACCATCATCATAGGCATATTGGGTAGCCTGGTGCAATTGGCTGACTTAGACGGCTGGATCGAAAGTTTGTTACGAATAGGTGCATCTTATCACTAGCGTCCGGTTAAAAACCCAATAGAGACAACTGTTTAGCGGGTTCGTGATTTGAGTAAATGTAATTTACTTCTGGAAACACTTGCTGGATGGGTATTTGCTCGAATAGAATTC
>Ga0157374_10000852_pt1 | contig 26672 bp, 25 predicted proteins | sample M25metaG_FD_115308 | JGI IMG/M metagenome (GOLD analysis project Ga0157374, IMG submission 115308) | Miscanthus rhizosphere microbial communities from Kellogg Biological Station, Michigan, USA - M2-5 metaG | ecosystem: Host-associated > Plants > Roots > Rhizosphere > Soil | place: USA: Michigan... | reverse complement strand
TGCACGTCTTCCGGTTGGAACGCGTATAAAACCACGCCCGACGCTGCCTTGGGCAGGGGGCGCCTGTGCCCAACTCGAACCGAAAAGCCGCTGAGTTCCCCCGACTCGACCCGCGCGACAACCACGATATCCCCCAGCGTGTGCAGGGCCAGATGACATGATTGGCCGATCTCATTCGCGAGCTGGCGCATCACCGGTAGCGCGATCTCATGCAGATTGCGCATGCGCGGCTGCTGCATGCCCAGCGAAAAGAGGCGATCGCTCAGCTGATAGCCTTCGTTGGACTGATCCTGCTCAATATAGCCGCGATGTTCGAGCACTTGGACCATTCGAAACAGCTCACCGTGCGAACGGCCGAGGCGCTTGACGATTGCGGTGAGCGTCATCGGTTCGGTCTCGCCGGCCAAAAGCTCGAGAATGTCCAGCCCCTTCTCGAGCGCGGGCGCGCGATAGCGGGAGTCCAGTTCGCCGGGCGACGCCTCGGCTGCGATTGCGACCCTATTCAAACATCAGCTCCCGCCCCTCTGATAGCGCTAACATGCCAAATCATGACCGATGGAGCAAGAGAGCGAAACCAAAGCACTGCAATTTTCTTTCGCATCTGAAAGAACTTTTCACGCCCCCGCCGCCCGTTTAAGTGAACTGGCCGTTCACATCGGCATGGAGGAGGGGCATCTTGGCCGAAGCAATGCAGACAAGAAATGGCGATTCCACGCAGAGGACTTCTCTTTTGCCGATCGTCCTGATCGTAAGCCTGTTCTTCCTGTGGGGGATGGCGAACAATCTCAACGATCCGCTGATCAAGCATTTCGCGAAGCTTTTCACGCTCGGTCGTTTTGGCGCGGGGCTGGTTCAGTCCGCTTTCTATCTCGGCTATTTCTTGTTCGCGATCCCCGCAGCGCTGTTCATGCAGCGTTTCAGCTACAAGGCTGCGGTTATCTTCGGCCTTATCCTTTACGGGCTTGGCGCACTGCTTTTTTATCCCGCGGGCCAGATGCAGAGCTACGGTTTCTTTCTCGCTGCTTTGTTCGTGATCGCCGCAGGTCTCTCATTTCTGGAAACTTCGGCCAATCCGATGGTGGCGACTCTCGGCGCACCGGAAGATTCCGAGCGTCGGCTGAATTTTGCGCAGTCGTTTAACCCGCTCGGATCGATCATCGGTGCGCAGATCGGCGGCATCTTTATTCTTTCCGGGGTCGAATATACACCGAAGCAGTTGGCGGCGATGGCTCCCCAGGCGATTGCCGCCTGGCATACGCGAGAAGCGGCCGCCGCCGAAACTCCGTACATCGTAATCGGAATCGGAGTGCTCGTCTGGGCAGCACTTATTGCTTTGACCCGCTTCCCCGCGTCTGCTTCAGACCATGCCGAAAGTGTGGGCGATTTGCGCCGCTTTGCCGAACTTTTCCGGCGCGGCCGCTATATGGCCGGGGTGTTCGCTCAGTTCTGCTATGTCGGCGCACAGGTGGGTATCTGGAGCTACACTATCTTCTACGTGCAGGCAGAAATGCCTGGCACAAACGAAAAGACGGCGACGGACCTTCTTACACTGGGTCTTGGATTATTCATGGTCGGAAGGTTCATAGGCACGGCTCTTATGGGCAAGTTCAATCCGCTTCGACTGCTGACGGTCTATAGCCTCGTGAACATTGCACTGTGCGCAATCGGGTTGCTGGCAGGTGGAGTGGTTGGGACGGCTGCGCTATTGGCTGCGAGCTTTTTCATGTCGATCATGTTTCCAACGATTTTTGCCGCGTCGATCCGTGGCCTCGGCGACCTCACAAAGCTTGGTTCATCACTAATCGTGATGGCGATCATCGGAGGCGCAGTGTTCACCAACTTGATGGGCCTGATTTCCGATAAGACTGGGCACATCCGGTTCGCAATGATCGTCCCGCTCGTCTGCTTTGTGGTCATCGCTGCGTTTGCAGCACGTTCTCGGCAAGCGGCACAGCCCGAAGGCGTGGCCGCAGCCGCAGCGTGATCGATTCCCACGCGCATCTGTGGCGACTAGGCGAGAATGGCTGCACCTGGCCGACCCCTGACCTTGAACCAATCCATCGCGACTTCCTGCTCGACGATTTGCGCCGAGTTGCGGAAGCGGCTGGCGTCGATGGAGTGGTTCTTGTGCAGAGCCAAGATAGTTTGGCTGACACGCAGTGGCTCCTGTCCCTTGCCACGGATCCTTTAATCGCGGGCGTCGTTGGGTGGGTCGATTTTTCCGCGACGGATGTGCCCGCCAGGATCCGTGAACTCGCGCACAACGGCGCGATTCGCGGTCTGAGACCGATGGTCCAGGATCTGGAAAGCGACTGGTACGATGCACCGGTGCACGACCCGGCATTCGCCACGATGTCCGAGCTTAACCTCGTCCTAGACGGATTGGTTCGTCCGAAGCATCTGCCGTCGCTCCGCCGGCTCGCCCAAAGGCACCCCAAGCTCAGCATTGTCATCGACCATGGGGCCAAGCCCGACTTCAACGACCTTGCAGGATGGCGCGACCAGATTGCCGCAATTGCACGACAACCGAACGTTACCTGCAAATTATCTGGGCTTCTGACGGAACTGCCGCCCGGTGCGCCGCCGGAGGGGATCGAGCCAGCCTTCCGCGCTCTATGGCATTCGTTCGGGTCGCAACGACTCATCTGGGGAAGCGACTGGCCGGTGCTGACCCTAGCCGGACGTTATGACTCCTGGCTTGCGCAGGCGCGGCGACTGGTGCCGGCCGATCATCATGACGCGGTGTTCGATCTCAATGCCAGGGGTATTTACCGCATAGCGGCTTAACGCCGACGGGCAGCGCGAGCGATTGTCACCAGTTCCTCTCCGATCGCCGAGACATCGGGCGCTGCATCGGCGCGCATTAGCTGCCTTTCAAGAGATCCGAGCCGTTCCGAAACGCGGGCCAATGCAAGAGAATCCCACATGGAGAGGAGTTTCGTCACGAGATCTTTTTCCTTAAAGAAGACGGACTTGCCTGCTGACGTGACAACGTCGCTTGGCCGCCTTCCTTCCTCGACCTTTGCCCTGAGCGGCGCCAGCATCTGGATGCGCCGCTGGATCGCTCTGACAAGCGCAATCGGCTCCAGCCCAGTCGCACGTGAGAGCTCGTCGGCCACCCGTGCCACCTCTCCCGAGAGGGCGAGATCGCCAACGTGAATCCATTCGCCCTCGCCGCCCGCGCCAACCGCCTCGAGTGCTTCCGGATCGAGCAGAGCGGGAGCCTCAGGCGTTGCGCCCAGGTAAAGTGCAAGCTTAGCCAACTCCTGCGTGATGATGCCTCGTTCACCGTTTGCCGTCGCGGCAATTTGTGCAGCGACACCCGCGGCAAGACGCAGCCCTTCTTGAGCGGCGAGCTCGTCCACTAGCCGTTCCGCGTCGCGCTCGCTAAGTTCGAACGATTGATGCGCAAGCGCGAGCGGGTGGCCTTCTGCCAGCTGGAGCAGCTTCGACGCCTTTCGCAAAGCCCCGGCAACGGCAATTGTCGGACTTTCCGCCGCAGCCGCTTGCAGCAGCGCCTCGACCGCATCCGTTACCTCTTCGCCCGCCGGCTCTATCCAGAGCGCGCGTTTGCCGTCGAACAGCCCGATTGCCCCAGCTTCATCTGCAAGAGCCGCTGGGTCCCCTTTCAACGAACCCGCTGCAAGCTCGGCCTTTTCGGCCACAAGTCCTTTTAGTAGCCGCTCCGCCTGCGCTCGCGACTGTGCAAGGTCGTAGCCGTGGAAAAGGTAGAAGCGGATGTTCGGATCGGGGCGATCGAGCGTTTCTGCCAGCGTTCGAGGATTCGATTTCACCGCCGCCCGGCCGTGTGAGTCGCATATAAGCCAAGTCGTGAGACGATGTCGTCGGCGACAAGGTCGGCTAGCCTCTCCTGAGTCGTCTGCTCGGCCGCAACCGTGGCATATTCGGAGCTGACCACGTCAATGCCTTCATCCGAGCCGGCTGTGGCGTCAACGACTACCTGACCAGTCGCGAGGTTCACCAATTGGTAGCGGGCGCGCAACGTCTCCCGCTCCCGTGTGGTAGCCCGGTCACCGCGAATTCCCAGGCCGATGATATTTTCATCCAGTTTCACGTCGAGCCGGTAGGCGGGTGCTGGATCACCCATCTCGCCCAACCGCTGTTTCAGCTTGTTGTACATCAGCCAGCCGGCGCGGCCGGGAATCGGCGCGACCTGAACCTGACGGAGCAGCCCCGCGACCGATCCGCCGTCGCCATTGGAATAGAGCGGATGCAACCCGCAACCGGGAAGCAGGAGAGCGAAAACAGCCAGCGTTAGAAGGCGTTTCATACGACGATATTGACCAACCGGTCGGGGACGACAATCACTTTGCGTGGAGCCGTGCCCGCCAGCTGCCGCTGGACCTTCTCCGACGAGAGCGCGAGCGCTTCAGCCTCGGCACGATCCAGCCCGCGGGAAACTGTGATCGTATCGCGCAACTTTCCGTTCACTTGAACCGCCAGAGTGACCTGATTTTCGATCAGCAGCGCGGGATCATATTTTGACCAGTCTGCATTAGCTACCAACCCCTCCTGCCCAAGCCTCTCCCAAGCCTCTTCCGCCAAGTGCGGCGCCATGGGCGCGATCAACCGAACCAAGATCACGGTCGCCGCTACACGATCGGTTGACGGCGGCGCCTTTTCAACCGCACTCGCGAGTTCGTACAGCTGCGCCACCGCCTTGTTGAACTGAAGTGCCTCAATGGCCTCGCCAACCGCCGCGATGGCCTTGTGTAACTTACGCCGCAGTGCTTCGTCTTCGCCGTCGCCTGCAAAGGTAGCAGAGGCAAGTCGCCACACCCGCTGTACAAAACGGGAAGCGCCATCGATCCCAGCCTCCGACCACTCGAGATCGCGGTCGGGCGGGCTGTCGGACAGCATGAACCAGCGCACCGCGTCCGCGCCATATTTGGCGATGATTGGTTCAGGATCGACGGTGTTGCGCTTCGATTTGGACATCTTCTCGACGCGGCCGCGCTCAACTGTCGCGCCAGCGGCATCGGTCAGTCGGCCTTTCTCGTCCCTGCGCACTTCCTCGGGTGAAAGCCAGCGCCCGTCGCCTCCTCGATATGTCTCGTGAGTCACCATGCCTTGAGTGAACAGCCCCTTGAACGGTTCGGTAATGCCGATCCGTCCGATGCTATTCAGCGCGCGAGTCCAGAATCGTGCATAGAGCAGATGCAGGATCGCGTGCTCGACCCCGCCGATATATTGGTCGACCGGTAGCCATTCCTCGGCCCCGGTCCGGTCGAAGGCTTTGTCGATCGGCTGACTCGCGAAACGAATGAAGTACCAGCTCGAATCGACGAACGTATCGAATGTGTCGGTCTCGCGCTCGGCCTCGCCGCCACATTTGGGGCAGCTTGCGTGTTTCCATGCCTCGTTTCGGTCGAGCGGGTTGCCGGGAACATCGAAGCTTACATCCTCTGGAAGCAACACCGGAAGCTGATCGCGCGGGACTGGCACTGGGCCGCACCGATCGCAGCGGATCATCGGGATGGGCGTACCCCAATAGCGCTGGCGCGAAACGCCCCAGTCGCGAAGGCGGTAAGCCGTCTCGCGCGTCCCCCAGTCCTGCTTCTGGGCGCGGCGGATCACCGCCTCCTTAGCCTCTTCTACCGAGAGCCCATCGAGAAAGCCGGAATTGACAATCACGCCTTCGCCCGGCTCGGCTTCAGCGCCGATCGGTGTGTCATTGTCCTGGTCTGAGCGCGCCACAACCCGGCGGATCGGCAGGCCGTATTTGGTCGCGAATTCGAAGTCGCGCTGGTCGTGCGCCGGAACCCCGAAAACCGCACCCGTGCCATATTCCATCAACACAAAGTTGGCGATCCATACCTGCAGCCGCCACTCCGTATCCAGCGGGTGAACGGCTTCCACGCCGGTCAGAAACCCGCGCTTCTCCTGCGTTTCGATCTCGGCGGCGCTGGTGCCGCCTGCCTTGCAGTCAGCGATAAAAGCTGCGGCATCCGGATTTTCGGCCGCCACTGCCCGCGCAAGCGGATGGTCGGGTGCGACCGCAACGAAGCTTGCCCCGAAAATCGTGTCGGGACGCGTGGTGAAAACCTCAATCTCCGGCGACGCGGCGAGTCCCGCTTTCACCCACGGGTAATCGCAGGCTGCGTCTTCGCATGCCGCCTTGAACCGGAACCTGAGACCGTCCGACCGGCCGATCCAGTTCTCCTGCATCAGCTTGACCTTGTCGGGCCAGTTGTCGAGCTCCTTCAGGCCGTCGAGCAGGTCTTCAGCAAAGTCGGTGATTTTCAGGAACCATTGCGCGAGCTTGCGCCGCTCGACTGGAGCGCCGGAACGCCAGCCCTTCCCATCAATGACTTGCTCGTTGGCGAGTACCGTCCGGTCCACCGGATCCCAGTTGACCTCGCTTTCCTTGCGATAGACGAGTCCCGCTTCATACAGATCGAGGAACAGCGCCTGCTCGTGCCCGTAATATTCGGGGTCGCAGGTCGCGACCTCGCGGCTCCAATCAAGAGCGAAGCCCAGCCTTTTCAGCTGATCCCGCATCGCTGCGATGTTTGAGCGAGTCCATCCGTCCGGATGCACTCCCCGCTCCATCGCTGCATTTTCCGCCGGCATCCCGAACGCATCCCAGCCCATCGGGTGGAGCACTTCGAAGCCCTGCATCTTCCGGTAACGGGCGAGCACATCACCCATGGTGTAATTTCGTACGTGCCCCATGTGGATGCGCCCCGATGGATAGGGGAACATCTCGAGCACGTAGGTTTTCGGCTTGCTGCTGCCCTCATCCGCGATGAAGCAGCGCTCATCCTCCCAACGCCGTTGCCAGCGAATATCCGCAACGGCCGGATCGAAGCGGCCGGTCATCCCTGAAGCCTTATCGGCTGCGGACCGTGCCGCGGCGGATCTCGCGAGCGCGGGTAAGGATAATGTCCTCAAGCTTCTCGACCGTCGCTGCCGAGACCGGTGCTTCGACCCACGTTCCGTTTTGAAGCACTTCGCGCGACGCCGCGACGCGAATCGCATCAGCGCGCAAATCCTGGTCGAGAATCGTCACGGTGAGCTTCGCCCGCTCAGCGGGGGCTTTGGGATTGGTGTACCAGTCAGTTATGATCACACCCGTACTCGCATCCGCTTGAAGCAGCGGTGCGAATGAAACCGTGTCGAGCGCAGCCCGCCACAGATAGGCATTCACTCCGATCGTCGTGAGACGAGCTGGGGCCAACTGAGTCGGAACTTCCCTGTTCCTTGCGCAACCCGACAGCCCTACTGTGGCGAGCATCAGTACGGCGGTAGTGATTTTCAGACGGCCCATCGAAAGTCCTCAATTGTTATGGCGCGCGTTATAGATGCTGACGATGTAGCCGCAAGCGTCCGCTGCTGCCGGTTCGATGAACCTCAAATCGGGCCGCGCGCCTTGCTGTACGATTAACTTGTTGTTGAAGTGCAACAGCTGGAACTTGAATCGAATCCAGTCATGGAACCTTCAGTCTGTTCCGCCTATATCGACTCGGGAACAGGGAGTTTGTGGTGAGCAGTTTTGTGCGCTCGAAGGCAGCAAAGGCGGGGGCCGCGCTTGGCGCGATGACTCTCTTGCTGACTCCGGCGTTGGCCGCCAACGAGTCCAGTTCAAAAAAGCGCCCGGCCGCTGTTTCGCTCTCTTTCGATCCGGGCATGGCCTTCACTCCGGCCGCCGCCGATCCGCGGCTCGCTGCTGCGTTTGCCAACGGCGCTCCCTCGCTTTCGGATTTTAAATTCACCCCGGCGGCCGCAAAGGGCCGGCCTTCGCAGGTACGAGTCGCGATCCGGGCTCGGGCGACGACACCGCAGACGATCGAAGCATCCAACGCCGGATCCATTTCTCCGGTCAGCGCGTTGGCTCCGGTTACCTATAATCTCGGAGTTGCTGTGGGTTGGCACCGGTTCGCCGTTTCCGGCGATGTCGCGAAGATCAGCCCGGCCAACTCGCCGATCGATGGCCGCGAGAGTGCCGTCGTGGGCGTAAGCTATTCCCTCCCGCGGTTTACTGGCCGGCTTGCCGTTTCTGCCGACCGCTCGGACCAGCGCGGAGCTCCGCCGCTTCGGCAGCCTGACAACTATGCGCTTGATGTCGGCGGATCATATTCACTGAGCGGCCACCTCGCCGTTACCGGGGGGGTCCGTTACAAAGTTGAGCGGGAGCGGATTTCAACACTGAGCGATCAGCGAGTTGACAGCCAGGCCGTGTACGTCGGAACCGCGTTCAAGTTCTGATCCACCGCTGATTCCGGCCCAGCCGACAAATCCTAATTTCTAAATTGCCCTGAAACGGCGGCGATTCATGCTGCCGAGAGCGATTGCGCGGCTCCTCGCTAGCCGCGCCAATGCAGCAGCACGCATCCACGGCATTGCCTTTCGTTCTGGGTGGCTGCGCATGGGAAGATCGGCGATAGCAGAATTAGCAGCGTTCGCGCCGACAGCGCTCGTCTTACTCTTCTGCATCGTGAACGCGAACGGCGCCGCACCTTGCTCTATCGATGACGGTCAGCCTCCGCGCCGCGCAATGCGATTAAGACTAACAGGCAACTTACGGCGCTCATACCCAGTAAGCTCGTGGTGAAACACAAGAGCACCGCTCTCTCGCGGCAACTTGCGAGCGGCGCTCCAGACGCCGTCGCCCATCCGCTCGTCGACAATCAGCCTTTCGCTAGGAATCGCGGTCTGGCGGTGAATCATCGTCCTTCCTATAGCCCGGCCATGACGGCCGCCCAGCGACTGCAATCTATCCGCGAGAATATCGCCAGGGCAGCAAAGCTCGCTCGCCGCAATCCGGCGGACGTGACCCTGATCGCAGTAAGCAAAACCCGCTCCCCGGCTGAAATCGAGGCACTCATCGAAGCTGGCCAGCGCGATTTCGGCGAAAGCCGGGTCCAGGAGGCACTGGAGAAATGGCCAGCGCTTCTCGCCCGCTACTCCGCCCTCCGGCTTCACTGCATCGGCCGCCTGCAATCGAACAAGGCTGACGAAGCAGTTCGGTTGTTCGACACCATTCACTCGCTCGATCGCGTCTCTTTGCTCGATGCACTAGTTAAGGAGGCGGAGAAGGCCGACCGGCTTCCGTCCGTCTATGTGCAGGTCAATATCGGCGAGGAGCCACAGAAGGGCGGCTGTACCGTCGCCGAGGTGGCCGAACTGGTCAATGCCGTGCGCTCTTCTCCGCTCCCGCTCGCCGGCCTAATGGCGATCCCTCCACTAGGTCTCGAGCCGTCACCCTTCTTCGCACTCTTGGCGAAACTCGCGCGAAGTCATGACGTCGCGGGGTTGAGCATGGGCATGTCGTCCGATTATGAGGCGGCCGTGATGCTTGGCGCGACCGCTGTGCGCATCGGAACTGCATTGTTCGAGGACTGATGCTCCAGCCAAAAGCCCTCATTTTCGACTTCGACGGCGTGCTTCTCGAAAGCGAATTCGAGAGCAACCAGCACCTCGCGCGCCTTCTGACCGAGTTTGGGCATCCAACTCAACCGGACGAGGCTCTGGCGAATTTCTCCGGACTCGCCGGCAAGGATTTCATCGCAGCCGTTGAAGCGCGTATCGGTACTGAACTGCCTCCCGGGTTTCGCGAGAGACGAAGAGAGGAAGCCGAACGAGCGCTGCTCAACGGCATTGCCGCGGTGGAAGGGGCAATCGAGTTCGTACTGTCGCTTCCGCGGAGCCTTCCAAGAGCGGTGGCGTCGTCCAGCTCCACTAACTGGATCCGCACTCATCTTGAAAAACTTGGCTTGGCTGAGTCGTTTGGCGATCATCTCTACAGCGGCGCTGAACATGTGCAGCGTGGCAAGCCAGCCCCCGACCTCTACGAGCATGCAGCGCGCCAGCTCGCGGTGCCGATCGAACAATGTGTCGTAATCGAGGATTCGGAGGTCGGCGCGACCGGGGCGCTGGCGTCTGGCGCGACTGTGGTCGGTCTAGCTGCGGGCCTGCACTGCCTGGATGGCCACGCCGCTCGGCTTCGGGCGCTGGGGGTCAAGCATGTCGCCCACAGCTTCGATGAGGTGAGACCGTTGCTCGGCCTAAAGTAAATGGCCGCTCTTGAGTCGCTTGGTCGCCAAATACTCGACATTGTGTGGATTGGGCGGCATCTGGTGCCCGACGCGCTCGACCACGCCAATCCCCGCCTTTTCCAGCCCTTCTACTTTCGACGGGTTATTGGTTAGCAACCGCACCTCTTCGAGGCCCAAGGCCCGAAGCATCGCGGCCGCATGTGCATAGTCCCTCTCGTCATCGTCGAACCCGATCCGCAGATTGGCCTCAACGGTATCGAGCCCGCGATCCTGGAGGGCGTAGGCCCGAAGCTTGTTCACCAATCCGATCCCTCGCCCTTCCTGCCGTAAGTAGAGCAGGATGCCTCCGCTGCCAGCGATGACTCGAAGCGCCTCTTTGAGTTGCGGTCCGCAGTCGCAGCGAAGCGAGCCGAAGACGTCGCCCGTCAGACATTCACTGTGCAGGCGCACGAGCGGCGGCTTTCCGTGGAAAGCACCGACGACAAGCGCGACATGCTCCTGCCCGTCATCGGACGCGCGGAATGCGACAATCTGAACGGACGGCAGGCCCTCGAGTGGAAGCTTGGCCCGGGACACAAGTGTAACCCGCGGCGCTGCAGCTTCGATTTCCTCGACAGTGATGCTCGGGATGGGCTGGGCCGATTCGTCGAGGATCCACAAGGCCGGCAGCAGCCCGGCCCGGCGGGCGAGCGCAAGAGCGGCGACCGATTCCCGTTCGAGCTCCAGCCTAACCGGGTGCAGCGGCCCCAGAGGCGACCGCTCGAAATCGCGACCCGGGTCGACAACCTCACGTGCCGTCTCTGCGTCCAACCATGTGGGCCGTTCGATCAATACAGGCCGCGCCGGATCGGCTGCCTCCCGAATGTTGGCGAGGTTCAGGGCGGCAGCCCGTTGGCCACTCAGCAGTAATCGAGCGCTGTTTTTCGGATCCACCAACTCGAGAATTTCCGACGTTGTCATCTCAACGGACAGCGCAGCCACCACTCCGGTGCCCTCCACCCGCACTGGACGCCCCGTTTTCAGCGCTGCAATCGCGCGCTCGACCGTCAAAGCTCGATCTCGCAGATCAGTGGCACGTGATCGGAAGGCCGTTCCCAATTACGGCACGGTTCCAGAACCCTGTGCGCCACCACAGCCGCCGCTACCGAAGGCGAGCACCACATATGGTCGAGCCTGCGGCCGCGATCGTTCTTCGTCCAGTCCGGCGAACGGTAGCTCCACCAGGTGAAGCATCTTTGCGGCGCCGGAATAAATCGGCGCCCGATATCGACCCAGTCGTGCGCCTGCTGCAGCTTCGTCAGCGCCTCGACCTCGACCGGCGTGTGGCTGATGACTGTCAGCAGCGCTTTGTGGCTCCAGACATCACATTCGAGAGGGGCTACGTTAAAATCCCCGACAATCAAGGTCGGCTCCCGCAAGGTCTCCGACCAGCGGGTCATCCGCTCGATAAAATCGAGCTTCTGTCCAAACTTCGGATTGGCGGTTCGGTCGGGCGTGTCGCCACCAGCCGGCACGTAGACATTTTCCAGACGGATGCCGTTCGGGAGACGGACGCCAATGTGCCGCGCCTCGCCATTGTCCTGCCAGTCATGGCTGTCCGCGTCGCATACAGGCACGCGGCTGAGGATTGCGACACCATGGTGCATCCTTTGGCCTTTGAGTTGCTGGTGCACGAAACCGTGGCGCCGGAAAAAATCCGTAGGGAATACGTCGTCGGCGGCTTTCGTCTCCTGCAAGCAAAGGACGTCCGGCTTCTCTTCCTTGAGCAGCCGCTCGACGATCGGCAGTCGGGCGCGGACCGAATTGATATTCCAGGAACTGATTTTCAGTGCGCTCACGAAGGCTGATGTAGCCACGCTTGTTTCTGTTTGCGAGCACCCGCAGCTGAGAGGCAGTGTCACATGAAAACGCAAAGGCCCCCGCTCCGGGGGCTTGGAGCGAGGGCCGACCAAGCGTTCGTCACGCGAGGTGATTACCGCGAGTCCCGGGTAACAGGGGGAAACCCCGGCGCCGCGGCCAATCGTTAATCCTTTACCGAAGGATAGCTGACGCGTCGATGAACGAGTTTCGATCCGCTACGGTTTTAGCGGCTGCGCTTTTTGGGTTCGACGTAGGCAAAGGCGTTGTCCGAAACGGGGACATTGTATCTTTGATCCGACAGTCGCACCGTCGTTCGCTTGTGCTGGGCATCGATCGCGGTCCAGCCGTAGAGCATCAGGCCGCCCGGCGCGGATGAATCTCGAATAAAGGCGAGCACAAGACTACCAATATAGGGATGTTTGGGATCGCGCGCCTGGATCACTAACACGTTGGGATTGCTGCTCGGCTGAACCGAGGCAGCATGACTGACATCGGGATGGTCCTGGAGAAGAATCCCCAGTGGGGTACGATCCAGTTCCCAGCTGTTCTTCTGCCCGACATCATAATCGATGAAGGTGAGCTTCTGCCCATCTGCGACTAGGAGCATGTTGGCGCCGCCGCGATATTCGAAGCGGATATGGCCCGGCTTCTTCAATTTCAACGTGCCAGTCAGAGTCTGCCCCTTGGCATCGGTCTGCGTGAAATTTGCCGTCATCGTCTGCACGACGTTGAGATGCGCCTCGAATTCGGCGAGGCCGGGAGACAGCTTCGCCTGAACTGCGACAGGCGAGGCGATTACCGCCACAGGCACCAGCGCGCGCGCGAATTTCATTGCAAAGGTCATTCAAAGCTCCTCGGAATTTTGCGCTGGAAACTGGCGCTTTTCCGTTGAATGCGCACTGAACCCGCCGGTTCCGGCGTTCAGGTGCGACTAGAGCGGTTGTCCGTCGCGGTCGATCAGAACTTCGCGGCGGCCCACATGATCGGGCATTCCGACCAAACCGTCTTTCTCCATTCGCTCGACCAGGCGAGCCGCGCTATTGTAACCAACCCTGAGCTGCCGCTGAATATAGGAGACCGACGCCTTCTGGCTTTCGGCGACGATTTGTACCGCCTTGCGGTAGAGCTGAGTCTCCGGATCGTCTGCACCCGTAGGCTCGCCATCGAATAAATATCCGCCGTCGTCCGGCTCCTCGGTGACGGCCTGGACGTAATCGGGGACGCCTTGCTTGCGCCAATGTTCGGCGACGGCGCGGACTTCTTCGTCCGAAACGAACGGACCGTGCACGCGGATGATTTGTTTTCCGCCCGGCATGTATAGCATGTCGCCCTTGCCAAGCAGCTGTTCCGCGCCCTGCTCCCCAAGGATTGTGCGACTGTCGATCTTGCTCGTCACCTGGAAGCTGATTCGCGTCGGCAAGTTGGCCTTGATCACACCGGTGATGACATCGACTGATGGCCGCTGGGTCGCCATGATCAAATGAATTCCGGCTGCTCGCGCTTTCTGCGCTAACCGCTGGATGAGAAATTCCACTTCCTTGCCAGCGGTCATCATGAGGTCGGCGAGTTCGTCGACCACCACGACAATCTGCGGCAGGGGTTCATATTCGAGCTGTTCGAACTCGTAGATCGGCTGACCGGTGTCGGCGTTGTAGCCGGTCTGCACTCTGCGGCCGAGCTGAGCGCCTTTCGCTTTCGATTCGCGGACCTTGGAATTGAAGCTGGACAGCGAACGAACGCCGAGGTTCGCCATCATACGGTAACGTTCCTCCATCTGCTCGACCGTCCACTTAAGCGCTCGAATCGCCTTTCCTGGTTCGGTCACGACAGGCGACAGCAGGTGCGGAATCCCTTCGTAAGTGCTCAATTCAAGCATCTTGGGATCGATCATGATCAGCCGGCATTGCTCCGGATTGAGCCGGTAAAGCAGCGACAGGATCATGCAATTGAGGCCAACAGATTTGCCCGAACCCGTAGTGCCGGCCACCAGCAGGTGTGGCATCGGCGCCAGATCGGCGATTACCGGATCCCCCGCAATATTCTTCCCCAGGATGAGCGGCAACGCCGTGCCATCATCCGCGAATGCGCCGCTGGCAACCAGCTCGGAGAGCACCACGCCCTCTCTGCGTGCGTTTGGAAGCTCGATCCCGATAACGCTTCGGCCAGGAATGATCGCGACCCGCGCCGAGATCGCCTGCATGTTCCTGGCAATGTCATCGGCCAGTGCAATCACCCGGCTGGCCTTGATTCCGCTTGCCGGTTCAAGCTCATACATGGTGACGACCGGCCCCGGGCGAACCTCGACAATATCGCCGCGAACATTGAAGTCCTCGAGCACCGCTTCGAGCAGCTTCGCGTTCTTCTCGAGAGCAGCGCGGTCGATTTGCTCCCGACCCTTCTTCGGGGCCGGCGCAAGAAGACTGATATCGGGAAGCACGTAATCCCCCAGCGCGAGCGTGGGCTGCGCCCCAGTCTTGCGCGCGCTTGCCGCTGGTCGGAACGCTGGCGCGACGGAGCGCTCGGCCACGGACACGCTGGGTCTGGATTTTGGCGGCGCGGCGATGGCCGGCTTGTCAGCATCTGGCGCTACTCGCCTAAGCTTTACGGATTTGGACTCTGGACTGCGAACAAAGAGGCTAACGAACCAGGTTTTTTCTCCGTCGGTCAAACCTAGCGCGAAATAAGCGACGACCAGCCCGCCCGCAGCGAATAGCAGCATCAGCCCAATGCGCATCGGCTCGAAGAATCGGTAATCGGGGATGAGCGCCACGAGAGCGCTCAAACCATTCGCAACAGCCAATCCCACGACTCCGCCCCAACCACTCGGAAGGCCGGAGACGGCCGATCCGCTAGTCAAGCCAAGTGCAATCCCGAACAGGAGGGCAGCAAGCGCCGCAATGAACAAAGCGCGCCAGGTCCTTCCCGGCGGTTGCGCGCGCGTCATTCTCAATCCGGCCAAGAGGATGACCGGAACGAACAGGGCAGATCCGAGCCCGAATAGAAGCAGCAGCAGATCGCTGAAGTAGGCTCCGGCAGGCCCAAGCCAGTTTGCGGGCGGACCGGCGGCGGCAGTCGTGAACGATGGATCGGTGCTATTGTGGCTCGCAAGCGCAACCGCGCCCGCGATGCCGGCGACGGTCAGCAACACGCCCCAGCTCCGAAGCAGCAATCGCCGCATCGAATCGCGCAGCCGGTCGCGCCAGTCCGGCTCCAGTTCTTTTTGCCGCGCTGCTGCCGTCGCCATCAGCTCACCCCTGAAATCTCGGTTCTAGAATGCCTTGTCCCGGACTCGCCGGTCAAACGCTTTCTTGATGTCGAACCTTTCTCGACCTTCAGGGGAGGGTTGGGGGCGGAACTTGTTAGGTGTACGGGCGCAGCATGGATCGCGCGGACGTTATCATTCTTGGCGGTGGCCTCATCGGCCTCGCGCTCGCATCGGCGTTGGATTCGAGTGGGCTCTCGGCGATCGTTGTCGATCCCGCCGATCCCGAACAGTGGAAGAATGCCGCGTTCGATGGCCGCACCTCTGCGGTATCGTCCAGTTCGATGCGGATGCTCCAGACGATCGGGGTTGCCAATCATCTCCCCGAGCCCGGCTGCCCGATCCGAACCATCCAGGCGGCGGATGGCCTCGATCCCGGCGGGCTAGCGTTTGAGACGGGCGAAGACGACGAACCGCTCGGCTGGATGAATGAAAACCGTAATCTCAGGGCCGCTTTTCGTACACGTGCGGAAGCCGGACGGAAGCTGTGGCTGCTATGGAAATCGCGCGCGGTTGCAGCGGAGCGCAGCGAATCTGGCGTCATGGTGTCGCTCGAAGATGGGCGAAAATTGTCGGCGCCGCTTCTGGTCGCAGCGGAAGGCCGCAATTCTCCGACGCGAGAAGCGGCCGGGATTCGGATCGCGCGCTGGCGTTATGATCATACGGCCATCGTCTCGGTCCTCCGTCACGAGCATCCGCACGACAACATCGCGTACGAGATCTTCTATCCAACGGGACCGTTTGCGCTCCTGCCGATGACGGACGACGCGGCAGGCCATCGTTCCGCTATCGTCTGGTCGATCCGAAGCGATGAAGCACCAGGGCTGCTGTCGCTTTGCGAAGAGGACTTCGCTGCCGAAGCGAGGGCCGCGATGGGCGGCTTTCTGGGCGATATTTCGCTGGCTGCGTCTCGCTCGACTTATCCGCTTGGCTTTCACCACGCCGCCCAGATCACAGGGAAACGCCTCGCTCTTGTCGGCGATTCGGCGCACGCGATGCACCCAATCGCAGGCCAGGGGCTCAATGTCGGCTTTCGCGATGTAGCTGCACTGGCACAGGTGCTGGTGGAAGGCGCGCGGATCGGCCTTGATCTCGGTGACCAGCAATTGCTCGACCGCTACCAGCGCTGGCGATCGCTCGACACTTTGATGGTGGCGATGGCGACCGACGGCCTGACCCGGATCTATGGAGTTCCAGGGCGCGCCGCCTCTGCGGTTCGCCGCGTAGGCATGAGCATCATCGATCGAATCGCGCCGGTGAAGGATCGCCTGATGGCCGAAGCGCGCGGAACCAGCGGCGAGCTTCCGCTGTTGCTGCGAGGATTGCCGATCTAAAGGTCCCTATCCGGACGGCTTCCAGCAGTCCTGCGCGTGACCTATTGCATCGTTGGCTGTAGCTCCGCTCCGCCGCGGCTAATCCTTAGGAACTGCATCAGCTGGACTAACAGGTCTGCGCGCTCTGGCAGCGTCTCCGATTCGAGCAGCGCCTGCTTCGCCGAGACATCGAACGGCGCCACCTGCGCAATCGCGTTGACGAGCATCTCATCGTCGAGGCGGCTGACTGCAGCCCAGTCGACCGACAGGCCGAGTGCGTCGCCGAGCCGCCGAGCCTCACGCTCCACTTCGGCACGCTGCACCATCGCGAGCGGCGGCGGCTCGCGATCATCGAATGAGCCGGCGTCGACATCGGCGTTACGATAAGGCGTACCGAGATCCACCTCCTGGATTAGCCGGAAACGGTTGGAGCCATTCAGGACGATGTTGAACCGGCCACCCTCAAGCTCCTCCAGACCCACGATTTCGCCGACGCAACCCACCGGAAACAGCGAAGGTTCGCTCCCGTCGTGGGACTCGCCGGCAACCGGTTGGATCATCCCAATGTGGCCGCCTGTGTCGGAGGCGTTGCGAACCATTTCGCGGTAACGCGGCTCGAAAATGTGCAGCGGCAGCTGCGAACGTGGAAACAAGATTGCCCCGGCGAGCGGGAATAGAGGCACTCGCAGCGGCAGGACGCCGCTCATCCGAATAGAAGAGCCGACAAGCGCCGGCGCTGCGTTCGCGTCCAGGGATCTTCCAGCCCTTGTGCTTCAAGAATCTGCAGGAACCGCTTGCGCGCTGCCCCCTCGTTCCACTCGCGATCCTGCTCAATGATCGCAAGCAGCTCGTCTGCGGCCCTGTCACGGTCTCCAAGGCCCATTTTGGCCCCCGCTAATTCAAAGCGTGCGTCAAGATCTCCAGGATCGGCAGAGATGCGCTTTTCAAGCGAAGCCGTGTCGCTGATCGCGGAATCGGACAGTTCAAGTGCTGCCCGTCCCCGAGCGATGGGCGCTTGGCTTGCCAACTCCGGTGACAGTCCGTCGAGCAGCGCTCGCGCTTCCTCTTTCTCCCCATTTCCAACCAGCGCACGAACCAATCCTCCGACGACAGCAGGATCCTCCGGCGCAATTTCGTAAACCTGACGGAAAATATTCACCGCCCTGGCTGGATCGCCGTCGGCCAGCACTTCCTCGCCCATGGCGATGAGCGGACCGATGTCCGCTTTCGGTGTGTCGCCTTCGCCCGCAACTCCGAGCTTCTCGATCAGCTGGTCCAGGACGCGCTTCAGCTGACCTTCGGTCCGATAGTTGGTGAGGTCGGCGATCGGTTGACCCTGATAAAAAGCATAAACAGTGGGGATCGACTGGACGCGGAATTGGGCAGCGATCACCTTGTCGTGATCGACATCGATCTTGACCAGCTTCACGCCTTTGTCAGCGTAATCGCCGGCGATCTTTTCCAGAATTGGCGAGAGCTGCTTGCAGGGACCACACCACTCCGCCCAGAAATCGAGCAAAATGAGGCTTGTCATCGAAGGCTCGATGAGCTCGCGCTCAAGCTTTTCTACGGCCTCGCGTTCGGCTTCGTTTTGTCCAAGTGTCGCCACGCTTTTCCTCTGTGCTAACGGACCGCACATATGGGCTGCGGTGCTTCACGCCACAAGCCGCACCGGAGTCCTTGTGGGCCGCGTCGGGCCATGCTAGTCGCGCCGCCACCTCGCCGCGATGGCCGCGCTTTGGCGCCCAGGCGGCTCAGCTGTTGAGCGGGCGTAGCTCAGGGGTAGAGCACAACCTTGCCAAGGTTGGGGTCGAGGGTTCGAATCCCTTCGCCCGCTCCAGTTTCATGAAATCAGATCGGTTCGCCCGAGAGACGCTGGCAAATCATGTCGAGCTGATCGAGGTTCGAATAATGAAGCGTTACGGTGCCGCGCGCTCCATCATGCGCAACCCTGACCTTGAGCCCGAGCAGATCGCCCAGCTGACGTTCAAGGGCGGCCGCGTCAGCATCGAGCCGGGGTTGCTCGCGAGTTGCCGCAGCTCTCGCGATCGGATGCATCGAAGCGGTCTTCGCTTTCTGGGCGAGCGCTTCTGTTTGGCGCACCGAAAGCCCTTTGCCGACGATTTCCGGTAGCAGTGCATCAGGATCGGGCACAGTCGCGATGGCTCGTGCATGGCCCATATCGATATCGCCTCGCATTAGCGCTTGCTTCACGCCATCCGGGAGACTGAGTAATCTCAAGAGGTTAGCAATATGGCTGCGCGATTTGCTAACGAGTTTCGATAGCCCATCCTGCGTGTGGCCGTGGCGTTTAATGAGCTGGCGGTACCCCTCCGCCTCTTCGATCGAATTCAGATCTGCGCGTTGGATGTTTTCAATCAGAGCGATTTCCGCGGATGCGGAATCGTCGAGATTACGGACGATTGCCGAGATTGAGTGGAGCCCGGCCTTTTGCGCAGCGCGCCAGCGGCGTTCGCCGGCGACCAATTCGTAGCCGCTCTCTGCCGGCCGCACCAAAATGGGCTGCAGGACTCCTTGCCTCCCGATCGACTCGGCAAGCTCGGCAATTGCCTCTTCATCGAAATGTGTGCGCGGCTGTGCAGAATTCGGACGAATCCGTGCAATTTCAATTTCACGGACACCCGCGGGCTGCGCCGCCGCCGCGGCTTCCTCGGGCGACTTCTGCCTAACCGCATCGTCGAGAAGCGCCGCCAAGCCGCGCCCAAGACCAGAAGCGGGCCGCTTGTCGCTCATGCCGCCTCTGCAATCTGCGGCAGCCGCAAGATCAGCTCGCGAGCGAGCCTGACATAGGCTTCGGAGCCTGGGCATTTGAGATCATAAATCAACGCGGGTAGGCCATGGCTAGGCGCTTCGGAAAGCCGGACATTGCGCGGCACGATGGTCTCAAACACCGCTTTTCCCAAACAAGCGCGAACATCGTCGGCAACCTGCTGGGACAGTCGATTGCGCTTGTCGAACATCGTCAGCGCCACACCAAGAATCGAAAGCGGCGGATTAAACGCCGCCCGAATCCTTTCCACCGTTTGCAGAAGTTGGCTAAGTCCTTCTAGAGCAAAGAATTCGCATTGCAGCGGAACAAGCAGTTGGTGAGCGGCGACCAACCCGTTAACGGTCAGCAAGCCCAACGATGGCGGACAATCGATCAAACAAATGTCCCAACGGCCTGGAGGCGCCGCGGTTAATGCGCTTTCCAGTCGATGCGCGCGGTCCTGGAGGGTGACGAGTTCGACCTCCGCTCCCGAGAGATCCATCGTCGCCGGAAGAAGGTCAAGGCGAGGCACGCGCGTCGCAATTGCACTCTCCTGAACCGAAGCCGCTCCGATCAGGACGTCGTAGCTCGATCGCTCTCGCCGCGACGGGGGCACCCCAAGGCCGGTGGACGCATTACCCTGAGGATCAAGATCGACCAAGAGTACTTTCCAGCCGATCGCCGCGAGTGCGGTGGCAAGATTGATCGCCGTGGTTGTCTTGCCGACCCCCCCCTTCTGATTCGCGATCGCAATCCGGATCATCCTTTTCCCCTCCGCCGTACATCGCGCAGCACCAGAATTCCGGAGTCCGGATCGGTGCGGCTGGGCACGATCTCTGCATTACAGTGCCAGTTCTGCCGCGCGTCGGCCAGTTCCGATTGCGCGTTACGACCCTTGGGCAGCACCCAGGTGGTATTTCTTGTGGACAGATGCGTGGACATCTCGAAGAGTTTTCCAAGCTGTGCCACCGCTCTTGCGGTGATCATCTCGAATCGCCCCTCCGCCCTCTCGACCTTGGTGCATTGAACCGTTGCATTCTCCAGCCCGAGCACTTGCACAGCCCGCGCAAGAAAGTCGGCACGAAGGCGTCGCGGCTCAAGGAGCGTGACCGGTCCTGGAACAAGTAGTGCAATCACGATGCCAGGGAGCCCCGCACCAGAGCCAATGTCCAGCCACGATGCGTTAGAGCGAGTCCCAAATCGCACCAATTGAGCCGAATCGAGGACATGCCGGTCCCACAAACGTTCGACCGTCGAGGAAGAGATCAAGTTCTGCCGGGAATTTTCCTCTCGTAGGAGGTCACAATAGCGTTTTAGCAGTTCTAGTGTTTCACGTGAAACATCTCGCCGGAGCACCTCACTAAGCCTGGCGCTCATGCCGCCGCACGGGCGGCCGCGACGTGCAGCGCAGACAGGGCGGCAGGTGTAATGCCTTGCAATCGCGATGCTTGATCAAGCGTCTCCGGGCGGGCTGTGGATAAGCGCTCGATCATCTCATTCGACAACCCGGGAACCAAGGCATAATCGAATCCAGCGCCAAGCCCGATCCGGGTATCGAGCTGAAGCGCTTTCCACTCCCGCTCCTGCCGCTGGATATACGGGGCGTAGAGCGCGTCGGCGCGCCCTTCGTCAGTGTCCGCCCAGTCCGGTCGCGAACGCGCCTCGAGGTGAGCTTCGATCTGACGCACACGACGTTCGGAGACACAATCGGCAGCAAGTGCGGCCTCGCCCAATCGAGTGGTCGCGTTGTCCGCACGCAGTGTCAGTCGATACTCCGCTCGTGCGGTCATCATGCGATAGGGCTCCGTCACCCCTTGCAATGTAAGGTCGTCCGTCATGACGCCGATGTAGGAGGAGCGTCGATCGAACCGCACCGGCTCCAAATCCAGCGCATGCGCGGCAGCATTTAGGCCTGCCACCAATCCCTGCGCCCCTGCCTCCTCGTAGCCGGTTGTGCCGTTGATCTGCCCAGCGAGGAAAAGGCCGGCAATGTCCTGCACCTCCAGCGTAGACCCCAGTTGGCGCGGATCCGCAAACTCATATTCCACGGCATAGCCGGGACGCACAATCTTCGCTCGCTCCAGTCCCGGGATGGAGCGAACGAACGCTTTCTGAACATCTTCCGGTAGCGAAGTCGAAATCCCGTTTGGATAGACTAGATGATCGGTAAGACCCTCCGGCTCCAGGAACACTTGATGCCCTTCGCGCCCACTGAACCGCCTCACTTTGTCTTCAATCGAAGGGCAGTATCGCGGCCCGCGTCCTTCGATCACACCTGCAAAGAGAGGCGAGCGCCCAAAATTCTCTTCGATGATTGCGTGAGTCTTCTCATTGCTTCGCGTAATCGCGCAGGTGACGTGCGGAAGCCCGGGTCCATCATCCAGCGCAGACATCTTCCAATTGACAGCGTCGCTAGCCTGCGGCTCAAGTCGCGACCAGTCAATCGTTCGGCCATCAAGCCGCGGCGGGGTTCCTGTCTTGAGACGGCCCTGCCCGAGACCGATATCCCGGATCTGATGTCCCAATGCCACGGAAGCGCGCTCGCCGCAGCGACCGCCTTCAATCACCTGCTCCCCGACAAACATGCGAGCATCGAGGAACGTACCCGTTGCGATTATCAGTGCTCTGCAGTCAATCTCGCCCGCAGCGGTTTCCAATCCCACCACGCGTTGGCCGCGCAGCAGCATGCGAAGCACTTCGCAAACGATCAGGTTCACGCCGCTCCTAGCTAATAACTCGGCGACTGCGTGCTGATAGATTCGCCGATCAGCCTGGACGCGGGGCCCTTGAACGGCGGGGCCTTTGCTGCGGTTCAGCAAGCGGCGATGGATCGCAGCCCGGTCCGCCGCTCGCGCCATCAGCCCGTCGAAGACATCGAGTTCCCGAACGAGGTGGCCCTTTCCCACCCCGCCAATGGAGGGATTGCACGACATCTGCCCGACATCTTCAGCCCTGAAGGTGATCAACCCGACGCGAGCGCCGCGCCGCGCCGCGGCAGACGCAGCTTCGCAGCCGGCGTGTCCACCACCGATGACCAAAACGTCGTACATCGCAGCTCGCTTAGCGGATCGATGTTTCACGTGGAACACTGGTCATTTTCCCAGACAGAAGCGTCCAAAAAGCGCGTCCAGCACGTCCTCGACACCCGCACGGCCTGTTAAACGGTCGAGAGCCGAGCGCGAACTCCTCAGAAATTCGGCCAGAATGACGAGGTCCGGGGCGGTGGCGGCAGCCTCCAATCCCTTGAGGACCTCCCCTATCAGAGTAGCCTGCCGCTTATTGAGCGCAAGTTCTCCTTCACCCGGTAAGAGGACGTGCGCTTCCCTGGAGACTGTTTCCAACAACAGCGGCAGCCCCTCCCCCGTCACTGACGACACCGAGATGCAGCCCTCAGGCACATTGCGTCGGCCGGGCAAATCGCAACGGGCGTGGACACAGATTTTCCGCGGATGATGTGGCGCGTCAGCCGCTTCCCCCAACCAGATCAACACGTCCGCCGTTTCAACTAGCGAGCGCGCACGATTGATACCGATCTGCTCCACCATGTCTCCGGATTCGCGCAAACCAGCAGTGTCAGTGAGACGAATCGGGAGGCCGGAAATTGAGAGCGGCACCTCTATATGATCCCGCGTTGTGCCGGGGATGTCGGTCACAATCGCCCTCTCTTGCCCAAATATAGCATTGAGAAGGCTTGATTTTCCAGCATTTGGTGGCCCTGCGATTACAACGCGCACTCCTTCCTTCAAAAGTTCCGCGCGCGGACGCCTCAGCCAATCCCCCAACTCAGCCGCAAGAGCTTTGCAATTCGCAGCAAGTCGAGGGTCCGAGTCGATCGAATCCTCGTCAACATAGTCGATCGCCGCTTCGGCTTGCGCCGACAATTCCAGAAGACGCCGTCGCCACTCGCCAATCTGCTGCGCCAAACCACCTTCCGCCATAAGCAGCGCCGCTCGCCGCTGGCTTCCGGTCTCCGCTTCTATGAGATCTGCAAGTCCTTCGGCTTCGGTCAGATCGATACGGCCATTCTCGAAAGCGCGCCTGGTGAATTCGCCAGGCGCGGCGAGACGAAGACCATCCAAGTTCGACAGTGCCGCCATGACGGCGTTAACAACTGCTCTGCCACCATGGCATTGAAATTCAAGGCAATCTTCGCCCGTGGAGCTAGCCGGTGCATCAAACCGCAACACCAGCGCTTGGTCGAGCAGTTCGCCAGATCCGGGACTTCTCAATTCGCGGAGCGCTGCTGAACGCGGCTTCGGAAGCGAGCCTCCGAGCAACTCTCCTGCAGCGTGAGCTCGCGCCCCACTGATTCGGATGATCGAGATAGCCGCGGGCGGTCGGCCGCTGGAAAGCGCAAATATGGTGTCAGATTGCATTGCAGCCGCTTAGACGAACAAACGCGAGACGTCGTGCCAGCCTTCCCAGATCATCTTCACCGCCACGTAAAGGATCATCAGCAGCCCGGCCCAGGCGATGAAGTGATAACGCTGGATAAGCTTTGCCACGAGATTTGCCGCGAGACCCATAAGCGTGACCGACAAGGCGATTCCCACAAACAATACCGCCGGGTGCTCGCGTGCCGCCGCAGCCACAGCGAGCACATTGTCCAGGCTCATCGAAAGGTCGGCGATGGTAACCTGGATCGCCGCCTGAAGGAACGTCTTCGCCGCCGGCGGCCCTTCGACAGCGTTCGTGTCGGGATCGTCAGCATTCACAATCGTGGCCGGGCGAATCTCCCGGTACATATTGTACGCAACCCACAGCAACAGCAGGCCGCCTGCCAAAAGAAGACCCGTGATCTTCAGAAGCTGCGTCGCGATGAGCGCGAAGGCGATCAGGAAGACGATCGCCATACCGACGCCGAGCATGATCACCTTGCGCCGGTCCCGGGCCGACAGGCCCGAGGTCAGCGTTCCGATGATGACGACGTTGTCGCCTGCCATCGTCAGGTCGATCAGGATCACCTGCCCAAGAGTCAGCAGTCCGGCCGCAGTGAAAATGTCGGCGAAGTCGAACATGCCGTGGGGCATCAAATTAGCGAATCGCTGAAATATTCTATGGTGGGCATCGGCTCGTAGAAATGGTGCAACAGCGCGCACCATTCCTGATAACGCTGCGACTTCCGAAAGCCGTCGCGATGAGCCGCAATGTCTTCCCAAACGACACGCAGGAGATAGCGATTCGGCCGATCCGCCGAGGGCCGAACCTCGATCCCGCCGAAACCGGGGGAGGATGCGATGAGCACTTGGGCCTTCTTCATTGCGGCTTCGAAAGCTTTGGACTGACCCTCTTTGACCTCAAGCAAGGCGTGCTCGACGATCACGGGAGCAAGAGGCCTATTGATTCATCGAGGCGAAGAAATCCTCGTTGGACTTGGCATCCTTCATCTTGTCGAGAAGGAACTGCATCGCATCGACGGTGCCCATCTGCATCAGGATCCGGCGCAACACCCACATCTTGCTGAGGACGCCCTGATCGACCAGCAGTTCTTCCTTGCGGGTTCCGCTCTTGCCGACGTCCAGCGACGGGAAGATGCGCTTGTCGGCAACCTTGCGGTCGAGCACGATTTCGCTGTTGCCTGTGCCCTTGAACTCTTCGAAGATGACCTCGTCCATCTTCGAACCGGTATCGATCAGCGCGGTGGCGATGATCGAAAGGGAGCCGCCTTCCTCGATATTTCGCGCCGCGCCGAAGAAGCGCTTCGGCCGCTGTAGCGCGTTGGCATCGACGCCGCCGGTCAGAACCTTGCCGGAGCTCGGAACCACCGTGTTGTAGGCGCGACCAAGGCGCGTTATCGAATCCAGCAGAATCACGACATCCTTCTTGTGCTCGACTAAACGCTTGGCCTTTTCTATAACCATTTCAGCAACTTGCACGTGCCTTGAGGCGGGCTCGTCGAAGGTCGAGCTGATCACTTCGCCCTTGACCGACCGCTGCATGTCGGTGACTTCCTCGGGCCGCTCGTCGATCAGAAGGACGATCAGAATGACTTCCGGATTGTTGTCAGTGATTGCCCGCGCAATGTTCTGCAGAAGGACCGTCTTGCCGGTTCGCGGCGGGGCGACGATCAGTGCCCGCTGACCTTTCCCGAGCGGCGACACAATGTCGATGACTCGCGCAGACTTGTCCTTGATCGTCGGATCAAGCGTATCAAGTTTGAGCTTCTCATCGGGATAGAGCGGTGTGAGGTTGTCGAAATTGACGCGGTGCCGAACACTCTCCGGATCGTCGAAATTGATCAGCGTGACGCGCGTTAGTGCAAAATAACGCTCGCCGTCCTTCGGGGCGCGGATCTCGCCTTCGACCGTATCACCGGTGCGAAGACCGAAACGCCGCACAATCGAAGGAGCGACGTAAATGTCGTCCGGGCCTGCGAGATAATTGGCCTCGGGCGAGCGGAGGAACCCAAAACCGTCGTTCAGCACTTCAATCGTGCCGCCGCCGACGATCTGGGCGCCGTCCTCGGCCTCAACTTTCAGGATCGAGAACATCAGATCCTGCTTGCGCATGGTCGATGCGCCCTCGACCCCCAATTGCTCGGCCATATTGACCAGCTCGGCGGGGGATTTCAGTTTCAAATCTTTCAAATGCATGGTGCGATCGCTTCTCGGGCGTTCAGTGGGGGGCTGTTCAAAGCTCAGCGGCAGGACACCGCGACTGTGGTGAATGGAGCTGCAGCAGCGAAAGGAAGGAACTGGCCGTCGCAGCCGTTTCCGTGAGTTAGGGAGCAGCCTTGCTCAAGTCAACGCTCTCCTGATTCTAAAATGGCCGAACGATCACCAGGACGACGATGATCGCAGTCAGAACTCCGGGCACTTCGTTCAGGATTCGCAGGGTTTTCTGATCCGCTGCGCGCTTCCCTTGCGCCAGCTTCTTTCCAAAGCGCACTAGCCATCCTTGATAGGCGCTAAGGAGGATCACGAGCGCAAACTTCGCGTCGAACCAGCCTTGGGCGAACGCGTCGATGTTGAAAGCGAGGGACACTCCCAGAATCCAGACGAGGATCATCGAAGGCAGTAGGATGATGGTGCGCACCCGCCGCTCGCGCTCGATCCAGGCGCGATCCTCGGCCGATCCAGGCAGCGATTCATGGTGGTAGATGTAGAGCCGCGGAAGAAGAAGCAGACCGGCAATCCAGAAGATCACGAACGTGACGTGGGCCGCTTTTACCCAAGGATAAGCGACACCCAGAAATCCCGCCCAATCGCTCATCACGTCCCCTTCACCAGCTCTGCCAACCGCTCCACGTGACTTACGGGCGTATCCTGGAGGATTCCATGGCCAAGATTGAAGATATGAGGACGATTCGCGAACGCATCACGAATTCTGGCGACCTCCCGCACCATCTGCTCACCGCCGGCAAGCAGCGCCAGCGGATCAAGATTGCCCTGCACCGGAATGCCAGTCGGGAGTTCCCGATTGGCCCAGACGGGATCGATCGTCTCGTC
>Ga0157374_10000851_pt1 | contig 26676 bp, 24 predicted proteins | sample M25metaG_FD_115308 | JGI IMG/M metagenome (GOLD analysis project Ga0157374, IMG submission 115308) | Miscanthus rhizosphere microbial communities from Kellogg Biological Station, Michigan, USA - M2-5 metaG | ecosystem: Host-associated > Plants > Roots > Rhizosphere > Soil | place: USA: Michigan... | reverse complement strand
TGATTTTTGGAATTAATAAAAAATTAAGCTCATCTTTATATCATTCCCAGCTCAACATCGAAAAGGCTTGATCTGAGATTCTATCAAGGCCACATGTTAAACATTAATAGGCCGGAGTAATAACATTGGCTTACAAGAACTCAAGTTTTTTCCGTCTGCACCGAAATTTTTTTATGACCTAATTTCCTGAGTGGAAAACAAGGTGTAGGTATGCGAATTCAAAATTTATCAAACGGACATGCACTGGGTGAATATGCTCTTTTACTAGGTCTGCTTGGCGCAATCGCTGTGAGTGGCCTCCGTTTGACGGGTTTCTCGCTGGATAATCTATTAGGAGTCAGTACTCAGGCGCCGGCTCAGAACAAATTGAAGGAGTATTACGCCAATACTTTGGGTATTCAACTGACATTGAAGAGTAATAGCGGCAGTCAAGGGAGTAATGGCGTTACTGGCTTAAATGGCCAATCATCTGGTCAGCCGACGCTGCAGAGTCTGAACAATATGGAACAAGTGGGTTCGGCAAGCCCGGTCTCCGTCAATGTCAGCAGTGTGGACGGGAGTAATGAAACCACGCTAGGAACGCTCAGGTTGGCGCAGTATTTGGATGAGCTTGCCCAGCAGGAAACGGATCCGGTTAAAAAGAGTTATTACGCCCAGTTGGCTGAGCTGGCATACTACATGGGGGCCAATGAGGGCGAACTGGATGATTTTGACACTTATTCCAAAGGTTCCGCCTATAGTAATGCCGATGCATTTAACGACCTGATGGCGAAGCAGGCCGAGTTTAAGGCATTGTTGGCCAACCCGCCGGCAGGCTTGACTCAGCAGGATTTAGCGAAAGTGACGCCGGTAGCCGCAGAAGTGAATCAAATTGCTTCTAACTACAAAACAGCTCTCCAATCCTTAATTGGCTCGAATGGAAAAATAAACAGCGAGTTTATCATTTCGGATGCCAGCAAAAGTACCGCCACCCGAATTAAAACTTGCCAAGTCTTTAGTTGTCAGGATCTGACCCTTATTCCCAACTTTTCTCGCGTGGCAGTGAAGAATACCACCTACGATAATTTAGTCCCTTATGACCAGCTTAAGGCACAGGTGAATACCACGTTGGCCAAATATCCTTTACCGACTACTGATCCGCCGGTGATTACGACCTTCCAAGGTGCAACGGTTACGAATAGTCAGGGACCCTAATGCAGTTTAGGCATGAATTTTTAACCGGAAATACCGTCTGACGATAATAGCGGGATCGACAATACAAAAAAAATCTAAAAATTACCATCCATAGGACCAATCAATCTTGGCTAATCCTATTAAATATTCGTCCAATTGCTGATAGTATTGCTCGGGAGATACCCAAAGGAGTTTGATGTCAGGTTTATGACGAACGTCATACCAATCTTTAAGCTTCTGGTACAGCTCATCTGTTTTTTCCTGATCTATATTCCTTGCCTTCAAAATATTACTGAATTGCCAAGGCGCTAGGCGTAGATTATCAAAGTCGGTAATTTTCTCGGCTGCGTCAATTGCATTGTTTGCTTCCAGCGCTTGGTTTGTAATGTCAGCAAACTGTTTTCCACAGTCTTTCGCATCGGCTAATATATCAGCTTTAAAACGCGATAAATTAAGCTTCAGGAAACGCTGATAGTTAGCCTCCAGCTTATGGAACCCATCACGAAATTCCACTTCATATTGCTGATGCTCTTGCTTGGACAAGCCGTGTTGTTTGTCCGGATGATACTGCAATTGATATTGCCTTAAGAGCTTTTTGAAGAATTTTTCGGTTTTTTGTAAATCTTCCTCATTACGATGGTGAGCCATCCAGTTCGTTAGGCGTATAAGATGGTCTGCATCTTCAGTCGGCCGATTATTCGGCTTAAAAAGATGCCGTGTAAAAGATGACGGGATGCCTAACGGGGTTGCCCACTCTTGGACATCCATAATAACCTGTGAGGGAGGGCTGGCAGGACGAAACATATCCCAAGTGTTAAATGGTGGATATACTGTTGGATTGAAGAGATCCTGCACAGGACTGAAACAGCCAGCGGAGGGAGCATCAAAGAGGCATTCCCCAACAACTTTCCCGGTATCGGTGTGTGCTGCTCTATGTACTGCTTTCCCAGTTGCCCATAGGGTAAGGTAAGTAATACCTAATCTTTTGACGAGTGGCCAGAAAAATGGTTTTTGAGCTTTTATGGTTTTAGTATGCTTCTGGAGCGTCAGAATTAGATCCCTTTCAATAACCTCATGTATTTTAATGTTCTGCGCATAATTGTCCTGCAACTTTTGAGCAGATTCATTCCAAAGGATGATTTTGGGATTGAGCATTTTTTGTTCGGCTTGAATCTTCGGATTGGTTTGTTTTGCACCGGATTTTTTTTGTTGTTCCCTGTACTCGACTAATGCCTTATTGTATTGTTTCCAGAGCTTTTGTAGCTGTTTGGAATGAGGTGTTTTAAGCGTAAAATCCGGTTTAACCGGTTTTGGTTCATCCGCTATGAACTCTATTGGCTCGGAATCTGTCAGTTTACTAGAACGTAAATCTTTGCTAGGGGATAGAAGGGTCTTTTTATACTTTCCGGAAGCGGTATCAGGATTTTGGGGTACTCGGGGTGTTTTGTTATTAAAATTCGTTGACGATGAGAATCGAACGGGAAGCGGGGTAAGCATGTTAAACAGAACTCCGGGTCAAGAAAACAGGTCAATTAAATTCAGGCGTTCTCGTTACTGGTATAGTTTGACGATTAAATGAGTTACAAGACGGAGGCTAAAATTTCAAAAGGCACATAGTACCAGACTTTGATTACGTAAAAAAGAAAGGTGAACTGGAATTGCCTGTGACTCTATCAGCGAATGTCTTAGGGTACTTTCATAAACTCGCCATAGCTTGTGTATAAAGCGTATTATACTTCGGATTTATACGGTTTACAGGGGATTCTTAACGGGCAAACCAACGCCTCTGGGGTACTTGGCAGGGGTTGATTGCACCTTGTGGATTATTAAAAGTCGGGATCCGCTCAAACTGGGATGGACAAATGTTTTAACCTCTTTTAGCTCTCCTCCAAGCATTTTTAAGGCGTTTTCAGCAGCGGCCAGCTCGGTTTCATAGCTCAACCCTTTCATGGATAAAAATGCCCCGCCGACTTTGACCAGCGGTAGACAGAGTTCCAACAGGCTGGGCAAAGCGGCCACGGCACGAGCGGTTACAATATCAAACTGTTCGCGGAATTGAGGGTCTTGGCCCATGTCTTCACTGCGCTGATTGAGTACCGTTAATCCGGAGAGGTTGAGTTTTTCTGCACACGCTCTAATGAATGCGCATTTTTTACCCACTGACTCTACCGCTATCACCTGAATATCCGGGCGCGCGATTGCAAGCGGCAGTGCCGGAAAGCCTGCACCGCTGCCAATATCCGCTACTTTAGCTCCAGCAGGCAAAAAGGGTGCCAGGGTTAAGGAGTCCAATAAGTGACGGTGTAGAAAATCGTCGAGCGCGGTAATGCGGGTCAGGTTGGTGTGCCGGTTGACCTCAAGCAAGTGCTCATAAAGCCACTGCAGTTGGGTTTCCTGCTGGTCGGATAGGTTGAGTCCCATATCCTGGCAGGCTTTTCGCCATGTGCGCCATTGGGTTTGATTGTCGGCATTCCCTTGATTCATGCGCTAAGTGTACAATAAAAGTGGTGCCTCAACCGGAATGGGTGGGTCAAGGGAAAGTTTATGGTGGAACATTTAACCTTTATCAGCCTCGCGATTATCGAGCGGATTGAGAATGGCTCGTTTGTGCCGGCCCGACAGGCCAAAACGGATAAGCAGTTTCAGGATCGACGGGACGCCCTTTCTCCGTTGGCGGTTACCAAGCGCTGCATTCGGTATGAGCCCCATGTTTACCTGCATCGCCAAGCCCTGGTTTTGACGCTGGCCAGGGCGCTGAATTTGCCGGAACGGAAAATCGCCCTGGTGGGCGGACCGCAGGGTAGCGGAAAGACCAGCCTGGTTCGGGCGCTGATCGAGGTTATGGGCAGCAGTACGGAGCAGTTGCTCTGGTTTGATGTGACCCGTCATACGGATTTTGAGGAGATCATCCAGTTCCTGATCCAATATATTACCTATGTTTGTGTCGTTGCGGGTGATACGGATGCGGCAAGCGTCGATGCGGGAGTTGGAATTCAGGAGGAACCGATTCGGCGCCTGGAAAAGCTGATCAATCGCGTAGCCAACATGCCGTTGCTGCTGGTGCTGGACAATGTGGAATATATTGTCGATGAAGAGCTTCGCTTTAACTCCTATCCCTTCAAGGAAATGTTGAATTTTCTGCTCGCTTTTCCCAACATTAAAATGGTGCTGATTGGGGAGCGGCTTCCCTATGCGGATATGAGTCCGAACCAGGAAGGGGTTGAGGATATCCATCTGGAGGGTATGGAGGAAGAGCAGGCGTGCCGCTGGCTGCAATCCAAAAAGAAATCCGGCAGTAATGCCGATCCGGCTGTTTTGGAGCAAGTAGTGGCTCCAGAGGCGGAAATTACAGCCCTGCATCAGCTCTATTTCAAGACCCAGGGGCAACCCTGGTTGCTGAAAATCCTCTTTTACCTGAATCATCAGGCCAGACTTGACTTTGTAACGCTGAACCGTTTACTGGACAGCGAAAGCAAGGATCATAAAACGCCTCCGGTTGCGGAGCTGATTCGCTATATTTATCAGCGTTTACCCGAGCAGCATCGTCGAATTTTCCAGGTGTTGGCTTTTCTGCGGCATCCGGTCAATGCGCGAAGCCTGCTTTCGATCATGGCGGTTTGTTATCCTGTGTTAGGGCCTTCGGGGCTGGAACTCGCCACCCTGGAAGATATGCTGGAACACTCCATGCTCAAGGTGGTGCTGAAAATTATCTATCCACCTCAGGAAGTCTTAAGCCATATCCGAAACAGACGGAAACAGGGTACTGGAGAGGCAGCCGAGAAGAAATTCAAGCCTTGGTACGAGTTATACCATACGGTAAAGCGCATTCTTTATGCCAGCCTGAAGCAGGAGGAACGGGAGCGGGTACACGCCATTCTGCAGAATTTATATCTGAAAGAGAAAGGCCTGGAACCGGCGATCCGGATGCTCCGTTTGAAAAGTCGCGCCCTGATTGCGGAAGCCAAGTATCATGGCAGCGCCGCTCGGGAACGCAAATTAAACGCCGCCACTTTAAGTCTGGGGGTGGATTTGTCGGTTGATAGCCTGGCGTCCAAAACGTACGGCTCCCGACGGACAGCTCCCGATATGCCTTTGACCTTGGAAGACTACAAAAGCGTGAAGCTGCCTGATGGTCTTGATTTGCCGGATGAGGCGGAAACCAGTCTGACCGGCCCTACCTTTAAAGAGTTGCTGAGCCACTCTGCGGATCAATTATCCGTGGAAGATTATTTGGATAGCTTGGCGCCTAACGATGCTGAAGAGAGTTTGCTTGATTCGGAAGCAGGCGCCGATGTGGAACTAAGCCAACCGTCTTTGGAAGATGAAGCGTCAGAAAAACCCGCTGCGGAAGCTAATTCTCGTAAAAAATCTCCCGCTTCTGCGAAGGATTCCAGTGTCTCTCTCTATAGTTTTACTCAGGCTATACTGGCGGAGCCGAACACGGATGATCAGGAGCAGTCGATTCGTCAGCGTTTGGCCATGGCGTTGCAGACCGGGGATCATCCCGCTATGGCCAAGGAATTGGTGGGACTTGCACGCTGTAGGGCTGGAAACGGCAATTATGAGAGTGCCTGTCAATGCCTGGAAAGAGCATTGAGTTTGAAGGCGGAAACGAGTAAATCGTTGCTGGCGGAAATTCATCAGCTTTTGGGGTCGGTACACAAGGAGACCTATCACCATAATGCGGCCGTGGGGATTCTTTCCAAGGCGGCGGTGCAAATTCGGCGGTTGATGTATGAGGATGACACGGTCAATGCGGTGTGGCTTTCCCGATTGGGCAAAGTTTACCAGGACCTGGGGGAAATCTATGCCTACCGTCAGCAGACCGAGCTGGCGCTGGAGGCATTCAATCAGTCGCTGCGGTGGTATCAATCCGCCGATGATGAAACCCGGATTGCCCAAGTCTACTTTCAACTGGCCGGCCTTTATGATGACGCCAATGAGCCGGATTTGGCCATCCAAAATTATCTTCAGGCGTTAAAACGGGATGAAGCCCAGGGAAACAAGTTATCGATGGCCTCCGCCTTGGCGAATTTAGGATACCTGTATCGGGATTCGGGCCGTTTAAAAGAGGCGGTTGAAAGTTTCCAGCGCTCACTCAAGTTGGATCAGGAAGTTGGAAACGCAGAAGGTCAGTTAAACACGATGGACGTTTTGGCGGGCTTGTATTTAGGGCATCAAAAGTGGGAGCGTTCCGAATCGATGATTCGGCAAGGGTTGGCTTTGGCGATTCATGAAAATGCAGGCTACTGGAAAGCCAACTTTTACATGAGGCTGGGGCAATTTTACGAGCTTCAGAAGAATTGGAAGCAAGCCTTACAGCATTTTTTACTGGCTCAGGATAGCGGTACGCAGGAACTTTCCTCTCAAAGCCTGGAATGGCTTGAGCAGAAAATTACCGAAATGCAAACGGCCTTGCTTTAAGCGAGTCGTCTCTTTGATATATTCATTTAGGCTTCTCTTTATTCGCACCTGATCCAGTTCAGGTTAGCTTGAATTTGTTGATATCAAGCAATTAACGATGATTGATTGGTTTTAGTTTTTTGTATATCATTTTTTATTCTGTTCTATGTTCATTACTTATTATTATTTTTTGTTATTTATTTTTTATAAGAATATTTGTATTACTTAAGCTCCCTTTATTCTTATTCGTCGATTTTGCGTGTCTATATAGCTTTTAAAACTAGAGGAATTTCTCATGAAACTTAACGCTTTTTCACCAGTAAATTCGTATCCTTCAACTTCTAGAACTATGCGTTTCTCTGCTTCGAGCGCACCCCATAATGCTCCAACAAAGTTCTTTGGGGAAGAGGGTGATTCTTTTTCCTTTACCTTCTCTGCGCCTGTACCTGGCTTGGACAAGAAAATGAAGCTACAAGACTTGGCGGAACAGCTTAAAAAACTGAAGGCTACTTCTGCGTATAAGGCATATGAAAAGGATGTCCAGGATTATCAACGCAAAGAAGCTAACTTTCACTGGGGGGAAGATATGGACGCAGAAAATGCAGCATATGAGGCGCTAATAGGAAAGCATACGGTCGTAATCCAAAAGGAAGCACGGCTAAATGCTGAAGCAGACAAGCTGGAGTAGCTGGTAAAAGTTAACAGATAGAGCTGCACCTCTCACATGGAAAAAAGTTTAGGGCCAAGATTGGTCATTTTATAAGCTTTAAAGTTGATTAAGTGATTAACTTGGATATGCATTGAGCAGATTTATCCGCTTGAGTGAATTTCTAGGTGCTTAATTAAAAAAGCTCATAGAATGCCAAACTTGGTTCTGCTAATAGCTGCAACAAAACATTTTCCGGCCCTTGGAAATGCGTGTTATTCCTAAAAGGCTGAAGTTTATTTCCAGACGAGCCTGCTTGATTTTTAATCAACCATACTGCCGAGAGGGCCAAGGATGTTTCTACTGTCTGAAATCTCCGTAGCGGTTCTTGATAGTTGGGGTCTGAAATTGGCAAGGAGTAAGAGATTGAGCCAACCGATAGGGCTGCTATGCTGTAAATTGCCGGTTGCGGCATCAAGTTTTGCCTTTATTTCCCCTTTATGAATAAATTCTATATCGCCTGAACGTGCATGATAAATTACTTTTAGTTTGTTAGGGTATTCAAATGTGAAATTGCCAGAGATGGCTTGATAAAGTGTCTTCACACCCGTAACAGGATTCTGGCCTCTTATATTGCTGTCATTTGCATAACGGGTTTCTTTACGTCGATCCGTATATTGAATCTCTTCATTTGAATTGTTTTTATAAACTCTTACTGTGCGGTTAGGATAACGATATTGGGTAAATATATCGCAAACACTGACTTCCGGCTCTCCCCCTCTAGGAGCGGCTTGCTCAAAAACATCCGTAGTAGGCCCCAAAAAACTTGCGCTCTGTAGTGGTGGATTATCCTGCGGGTGTCTAAAACGCCACATCCCAAACTTAGGTTGCTTTTGAGGAGTTGCCTGTGTGGCCACTGCAGGTCGAAAGGTGATGACGCTCATTTTTATAGAATCCCCTTTTGTATGAAATGAATGAACAGCCTGGGCAAAAAGCATAATAAAAAGAAGGCTGTAGTTTGAACTAGCCCCTGATTTCAATATGAATGGTTGCAATAGGATTTTTAGAAATCAGAAAACAGATGCAATTATGATAATTGAAAAGTCTGTTTTGCAAAGTAAGGACAAAAGATATTTACCATAACCTTTTTATGAAACCGTCGGATTCCACAACCTTGAGAATAAGCGTTGTTTTTGAAAAACTGGAGTTTATTTCCGGTTGAATCCGCTGGGTCTTTTCAGGCTAGGCTTCCCTACCCAGAGCTTTATCAGAATGGCTGATTCGACTCTATGTCAAATTTATGAAATTACAAAGACGAAGTACGGAGTTTATGAATGTCCCCTACAGTACCGTTAGCGAAAATACCCGAATCAATCCCGGCATTGTCGGCCAGTCACCAACTCATGAAGGAAGAGTTGTTTCACATCGTGAAACGCTTGTCTTTCAAGCATGGTGACTTTGTATTGGCTTCAGGGCAACGCTCCAGCTACTATGTGGACTGCCGCATGTCCACCTTGGATGGCAGAGGCGCCTTTCTGATTGGCCACTTGTTTTATGACTTGCTGGAAAACCTGAACATTGATGCCGTCGGAGGCATGACCTTAGGCGCCGATCCGATAATTAGCAGCGTGATTTATCGCAGCGCGGAGGTCGGCAAACCGATTTCCGGCTTTATTGTACGTAAGGAAGCCAAGGGCCATGGCGCAGCCAGACAAATCGAAGGGCACATCGCCCCTTGGATGCGCATAGCCTTGGTGGAAGATGTGGTGACTACGGGTGGCTCAACGCTCAAAGCAATTGAAGCCATACGAAAAGCTTACCCGACGGTGGAAATCGTGCAGATTCTGTCCATTATCGATCGCAATGCGGGCGGCGCTGAAGTGTTTACTCGACTTCAGATTCCGTTTCAGTCTCTTTACAACGTTCAAGCGTTTCTTCAGGAATAAGACGCATCCAATCACCGTCTAAATTACTGAAGAAGGAGTGCGCATCCAGCACATCGTCCTCGGTAATCGGGCTGAATTCCGCTAAACGAATCAGTTCTTCATCGGTCAGTTCAGGATCGGGGAATACACTGGTTCCATTGGGCACTTCCACACCCACCATAGCCACGCCGTTTTGGGTATGGCAGTGGTTGCAGTACACATTGACGATGTAGACACCCTCATCCTGGCGCAATAACTGGATATCTTCCGGTGAGAACGAATGGGAGCAGAAGTTGCAGCGCATCCGGGTAAAAAAGTTTTGGATTAAAGGAAAGGCGTCCATAAGCACCTCACATTTCTACTGACAGGACGAGGGGCGATTGTCTATTGATTATAGCCCTTATTATGGGAATATAAAGATGGTTTCATAAAAAAATAAGATTTGAGAGCGCCATGACCCCAAGCACACCTGCACAAACCCTACAGTTACTGCATACTCTGGACCTGGACGTCAATATTTTCGATACGGATTGCTATGGCGTTATGTGGCATGGCGCTTATACCAAGTGGATGGAGATGGGACGGGTCAAGCTCTTTGAATCGCAAGGCGTGGTTTTGTCCAAGCCGAACGACCCGGAAGGATTTATTTATCCTGTGGTGGAGCAGAACCTGAGATACAGAACTTCTGCCCCGTATGGGGATAAACTGACCTTATCGACCCGGTTAACAGTAGATGGCTACAAGCTGATCTTCCACCAAAACTTCCGTAGCCTTGCAACGGACAAAATCACATTAGAAGCTACGACGACGGTGGTAGTGGTGGATGCAAATTGGAAAGTCCAGCGCCGTTTGCCAGGCAAACTAATAGAAGTGCTAGGATTGACCGAATAGAGCGCTTTTTAAGTTGATCGCTCTATTTACTTCCAGACGCTTTAGCGTTAGTTCGCAGGCGGCTCAGCGGTCCGGTGGGCTGAGCCGGTATGTTCGGTCTTATCCCAGCGGGTGCGGCGTTTTTTCTGGAACAATACTTTCACGATGATACCGAATACCAAGGGGAACCAGAGAATGGTCATGTATAGGCCGGTAATAATGCCCCAGAGAATGGCTTCGGTGACTTTGGGCCGGTTAAAGCGAATAATGGCGACCACTAGCGCGATGCTGGTACACACGCAAAAGATGGGAACGACGAGCAGAGACGACAAAATGCGGGTGGAGGAGGGATCTCCGAATATAAAGCCCAAGCCGAGTTGCACGAAGTCCAGCACCAGCCAGAGCGGCAGCAGGAATTCCAGGAAGTAGGCCACCATATCCAGGGTGGTGCGTAAAGAGGCTTTGCGCGAGCGTAGCAGCGAGCCCGCATACTCCAGGTAGCGGAAGAGCGTACCTTCGGTCCAACGTCGACGCTGCTTGAGCAAGGATTTAAACGTGATAATGCCTTCCTCAAAAACGGGCACCTTATGGGCAAAGCGAATATCCCAACCCTCAATATGCAAGCGAGTCGAGAGATCCAAGTCATCGGTCAACGTGTTGTTGTTCCAACCTTTGACCTCTTCCAACGCTTCCCGTTTGACCAGTTGGCCGTTTCCTCGCAGTTCGACCGCGCCACGAACGCTATCCCGGCCGTACTGAAAGTTGGAATCCAACGAATATTCATAGTTCTGGCAGCGGGTCAGCCAGTTTTCCCGCCAGTTGGCAATCACCTTCCGGGCCTGTACCGCGCCCACATTCTCATCCGCTAAAAACGGCACGATTTTAGTCAGGAAGTCCGGTTCCACATAAGCATCCGCATCAAAAACACAGATAATTTCCCCGTCCGTTACGGTGAGGGCTTCATTCAGGACAGCCGGTTTTCCGGGAGTGGCATCTTGCGAGCGGAGAATATACCGATAAGGCAAGCCGAATTCGTTTCCCAGGCGCTGTAAAATTTCGGGAGTCTTGTCCGTACTGCGGTCATCCATGATCAACAGTTCGAAATTGGGATACTCCAACTTCATCAGGTGACGTACGGTGGATTCAATCACCACTTCCTCGTTGTGCGCCGATATGACCACTGAGACTTTGGGCAGATAATTGGAATTGATTGGCTTGGGGCGTTTGATTTCCATCCGTTTCTGGTGCACCATCGCCAGGGAAATCAGCCAGGTATAGGCCGCCATAAACACCAGTAGCAGGATGACGGAAGAGTAAAGCGGCATCACCTTCCCGGTTAGGTACACCACAAGCCAAACGGCTGCAATCATGCTGACTAACAGTATCTTTTGTTGCAAGGCTCTCAATTCCTTACTTAATAAGCGGACAACCGATGGGCAAATTCCCGGAGGTGTTGGGCCGCAGTTACCGCCCCCTGACGCTCGGCGGCCATCTCTGCAAACTCCCGGCTGCGGACCAGAAATTCCGGGGAATCCAGTAAAGTCTGAAGTTTATTTCGGAGTTCGGCCTGGGCCTCATCCATCAAGTCTTCATAAGGCATGGTCAGCGAGACGCCCAGTTCGGCCATGCGGCTGGCGTTATTCTCTTGCTCAATCTGCTGGCTATCCGGAACGATTAACGAGGGACAGCCCAGCGTCAGCAATTCCATGGCGGTACTGTGCCCCGCCTGGGTAATCACCAGATCGGCGGCTTTAAAGTAAGGGGCCGCCTCTTTCACAAACGGATGGATCTGTACGTTATGCGGTGCGTTGCGCGCGGTAAAACTGGAAATGATAATGAAATCCACATGGCTCATCCGCCGGGCGGCCTCCACCACGGCATCAAACAGGGGTCTTCTGTACTCATGCCCACCGAGCGACGCCACAACCAGAGGATTCTTGCCCTGTCTGGGGATGGGAACAATTTCATCCGCATGCCACGCCACCAACGGACCAACGAAACGGGTGCGCTTCTTTACCTGGTAGTTATCGGACAGGTTGGGCAGACAAATGGTGTAAGGGGGCGAAAAATCGGGGATCAAAATCTCTTCCGCGCTGGAGAGCCAGAGCTTCATCACCCACTCGAAGGAGCGCCCGAAGAGTTTGACCAATGCCGAATCACGCTCAAAAAAGGGATAAAAGGCGCTTTGGTTGGTCAACACGATACAAGGAATGTCCAGCCTCTCCGCCGCCAGGACCGGTGCGATTCTCCCGTCCGCGACCACCAGCGTGACCCCATGCCGACGGATGATGTCCATCTCTTCCTGCACAATCTGGTTCAGGCCCAAGGCTCGGGCAGGATTGTTCAGGATGGTTTTGCCGACGTCAAAGTGACCTTCCGAACCGACGAACTTGACTTCCTGGCTGACTTCCACACTGGGATAGTCGTAAGAGCGGATGCGCTCCAGCGCGTAACTGTAGGAGGCCAGTAGAATTTCCCCGCTTCGAAATTGGCGAGCCAAAGCCAGCGCCCGGCTGGAATGGCCGTAGCCCTCACTGCTTACGGAGATGTATATTTTGTCCCGCAGTTGGGGCACATTTTTTTTGCGCTTACCAATTTGCAACAGAGACATGTTTCTTGCCAGCTTTCAGTCGTTTGTACAATCCAATGACGCCAAAGATCAAAATGGGAGCCCCAATCAGCATAAACATCGTTTGTACCCCGACCTGTTCTACTGCCAAACCGGCAATCAGCACAGGCAAGGTAGAAGAAGTGCTTAGAATGGTGAATTGCACCCCAAACACCTTTCCTCGTTTGTCCTCGGGGATCAGCTCCTGTAACAGGGCCTGCAACGGGATGGCGACAAACGAGGCCGCGATGCCCATCAGAATGGCCAAGGTGTAGGTATACAACATCCGCATGGTGAAACGTACCGCATCCAGGTTTAAAAAGCCGGCGGTGAGGTTGGGAAGCTGAAACGCGTAATCTTTTTGAGGAATGTGTCCGACCAGGCTTAAGAGCACCAGGCAAAGTCCAATACAGGCAAAGCCGTTGAAGACCATGACGCCGCGTCGGGCGTGGTGAAAGGAATGACCCACCCAAAAGGCGCCAATCGCCATGCCAACGCCGCTAAAGGCTATAATATAGGCGAACTTGCGGGCGGCAATCTGAGGATCTGCAAACAGAAAAGTTTTGGCGAAGCTGATAAACAAGATACACAAGGCCACCATCGCCGAAAACAGCAAGGCCAGCTTGAGCATGGCGTTACGCACTAAAGGACTGGCTTTAATAAAGCTCAACCCATCCTTGATTTCCTCAAAGAACCGGCCGAACGCCTCGCTCATGTTACTGGCCGGGCGAACGCCATCGGCCATCTGGCATAGAGGTGGGGTTTTAACCAGGCTTAACGATAAGCTGGCCAGTAAAAAGAGGGCGGCGATGGCCCAATGAACATTATTTAAAGAAAACAGGTTAATCAGGGGATCTCCCAGGGCGAACCCGAAGATAACTGCTGCCATCATGGTGGTGGTGAAGAGGGAATTCGCGGTGAGCAGGCTCTTCTTTCCGACAATCATGGGGATGGTGGCTGCTTCCGCCGGAACAAAAAATTGGGTGGCTGATGAAATCAGGAAGGCGACCAGATAGATGGCCCATCCGCCCGTGGCATCTGCCGCCCAGGGAATCAGAACGACCAGAGCTGCACGCAGCAGGTTGGTGCTTACCAGTACAGCCCGCCTAGGCCAGCGATCTACGAATACACCGGCGATCGCGGTCAGTAATACGGCGGGAATGGTAAATGCGATATATAAAAAGCTGCTGTAGCGGTCCCCAGGCCCAAAGTGGCGGACAATTAAGCTGATGAACACTACGAAAATAATGCGATCGGCGATTTGTGAAAAGATTTGTCCTACCCATAACGCCAGAAAATTTTGATTTTTTAGCACAACCCGATACCCTTGACCCGGATGGGCCAAGGCATCCATAAATTCGTCAGATGTATTTTCGGTGAGTGGCGTCTGAAGCGACATGCGTATTCTTCCTGCGCGGAGGCCCTTCAGGCGTTCCGGAATTGAGTCCTATTATTGTACTCCAACCGGCGTCATAGGCAACTGAAAACCCCGCGCGGCCTCTCGATCTCGTGTTGTGCTTACGCGCCAACAGAGGTCGTCGCCTCACGGTTTTCCAACGTTGTTTCGGGTAAAGCCATTTCCATCAGGTTAAATACCAGACTGTAGGCGTGGATTGGCTTTTCAAACACTTGCTTGAAGTAGTATTCCAAAAATTTCTGGGCCTTATAAAAAGCGCTGGATTCCCAAGCCGCATGGTGGGGATTGTTGAGCACCCGCAGACTGGTTGTCGAGACATTCACCCACTGTTCTCCCAAGCCACCGGTTTGAATGAGATGTTTACGTTTTTCCTGCGGCGTTGTCACCCCTCCCAATTGGGCGGAAAAGCAATAGTAAACTGCCGTTGGGTCCAACAGACCGTCCGTAAAAATGCAGCGGTTCAATACCGGGTGGAATCCGGCGGCGTCCAGCATGGCCAACTGGAATTCAATCCCAATCGGGGCAATTTCCGATTCTGCGGCGGTATCCAGTAGATAGAGCGCCTGTTTCAGAATCCGGAAAATCTGGTGGCTATCCATTTCCGTGGCGACCAGGTTCACCAGTTCGGCGAACAGTTGGCCATAGGCTAATTTCAACAGATCGGAGCGCATACCGACAAAGGTTTCCCTGGGCTGATATTGGCACAGCACATCCAGGTTTTTGCCTTTGGTCAGTTGCACTTCGCTAATATTCAGTGGCTCACAGGCACCGGCCAACTTGCTTTTTGCTTTCTTAGCGCCCTTAACGATGGCTGAAATTCGGCCATGCTCCGGCGAGTAAAGGTGTAGAATCTTATCTGCCTCTCCAAAGTCGTAGGCGCGTAAACAAATGACTTCGGCGGTATAGGTTTTGGCCGCAATGGGTGACAATGGGACACTCCCTGAAGTTTATCTGAAGTTGAATGCAGAGCTTGGCTCTATTGTAGCCAATCATCCCCACTTTAACCAAGACGATCGTTTGGCTCCTCGGTTCTACAGGCTTTGAACTTCTTTATTTGGCTTTTTGATCTGATTTTATGAATAGGTTTGATATGAGTTCATTGTTGAATGCGTAAAAAGACATGGCAACTTTGGTTGTTTTGTGGTTTTTTAGTAGACGTTATGAAGATTCATGTACCTCAGCAACGTGCTCATCATGTGCACCATCATCACCATCGGAATCCGGTGGCTTATGGTGCTACAGCTGTTTGCGAGAGTGAAACCTTCGTTTAAAAAGATTTTCAACTCCCAATAAAAGCTTAAAGAACCGTAAGCCACCCGCTTACGGTTCTTTTTTTGCTGGCATCAAATTTCTTTCATGAGGTTTAAGCCAATACGATGAACGTTCACCCCAATATCTCCCCGTCACAACAAATGCCTGTGCTTCGTGCCAATATGACACAGGCTCGTTTTGGCGCGGGTCCGGTTGATAGCACGAAGTTGACCAGTGGTTTGACCAAGACGGTTGACCACTTCTATCAGAGCATTATGGGCAGTCGATCCTCTCAAATGATTTGGGAGGACCTGATCGGGTTTGGTTTGATGCGAGCGGGTATCGATCTGTACCGGGATAAGCTCTCGGCAAAGCAACAGCCAGGTGGAAAGGACCAATCCGGCAGCCAGGGACAATTGAACTGGGCTGCCGCAGGAGAACGGGTAGGCCGAGAAACGGCTTCAATCCTTACGGATAATATTCTGGGCGGTTTTGTTGCTGCTTTGATGGGTAAGTACATTTTTGATAAAACGTATTCAAAAACAGCTAAGACAGCCGCGCTTCACAATAAATTTATCGATTTTACGACTTTGGAAGCTTTCCAGAAGGCGGTTGGCAAGGATGAAAAAGAGTTTGTAGCCAAATTAGCAGATTCCCAGTTTGCTAAACAACACCATGACATAGGGAAAACTTCCCTCCAAGAGGCATGGAAAGCCGGACAAGAATTTTCTTCCGTTGACAGCAAGCAGCTTGCTGAAAAAATTAAGACCTTGACGGCTGAACTTTCTGAGAAATTAGGTGAACACAAGCAGGGTTTCACCTATATACGTAAGAGAAACGCGGACGGGCATCCGGTAAAAACAGTGAATCTACACGCTTTACTGGAAGATGTCAGTCTCTTTTCACAGCACATGGAAAAACTAGTCAAGGAACAGTCGCCAAAAAGCGCCAATGCCAAGACTTGGCATCATTTGGCGGATGAAACCCTCCAGCGTACTTTAAGGGCAAAAAATATAACCATTCCAGCCGGTTTGGGGCTGGCCATGCTGGCCACATTCTCCGTTCCCTTTGCCATTTCCGGCATTAGCCGCAAGTTTTTCGGGATTACCTCTTATCCGGGTGAATTGGCTGCGCGGAAGGCGCAGCAGAAAGAACAGAAAGAGAAAAACAAGGCGCATCAGGGTTTCTGGGAAGGACACGCTCCCTATTTGACCGAGTGCGTGAAAAAAGGGAATTACTGGCCTTTGCTGCTGACATTATCCCCATTGCCTTTGGCGGCAGGTATTGTCAACACGACCAAGCTGAGCAAACTTGGCCTGCCGACATTTGTAAAATCCTGGAAAGAATGGAAACATCTGTTTGATTACCAGAAACTCAAGCCGTTTACGGCCCAGCAGCAGATGGCTGCCCTGTTTGCCTTGCTGATTTCGGCTCGGTTGCTGAACTCGCGTACTGATAATGAATTCAATGAAAGAGCTTTGGATTCGTTCGTAGGTTGGGGTGCTTGGATTATGGGCACGCCCATCCTGAATAAACTGGCTGCCAAGGCCCTAGACCACTATACCGGCACAGCGCTGACCAAGCCGGGTGAACTGGGTTTACGCTCCCGTGCTGAAATTGAGGCGCTGACGAAACTGGGCGAGGCCAGTGAAGAAGTGATGAGACGGACCTTAAAGAGCCACATATGGATGCAGGTGGGAACCACCGTAGCCACCATGATTGGTTTGGGGATTTTTATTCCCTGGGGTTGCCTGAAGTTGACTCAGCGGAATGAAAACCATAAACAACAATTGCAGGCTGCTCAGCCACAGCCGGTTAAACCAGTGCCTCAGCCTATTGTTCAGGCGCCGTCCCACTTCTTCCACTTGGCGAACCGTTCGGCGTCAGTGCCGGTACCGCCTAGCCAGGCCAATTATCGCGATCCCTTTTACAATGCATCCGCTTGGCCGGTCAGTAGCAGTTGGGGTTATAACAGAGCAGCGATGCCCTTTCCAGACAGAGAGATTTACTAACTCCCAAAACAGAAAAACCCTCACTAGGAGGGCTTTTCGTTTGAATCAGGCTGGATTGACTATTTAGAGCGCGGCTTTGACTTTATCCGCGAGGATGGCAAAACCGGCGGCATCACGGGCGGCCAAGTCGGCCAGGAACTTGCGGTTCAAATTGATGCCAGCTTTTTGTACGCCATTGATGAAACGGCTGTAAGACATTCCGTGTTGGCGAGCGGCTGCGTTGATCCGGGTAATCCACAAGCGACGCAGATCGCGTTTTTTGTTGCGACGATCGCGGTAAGCGTATTTCAGGGACTTCATGACCGCTTGGTTAGCGACCTTGAAGAGTTTGCTCCGGGTACCCCGGAAGCCTTTGGCCAGCTTCAGAATTTTCTTATGGCGCTGGCGGGAAACATTTCCTCTTTTTACGCGCATGGCGGGTTCTTCCTTAATCTTTTACTTAATTTTTTTAGTGAGTGAAGCGATACAGGGTTCGGGCTGCACCTTCCCGGCTAGCCGTTAATTAAGCCTAGCGAGAGTATTTTGGGTAGGGTAATTGCAACCGGATTTTTTTCTCGTTAGCGGTGCTGATTACCACATCCGGGTTCAAGCGGCGCTTGCGGCGGGAGGACTTGGTCACGTTCAAGTGGCCGCGGAACGCTTGAGCGCGCATCACTTTACCGGTTGCTGTAACGCGATGGCGTTTGGCGCCCGCTTTATGCGTTTTCATCTTGGGCATTACTGAATTCTCCTAGTGAAATAGCCTGATTCAATACTGGTGCAAGTACCTTGAGGTCGGGTATTTGCGAAATCATTAAGGGTCAGAGTCGAGTTACTTTTTCTTTGCCGGGCCGATATTGATGGTAATGGTACGGCCTTCCATACGGATATCCCCTTCGAGGGATCCGGAGTCCTGCAAGTCTACTACAAACTTTCTGGCAAGATCAAATGCCAGGTTTGCGTGCTGGGTTTCGCGACCCTTCAAGCGGATGGAGCATTTGACCTTGTTGCCTTCATCCAGGAACTTTTTGGCGCGCTGGACTTTAGTCTCGTAGTCGTGGTCATCAATCCGGACACCCATTTTAATTTCCTTGATGTCCACCACATGCTGCTTTTTCTTGGCTTCACGGGCTTTTTTGTCCGCTTCGAATTTGAACTTGCCGAAATCAACCAAACGAACAACCAGTGGGGAAGAATCAAAGCTCATAATAACCAGATCGAGTCCGCGCTCACGCGCCAAATTTTCCGCATCTCTGCGGCTCATGACCTGATTAAATTCGCCATCTATCAGTCGGACTTCAGCGGCTCTGATATCGGGGGTGAGGATTTGCGGCCCTTTGGTTGCTTGCCGCTGCGGCGGATACTTGGAAATAAAAAAGCCCTCCAGATTGGGTTGCACTTATACACTGAAAAATCAAACCCCGGTCGGATTTGATTTTCATTATATCGCTATATCGCTAGGCGACAAGGTTATTTAAAATGCGGAAGGGGGGACTTGAACCCCCACAGCTTGCGCCACATGCTCCTGAAACATGCGTGTCTACCATTCCACCACTTCCGCAGGTCCGGGTAAAGGGTTTAGGACTAGTAATGTAGCCTAACCCACCGGACAAATCAAGAGGGCTTACGCAAATTTATGGAAGCGTTTAAGTTGTTAAATTTTGTTTATAAAAGCCTTCTGTTTTCTCCTGCAGACCTGAATTGTTAAGACAAATGTACCTGATGTTTTTGTGGCCAATCAGGTTAAATAACCGAACTGAGCTGAAAGTGAGCAGATTTCCATTCGTATTGATCTATCGGTCTATATAGGCTGGCCGATTCAAAAAATAGGCAAATGTAGGATAAATGGACTTGGTTTGAAAAGGTTGATGTCAGAAGACTGATCTAGTCGAGGTGGGGCACGAAATGGCCTTTGTTTGTTTTCATGTATACATGGGTTATTTGCATGCATACCCCTTTTCAGCCATTCCCAAATGTGAAGACTAAGCCCGGAAGAGACAGACGCAACTGGCATATCTTTCAATCGTTCACCTGACTAAAACGATGGAACAGCCCGATGGATAAACGTAAAACAATGCGAACGGCTCAAGATCGAGTAGGCAATCCTAATATAGATGCCTCCTGGGTAGCTTTGCACGCGGCTATGTCCTCGGGGCAGATAGATGAGACTGCGGATGCCTGGGTGAATCGCATTCTGGATAGCCAGAGTGGCGGTAATAACTTGGCTAGCATCGGTGAAGCCTGGGTATTGAAGGAGCTGGCCTGTGCTCGCGAGTTCAACTTTGAACTGCCGGCGGATCTGACTGCCGGTGTATGGCGGATAGAACAGGCTGTATGCGCCCTGTTAGGGGTTGAGCGCTGTGTCGTGTTGTATTTTGATGCAGAGACTGGCCACTACCTGACGCTGATGGACCTGACTGAACCCAAAGGGAAGTCGCTGAGCAATGCGGATAACGAGGTTGCGTTGCTACAGACCTTGTTTGAGCCTGAACAGAAAATTCTGCAGAGCCATTTGGTGCTGGAAAACGGAGAGTTCATCGGTGTAGTCGCGATTGCGGAAAAATCGGGCGAACAGGAGCTAACGACAAGCGATCAGCGCATGCTGGATCTGTTATCTCCCTATTTAGCCAGTAAAGTCTGTAGTTTTGTCAGTTTAAAAGCTGCTCAGACTATTCCTCAAAATCAGGGGATAGTCTTGGAATTGGCCAGCCGTTTAATTACCGCAGTGGATCAGGACGCCATTATTACCCTGCTGTTGGACGCTTTTATCCGAAAGCTGGGCTTTGACGCTTGCCAGTATGTGGGCCTCTGTCCGGAAAATGGGCTTGGCGAGGTCCTATATGAAGTGAAACGCAGTGCCTCCAATCCCGAACAGGTCCGGGTACAGAGCTTTAGCCATGCCGGACTGGAAGGAAAAAGGCGTTCTATCAGCGAGTATGGCAATCTGGTAGGCTTGATTTCATCAATGGCCCGGAATCGGTTTTACCTGCACCTGAACGGTAAAAAGTTAGGTAAACGCTCGTTGAGCGATATTTTCGGGATCAAAGGCTTGCAATCCGTCTTGCTGCTCCCGGTGGTGGATACCTTGACCGGGGAAATCCGAGGGACCTTTAATCTTTTCAAGATAACCGATGCCTTTATACCGGATGACAGTCGTGAAATTGCCAAGGAAACGGTGCAACTGGCATCGCAGGCCATGAGCCGGGCACTGGTGCTGGAGAAAGCGTTGATGATGGCATCCAGCGACGAATTGACGGGCTTGACTAATCGCCGCGGCTACTATCAACGTTTCGAGGCGGAACTGGAAAGGGCGCGTCGGCATCAAACGCCACTCTGCGTCGCTTTGCTGGATGTGGATTATTTCAAGCAATTCAACGATCGGTACGGCCATTTAAGCGGTGATTTAATCCTGAAGGCATTGGCCGAGCTTTGTACGCAAAATACCCGTAAAATCGATGTAGTCTGTCGCTTTGGTGGGGAAGAGTTTGCGATTTTGCTGCCGGATACCAGCTTGAAATCGGCGGTGGAATTGATGGAGCGCCTGCGTCAGGCCGTGGAAAATTTACAGGTTCAAGGCTTCCAGGGAGAGCCTCTGGCGATTACCGTGAGTGTGGGTCTGGCGGAAGTCAATACCAAACCCAAGGCTACACTGGGACGTACGGAGATTTCCGATGCGCTGGCCTTGGCGGATGAGCAGCTCTATCAGGCCAAAAATCAAGGCCGTAACCAGGTTTGCTACAAAAAGGGCGAATCTACCCAATCCGTCCCTAATGTAGGATAGCGCCATTTGGTGTTAAGCTTGTTCTGCCATGGTTAGCTAATCCCAGTCTTCAGTATGTCGTGCATGTGGATAACGCCATAAGGCCGTCCGTCCGGCTGACAACAGACCAGTACGGTGATCTTGTGTTCTTCCATCAGGCGCAGCGCGGTTACCGCTAATTCGGTGGCTTCAATTTGCTTGGGTGAGCGGGTGATGACTTCCTCCAGGGCGATATGGCGCGGATCGTTAAAGCGGGTTAAGGCACGACGAACGTCTCCATCGGTCAGGATGCCTTCCATCCGTCCTTCTTCATCCACAATGATCGCCATGCCCAACTTCTTCAGACTCACCTGCATCAGGGCTTCCAGGAATGGGGTATTAAGGGTTACCAGCGGTAGAGCGTCCCCTTGTTTCATCACGTCTTCCACCTTTAATAGCAGGCGCTTGCCCAAATTGCCCGCCGGATGAAACATGGCGAAGTCGTCTTCGGTAAATTCTCTCCGCTCTAACAGGACCACTGCCAGTGTATCGCCCAGCGCCAATGTTGCCGTAGTGCTGGCGGTTGGCGCTAAGCCCAGGGGACAAGCCTCTTGTTGGACTGCAATGTTCAGGACCACATCACTTTGCTGCGCCAGGGTGGAGTTTGTCTTGCCCGTCATGGCGATCAAGGGAACGCCAAAGCGTTTGACCAGGGGTAATATGCCTAAAATTTCCGGTGTTTCTCCGCTGTTGGAAATAGCGATGAGTACGTCTTGCTTCATCAGCATCCCTAAATCACCGTGGCTGCCTTCGGCGGGGTGAAGAAAGTAAGCCGGTGTGCCGGTGCTGGAGAGCGTTGCGGCGATTTTTTTACCAATCAGCCCGGATTTACCCATGCCGGTGATAATGATTCGGCCTGCGCATTGCTCAATTAACGTGATCGCTCGAACAAAATGCTCATCCAGTTGGGTCTTCAGATCTTCCAATGCCTGGATTTCAATATCCACAATACTGCGAGCGCGAGCCAGCATGGCTTCGGCGTCTGTTGCAGGCACTGGTTCGGTTTTTGAATCGTTAATCGTTTCTATTGTATGGAGTGAGGCTGGGCTGGTACGTGACATGAGCGGATCCTGAATTGAAGTCGGTACTGAGATTAAAACCAACTCTATCCTACCATTGACCAGCCTGCCGTATAAAATTGATTTTGAAGTCCTTTAAACAGAAGAGAACTCATGAAATGAGGGCAGTAATATGCCAAGCCCAGGTGTAAGGTATTCAACTGCTAAGCACTACTGTATACTGGATAATGAGGAGTTTAGTTGTAGTAATTTGTAGGATTTGAATAAAATGAATAACATTTTTTTCTATCAGAAAATAGATGAGTATTTTGCTAAAAGAACTGAAGCTACCCAGAGTGAATTAATACAACTGTTGCAAGACCTACATTGCGCTCATCCATTTGAGCTGTTAGCTTCTCGATTAATGACTCCTAATGAAACTTGCATAGACTCCAATCATCCCGACCAAATTTATAGGCCGCCTTTCATTCTAGAGAAGGCCAGAGATCTGGATAAAGGTGTTATCTACAAAAAAAGAGTAACTGCATCTATTGAAAACTAACCAAACAGCTATGGAGAAAACCGAACTGAGTTGAATGGTTGATAATATCCTATAAAAATGGCCCTATTTGGGGCCATTTTTATATTTTTAGTTCTGTTTGAAAAGAACGTGCTTAAAACTCAGGGGTGTGTTTTTTCTCTTTCTTTTCGGTTTTTTCCAGCACACGGATGTGTTCCACATCGATCCAAGGTTCATCCAAGGCGGTACTGAATTCGGTGCCGATGATCTGGATTTTATCTCCCGAATCCAAATCCATGACTTCGGAACTCTTCTTGCGGGGGAAGAAGAGTTTCATTTCGGACATGGGGATGGTGTGATCGGTCACATCGGGCCGTAATACGAAGAAAGTCACGTAATCGCGGGAATCGCGGAAGGCTTTTTTATAATCCAGGGCGATATCGGCAAACCGGTTAAACGTGGCGGTAAAGGTTACCTTTTTATTCAGGTATTGGGCGGGATCTTTCAGTACGGCCAGAGATTCTACGGGCGTTGCGGTTGTCAGGCTGGCGTCAAATTCCTTTTTTAAAGTTTCCTTGTCCTTGATTTCCTTGGCTTTCTCGGCGTTTTTATCGCCAGAAACCGCTCCAGTCTGGGAGCCATCTTTCTTTAAGGTGGGTGCGGCTTTAGTTTTGCTGGTGTTTTTTACGGTGGAAACTTTACCGTTGCCGTTAACCTCGGGGCTCTTGGCCAACGAAACATTCACGGTGGCGGAGACAGCCAGCAGGGCTGCCAGACAGACGGGCATCACCCGGTTTGCGATTGTGGTTACTTTAAATTGCGCTCTCTGCATGAATTGATTCCCATCCTATGGCTCATAAATACTTGCGTATCAGTGTGTATCAAAAAAATTTTGAGATGGTCGATTCCGTTCAATTAGCCTCCGCCTCTCGAAGGGACAACGTTCAAGCCCTTATTCTACCTCTTATTGGGTTGGATTGGTACAGCCGGCAAATAGGTATCCTGATGCACTTTGCGTGGCATTGGCGTGGGTTGCGCGGAAGGCATGGGAGATACGCCTGGGTTAGCGGCTGGTGGCTGAGACGTTGGTTCGGTCATGATAGTTCCCTGCACATTGGTTTCGATGGCCATGGCATGTCCCAGGCTTTGGGCTAATTCGGCAGCCGTATTGGCGCTGTAGAACTGGCCTTTGGTACCTAACGCCACGCAGCGCAATTGTTTGGTGGCAGCGTAATCCTGTAAGCCAAGACCAATGACGTTGATTTTAACATTGATGCCCATCTGCTGCAGACGAACCGCTACATGACAAGGATCCTCACCGCAGGTTTCAATACCGTCGCTAATCAGGATAATGGTTTTCTGACCGCTGACCATCTGAAAGTCTTCCGACAGGGAGTGCATGATGGTATAGCTGATGGGCGTCATGCCGGTGGGTTGAATGCCAATCATTTTGCTGGCAATCAGGTTGCGGTTGTTTTGTCCCAGGGGAACCATCACACTGGTGGCATGGCACGCGGTAAACGGGTTGGTGGAGTTGCCATAGATCCGTAAGCCGACTCGGACATCCGGTGAAATGTTGCGCAGTACGTCCAGTACTGTGCGCTTAGCGGCAGCCATCTTGCTTTCCGTACCCGAACCTATGCTGTCCGCCATTGAGTCCGAACCATCCAGGATGATCATGACGTTCTGAGGGGCGTTGGCTTGGTTTACGTTTGCCGAATACTGGTTTTGATAGGCGCTCCCCATAATGGGGGCGGATGGTGCTGCGCCTGGAGGAGGCCCCGGATACTGCTGGGCCTGCGCCTTGTTTTCCAAAAGCCCTTGCGCGGCGGCCACGATTAAACTCAAGGCCAGCAGAATTCCCAGACCTGTACCGGCATTGATTTTGGAACGTTCGGAGGGCGCTCTCACAGGCATGGGTTGACTCACTTTCTGTAACACTTAACGGTTGAGGACGCGGTATCTGGTGCTAAAGTTCCCGGCTCACAACCAGTTCGCAAGGGCGATTAGGCAACTAAACCACATTGGCAAGGCTTTCTCCACGAAGAAGAAGCCTGCTTTAGACGCCGAAATACCGTGGCGTTTGGGTTTGTTCTGCCGCTAGCGATCACGGATATCCCACTTCCTCATGCATCGTATTGTAACACCTGGATGGGCTTAAGAGATGTTGGTGATCGTGTCTGTTATGTTATCTGATCCCTCTTGGAGAATCCGATTGATTTTTCACCAAAGTGAAGGACTATTTCACGATCTGGAAGGACGACCTAGAAGGAGTGACCATTTTGTCACTTCATTTATCGTCTGGATTTATGTTTGCCCACTGTGTATGTTACTTGCTCGCTGGCGGAATGCGCAATTGTGTTTAGTACACTCTGTATTTCCTGGTCTGCGTCCTCTATAGCTTGGTCAAGCTGACGTTGAGCATCTTCATCCATCAGATATTGATCAATTATTCTGATACGAACTCGTCTAGCGTGAGTTTGTGCTGCTTCTAACTCATTTCTGGCTCTCGGACTCATTCCGTATTTTCTACCACGTATTTTAATCAAATTTTTGCTTAGATCATAGTCACCAGGATAATTTTTAAATGAGGCTTCATTATATGGTGACTTTGTATCACCGTTAGGGTCATTAGTGCTGATTTTAAAAGAGTATTTCCCTCTCCACCGAGAATCATAGTGATGAGGAGATTGTACATCGTACCAAGCTGAAAAATGGACTGTATCAGCAGTTGGTGTTCTATTAATAGTCTGTTTTGGCCTGGAATTAACTGTTTGAGCAGTGGTTGTCCACCTGGGATAAAAAGAAGGTATATACATAAAATTCTTTCTGGATTTGAATAAATTAGATACTGCCTGATTTATAAGGGGTAATGAACTGATTCCATGAGATATAAAACGGACTGAAAACTCAAGTCCCATCCCTGCGTTTATGCTTGCAAGCCGCTGTAGAGCCCCGTCTGGACTATTTAAATTGAAAATAAGCAAAAAAAAATCTCTTGCTTATGAGGGGGATGCAAGAGATTTGGATAGAGAGAGGCAGTATTTAAATGAGAGACATTATGTGTGTTTGTTTTAGTGTGTTTTGTTATTTTCTTAAATCCCCCTGAAAAATTGCGATTGCTCAAATTTCTCATGTTTTTACAAAAGTTAATCAAAATATGAAAAATGGCATATCTTTTACAAGAATGCTCATGCGAGAAATAAATCGCATTTTTTATCGTATGACCCTGGAAAGGCGCCCTCTATGCCCATCAACTCATTAAATATGCGGTTTAGTGCTCAGACCTATCTGGAATTTCCAACGACTCTACAGCAGGCCGGACATACGTAACCAAGCATAGAGATTCCACAGATGGCAGATCATTGGCATGCATCACCAAAAATTCTACAAACGGCAAGTGGTTTTGGGTTGAAAAGCTTTTAAGCGTTCTCACCAGAGCTTGGCTTTAAGGTTTACTGGCAGCGTTCTTGGCCAGTTCTTGCTTAATGAGAATGACATCTTGGGAATTGGCCGCACTGGGCTTAGCCAATAAGTAACTATCCAAGGCGCTTTTGGCCTGGCCATTCTTCCCAAGCTTGGCCATGTACCAGGCTTGCAACATTAAGTATTCAGGTTCATGGCGGTCCAAAGTAAGCGCCTGTTGGATGTCTTGCAGCGCATGCGGATAATCCTGAAGTTCCTGGTAGACCAGACTACGCTTATGGTAACCGATGGCATTCTGCGGTTCCCGCTGAATCGACTTGTTGAGGGCGTCCATGGCTTTTTGGAACCAAACGCTGGCATCCCCATTCTGCTCCAGAACTGCCTTGCCCTTCTGGTAATAAATGACGCCCAGGTTCAGCCAGCTTAACGCCATATCGTCCTGCTTGGCCTGGGCTTCCATGCGCTTGATTTCCTTCTCCAGTTGGGCATCCTGCTGGGCTTGCCGCTTGGGATCCGTCGGATGGCTGTCCTGTGGCATGTTATCAACGTCTGCTGACTGGCTATACAATAAACGGATCGTGTTCGTATCCCGCCTGGTGGGAATAACGACGTGCTCGTTCCGGGCAAACATAATATCGGCGGAATCGGG
>Ga0157374_10000847_pt1 | contig 26750 bp, 18 predicted proteins | sample M25metaG_FD_115308 | JGI IMG/M metagenome (GOLD analysis project Ga0157374, IMG submission 115308) | Miscanthus rhizosphere microbial communities from Kellogg Biological Station, Michigan, USA - M2-5 metaG | ecosystem: Host-associated > Plants > Roots > Rhizosphere > Soil | place: USA: Michigan... | reverse complement strand
TTATCAGGGATGATGATGTTTCGACGCCATAGGAGAAATGTTCAGAGTGGGGTGTTCACTTCACCCACAAGAAATACGCTACCACAAACAAGGATAAGGTCCCGTGTTGTTGCTTTTGAAAGAGCAGCCTTGATTGCCTTATTGACGTCCGGATATATCTCGCCTTTTAATTCCATCTCGTTGGCTTTTTCTTTTAAAACAACTGCGTCCAACGCACGCGGTATATCTGCCCGGGTAAAATAATAATCAGCCAGCCTTGGGAAGAGCATCAAAATTTTTTCCAGTTCTTTATCTTTTACAACTCCAAGTACGATATGAAGATGATCATGATCCGTGACCTCAACCTGTTCCATGAGCATTTTGATTCCATCTACATTATGGGCAACGTCTAAAACAACTAAGGGATGCAGGTGAATAACCTCCCATCTTCCGTGAAGTCCCGTGAGTTTTTTTGTATGCTGTAACCCCGCCTTTATATTTTGTTCCTCAATGTTCCAGCCCCTTTGTTGTAAATGAGAACAGGTGTCTAAAACTGTTATAATATTCTTTGTTTGGCAGAGCCCCGGGAGATCTAAGTGATAAAACTGGTGATCGGTCCTGTGCTCTTGTGTTACTTCGACAATCAACTCATGTTTCTTCCAATGCCAGCTGATCGCCTGTCTCTTATCTGATGCAATCGAAAGCGCAGCATTCTTTTCTTTTGCGACGTCATTGAATACTTTTTCCGTTTCGGCTAAAACTTCGCCAATAACAACAGGAGTGTCTTGTTTGATAATTCCAGCTTTTTCAAAAGCGATCTTTCCGAGGCTGTTGCCCAGTATGTTCATGTGATCCCAGCCAATGTTTGTAATTACACTCAGTTCGGGTGTAATAATATTTGTGCTATCAAATCTTCCTCCAAGACCCGTTTCAATAACGGCTATGTCTATCTCCTGCTCCGCAAAATACTCAAAGGCCATTGCTACGGTGATCTCAAAAAAACTCGGCTCTATTTTTTCAGAAATGGTCTTTATTCGTTCCGTGAAATCAACGATAAATTCTTCAGTCACCATTTCACCATTTATTTTGATTCTCTCCCGGAAATCCTTAAGATGTGGCGAGGTATATAAGCCCGTTTTATAACCTGATGTCTGTAAAATAGCTGCCAGCATGTGACTCACGGAACCTTTTCCATTTGTCCCCGCAATATGAACACTTTTAAATCGCTTGTAAGGGTCCCCGAGAAAATCACAAAGCTTTTGAGTATTAGTCAGATCTTTTTTAAAAGCTGCTGCACCAATGCGGCTGAACATAGGCAGCTTTGCAAACAAATAGTCTATTGTTTCCTGGTAATTCATTAAAGCCGGCATAGTTAATCTGTCTCCTCTTCAGGCGGTTTTAAAAAAATAAATTTTATGATCGTCCATACAATAGCAATAATGATCATCAAATAACCGGCGACAATAAATTCATCGGCAAGCACCCAATGTCTGCCCTTAGAAAAATTTCCGATAAGAAAGAGCAGGTAACCAAAGAGAAGTAAGATCAGCGGCCATTTTAAAAAATGCAATGCTTTCATCTCTTGAATTGGCGAAATTATTTAAATAAGTAATGATCGATACAATTGAAAATTTTCTTCATCAAAACAGACAAAGTAAACTTTCCTGATTGATGATCCGTTGTGTCCTTTCTGAAAATATTTGCTCACTGTTGCCACTGCAATTTGTGCAGCTTCCTTTTTGGGATAACCATATATACCTGTACTGATATTTGGAAAAGCGATCGTTTCCAAATCATATTCGACAGCTAACCGCAAGCTATTTTTGTAACAGTTGCTGAGTTTTTCAGGCTCATTGTTTTTTCCGCCCCTCCAAACCGGTCCCACCGTATGTATAACAAATTTGGCGAACAAATTGCCACCTGTTGTAATTACTGCATGACCTGTTGGGCATTCGCCCTGCCTGGAAACTATCTTTCTACATTCCTCCAGAATGACAGGTCCGCCAGCATCATGAATGGCTCCATCGACGCCACCTCCTCTCATCAATGAAGAGTTTGCCGCGTTGACAATGACGTCTACTTTTTGTTTTGTTATGTCACCCCGGATGATTTCTATTTTCGACGAGCTATTATTCACTTAACAAAAATAAAAATGCCCGGCTGATGAAAGCCAGGCATTACTATAAAACATTTTTTACTAACCTCTCAATTTAAAATTAAAGATCACCGTTCCTTTCTGTCCTCCACCGGAAGTGCCGAGCTTTAATTCAAATGCCCTTCTCTCAGCAATGTCGATGAGCTTTCTGTTCGAAGTGGTAGATCCTCGGGGCTGAAAAGTTGCTGATAAAACCCGCCCTCTCTCATCTGCTATAATGTCCATCGCCACTTTCGCATTTTCATTGAACTCGTCTTCAAAACTTTGGTTGCTGACCTGTAAAACTTTTGTTCCAAAATTTTTGGGCCCTGTCCCCGATCCATTACCCGTTCCGTTTCCACCTCCTGCCCCATTGCCGGTTCCTGCAACTCCATTTCCGTTTCCTACACCACTCCCATTGCCTTTTCCACCGGCTCTATCGTAGTCATCCGCCGCGCCGCCGCCAGTACCTGAACCACCTAGTGTCTTTCCAAGCACAGCCTTTGGCTTCGGCGGCGTTGGGGTCTCGACTATAGGCTTTGGCTCTGTTTTCACAATAGATTTATTGCTATTGATTTTCGTGGCTGTGGGCTTCGCATTGTCAGGTTTTAATATTGGAGGTGTCTCTTTATCGTTATTGTCCTCAATATCCTTCACGTCTTCCTTTTCTCCTGGTTGAGGGGGAGAATAAGCGGTACCGGTCGGGCCGGTAGCTTGCACGGGGTTACCCCCACCTCCGCCTCCGCCGCCGCGTATAACGGGCGCCGGTTCGTCAGGAATGTTTAAGTTGACTTCAACCGCATTATCGACTATGGGAACCTCAAATTTGGGGAAATCCATCTTTATAAGAATAAAGATCAGCAGCATAAGACCTCCCACTCCAAGAGTGATCATAGTGGCCTGGGTATTCTTTTTTGCTTCAAAGGAATCAGACATATAGGCTGCGGAGTTATTCATACAAATTTACATTTTAGAATGGGAAAAGAGGAGTTACCCTTTATTCACAGATGTTATTAACGAACAAATGGTGTGCAACTTGCCCTGGCAGGCTCTTATAAAATGTTAAGATTGAGAGTCTCGTGCAATAAAATACAAAAAGAGACTATAACGGGCAAAATCAGGCAAATCTCCTTAAAATAAAATGTGGCATCCACTTCAATAACCATGCGATCAAAGCCCAGCGGTGAGTGACGTAAACCTTCCTTCTTTTCTCTTGAATGGCCTTGAAAATTTGCCTCGCTGCTTTTTCGACGGGGGCTTCCCAGAAACGCCCCTTGCCTTTTGCCATTTTTGTATTGATAAAACCAGGCTGTACATCAGTGATGGCGATATTAATTTTCGGGTCGACCTTCTTTATCCTTCGCGCCTTTAGAAATAACCCTGCCATATACATACTCATATACGCCTTGCTTGCACTGTACGCGGGTGCCTGGCTGTTTTCGCGGATGGCCGCAATGGATGAAATGCCGGCGATATGACCAGCATGTTGTTTTACAAAATAATTGAAGGCATGGTTCACAATCTCCACAAAACCATTGACATTAGTGATTGTGGTTCGTTTGTCAATTTCCCAGTCCAATGTTTTACTTATCTCACCATAACCGGAGTTATAGATCAAAAGGTCCAGTCCATCCAGTTTATTAATGAGAGACGTCAGGTGAGCAATATTATCGTTCCCCATCACATCAAAACATTCTGTTACAACTTGCGTAGGAAATTGTTTTTGCAGATCATCGAGCAAGTGACATCTTCTTCCGGTTATGCCAATACGATCGCCTTTTTTTATAAACAAATTGGCCAGCTCAAGGCCAATTCCGGATGTTGCGCCAATGATGATAATGCGTCGCATCATTTTCCTTCTTTCAATAGTCTAAAAAGAAACAGTAAACCGATCAGAGGGCCGGGTGCTAGCAACACAAAAAGCGAATTAATCTTCATGAAGTCCCCGACGTAAGTTATAAACTGAATGCTGACAATTGTAATTGCAAATCCAATACATGTCACAATCGTTAGAGCCGTTCCACGATATTCAGGGATCGCCGTTTTAGCGACGAGACTTGAGAACTGCGGCGAGTCAGCCGCCACCATAACTCCCCAGAAAATTGTGACCACGATAAAGATGGCCATGGGCAATTGAAAAAAAGCAAATGAAAAGAGGCAACACAAGCCGGAAGCGACCAACGCGACGAAAGCGACACGGCTGCTGCCGATTTTTTGTGAAACATAACCGCCCGCAATACAGCCTAACCCACCAGCCGCAATGATCATAAATGACCACAATGGAACATTCATTGCGTGGTGAGCATTGATGTTATAAAACGAAAAGATGTAGGGAATAAAGGCCCATAAAGTATATATTTCCCACATGTGACCAAAATATCCGAAGGCAGCGGCTCTGAAGTCCACCGATCGAAAAATTTGAAAAATTACTGATAATTGAAACCGGGTGGTTGGTTTTCGAAACGGGCCCTCTCCTACAAATAACAAAATGAGGAGTCCACCAGTAAACGCAAATACCGATGTGAAGATCAAAACTTGTCTCCATGGCAACGCATACAAATTCGACCTTAATAAATGAGGAAACGCTGTTCCTAATACCAACGCACCCACAAGAAGTCCCAAAGCTTTGCCGAGGTTTTTCTCATACCAGTCAGATGCTATTTTCATTCCGACAGGGTAAATGCCGGCAAGAAAAAACCCGGTCACAAATCGTAAGATATATAAACCAGCCGTTTCTTTTGCAAACCAAATGATGGAGATGTTACTTAACGCCGCGATAAAACAGCTGACGAAAAACACGTTTGACGAAGCAAATCTGTCTGCGATCGAAAGGATGGCGAACACCAATGTACCGGCAATAAACCCAAGTTGCACAATCGAAGTAATATTACCGGGCGTACTTGATTGAACATTCAGGCCTCTTTGAATATCCGGCAGGATCGCATTGCCTACAAACCACAGGGAAGTACCTGCAAATTGTGAAAGGACGATCAGAGGAAGAATATGAGGGGGCGGTTTATTCAATTTGTTGGTTTTAGTTCACCCCTGAATTTTATTGACCGAAGATTGGCAAGGAGCAATCCTGTAAAAACAATGATCATGCTTACGATGTGCACCCATGAAAATTCTTCATTCAGAATAACGACAGCTTCAAGACTGCTGAATATGGGAATCAGGTTGCCAAATAAAGCCGTTCTTCCTGCCCCGAGTATGCTAATGGCGGTGTTCCATATATAAAAACAGATCACTGATGCGCCAATCCCAAGATATAAAATTGACCCGATCAAACGGCTGCTCCAATATGCAGGGTCATGGTCAAGCTCCCATACAAAAAAGGGAAGCAGCAAAATCGATCCGAACAAAAACGTTACAAATAAAAAATTGACGGGAGAAATGGAAGCAGGTTTTTTTCTGACAAATATGTTATATAGAGCAAAACAAAAAGCTGCAATGAGCATCCAGACGTCGCCAGAAGAAAACTTAAGAGTAAGAAGGTTCTTGAAATTGCCTTTTGATAAAAGAAAAACTATACCTGTTATGCAAATGAGCATTCCCGACAACTTCGTCCATCCTATTCGTTCTTTTAGAAAGATACGGGCCATGATTATAGACATAATCGGAGAAGTGGTAGTTCCTATTAATGCAAGGTTGATGGCAGTCGTATAATGGCCGGCGATGTACACAAATGTGTTAAACAAACTGATCCCCATTAATGAAACCCAGAACAAATAATGCCACGATCTCCGGACAATACTCCACTCAGTGACAAATTTTTTTATACCAAACGGTAAAATGATTATTGTCGCGATAAGCCAACGGAAAAATGCGAGACTAACCGGGCCAATCTGTTTATACACTCCTCTTGCAATAATGAAATTCCCAGACCAGATCAGGGCAGCAAGCGTAGCTAAAAGAATTCCAAAATAAGCAGATCGGGAAGCGGGTTGCATGTTGTTGCGAAGGTAGGCCTCCTTTGATCATTGACAATTTCAATGATCAATGAGCGAAATCCATATCGTATCTTCCTTTTATTCTTTCCATCGGAGGATTAAAGTATCCAAACTTTAACTCAGGAAATTCTTCCCGAATCAGCTGCATTATTTGCTTGACTCCCATGCATTCGCCGGTTTCCACTACTCCGGTCTTTCCCAAATACCAGTCGGGATCAATATTGAAATTGCGCCACTGGATCATTTTCAACCCGGTGTCAGAAATAAGTTTTCGCAACGCTTCATATTCTGTGATACTATCTGTCATTCCCGGGAAGACGAAATAATTGATAGATGTCCATCCGCCGTAAAAGTTAACGACCTTGAGGCTCTCCACTATATCTTCAAATTCATAATTGTTCGGGCGGTAGTACGGCATGTAGATTTCTCGTCGCGCAGAATTGGTGCTGACGCGAATTGAATCGAGACCGGCCTGGCAAAGAACTTTAACAGCATCCGGTTTCGAGCCATTTGTATTGATATTAATACTCCCTTGGCGAGTGTGCTTCCTGATCTCAACAATAGCATCCCGAATAGTTTCCCACATTAATAAAGGTTCGCCTTCGCAGCCTTGTCCGAAACTAATAACAGGAAACGGAGCTGATTCAAGATGAGGAACGGTGTATTCAACGATTTCTTCTGGTGTAGGCAAAAACGTCAAACGGTCCTGCGTCGAGACGATGGGTTCTTCGTCTGGCTGCAGTGAAATGCATCCCACACAATTTGCATTGCATGCAGGGGAAACAGGAATCGGGCATTCCCATCTTTGTAAAAAATAATTTCGTGCCGCGGGGCATTGATAAGTAAGAGCACAATTTTTTGCCAGGTGATTCACCAACCGGTTATAGGGATATGCTTTTAATAATTGTCCCACGCCGGATTCTACTTTTTGTTGATCATAGCCTTCGCAATCCTGGCGTATATCCTGCTCTATCCTTACAGCAGGAACAAAAAATTTATTGTTGTACCATCCTGCTGCGGTATAACAAAATAGCGGGAGTACCGGGGCATCTTTCAATGTTTCATAAGCTGATAAATAAAAACCAGTGTGTGCAGGAGGAATAAATGCAGCCACCGCCCACCCTTGCTCACATAAACGCATCTCCCCTGTCTTTACATCAATACCGATCCCCCTCCTTCCCGGCAATTCATACAATTGTCCGCCATTCGGTAATTCTATCCATTCATCGGGTGGTACCTGTACAGCATCCCAACCACTTCGCCCTGTAACGTAGAGCGAAGTGTCTTCAAAAATGTTTCCTTTCCCGTCAGAATAGAGTATGTACGGTGATTGTTTAAGATACATATCAAGTCAAGATGCAAAAGTATGTCAAAGACGTACATTAGGGAAAAGTAAAAAAGAGAATCAGCGAGGTTGTGACTTTTGAGTTTTTAATTTTTATTAAGCTGTTCCTGGCAAAATTGATTGAACTCATCTTCAGAAATATCATCGGCGTTGATGATCTCTACGTGCATCAACTTGTTACTTTTGAAATCAATAGTAAGCATGTCGTCTCTTTTGATCACATTTGTCAATTCACTCCATTGAATGATCCTTTGCCCAGTTAACGAGGGCAAAACAACATTTGATTCTGAAACGATAATTAAAGCACCCTGTTCTTTCCTCCGGAGATAAATCATAAACAAAACAAGTACGCCTGCAATTATCGCATGGCTTAATGCGACAAAGGACAATCCTTTGCTCCAGAAATAGACTGAACCAACAAGAAACAGCATTGATTCGAAAAATAACAAACGAAAATGTCGTAATGCATTGTACTGAATTTTTTTATAAAGAATGCCGGCGATCAGCAAAAAGAGAAAAGCAATAAAGTAAACAGACGAAAAGATCCAATCTTTTATCCCGTTCCCAGGTATGTGCGACACATCAATAATAAAGATGAGTGCTACGAGCAGATGAAAAACCGGAAGAATCTTTAACCTGTCCTTTTGTTTTACCTGGAGATTATACACAAATGATGAAATTATATTGGATACAAATTATTTCAAGCGTCGGGTAGGAACCACTTCAGATAATTATCGGCGCGGTATTAATGTAATAGTAGGTGGGTGGAGAACTCCTACGAGGGATTTGATTTCACCAACAAATTACAAAGTTTCCACAATACTCTTGCCCCGACATTGGCGTCCCAGTCCGATTCACCAACGCCAACTTCCAGCAGGTCAAAGCCAATTAGCTGACGACCGCTTTTTAGTAGCTTGCTGAACAGGTAAAACACCTCTTCAATTTCAAATCCGCCATGCACGGGCGTTCCCGAATGCGGGCAAAGTTTAGGATCGAGCCCATCAATATCAAAGCTAATATGCACTTTTTGGGGGAGTTTCCCTACAATCTCATCGACAATTTGTTTCCATGTCTGGCCTTCGTATAATTTGTATTTGATATCCTTGTCAAAATAGGTAATGATGCGATCGTTGCTGTTATTGATGATCTCAAGTTCACCACCACTGTAATCACGGACGCCGATCTGTACAAGGGTTTTTAAATTTTCAATTTCCTGCAATGCATTGTACATAATACTAGCATGGGAATAGTTGAAGCCACTGTAACCGATTCTCAAATCGCAGTGCGCGTCAATTTGCAAAATGCCGAACTCCTCATGCTTTTCAGAAATGGCTTTGAAATATCCCAGTGGTGTGCTGTGATCACCCCCAAGCAAGGCTACCAACTTGCCTCGACTTAAAAGACCCTTTGTTTGCTCATAAACCCATTTATTGAGATAGGCACTCCCTTCATTAACATCCTTCAAAGTCTTTCGCATGAACTGATTGTCTTCAACTTTCTGTCCCCTCGAAATATAATCGATGTACAATTCCGCTTCTTTTCGCAGATAATCACTCTTCATTAAAAGCTTTTTATCTACTTCGCGCAAATAAAAACCTTGCTTCCATCCTTCTGGATTTTCAGTATCAAAAAGATCGATCTGTACACTGGCTTTCCGAATATGTTCTGCAGCCCTTGCGGTACCTGCCCCATAGCTTACCGTGACTTCCCATGGAACAGGTAATATTACTACTCGTGCATCCTCCTCACTAGAAGGTAGACCAAAAATATTATTGTTAGGGTTGCCGACGCTATTGGGATCAAACTGTGAAAGATCAGCCATATTCAAAATTTGGGAAACGGGCTGCAAATTAAATGCCTTTATCATAGCGACAAAAATTGATTTTTATTGTGATCCCATTTTTGCCATCCTGCTTAACTTTAATCAATGAAAATTTTCAACGCTCAGCAAATACGTGAATGGGATCAATACACAATTCAAAATGAGCCTGTTTCTTCGATTGACCTGATGGAAAGAGCGGCAGGGCAATGTGTGAACTGGCTGGAGGAAAACAACCTCTTACGTCACTCTCTTAAAATTTTTTGTGGCAAAGGAAATAACGGAGGTGACGGACTGGCGATGGCAAGAATGTTTTCTGAAAAAGCATGCGATGTAGCTGTTTTTATTCTTGAATTCGGCCATTTGGGCACAGAAGATTTCCAGGTCAATCTTGAACGCCTGCATCAGCACGCGGGGATTGAAATAAAATTTATACAAACAGAACAGCAATTTCCCTTACTAAAAAGAAATGAGGTTATCATTGACGCTTTATTTGGTTCGGGATTAAATCGCCCTCTTGAAGGTGTAACTGCTAAATTAGTCGAGCACATAAATAATTCGGGTTGTAAAATTATTGCTATTGATACGCCAAGCGGCCTGCCGATCGATCATTCGGCTGAAGGAAAAGTAATTGTCCGCGCGGATCACACTTTAAGTTTCCAGGCTTTCAAACTGTCGTTTCTTTTGCCAGAAAATGCAAACTTTATTGGCGAGGTTCATATTCTTGATATCGGACTGCATCCTGGTTATTATAATGATGCCGAGACCTGTTATGAACTGACCGATAAAAATACTATTTCGGCTGTGTACAGGCCGCGTAACCGTTTTACACACAAAGGAAATTTTGGGCACGTACTAGTCGTCGCCGGGAGTTATGGAAAAATAGGCGCAGCGGTTTTATGTGTCAGAGCTTGCCTTCGAAGTGGTGCAGGGCTAACCACCTGTCATATTCCGAAATGCGGATTCGAGATCATGCAAACAGCGGTTCCAGAAGCGATGGCGATGACCGATGTTAATTCGTCGATTATCACAAAAATTGAAGAAGACGTTTCAAGATTTACCTGCCTGGGTATCGGGCCGGGCATAGGAACTGCGACGGAAACCCGGAAGGCGTTACAGGAAATTTTAGAAACATATAAGAAACCAGTTGTACTGGATGCGGATGCATTGAATCTCATTTCCTCAGATAAAAAACTATTTAGTCGAATTCCACGAAACTCTATTCTCACCCCCCATCCAAAAGAGTTCGAAAGACTGTTCGGCGAGACTAAAAATGATTTTGAACGTATACAACTCGCTCAGCAAAAAGCAAAGGAACTGGATCTGGTCATCGTTTTAAAAGGTCATCACACCTGCATTGCAACTCCTAACGGAAAAGTTTCTTTCAATAATACGGGTAATGCTGGCATGGCAAAGGGTGGTAGTGGTGACGTATTGACTGGGATACTTACAGCCATTGTAGGTCAATATCATGATACAATCAACTCCGCAATTCTTGGTGTTTATCTTCATGGCCTGGCGGGAGATATTGCAGCAGAAAAAAATTCGGAGGAAGCAATGATTGCAGGCGATATTGTTGAGTGTTTGGGGGAGGCATTTTTGTCAATCTCGACTGAGGATAATAACGCGGATTAATAGAACTTGCGCGGCCTGAACTCGCTTCACAACATCTGCAAAATCAAGGTCTATCGCCCTGAAAAACAAATTTGCCCAATCCCGTTTACAACGTGTAAAATTCCATCTTCTCCCCTATCTTTGCCGTCCTCCAAAGTGAGGACATTAAATTTCGAATAAGAATTACCGCTTATGGATAAATTGATTTACCTGGCGCCAGCCATGGCCATTGTTGGATTGCTGTACATGTTCATCAAATTTAATTGGGTCTCAAAACAAGAAGCCGGCACTGATCGCATGAAGGAGATCAGTACTTACATTGCGCAGGGTGCGATGGCATTCTTAAGGGCTGAATGGAAAATACTTGCTTATTTCGCTGTTATCGTGGCCTTACTTCTCGGGTTCATGGGCAGTCGCAGCGAATCTTCTCATTGGTCGATCGCAGTCGCATTTTTTATAGGCGCTTTTTTTAGTGCATTAGCTGGTTTTATCGGCATGAAAGCCGCTACCAAAGCCAATGTTCGTACCACACATGCCGCCCGTTCAAGTTTCTCCAAAGCATTATCGGTTTCTTTTTCCGGTGGCTCGGTAATGGGGCTTGGTGTTGCAGGTCTGGCGGTGTTAGGATTAGGCGGTGTGTTTATTGTCCTAATAAAAATATTTGCTCCGGACGCTGTTTCAACATCACACGATGTTGGAAGGGCCATTGAAATACTTACCGGGTTTTCTCTCGGTGCAGAATCAATTGCCTTATTTGCTCGTGTAGGTGGTGGTATTTATACTAAGGCGGCTGATGTTGGTGCCGACCTTGTTGGAAAAGTGGAAGCTGGCATTCCGGAAGATGATCCACGTAACCCTGCAACAATCGCCGATAATGTTGGCGATAATGTTGGCGACGTCGCTGGAATGGGTGCTGACTTGTTCGGATCTTATGTTGCAACAGTTCTCGCAACGATCGTCTTGGGTCACGAAGTAACCAGTGCTGACGGCTCCTCTTTAAATGATGGTTATTTGGGTTTTTCTCCAATACTATTGCCGATGCTCATTGCTGGTATTGGAATTGTTTTTTCCATCATCGGAACCTTCTTTGTTCGGATCAGTGAATCCGCAGCCGTAAATACAGCAGTTGTTCAAAAGGCATTGAACATGGGCAACTGGGGAAGTATGATCCTCACTGCCATTGCCAGCTATTTTTTAGTAAACTATATTTTACCAGATGGTAATCTTTATATCCGCGGATTTGAATTTACAAAACTGCATGTGTTTGGTGCAATTGCACTGGGATTAGTGGTGGGAACGCTTATGAGTTTGATCACCGAATACTATACATCAATGGGTAAAGGTCCTGTGAATTCTATTGTTCGACAATCGGCAACTGGACATGCGACAAATGTGATTGGTGGGTTGGCCGTCGGCATGCGGTCGACCTTTTTACCGATCCTTGTTTTAGCAGCTGGTATCTATGGTTCCTATGCATTAGCAGGTTTGTATGGTGTAGCTATTGCTGCTGCGGGCATGATGGCAACTACCGCGATGCAATTAGCGATCGATGCATTTGGGCCCATCGCAGATAATGCGGGTGGTATTGCTGAAATGAGCGAGCTACCAAAAGAAGTTCGTCAAAAAACAGATACGCTTGATGCGGTTGGGAATACAACGGCTGCAACAGGAAAAGGATTTGCCATTGCCTCCGCAGCATTAACAGCGCTTGCACTATTTGCCGCGTATGTAGGTGTAATCAATACAAATGGTTTCAAGATGGATGGCATCAATATCTATAAAGCAGATGTTCTTGCAAGTTTGTTTGTTGGTGGAATGATACCATTTATTTTCTCATCATTGGCAATACAGGCAGTTGGTAAGGCTGCGATGTCGATGGTGGAAGAAGTAAGAAGACAATTCAAATCGATCCCCGGAATCATGGAAGGGACGGGAAAGCCCGAATATGATAAATGCGTTGCAATTTCTACAGATGCTTCCATTAAAAAGATGCTGGCTCCCGGTGCCATCGCTATTATTTCCCCGCTAATCATCGGTTTTCTTTTAGGTCCTGAAGCATTGGGCGGATTTTTGGCCGGCGCGACCGTGAGCGGAGTGTTGATGGGAATGTTCCAGAACAATGCAGGCGGAGCATGGGACAATGCAAAGAAGAGTTTTGAAAAAGGAGTTGAGATTAACGGAGAAGTATATTATAAAGGCTCTGAACCTCACAAAGCATCCGTAACAGGTGACACTGTCGGTGATCCTTTTAAAGATACGTCAGGTCCGTCAATGAATATTCTGATAAAATTAATGTCAATTGTATCTCTGGTGGTCGCTCCTACTTTAGCACAAATTCATAGTAAAAAAGAAAAAGCAGTTGTGACAAATAAATCAGAAAAAATCTTACATTTATCGTCTCAAGAAAAAACAACGAGCCAATCAACGGCTCAGTATAAATAACTGAAGATCTTAATCAGAACCATTACTTAAGTCCCGCTGTTTCCACAGAGGGGCTTATTATTTAGTAGATTATGCAGAGAGAGAAAAAGTCGTGTAACAAATTTGTAACATACAGTTAAAAACTCAGCACTAGTGCTCTACGGCTGATGTATTCCGATTATGATCAACGCCAGTCTCTATATAGTTGTCTCTATTTTGCCCTATACAATGAAAAAGTAAACTCGCCGCTCGAATGGGTCGTCTCACTGTGCAAGTCTTGTCATGACGCTCCACATTGTTAAGTAGTCCATTTTCTTTAGAGACGGAGAAATATTAGGACACAAACTTTAAAAAAATTAGCTTTTAGAACTTGCAGGTTGCTTTTGTCGGTTTATTTGGGCAAATTGTGCAATGATTTTCTGCCCTTCTTTACTTCAATGGCGCAGAGAGTAAAAGCTATAACTGCACAATCCTGATGCTTGCTAGAATACATTCAAAATTAGATCATGATAGCCTGGCCTTTCATTATTATCGTCGCAGTATAAAAAGAATTTTCAGAGATAAAACCAAGTAGAACAAATAAAAGAACCGTCCTGAAGGTCTCTCTGCACCAATTATACTCGTTTGATGTTTAAAAAAAAGCCCCACCAAAAAGGTGGGACCTTGGGGATAGATCAAACTGCCACATAATCATCTATTATCACGCCATGCTAAAACACCGGCTTATTGTTAAACTCATTCGTTGCTATTCAATGGTACTGTTAAGGAAGCAGCACCTTGTCGATCAGGTGTACTACACCGTTACGGCAAACAATGTTTGTTGCAATAATATTCGACTTGTTGCCGCCGTTTCCATTGCCGGTAATCGTTGGTCCTCCACTTGTGCCATTGGTGAGGTTAACCGTTGTGCTGCCTCCGGCAAGCATTGTTAAGTTTCCGTTATTGAGATCAGAAGAAAATGCCCGGTCACCAACCACATGATATCTTAATACAGCTGATAAAGTAGTGACAGGGATATCATCAATGTTTGAAAGTCCCAATGCTGAAAGCAGGTCTGTAAATGCTGCGTTGGTTGGAGCAAACACTGTGAGTTTTGCATTTGACAATGCTGTAACGAGTGTCGGGTCCCCCCCGGTGGCTGTGGCTGCTCTTGTGACCGCCTTTACCAAAGAGTCAAGTCCGCTTGACACGGCAGTTTCGACGATATTACCAGTGGGAGGAGTTAATACTTTCTCTATCACATGGATCACTCCGTTATCGGCGGCTACATCAGCCGTTTTCACTTTTATCCCGTTAACAAAAACACCATTTGCGTTCCTGGTGACGAATACTGAATCGCCACCGGCAGTTATCACTTTAGCATTGGGACCGGCAGGTACTTCGGCCGCCATTATTTTTGAACCTATGGTATGATATAATAAAATACTTTTTAGCTCCGCGGGACTAAGCGAATTAAGGACGGACGAAGTAATTCCTGAGGCTGCAAATGCCGCATCGTCGGGTGCAAAAACAGTGAACGGCCCTGGCCCTTTCAGGGTCCCTTGCAGATCGGCTTTGACAACTGTGGTTTCCAGCGTACTGAAATTAGCATTTGCAACAACTGCGTCGGTGATTGTATTGCTTGACGGCTCATCGTCATCTTTATTACAGGCGAGGGCAACAGTTGAGATACCGAGCATCAGCACAACTGTCTTAAGGAAGTTCATTGTAGTGAGTTTCATTCGATTCAAGTTTGTTTAAATTAAGTGTTTAAAATTTAAACAAAAATAAGGCCATTTAATCAAAATCCATTTATTTGTTAAGATTTATTTTTAATTTTATAAACAATGTAGACTCTGATCACCAAAAGCTTCCCTACAAATGTCCCCCCGTTCACTGCCTCACAGAATAGTGGCCAATACGAAGCTGGTTGCGATTCTCTTGCCTTTGTAAGCTTGCCCTCATTCTTCCCCCATGACACCGGCAACACAAGTTTCCTTGCAAAGGTTGGCTTGAGTCTCTAACTCAAGCCATCGTAAATTCAAATCTTTAGAATTGAAAGATGTCCGGGATTGCCGCTGGCATAATCCCGGGTTGGCGCAAGCTTCAGCGAAGGCGCAGTAGGCAAGGTTCAGACTGTTATCCAATCGTACGGTGGTGAAGTAAAAGTGGAAACGGATGATGAAGGAAAAGGCAGTAAGTAGTGCCGCAGGACATTGGCAGAGTGCTCCTCAATTTAATCAACAACGCCTTTTATGCTGTCAATGAAAGACGCAAACAGAATTTGAATGGATATGAACCTACTGTTTCAGTGATTACGACAAAACGCAATGATAAGGTTGAAATAAAAGTGAAAGACAATGGATCAGGTGTCCCTCAAGGCATATTGGACAAAATTTTCCAACCCTTCTTCACAACTAAACCAACTGGCAGGGAACAGGATTGGGATTGTCATTGGCTTATGATATTGTGAAAGCACATGGCGGCGAAATAAAGGTGGAGAGTAAAGAAGGGGAAGGAAGTGAGTTTGTTGTTCAATTGTCTCCATAATACTTACCTTTCTAATGTAAACGCTGTTAATGCGAAGAGCATTTACTATAATTTTATTTCTGCTGTATCTGCAGTGTGCTTACTCACAAACCACGCGACAGTATGACAGTATAAAGTATTTGATCAGTTCTGCAAAAGATGATTCAACCAGGTTTTGGAAGACGGTTGAAATAATTTGGGGATATCTTTCTTCTGCGCCGGACTCAGCAAGTGTATATGCACAACAAAATATTCTACTAGGACAAAAAATGAAATCGGATGAAGCGCTACACATGGCTTATTCGCAATACACAAGTCTTGAACAAATTAATGGAAACTATACCGGGGCGCTTCAATATGGGTTCCAGTCTTTGAGAATGGCTGAACGCATGAAAAATTTCATTGGCGTTTGCGAATCCCATTTTGACCTAGCTGATATATACCGTGAGGCAGGGGATTTTGAGCAAGCAATTAATAATATACTTAAGGCGAAATCCCTGCTTGAGTCAAAATTAAACCCCGTCTTTGAACACGAGAAAGACACAGTCATTGCCAGCCACTATGTATATAGCCTTGTACTCCTAACTCAAATTTTTGAAACATTCAACCGGCTCGATTCGGCAATGCAATATGGAAAAAAGGCTCAGGATTTATATTTAAAAAGATTCCCCGATAGTCGTTTCTTTCCCCTTATCCTTGCTCCCGTCATGGGTAATATCTATTCAAAAATGGGTGACTATTCCACTGCTCTCTCCTACTATAGAGAGGGTACTACCATTGCACTTGGTAATGATGGAAAAAAGGACCTCATGGACAACTACGTTGGCGAAGCCGTCACTTTTAAAAAAATGAGACAACTTGATTCAAGCATTTTTTATGCAAATAAAGTTTTGAAGCTGAGTAAGGTTGCTCACTTCTTGATAAAAAAACTAGAAGCCTTGAATTTGTTGTCCGAGGTATATAAATCAAAACATAATACAGACAGCGTTGCTAAGTACCTGGAATTGGCTATTCAAACAAAAGACAGTTTATTCAATCAGCAAAAGATCATACAAATGCAAAGCCTGACCTTCAATGAAAAAATGAGGCAGCAGGAAATCGAAGATCAACGGGAGCAATTTCAAAATCGTCTACGCACTTATATGCTGTCCGGGGGACTGGTTGTGCTTTTGCTACTGGCAGGAATTTTATATCGAAACAACCAGCAAAAACAGAAGGCAAACCTGAAAATTGAAAAAGCATATTCAGAACTTAAATCGACTCAATCCCAACTCATCCAATCAGAAAAAATGGCATCGCTGGGAGAACTCACTGCCGGCATCGCACATGAAATTCAAAACCCTTTGAATTTCGTGAATAATTTTTCCGAAGTAAATGGAGAATTAATTAAAGAACTTAAAAGGGAAGCCAGTTCAGGCAACATGCAGGAAGTGACCGAAATAGCTGACGATATAGAAGCTAATTCAGAAAAGATAAACCACCATGGCAAGCGTGCTGACGCAATTGTAAAAGGAATGCTGCAACATTCGAGATCCAGCAGTGGGACAAAAGAGCCGTCCGATATTAACAGGCTTGCGGATGAGTATCTGCGGTTAGCCTACCAGGGCTTCCGTGCTAGAGACAAATCATTCAATGCGACGTTCAGCACAGCGTTTGACAGTGAGATTGACAAAGTGAATATTGTTCCGCAGGAAATTGGAAGGGTTATTCTCAACCTGATCAACAATGCGTTTTATGCAGTGAATGAAAGATCCAAACAAGGCGTTGCCGGTTATGAACCGACTGTCATTGTAGGAACGAGAAGATTAAAAGACAGGATTGAAATAAGTGTAAAAGATAATGGTAATGGGATGCCAGGTTCGATCAAAGACAAAATTTTTCAACCCTTCTTTACCACGAAACCGACAGGACAGGGCACTGGATTGGGGTTGTCGCTGGCTTATGATATTGTAAAAGCGCACGAGGGAGAAATAAAAGTAGAGACAAAGGAAGGGAAAGGAAGCGTGTTCATTATTCAGATAACAGTATGAAACAACATGTTTAAAAAATGCCTGCATATAACTTTTTTAATTGCTTTGCCATTGTTTTGTTTTTCACAAAATGAACAACAGTTTGATTCAACAAACATTCCTGAAATTGATAGCCTCAGGCATCAGCTTATCATTGCAAAAAGCGATTCAATTCGGATGATGACAATGGAGCGTATGGGCTATTTTTATGAACACGTAAACATTGATTCCTCACTGTACTATTTAAATGAAGCGTTAAATATAGCGAAACAGCAATCTTATACCCAGGCTGAAGCAAGAACTTTGGCAACTCTTAGCGGCTTAATGGAGCATCAGGGCAAATACGCTGAGGCTTTTGAACTTCTTTTTACGTCGCTCAAAATTGCAGAAGAGAATAATACTGCTTTTGATATAGCGAGAGCAAACCGCAGAATTAGCGGTATATATTATGAATTGCAAAACTACCCAAAGGCAATTACATACTTGTTAAAAGCTTTGCCTGTGGATGCAGAAAATAATTATGATGACAAAGTTGCTATTGACCGTTACGCTTTAGCTGACGCATATGAAAAAATAAATAAACTTGACTCTGCAACTTTTTATTTAAACCTCGCCATTGAACAGAAGCATCTCCTTAAAGGTTTAATGCAGTATGTATATGAAATAGATGGACATATTAAGCAAAAAAGGGGAAATTATGAACAGGCAATGCTTAGTTATAGAAAAGGATTTAATGAGGCTCAGTTAAACAGCGATTTAATAAGTTCTTCCCAGATGTGTGCGGATTTTTCAATGTTATACAAAAAACTTGGTGTAAACGATTCTGCTATTTACTATGCTTTGAAAGGATTCAATTATGGTAAAGAAGTTTCGTACAAAAAAGGAATTATGCTTAATGGCAATTTGCTTGCAGAATTATATGACTCAACTCAACCCTCGCTTGCGCTTCAATATTATAAAGTTGCTATTGCTGCAAAAGATAGTTTATATGGAGTTAATAGTTTACAGACAATCGAAAATCTTATTGCAGGAGAAGAGGCTAAACGGAAAGAACTTGAAAATGCAAAAACAGCATACCAGAATAAGTTAAAATTATATGGATTGTTAACGGGACTGGCTGTGCTTTTAATTGTGGCATTTATACTGTATCGTAATAACAGGCAAAAACAAAAGGCGAATATGTTATTGCAGCATCAGAAACAAAAAATAGAGCAGCAAAAAGAAAAAGTTGAAAGCACCTTATTAGAGCTTAAATCCACACAAGCCCAACTTATTCAATCCGAAAAGATGGCATCATTGGGTGAACTCACTGCTGGTATTGCCCATGAGATACAAAACCCGCTGAACTTTGTCAACAACTTTTCGGACGTAAATAAAGAATTGCTTTCAGAACTAAAAGAGGAAATTAAAAAAGGAAATTATGGTGAAGTTCAGTCGATCGCTAAAGATGTTATAGATAATGAGGAAAAGATCAATTGTCACGGCAAAAGAGCCGATTCTATTGTAAAAGGAATGCTTCAACACTCAAGAGCCAGTAGCGGCCAGAAAGAACTCACGGACATCAATGCTCTTACAGATGAGTACCTGCGCTTGGCTTATCATGGTCTTCGTGCAAAGGATAAATCGTTCAATGCAGAAATAAAGACCGAATTTGACAGCTCCCTTGGGAAAATAAATGTCGTTCCCCAGGACATTGGAAGGGTCATTCTCAATTTGATCAACAATGCATTTTATGCGGTGGGTGAAAAGGAAAAGGAAAATCTCAACGCGTACCAACCAACTGTTATCGTGCGAACAAAAAGGAATAATGGGAAAGTTGAGATAAGTGTAATCGATAATGGGAACGGCATTCCTGATTCAATTAGAGAAAAAATATTTCAACCCTTTTTCACCACGAAACCAACCGGTCAAGGGACTGGATTAGGATTGTCGCTGGCTTATGATATTGTGAAAGCACATGGCGGAGAGGTGAAGGTGCAGAGCAAAGAAGGAGAAGGAAGCGAGTTTATTGTTCAATTGCCTGTAAACGCCTGACCCATCAGTTGTGTAAACCCGAACGGGTGACGTTTGCGATTATAGTTAGGTTGATGAAACTGACATCTTGGCCCTCCAACTGAATAGTAGACGAACGAAATAGCTGGCAGTATTCGTGTTCGCCCCATTTTACCTGGCTTTCGTAGCCTCCGAAGCTGGGTTTTTCGGCTGCTGTCGTTGTGGTTGTACTTTCCGCTGGTTTGTTGTCTGAGCACCCAGAAAAATAAATGGCAGCAAATGCCAGCCCTGCAATAAACGGCGAATAAGACTTAGTCATGGTCGCTTGTTTTATAGTTAATAAAAATTGTTTCAACGGGGAGTTGACGTCAGCGCTTGTTCAGACGGTAGTCACTTAAACAAACAACATTTATTTAACGGCTTCTAAAGTGTGGACTAAAATAACAGACTGCGAATTCCATTTCCGGGTAAACATATAGGAAATCCACGTTACACAAACAAATACCTGTGTTAGTTTTCAAACGCCAGGCAGGGTGACTCCACAAGCGTAATTCTCCGATCTCCAAAAATTTCTTTCCGGCCAAATGTGTAATCCGGCGACCTCTGTCATCATAAGGAAAATATTTTTATGCAGCCAAGATCGTTTGCTCTTGATCCCCGCTATTTCCAGGTCACTTTCCAGGTGATCTTTTTGATGTATGGGCTGGTCTTTTTAGAATGGAATACTGACTGGCTCCACTATGTAATAAGCGTCGGCGGATGTTTGTTCTTTCAATACCTCGCGGATTCTATTAGCAAGAAAAGACTTATGGCGCTCACGGAATTTAGCCGTTCGGGTTTGAGCGTTTTAATCAGTGCTATGAGTCTTTGCCTTCTTTTAAAAACCAATCATTGGTATATAAGTCTCCTCGCAGCATTTCTAACAGTTATGTCAAAATATCTTCTTCGCTTTAATCGGAAGCATGTATTTAATCCTTCCGCGTTTGGTATAATTGCAACGATCTTTCTTTCAAAAGACGCATGGTTATCACCAGGTCAATGGGGAAGCAACCCGGTTATATTTTTTGCAGTGACAATCCTTGGGATAATTGTAGTTACAAGGGTTCAGAAACTCGACGTCAGCCTTGCGTTTCTCGTGACTTTTATTTTCCTGTTGTACTGGAGACAAGTGTATGTGCTCGGTTGGTCTCTGGATTATTTTATTCATTCAATCAGCACGGGAAGTTTGCTGCTCTTTACCTTCTTTATGATCAGCGATCCCAGGACATCACCCAATCATCGCATAGCAAGAATTATTTGGGCGATCCTGATCGCCGTCGTTTCTTTTTATCTAGCTGCGTTCAAATGGAAATACAACACGGCCATATGGATGTTAGTAGCCTTTGCGCCGCTGGTACCCTTGCTGGACAGGACCTTCAAAGCAGAAGATTTTCAATGGAAAAATTCCTTATTTAAAAACTCCTATCACCCTTTTAGGGGATGGGGGCAAATATTTAAAAGCATAGTCATGAAGCCATTTATGAAAAAAATTGCTGCATCAGTTATCCTGGCAGCTATGATCAGCCACGAGGCCATTGCATTTTGCGGATTCTATGTATGCAAAGCTGATGGCACACTAAAGAACAAAACCTCGCAGGTGATTCTTGTAAGGGATGGAAACAAAACGGTCATCACCATGTATAACGATTTCCAGGGGAATATGAAAGATTTTGCCATGGTAGTACCGGTGCCGGTAGTTTTAAAAAAGAGTGATATCAAAGTTGTAAATCAGCAAATATTTACAACCCTGAATGAATACAGTCAACCCAGACTTGTTGAATACTATGATCAGAATCCCTGTAATCAATATTATAAGGACGATGTTTTTAATAAAGCGCCGCGGGCTTTGAGTGAAGTTGCTGTATCAGGTAATAACAACATGAAAAGAAAAAATGAAACCGTAAAGATCGAAGCCAAATATATTGTTGGTGAGTATGATATTCTTATTCTTAGCGCTACGGAATCTGCCGGATTAAAAACATGGCTTGATGAAAACGGGTACAAAATCCCGGCAGGCGCCGAAGAGGTGTTGCAGCCTTACATTAAAAGCAATCTAAAATTTTTCGTCGTAAAAGTGAACGAAGAAGAAAAGAGAAAATTGCCGGGAAATTTTCTTCGCCCAATTCAGATAAGCTTCAACTCTCCCAAATTCATGTTGCCGATTCGCCTGGGGATGGCTAATGCTGACGGCGATCAGGACCTTATCGTATATGCATTCACAAAAAAAGGAAGGATAGAGTGCACTAATTATCGCACCGTCTCATTGCCGACGGGAAAAAATATTCCGCTCTTTGTTCAAAATAATTTTGGAAACTTTTATTCCAATCTCTTTCAACACCAGTGGGATCTGGAAGGTAAGTCTGTTGCTATGCTTGAGTATGCATGGGATGTAAGTCCAAAGAATTATGTAAAATGTGACCCCTGCGTAGCCATTGCGCCCTCAACGCAAGATCTTGTCCAGGCCGGTGTTTGGTGGCTCAATCGCGATTGGAATGACTACAATGATGACCAGTATGATGACGACTACTCATCAAATGTCTATTTTACGCGCCTGCATGTAAGATACAACCGCAGAGCTTTCCCGCAGGACTTGATGTTTCAGCTCACACCTAATACAGAAAATTTTCAAGCCCGCTATGTTATCACACATCCTGCAAGCGGAGATTTTAACTGCGAAGCAGGAAAAAAATATTTAGCTGACTTAAGAAAAAGACGACAGGATGAGCTAAAGATGCTTAGACATCTCACAGGCAAAAGCTACGATGATTGGGATGTTGTAATGAATAACAAAGAAGAAAAAAATCTCCCAGCTGACATTTCTTACAGCAGCATTGCGTCAACAATAAAATTTGACAAAAAAGATAACACGCCTTTATTTGCCACATTAGGAGTGATCGGTCTCATTGCTCTGTTCGGGTTTAAGCAAAGAAGAATAAGATTATAACTCATGCTCATGAATATTTCTTTTCCTGTTTACCAGTCGTAGCATTGAAGGCAGAACGATCAGTAATAGCGGCAAAGCGATAATAAAGCCTCCGATCACTGCGATCGCCAGAGGTTGATGCAACTGTGCACCTGTACCAATGCCAAGGGCCAGTGGCATCAATGCAATGATGGCTCCGAATGCAGTCATAAGTTTGGGGCGGAGTCTTGTTGAAATGGAAAAGATAATTGATTCATCAACATTTCTGTTTTCCCGGAAAGATTCTCTGAATTGCAGATAGGTAAAAATGGCATTTTCACCTATGATACCAACGATCATGATCAGGCCGGTATAACTGCCGACGTTCAATGGTGTGTTGGTAATGTACAAGGCAAGATAGCTTCCTGAGATCCCTAACATGGCGAGAATAAGGATCACCAGCGCTACAAGAAAATTTCTAAATAAAAATAGAATCACTGAGAACACCAGCAAACTTGCCGTTATTAATATGATCAACAGTTCATGAAAAGACTTTTGCTGTTCAGCATACGCCCCGCCATATTCAACGTGATAACCTTGCGGCAGGACAACCCCGGAAGCAACTTTTTGTTGAATTTCTTTCATAGTGCTCCCAAGGTCACGGTTTTCAAGTCGTCCGGTAACAACACCCATTGATTGCAGGTTTTCCCGCTGAATTTCTGCATCGCCATTATTTACCACTATCGTGGCAAGATTAGCTATAGGAATTAGTCGTCCCGATGGTGAAAAGATCTGCAGGTGTTTTATTCCTTCAACACTCTGTTGAATGTTATTTGGATAAACGATACGAATGTTTGAGAACTGCTCATTTTCTAAAATATTGCCAACACCTATACCTTGCATCGATAATTGTATTTGGGTCTGCAAGGCCTGGGGTGTTAAACCATATTGTGCCAGCGCAGCATTGTTCGGAAAAATACTGATTGAAGGACCCGATATTACAATACCATTAAATACATCTGCAGCGCCGTCGACCTTTTCTGTAATGTCCCCAATTTTTTCTGACAGTTCGTGAAGTTTGTTGTTGTTGTTACCATAGACTTTTATTTCGATTGGCTGCACAGAGGCCATCAGGTCGCCAAGCATATCCCCTATCACCTGTCCAAAATCGATTTGTAAAGCTGGTTGCGTGCTTTCAATCTGCTTCCGTATATCGGCGGTCACTTCATCAGTTGTCCGCTTCCTGTTTTTCTTTAACTGGATCAGGTAATCTCCACTGTTGGGCTCTGTAATAAAGAAACCCATCTCAGTTCCTGTTCGCCTTGAGTAAGCTTGCACTTCTGGAACTTTCACAATGAGCTTTTCCACTTCCCGCAACATTCTGTCGGTTTCGTCCAATGAAGTGCCCGGCGGTGATTTATAATCCAGGACAATGCTTCCTTCATCCATTTCTGGTAAAAAACCGGTTTCCAATCGCGGAAGAATAAACCAGATAGAAAATCCAAGCAGCAATACCATTATAAAGCTGATGTAAGGGCGATGAATAAAAAATGAAACCCATCGTTGCTTTTTTACCTCGACAGGTTTTTCAATTTTTTTGGTTGAGACTTCACCTGGGGATTTTGTCAATAGCAAATAAATAACAGGCAAAAATATCCATGTCACAAAAAATGAACACACAAGGATAATGATCATCGTATTGGTCATTACTTTAAAATAAGCGCCCGCCACACCACTCATTAATTCGAAGGGAATAAAGATCACGATCGTGCTCATGGACGAACCGATCATCGCGGGTAACAAATAATGAATGGCCTTTTGCACGATCGTTGTTGACGGTTCCCCAGGGTGCTCCTCATGCGTTCGGTGTATCTGTTCTACCACTACTATTGCATCATCGATGATCAACCCGATAGCTGCCGCAATGGCCCCGAGTGTCATGATATTTAGCGTATAGCCTACTGAATAGATTACGATCAAAGTAAGAAAGATGGTGACCGGAATAGTGATAAGTATAGTGGCACTGGCTTTTAATGAACGCAAAAAAATGATCGCTACAATGATCGCCAACGCTAGACCGATCCATAAACTATCCGTCACACTCTTTACAGAGTCATTTACAAAATCCGCTTGTACGTAATAGGGACTGATCGTAACTCCGGCTGGAAGAACTTTCTTTAATTCTTCCAGTTTTTTTTGCATTGCATTTGAAAGCGTGATCAGGTTTGTATTCGGTTGTTTGATGATCGCAACTAATAACCCCTGTCGCCCATTTGCATTGATCCTTGTGTATTCAACACCTTCCCTGATCTTAACTTCAGCAATGTCCTTCAATTGTACGATGCGCCTTCCATTGTTTGCGATCACGAGGTCCTCCAACTCATCAAGCGTATGCACCGTAGCGTCTGTGACAGTCAGGTATAAAAGGCGGTAATCCGAGACAAAGCCATTGGACTGAATGAAATTTGTCTGGATCAATGCATTTGAAAGAGACTCTGGAGTAATGCCAAGAGTGCTCATTCTTTGAGGATTCAGCGTTAGCCAATATTCTTTTTGCTTTCCGCCTATGATGCGAACCTCTGCCACCCCTTCAACCTGCGACAAAAACGGCTTTATCGTATTCACGGCTATCTGCCGCATATCAATAGCTGTGCGACTGGAACTACTTGATTCAAGCGTGTATCCGATGACAGGTAAAATGGATGGATTCATTTTTTCAACCGTGATCTGAACAGCTGCAGGCAGATCATTTTTCACTTCGGCTATTCTTGATTCGATACGTTGCTGGCTGATGTCGATATTGGTATTCCAATTCATGAAGGCAGAAATCTCACAGCTTCCACGACTCGTTATACTCCTGATATCTGCGAGGTCGGGTACCCGCTTAATAGCATTCTCCAGTGGTTTGGTAACGGTCACCATCATTTTATCCACCGGCTGAAGACCGGCGTCAGCAATGATCTTTATTTTAGGAAACGTGATCTCGGGAAACAATGAGGTCTGCAAACGGCTGTATATGTAGATACCCCCCATGATGATAAGAGCAATAAAAACAGTAAGGGGGTTTTTATGTGTGATAAAGAATTTCCGCATGAATTGTTTATAGTTCTCTCAATATAATCGACTTACTACTTACTACTTGCCACTTACGACTCACCATTCACCATTCACCACTCCCTACTCCCCTTCGGTTACTTTCACCTTCGCTGTATCAGGCAATCCATAATTACCAGTCAACACAATTTTATCACTGAGGGAAAATTGTGGCTTAAGAATCTCTATCCTCTCGTTTGTCTCGATTCCTTTTACCACGGGTACTTTTATCGCTGTCACAGAATCTGTCATTTTCATAACCCAGAAACTTGTCTGCGCGTCATTACTTAGCACTGCTTGCTTCGGAAGAGATATCGCATTTGTTTTTTGAATCTTCAGGATGCGCACCTTCGCAATCAGGTTCTCAGGAATCCTTGACGAAGAAGACACTTTGATCAACACCTGCTGCGTTTGCGACACTGAATCAATAACAGGCATAAACGAAGCCACTACGCCATCAAGATGGGTACTATCAGGCAAGATAACATCGACACTTTTATTGGTTAAAACATACTTGTGTAATTCATACGGCAAATTCAAAATAAAGCCAAAGCTTTTTGCATTGCTGATCACGGCCAATTGCTCTCCATCCTGCACATAATCGCCAAGCTGGTGAGGCAATTCTGTGATATAACCACTTTCGGGAGTTGTAATTCTGCTAACTCCCGAAAAATGATAAGAGGAATCTAATTTATTGATCGTATTGCCCAGGCTTTCAGCCTCCTTGGTTTTTAGAACGAACAATGTTTGCCCGGCACCAACGTACTGCCCCACCTTTACATTCATCGATTTTATGTAACCTGTGATATTCGACTTGATAATATTGTCCTGCTGAAAAACAGAAGTTGCATTCAATTCGGCATATTCAGTAAGCGGTTCACGACTTATAGAGGTGATCGTGACAGGAGTTTGCACCAATTCTGGAGCTGTCTCTTCCTCTTCCTT
>Ga0157374_10000845_pt1 | contig 26785 bp, 24 predicted proteins | sample M25metaG_FD_115308 | JGI IMG/M metagenome (GOLD analysis project Ga0157374, IMG submission 115308) | Miscanthus rhizosphere microbial communities from Kellogg Biological Station, Michigan, USA - M2-5 metaG | ecosystem: Host-associated > Plants > Roots > Rhizosphere > Soil | place: USA: Michigan... | reverse complement strand
TTTCTGGCCGTGAGGCTTGGTCCGCATACCGTACTGCTCCTGTAATCTCTTCTCTCATCATATTTTACAGGAAATATACCTCGACATCCCGGAAATTGAATCCTACTTATGCAGAGGTCCCCAGTAAAATACAGGCTTTCTATTTGAAAGCAAATTTCACTGGCTGTTTCGTTATTATGTATGAATAATATAACGGGTCTTCATGATTCTGAGTTTCGGGTTGGTGTAACTCTACTTTTTGTTATTGTGTTTGATAAACTATTGTGTATCATGCTATATGGCCTACATTAGGGCAAAAGCGATATTATATTGCTTATGTGTTTTTTAATACACCCTATTGGAAGTGCTTTGGTAAGAGCCGAAGCCATTTGCTCCTGGTTGCTGGTGGGTAAATTCCGGATTTTATCGGTTTCGACTTTATTTTCCATTCCCCTTCAACCTCATCAGCCTGCGTGATTAATTCAATAATAAAGTGCCTGATGAACTGAAATACGGGATCTGTTTTATGCAGCATTACATTTATCAGCAAGGCAATGAACCTGTACGGCAAAGCTCACAGGCGAAAATCATGCATGCCGAATCGCTGGATCTATTGAGAGAAGTGGGTTTGGGTCCCGGTTCCGCCTTGGTGGATTTTGGGTGCGGAACTGCGGATATTACTTTTGGAGTTGCCCAGGAGGTAGGGCCGGTGGGAAAGATTCTTGGCATTGATTACAATGTAGGGCTCATCGTATTGAATCAGCAAAAGAAAGCCAAAACTCACTTAGACAATATTCATTTCAGAATTGGCCGGGCCGAGCACTATTCCGACATGTTTGTCTATGACATCGCATTTGCTCGTTTTTTACTTGCCCATACGCAGCGTCCCGCAGCCCTGGTTAAAAACATGCTGAACCTGACCAAAAATTATGGTCATGTGGTGATTGAGGACGTGGATATTGGTACGATGAGCGCTTCTCCTTATAGTCCCGAATTGGAAGTTTTAAAGACCCTGATTTCTGCCCTGGTCCGGTATTGTGGCGGAGACGCCACGATTGGTCCTCAACTGGGCGCGTTAATGCACTCGGTAGGCTTACAAAAAATCAAGATATTTGAGCACCAGCCTTACGGACGTTCAGGCCCGGTGAAGCAAGTCCCATTACGCGTATTGGAAAGCCTGCGCCCTATACTACTCAAAGTCGGATTACTCTCACCCTCCCAGTTTACGCGGCTTTCAACCGGCCTGAGGCAATTGGCCGAAGATAATGCCGTTACACTTTATTTTCCCAAAATCTACCAGGCTGTTGGGTGTAATAGCCGATATTTAAAACTAGGTTCCACTCGGGCCTTATTTACCCACCAATAATCTATTGGGTCAGGTCAAGGCTCATGAATACGGAACAGCTATGATGTCCGGTATTTCCCAGTGGGGCCGGTAAATATTGAAAGCCGAACTTTGCATAAATATCGAGCGCATTTTTCATCTGTGGCGTTGATTCCAAATACATCATTCGATAGCCAGCTTGTTTTGCTTCCTGCACACAGCGCTCCAGAATTTTCCGGCCAAAGCCTAAACCACGCAGTTTTGGATCAAAATAAACTTTTTGTAATTCACATATCCCATCATTTTCCGTGGTTCCCCTTAGTCTGGAAAAGCCAGCGCCTCCATAAACTTGGTGATTTTTCCCGTCTGCAACGACCCAATAACCTCGATCGCTTTTATGTGCAGCAGTGGACAGATACATCGTCGAAAGCGACTTGATTTCCGGATCGGCGGAAGCATAGCCCGGACCTACACAGCCAAATTCTGTCAGCACATCGATGACTAACTTTTCCAATGTTGCATCATCCTGTGGGGCGATAGGCCGGATTAAGAGTTGAGCGGGATTTAAGGGAGTAGCAGTCTGGCTGAACATCTCTGGGAACCTTAAATTTGCTGATCTGGATACAAATTTCAATTTACATTAGCATGTTCGCATCCAATTTTTAAGTCCTTTGCGGTTAAAATACACATTTTTCTGTTCTGAGCTGCGTCCAGGATCGTCATAGCCTGCTTTATATTTATGTATATTTAATGATTTGAAATAGGGTTGCTGATAGCGGGATGGGCTTTATGAATGGATTGGGTCATGCCAGTTTGACTTTATTATGTCTAGTAAATTTGATAGAGAAGCAAAATCCAAGTATCGGATTGTCCTTTATGGCATAATGAAAACTTGGTTTGAAGGTCAGTATTTCGTCATGGAAAGTCTTAGCGCGTGAATGCCGGTGATATAGCCTGGGTACTGGTGGCCTCCTCGCTGATTATGTTGATGACGCCAGCAGTTGGTCTTTTCTATGGCGGGATGGTGCGCAGAAAAAATGTGCTGTCCACGATCATGTTGAGTTTTTCCGTACTGGTGCTCATCACTGTCCAGTGGGTTCTGTTTGGCTACAGTCTCGCTTTTGGTCCGGATTTGGGACATATGATCGGTAAGTTAGACTGGGCGGGCCTGTATGGCGTGGGGCTGGCCGCAGAGAAAAACTACGCCGCAGGCATTCCTCATCTGGCGTTTATGCTGTTCCAGATGAAATTTGCGGTCATTACGCCGGCGCTTATTAGTGGCGCTTTCGTGGAACGGATTCGGTTCAGCTCTTTTCTGATCTTCTGCTTCCTCTGGTCGACCTTCGTTTATGATCCCATGGCCCATTGGATGTGGGCCACCAATGGCTGGCTTCATAACCTGGGAGCCTTGGATTTTGCAGGCGGTACCGTGATTCATGTCATGTCCGGTGTGGCGGCGCTGGCCATAGCGCTGGTGATTCGCAAGCGTAAAGGGTTTGGCCAAATCCCGATGGAACCCAGCAACGTGCTGTTGACGCTGATAGGCGTGGTGCTCCTGTGGTTTGGCTGGTTCGGCTTTAATGGCGGTAGCGCGTTGGCTGCCAATGGCACGGCGGTTTATGCGATTGTTACGACTAATATTGCCGCCGCTGCAGCAGCCCTAACCTGGATGTTCCTGAGCTGGCGGCACAGTCGTCCCAGCGTCATTGGGGTGGCTACAGGCGCCGTAGCTGGTCTGGTTGCCATTACGCCTGCCTGTGGTTACGTGGATGCCCCTGCCGCCATGATTATCGGAATTGTGGCGTCTTTGGTTTCCTATAATTGCATTAAACTGCGTAACCGACTCAATATCGATGAATCCTTGGATGTGTGGGCCTGCCACGGTATGGCCGGGACTTGGGGCGCGATAGCCACAGGCATATTCGCCAGTAAAGCCGTTAACCCGGCAGGCGCTGATGGTTTGCTGTACGGTAATGTTCATTTGTTTATGGTGCAGGTTGCATCTGTCCTGGTGGCCTGGATCTTCTCATTTGTCATGACCATTCTCATTGCCAAGGCGATCGATGTTTGCCACGGTCTTAGCGTCGGCCATTCCGAGGAAGAGGTCGGTCTGGATATTGCCCAGCATGGGGAGGAACTGTATGCCGGACTCTGATGGCAGCATGAAAAAAATTGAAGCGGTGATTAAGGAAGGCTATGTGGATGCTGTTCGCGAAGCGCTGGATCATGCCGGTTTTTCCAGCATGACGGCCTACCCGGTTCGTGGCCGGGGCGCGAGTGGGGGGATCGAGCTTGAGTGGCGGGCAGGTACTTATAAGGTGGACTTCCTGCACAAAGTGATGCTGATGATTGTGGTCAAAGAGGAGCATTACCGGCAGGTGGTGGATATCATCGTCAATGTCTGCAAAGACGATCCCACCGCCGGTGCGGGTAAGATTTTCGTCTCCACGGTGGATGAAGTGATCCGCATACGCACCGGGGAATCGAATCGAGAAGCCCTTTAATCAACGGAAAGATACTTATTCTTTCTCGTTTTTAAACGGATGAACCCACTTGGCAGTATAAATCCGGCAGGTTTTCTCTTTTTTCCTGCCAATCCGCATTGCTCATTTCCCGGTGGGTCAGGTGCCGCTCGATATACCCGCCCCCGTATAGTTGTCGAAACTCGGTATCGTAGAATGCGGCGATTTGGCCAGGGGTAATGGCGGATTGAGGCTGGTTTAAGGTCACTTTTAATCTTACTTCATCGGGATTTATCCCTGAGAGCGCAGCAGCTTCCTCCGAAGCAAGACGCTCAACCCTGCCCAGAACCGGTGGGCTGTTATAGCGAATTTTCACCATAGACTCAAAGGGATACGCCAGCGCATCTTCAAACCGCGGGTCCAGCCAATTGGGCGTTAATACCGTAAAGCTGCTGCTATTCAAATGATGGGCATCTCCCAGGTACACAATGTTCTCCTGGGGATCGATTTTAACCACATAAATGGGCCGTCCGGCAGCCACACCAATCCCTTTACGTTGCCCCAGGGTAAAACGGTAGTAACCGTCATGCTCGCCCAGCGTTTTGCCGGTATCGATATCGATCAATAGCCCCTTCCGCTGGCCGAACGTCATATCCATGTATTTGGCCTGACCGTCCAGTACAAAGCAGATATCCTGAGATTCTTTACTGTAAGCCGTGGGCAAGTCCAGTTCTCTGGCTAAGGCGACGACCTGAGGCTTCGTCATTTCACCGAGTGGAAACAACGTTTGAGTCAAATCTTTAGGGTACACCCGAGCCATCATGTAGGTCTGATCCTTGTGCTCGTCCACGGAACGAAGCACTTTTACGCCACTTTGGCCATGCTCCAGGATGGCATAATGTCCGGTGGCCAGATAGTCCACGCCCAATTCGTTCACCGCATAGGCCAGCAACTGTTCCCATTTGACATAACGGTTGCACTCCACACAGGGATTAGGGGTTAAACCCGCCTGATAGGAATCGTTATAGTAATCCATCACATAATGTGAGAACTCCGCCCGAAGATCAACCGTATCGTAGGGTACATTCAACATTTCGCAGACCCGGCCTGCATTGACCAGAGCGTCGTTACAGCATTTTCCCGGGCCGTTTAAGGTCCAGGCCGTCAAACCCACAATTTCATGGCCCGCCTTGGCCATAAGATAGGCTGCCACACTGCTATCCACACCACCGCTCATGGCTACCGCCACGCGTTTTTTGGGGTTGGGTATAAAATTGGTCATAAGAGCGGGAAAATCCCAGGTTTAGCCGCCCAGATAACGATTGCCAGGACGGCTGAGGTAATACGCCACCCAGAGAAAGCCTGTTGGAACCAGCCATAGGGCCCCCAAGTGAATGGTGTTGATTATATCAAGGTAATGCTTCACCGGCATAGAAAAATCGCAAAGGATATAAAAAGCCAGTCCTTGCGCCATGCCCGGCAAGATGAGGATCGCGTAAACGGCTAACCAGAGGGTGAGCAGAATTTTGAGTAAAGCGTGAAGGTCCTTCATGGGTAATATTCCTGGATTAAGGGGGATCGGAATTCTTAAATGCGGATCTTGCGTACTTTTTGAGTTGGATGGTAGGTGCTTTATAAACAGGAATGCTGACAGGCAGGTTTTATAGGTCAGATTTTCCTGCCGGATATTCATTGTTATGGAAAGCTGATATAACAAATAAAAAACCGGACAGGATTAAAGTTGCCTTGCTACCTAAATCCCACCTTCATAGGGCAAAGCCTCGGCGATAAAGTATACCCATCCCTAGCGATAGAGGTCTGCTAGACGGGCTAGTCCATATGCTGAATTGATTTTGAACTTCAAAAAAAGAAAATAGAGGGTAGTGAGTGATTGAAACTGCAAAACGTAGTGCTTTGAAATCCATGAGGGTCTGTTATGCCAAATTTGCCATATCCTGTGGAAGGGGAGCATATTCAAGCCGCTTATCATGTTGTCCCCGATCCGGTCAAAGGAGGCTGGAATGTGTATAGCACCACCCAACCGCAAGAGCCTCAGCAATATTTCCCTGATAAGGAGGAAGCAGTTGCCTACGCTGAAAAAATGAGCCTGAGAGATGGGGTTGGCTACGCCATTGAAGCGTATGAAGCTCCGGAAATCGGCCGATAGTCTTTTAAATGCTGAAAAAATTACAATCTCACCTTTTAAGCCGATCCGGTTGTTTTATGTCGCTTGCTAAAGTATAAATATCAAACCAGTCAGGCCAATCGAAGCGGTATATTTACAAAAATCAGAGCCTCAAGTCTGAACACTTTCTGTCCCATTCAATGACAGAGCCTTTTACGGAAATTTTCAGGATTCCAGAGTTTATCCGTCAAGTTACGATCATGAATATCCATAAAGTTTTGAATTCATTCTCTTTTCTCTGAATACTCCTTCAATAACAGTTAAAAGCCCATCGCCATAACGGTCGATGGGCTTTTGCTCTGAATTCCTTGGTTTCGAAGAACTAGCGGAGCAACTCAAGCTCCAGTTCCTCTTCCTGGTTTAGTTTGCTATTCCAGATACCATAGCCGAAATAAATGAGCATCCCCAGCAGGAACCAGACTCCGGTTACGACCCAGGTGAACAGGGGCAGGCCACTCATGACATAGACGCAACCCACGGCTCCCAGGATGGGGAATGTTAATCCCAATGGGGCTCGGAAGGGGCGTTTACGCTCCGGATCGCTGAAACGGAGTATGGCCACACCGATACAAACAATCATGAAGGCGCCCAACGTACCGATGTTGCACATTTCCGCCAGCAAATTGATGGGCAAGAGACCTGAGCCGAGGGCTACGAACAATCCCACGATGACGGTACAGACGTGAGGGGTCTTGAATACAGGATGCACCTTGGCCAGTGAGGCAGGTAATAGACCATCACGAGCAATGGCGTAGAAAATACGGGTCCCACCCATTTGCAAGACCAGTAAGACAGAGCTTAAGCCGGCAATAGCGCCTACGCTGATCAGCCAGGAGGCCCAATCATAGCCCATGAAGTTAATGGCGCCCACCACGGCGGCCTCTTTGTTAATCTGATGTAGGGGCACGATGCCGGTAATCACGGAGGTGACCAGGATATAGAGTAGCGTACAGAGGGCTAATGAACCCATAATGCCAATCGGGATGTCTCGCTGAGGATTTTTGGTTTCCTCAGCCGCCGTGGAAACGGCATCGAAGCCAATGTAGGCAAAGAAAATTGTGGAAGCACCGGTAATGATGCCGGGGAGACCGTTCGGAGCAAAGGTATTCCAACCGTTGGCAAACCAGTTATGGTGCAGTACATCCATGTGTCCGCCAAACAGGAATAGTCCGCCCACGGCAATAAACAGCAGGACGACCGAGCTTTTGATAAATACCATGACGGCTGCCGTTTTGGCGCTCTCGGAAACTCCACGGATCAGTAATGCGGTAACCGCCGCCACAATAAAGAAAGCGGGGATGTTAAACGCCTTCTGCACCAACAGGATCTGCTGATTCGTCGTAAAAGGGATCACGAACGGGATTTTTTGAAGCACGATGGACATGTCCACATCCTTCAGACCTTCCGGCGAGACGGTGTCCAGGGTATTACTCACCATCCAGGCGGGTAGATGGACATGCCAAGTATGGGCTAAAAATTCCTTGATGCTGCCGGTCCAGCCGACAGCGACCGCCATGTTCCCGACTGCATACTCCAGAACCAGAGCCCAGCCGATAATCCAGGCGACAAACTCACCCATGGTGGAGAACGCGTAGGTGTACGCGGAACCGGAAATTGGCGCCATAGCTGAAAATTCCGAGTAGCAGAGCGCGCAAAAGCTGCAAATGACGCCGGTCAATATGAAAGACAGTGTTAAAGCCGGGCCTGCAGCCAAATGACCATCCGAACCCGCAGCGGCGGAACCGGTGAGTACGAAAATTCCGGCGCCAATCATGGCCCCTACTCCAAATATCACCAAGTCGAATGCGCTCAGGGTCTTTTTTAACTGATGCTCCTGATTGGCGCTGTCGGCCAAAATTTTATCCAGATTTTTGGTTCGAAACAGTCGGGATAATAGGGAGCGTTGCTTAACCCCTGCGATTCCTGACATATAGTGAACTCCCTTAATTGTCGATAGTACAAATTTAAAAGTTTTTAGGGACTGCTGAGCTGGTTTATTACTTTATAATGCGAATTAATCGGTCGCTCTGAATGGTCACCTAGGTTAAAAATATTCAAGTGATGTCTTTTGCAAGGGGAATACTACCATAAACATCGGAAGTGCCCCAATATGGACGTCATATATAGAAAGATGGCAGGTCAACAAAAGGTGCGCTCCATGTTTTTCTTGTTACAGTTTTTTACACATGGAAGAACTGCGGCAGACGATAATCAGTCAAAGACATCTAATGATGTCTGGCCAAAGTTCATACCGCTACCTTTAACTCAATTGGACGAATTCGACCGGACACATGATTAATTTGACATTGAATTGGGTAATGATGTGATGTGGTGTGCTCTGAGCAGTTCACCTCAATTTTCAGATTCATCGCTAGAATTTCCCTAACATGCCTTAATTTAAAGGATTAAAAGTGCATGAGTTCAGTCAGTGTCAGTGGAACCGGTACAACAAACGGAATTGCAAACCCCATAACCGTTTCAACCGGTTTTAATTCCGGCTTGCCTATCGATCAGTTGGTCAGCCAGCTGTCCGCTATTGATCAACAACCCATTACGCAGCTTCAACAAAAAGAAACCACGATTCAGCAAAAGCAGAGTGTATATTCCCAGGCGCAAACCTATATGCAGGCCCTGCTAACCTCTATCGAGGCGCTGACCAATCGGGATGTGGCGACCGGTGCGTCAATATTTGACAACATGACCTCTTCCTCAAACAATAGCAGTATTGCGACTGCCACTGCCTCAAATACTGCCGCAGCCCAGAACATTACGCTGGAAGTGCAAAAATTACCCAGTTTAACCGTGGCCACCAGCACAGGTGGGATTGGCTCTTTTAATGCCAGCACCACGGTGGATCAGCTGGGTATTACCGCCGGTAATTTTACGGTTTACGCCAATGGCAACCCTTATACCGTTAATGTTTCCTCAGGAGAAACCATTGGCGCCGTATTGCAGGCCCTCAACACCAACGTGCCGGACACTGCCATTAGCGCGGATCCGACCATTTCAGATGGGAAAATCAATATCAGCTACCAGACGGGCCAGCAAATCGTATTGGGTTCCGGTGGGGACAGCAGTAACTTTTTGTCAGTAACCCACCTGCTGACTGGGGTCAATACGGATAATGGCACAACCGGAACCATTGTAGCCTCTCAAAGGGATACCACTCTGGATCGGAACCAAATGCTATCTTCAGCGGCGGCCAATGTGGCGACTCCAATTACGGATGGCACCTTTACCATTAACGGTGTTTCATTCGACACTACCGGTAAGACCATGAATGATATTATTGACGCCATCAACACCTCCACAGCCAATGTGACCGCCAGCTACAACAGTGGTAACGACACATTCCAACTTACTTCCAAGAATGCGGGCGGCACTTACATCAGCATGTCGGATGGAACCGGCAATTTTCTGACCGCCATGAAGCTGATTTCGGCCGGTAATTCCACCGCCTCGCAAAAACTGGGTCAAAACGCGCAATTTGTGTTGAACGGCACCACGATGTATGCCGCTACCACGACCGTCGCGGATACGGTTACGGGACTGACCGGCGTGACGCTGAACTTGAATCAGGCATCGGTGGGCACGCAGGTGCAAATTTCCATTCAGCCGGATACAACGGGCGTGATGAATGCCGTTACTTCGGTGATTAATAACTACAATACCGCCATTAGTTATATTGACCAGCAGACCAATGCCCAAAACAACATGCCGTTGGCTGGCGATACCAGTATTATTAACCTCAGAAACCAGATTCGAACCATGTTCACAGCGCAGGTCGGTGCTTTAGCCAGTTCCGCCTATAGCAGTTTACAGGATGTCGGTATCAGCACCGGTTCCATTGGCTCCAGTGCGGGGCAGGCTTCACCCAAGCTGGTGTTTGATTCCAGTAAGCTTCAGGCTGCGCTGGCCGCAGATCCCAGTACGGTTAAAAAGCTCTTTATCGCGCAAGATTTGGGTGGCGCGCAAAATAACACCGCTTTCGACAATAATTTTAACGGCGTATTTACTCAGCTCATGCATACGTTGAGCGATCAGACTTATGTCGATTCGAGCGGCAATACCGCTTATGGGGCTTTATATTCCGGCACCGACGATACCAATCGTGGGATGTTTTCAGCCTACCAGAGTTCCGCCAATGCCCAAATTGCCCAGCTCAACAAGACCATTAGCGACATGCAGGACAGGCTCAGTACAAAAACGACTAACCTGAGAAATCAATTTTTGGCGATGGACCAGTTGGTCGGTCAGTATCAAAGCCAGGGGAACGCCTTAACCGGTCTTATTAATCAGCTGAACGCGAACAGTAAAGGGTAAGCCTTTCAGGAGTATGCCCAGGCATTTTTGAGTAGCCGGGTTTCCCCATTTGAACAAACGGGTTGTTCACTCGTCTTTGCCTGGCGCTTATCGTAGCAATAACCGCTTCAGTCGGGGCAAAAACACAGGTAATTTTTTTGAGGGGATGTCTTTTAAGCGTATCGAGTAGGCAAAAGTACTCATACAGATGGGGGATTTTAGGGAGAAAGGCTTCAGATGAGCCCTAATTTATCGATACTTCATACACGATCCTGAAACAGAGAGTTTTCATCATGTTCGGATTTGTCAACGCTCATCATCGAGACGCGAATGCGATAAGCTCCAAACCGGTCGCTGCCGAATGGCCACCGGGCACTTTGGTCAGCAGAGAGGATATTTACCGTGAAAGCAAGGGGATGCCCCCCATTTTATTGCTTCGCAAGGGTTATGAGGTTTCCCCCACGGAATTGCCCCGCTTTATCCGTAATGGGGCGCGACCCCATCAGTTTCTGTTTAAACCGTCAGAGGATCTTGAGTATAAGCCGCTGCCTCAACCATTCGATACTTCGCTACAGACGCCGCCTCGCCATAAACAGCGGGTTTTGATTCTGGAGCCAGACGCCAAGAATTTGAAACGTCTGATTGACTGCCTGTTCATTTGCGGCATCCCACTGGACAGAATTCATAGCGTTCGCATGCCTGAACAGTTTGCCTGGGCGGTAGAGAAGTACAGACCGCATCTGATGGTGGTAGATTACCATTTGCCTGGCGGAAAAACCGGCCTGGAACTGCTGGCTGGTTTTAACTCGCTGTATAACGTCTCCAAAATTATTTTTACACTGGAAGCCAATGCATCGCTGAGCAATCTGGAAAAGAAAGCGTTTGAATCGGCAGCTTCCAGACCCAGCATTCAATTACTCAAAAAACCGGTCAGCCGATTTACAGTTAACCGCTTATTGGCCGAATAGAACTAAGACAGCAAATTACTTACTCTGACGATTCAGATTGCAGGCACAGCCTTATATGTCAAATACTAATCCGGGAGCCTCCTACGAGATTATCCTGAAGCGAATTCGGGATATACCCTCTTTGCCCGACGTGGTGAACCGTATTTTGGCCGTGATTAGTAAACCGACTACCCCTGCCTCGGAGATTGCCCGGCTGATTTCCTACGATCCGGGGCTAACTTCTAAAGTGCTGCGCATGGTGAATTCCGCCGCATATGGCTTTCAGCGGCAGATCAGTTCCATACAGCATGGCATTATGATTCTGGGCTTTAATAACGTTCGCGGGCTGGTATTGAGCGCCAGTATTTTCAAATTGTTTGAAGGTCATGCTCATCCCGGCGGGTTGAATCACGAGGCTTTTTGGGAGCATTCCTTGAGTACGGCGGTGGCGGCCAGGGTGATTGCCAAGGAGTTACGGGTGCCTGACGCCGACGATGTCTTTAGCGCCGCCATGCTGCACGATATCGGCAAGGTCGTGCTGGATGTCTACTTTCAGTTGAAGTATGAGAAGGTTTTAACCGAAGCCCGTAATCGGGGGATTTCCATACACGGAAAAGAGTTTTACATGCTGGAACACCAGATGATGGGCATTACCCATGCCGGTATCGGCGCTTTTTTGGCGACCAAGTGGAAACTGCCCATCACCATTACCGAAGTGATTCAGTTTCATCATGAACCGGAAAAAGCCCAGAATTGTTCCTATTTAGTGTATCTGGTGGCTCTGGCGAATGAAATGGCCGTGATTAACAACCGCATCCGAAGCGAGACGGAAGAATTCAGCCGTGAACAGTTCAATTCCAAAGTCCTGGAATTCTTTGATTTAAGTGATGATACCTTGAGATATCTGCTGGATCGTCTGAATCAGGAGATGATTTCCGCCAATGATCTTCTATCCTCCATCGCCGGTGAAAATTCCAGATTGGGTAAACCGAAGTTTTAATACGACCTCAGTCGTTTGACGTTTGATGCCTATTCAGGCTTTTTTTTGTTAGCTCGCTTGGTTTGTAAAGTTTTTCAACAAACACAGGGCAAAGGTTTAAGTTCAACCCCGGGAATTTCGATAACCAGGGTATGAAGACGACCGCATTCCTATCTGCAGTTCTGCTGGTTTTACTGGTTGGGCTTGTTTCCACCATGTATGAACCCGCCCAAGCCGACTCCCTGAGTGACGGTGTAGCCTTGTACAAGGCGAAACAGTATACCAGGGCAGTCCCGATGCTGCAGACATCGCTTAAAATCAACCCGACCGTAGATGGCGTGTTTTACCTGGGCATGGCGTATACCCATCTGAACCGGCTGGATGAGGCTCGTGACGCCTTTGACCATGTGCTCCAGATGTCGCCTCCCAACAGTAACTATGCGACAATGGCCCGCAATAATATCAACTATGTGACCAAACAGCAGATTACTTTGGCCAGCAGCAGCGGAAAAGCCGCACAAGTGCTGGCGGCGTCTCTATCCCGCTCCAGCAAGGACAACTATCTGACGTACATCCTTTTAAACGGTAAGGTGGTCCATTTTTCGACTAATCGTATGCCGCTTAAAGTTTTTATTAGTGATGGCCGTGGCGTTTCCGGCTGGAATAGCGGTATGAAGCTGGCGGTAGTCTACGCCATGCGCGCCTGGCAGACCGCTACGCATAACCGGATCTATTTTACCCAGGTGTATAGCGAGGCCAATGCGGACATTGTGGTTCATTGGCGCAAGAACTTTTCTGATGGCATTTTGGGGATCAGCCCCTTGCAAACGGTCGGCGATACCATTGTGCAGTCCGATGTCAATCTGGCGACCTATTATCCTGACAGCAACGCGCCGATCCCGTCGGAAGACCTGAAGGCCATTGCGGTGCACGAAATGGGGCATGCGATTGGTCTGCGAGGCCATAGCCCCAACCCGGACGATATCATGTTCTTTTCCAAAACCCGGCCGCAGAATACATTGAGCCAGCGTGACATTAACACGATTGGCATGCTCTACAAACTGGATGCCGATGTCCAGAATAGCGACGGCAGCACCAGTCAATCCAAACGTTACTATGAGCTGTATCAACAAGGCTTGAAGGCGCAACTCAGCGGTCGTTCCAGCGAGGCTGCAGTTGCCTATCGGCAGGCAATCCAGCTCAACCCCAATAAAAGCGAAGCGAAATTTAATCTGGGCGCCCTGTTGATTAACGAAAGCAACAAAATGATTCATGGCAGCAACTATGAAAACGCCCGTATGAACCTCATAGAGGCCCAACAATTACTCGGTCAGGTGATACAGATGCCTAACCCGCCGCCCGGCACTCAGGAAAATTTGAGTATCGCCAATAATAACCTTAATATCGTAAACCGAATCCTGGGAAAATAAGCAGCAGCACAATCCTTTACCTTTTGGGCTTACAGATACACTCAGTAAAACACTCAATTATCATAGAGGATTTTTGATAAAACTCTTGTCACTATTGTCGTTTAAGCCTAAGCTGGCCGCTCCTCCGAATGGATGGTCTTGATAGTCGGAAGCGCAGGCCACTGATATAATTTTCTTAAGTTTAAAAAATAAACAAAAAGTTTGGTTTCCTGAGTAGAGACTGTTTTGAGGATTCATGAGCATTTCACCAAAGAACAAGCTTCATGGCCGGCAAGCCGCATCGCCACTGAAGAAAGGGAACGACAGCTCGGACAAGCAGCCGCGTAAGCGTTCCCCGAAAGCCAATAATGATGACCTGCTGGGCTTGGATGATGAGAATGAACAGGCATTTGATGACGCTCAGGACCGAGTGGATTTTTTTGAGGAAGAAGAGGAAGACGGCGACGAGCCAGCGGAGCGTGATGCTTTTCAGGCCGAACGCGGCGCTGCCGATGACTCCGTCAAGATTTACCTGCAGCAGATCGGCAAGGTAAAGCTGCTCAGCACCGAAGAAGAGATTGAGCTGGCCAAACGGATTGCCGAAGGGGATGAAGTGGCCAAGGCCCAGTTGGTTAAAGCCAACCTGCGTTTGGTGGTCAGCATTGCCAAAAAATATATCGGCAGAGGACTGTCTTTTCTGGATTTAATTCAGGAGGGTAACCTGGGACTGATTCGTGCCGCAGAAAAGTTTGATTATAAACGTGGTTTCAAATTTTCTACCTATGCCACCTGGTGGATTCAGCAATCCATTACGCGCGGCATTGCGGATAAATCCCGGACCATCCGCCTGCCGGTACACATGATTGAAACCATCGGGCGTCTTAAAAAAGTGACCCGCGACATGACCCATGAGTTGGGTCGCACACCGACCAAGGAAGAGTTGGCGGGCCGTATGGGTATTTCGCTCTCCAAGCTGCGGCTGGTGTTAAAAGCGACCCAATCAACGATTAGTTTGGAAACCCCGTTGCACACCAAGGATGAAACCTCCAAAATCGGGGATTTCCTGGTGGATGAAAACATGGAGTCGCCGGATAGCCGCGTATCCCAGGAAAATCTGACCGAAGAGCTGGATAAAATCCTGGATAGCCTGCGTCCCCGCGAGCGTGACGTGTTGAAGCTTAGGTTTGGCCTGAACGATGGCAATAAGCGCACATTGGAGGAAATTGGTCAACTGTTTGGCGTTTCCCGTGAGCGGGTGCGTCAGATTGAAACCCGAGCGCTCAACAAGTTGCGTAAAATGTGCCGCAGCAACCGCAATATTAAAAGCCTGAAAAATTATTTAAATCCATAAGTCATTTGGGTTTATGCTTTTTCATTGAGTGTTTTCCAATAGTCTTTTAGCACAATATTCAGGCGAGCTTTAATGGCAGTTTGTCTAATGGCTTTCGGTATATTGTGCTTGGGTCAATGGGAAGATGTGATTTTGGCCAGGTCATTGAGCTGGATTTCCTATTAAAGATCTGAACCAAACTATTGAAACATTCTCGATTTAAATAAGGAATGGCAAAAGTTGCAGCTTCATATTCTCCAATAAATCAGGAGAGAAACGCGCTTAATTTTGCTGATCCATCATAGAAATTTCCGATAATAGGGAAGCGTTAGTTCAGTTTCCCGCAATACTTTAGTCTTCTATAAATGGTGTACTAGGAGTGGTATTGGTAGCTAGCCCTATTCCTGTGTTGTCTCCTCTCTTCAGCACTACGAAAACGAAAGGAGGAGGAATAATGTTTAAAAGCAACTTTAATAACGCATTCAGGCAATTTACTTGGACGAGCGGATAAATCCCCTAGCATATTGCTTCTGGTTGAAGGCAATAAATTCAATTAAGCCAAATTAAAAAAGTTATATTTAACGCCGGAAATGCGGATCCGGATGCGCCTTAATCCACTCAGTAACGATGTTCATGCCCATATTGGGGCTGTTTTCCATTTTTTTCATAAATTGTGGCGCCATATGGTAATGCGTACGTTTAATCGACATTTCCAAAGGCTCCAGGACTTCTTCGATTTCTTCAATCGTAAACTGATGACGCTGGTATTGCAGATAATTATCCGGACCGGTGACATTCGGCAGAATTCCAAACGGTCTGAACATGCCTGCATTCCGATGTAGCCAGTCTTCTGCGCCGCGAAGCATACTCTCCCGGTTAGGGAACGACAGCATTAAAAAGCCGCCCGGTTTCAGTAAAGCGCATAAATGGTTCAGTAGAGCCTGATAATCTTCTACGTATTCCAGGACGTTTAAACAAAAAATGCCTTCATAACACTGATCGGTATGGGGGCCTTCAAACTTTCCGTTGACCTCAAAGAGACGTGCGCGCTCATTTTGAGGGACAGTGGCCAAATTGCGTCGGGCCTCGTCAATCATTCGGGGAGAAATGTCCACCCCGGTCAATTTAAAATTTGCCGCTGATAATGCTTTCAGCAATACGCCGCTTCCGCATCCAAAATCCAGAACCTGGGTCTGGGGAGGATAAGCTGCAACCCAGGCCAGTACTTTCTTTAGCTGCTCCTGATAATCAGGATTTTCCTGGCAGCTTAACGTCCAGTCGATCGCTTTGGCGTTAAAGTAAGCAACAGTCGCCTGCGAGGGCTGTGGTTCCATTATTTCGATTTCACATGTCTGTTCCATACTTCCATTTTAATACTACATTTTTTCATCTGGGAATTGTCTGTGAAAAATCTCCTCCATGCAGAGGAGTGAAAATCATGAAGGTTGCCAAGTTCGACAGTAAAAAAACGCATGAAAAGTGGTTTCTCCCATATAGGCCAGTCAGTGGTACTCAGGGCCATGCGGATGGGGTATGATCATCTATAAGTGAGTCGGGATAAAAATCATTCACTGGGCGCTCTACCTTTTAGCAGACGGCGTTCAGGAGTAAGATCCGGATCGGACGGCAGCGCTACACGTACCACGCTTTGGGATAACTGTTAAACCATGAAATTGTTGATTGTTTCTCCCCAGCCAGAGCACCCGCCATTGGATGCCTTTCGGGTATTTCGCGCGCTGGCTGAAGAACTCAGCATGCGGGGGCATACTGTCGATTATTTTGTGGAGCCGGATCCGGAACCCAGGGAAATTACTTTTTCAAACAACGTCATCCCAGACAGGGTTTTTGGACGAGGGCTACAATTGGCGACTCGGCTACAGTCCTCCTGCAAACGAAGAAAGTATGACTTTCTTTTGACCGCAGCCTCGCTGGGATGGTGCCTATCCACATTCCGTCATTGGTTTCTTTGCCCACATACTCAGGTTCTGGCGTGGCATGGCGGCACGGATGCGTTGCCAAATCCTTCAGTTCAACCGGACCCTTCAACTGTAAATCATGCCAGCAATGCGAAACAGACTCAATGGGGTGAGCGTCTGACCCGTTGGGCGGAAAAAAAAGCTTTGGAAACCCTGGATGGACACTTCTACAGCACGACGGAAGCTCCGATTCAGGTACTGGCCAATCATCCTGAAGTCAGGCAGCACACACTGTTTTATCTGCCCAACGGAGTGGCAAATCATTATTATTATCCGGAACGTCATCAGGCTCAGGCTCGATTAGATCTACCGCTCCGTCTTTTGACCCTGGGCTCATGGGTTCACGTCAATGCCTCATTGATTGATGCCTTTATTCGCTTGCATGGGCAGTATCCGCAACTGCGTCTATCGGCTATTCAGCCCGGCATGCCAATGGAGAAATTACTCAACTATTTTCCGAGCGCCGTACAGACATCCGTATCCGTCTTGCCTGATCTGACCGAATCTGAGCGAGTGGCTGCCTATCGACAGCATGACATCTATTTGCAAACCGGCGTTAATGTTTCCGGCGTGCCTCTCTCACTTCTGGAAGGCATGGCTTCCGCAATGCCGGTGGTCGCGGATGACAGCCCCGGCGTTCGAGATATTCTGACTCACTATGAAAATGGGCTGATCATTCCTCGGGAAGATAGTACCGCTTTGGAGCAGTCTGTAACCCATCTATTGGAAAACCCGGACTTGTATCGAAATCTGGGTGAAAATGCCTACGATTATGTCAGCCGCTATTACACCTGGCGCCAGGTCAGCGATATTTTTGAGGCTAAACTGTTTCAATTGCAGGAAGCACGAGCAAAGACCGCCGATTGACGAGATAATACGTAATTAATGTTCGAAGCCTCTTTGTTGCTGGCTTGCCCGTTATCATTCCATACAAACTACGCTAATTAAGCCAGCCAATGTTTGTCAGCTTACTGCATTTGGTTCATTTTTTTCTGTAATCCACATTTATAGAATAAAAATACTATATGATGGATCCGAGTATCACTGTCGGGATAGAGATCGTCAAAAGGGAAACCCATCTTGTTTCAGGATAGAGAGCCGATCCGGATCCTCATCATTCCGCATCAGCCGAACAGAAACGTTAAGGTTCGTTCGCTGGAATTGGCCTGTCATCTTGCGACAAAACCAGAATATGAAGTGTATGTATTATCCTGGCGTTTAAGGGAACGGTCTCACCCAAATCCGTTTTTTAAGCTTGGATTTAAAATTCAACAAAACCTGGAGAGTGGTTCCATAGAGCCAAAAACCCGCCAGGAAAGAGGGATTCATTGGGTTCGCCTGCCTCATCTGCTTGCTCCTGACCTGATTTGCCAGGATTTCAACTTAAAGCAACTGCAAAAATTTGTGAAAGCGCACCGAATCCAAGTGGTTATTAGCGGAAATGCCTATCATTTTCCCATGCCGAAACGTTCCTCCATGCTTCGTATCTACGATGTTGTGGATGATTACCTTAGCCCGGATAGTAATCCCAATTGGCGTCGCACACGGCGCTTTACGCTAGGGGAATTGAAAAAAGCCGAGTATATTTTGACGATTAGTCATGCCCTTCAGGCGGAATTGAAAAAGTTGGGCTACAGTCAGTCTCTTCGCATTCCCAATGGCATGGATTTGCAGGCTTATACCGCTGACAACGGCAAAGCCATAGAGGGAATTAAAGAGCGTTACGGTCTGCAGAATAGTTTTATTATCAGTTGTATTGGTAATCACGGTTGGTGGGCAGGCATGGATTTCTTGCTTGACGCATTTTCGAGAGTTCGGATACACGCGCCCAACAGTCGTTTATTAATTGTCGGACCTGGGAACGGGTTACCCGAATGCCAAAGGCCGGATCCGGATCGACCGGGCGTGATTTATACGGGGCCCATACCACCGGACGAGATTGCCCCTTACTTTCAGGTGAGTCATTTAGGCGTGATGCCTTTTATCTCCTGTCCTTTTACTAATAGTGCATTACCCCTGAAAATTCTGGAATACGGTGCGGCGCGTAAACGTGTTTTGGCTACCCCTCTAACTGAATTGAGCACCTTACAATTGCCGCATGTGGAATTGCTGGAACCGGATAAAACGCTTTGGAGCGAAACCTTGATTCAGGAAAGCCTGGAGCCAACACCCTGGAACCCGGATTGGGATCAGGTCATTGCGCAGTATGACTGGTCCCATCTGTGGCAACCGGTGGAACAGATTTTAAAAACCCATTTTGGAGTGCAGAATGAGGCTACTGTTTAACGCAACTAACATCAATTCCGAAGGAAGCGTTGTTCTTTTGGAACATTTGCTGAGTGGTTTCTTGGCATATACGTTTCCCGATGGCCAACAGATCACCAAGCTGCTGCTTTACCACAACCCCGAATATAGTAAGCGGTTGGATGCATTGCTTCAGACCCTGTCTGCGGAAGAGCAGGCCAGGGTGGAATTAATACCCTCGCGTGAGCCTGACGCTCTCCGTCGCTTTATATGGGAGCAGATTAAGCTCCCTAAGCTGATTCAGGAGCAACAGGTCGATATACTGTTCAGTTTTTGCAGTACGGGACCCTTATCTCCCCATTGTCGCCAGATTCTATATCTGCAACAACCCATTCCCCTCACCCGATACCGGCCTTGGCGTTATCTCTGGCAATGGTTAACATTCCAGTGGACTTATGGGTTCCTCATCAATCTGGCGCAGATGGGTTCCGAGCGTATCGTGGTTCCAACCCAATGGCTGGTGGAGCCCTTGCGACAATCCGTGATCTACCGGAAGCCTCTCCAAACTTATCGAGTAAGTTTACCGGGCATCCCGACACTGCCCCAACCGGATTCCGTTGAGTTGACGCCTAAAGAGCAAAATTTCCTCCAACAGGTTTCTCAATGGAAAGCGGAAGGCCATAAAATTTTGCTGTACCCTTGTGATCTTTCCCCTTACAAGAATATTCCGGCACTTCTGGATACGATTCGGAAAATCAGTGACTCAATTCCGGCATTCAAGTTGATTTTAACCTTTAATGGAGAGACGAAATGGTTTTTTCCCTGTAAAAAGGAAGTGTTTGCCGCTGTCTCTAAATGTCCGCGCAAGCAGGTTGTTCTGTCCGGCAGGTTGAGACGTCCCATACTGGCGCAACTTTACCAGATGACGGATGTGGTGTTTTATCCTTCCTTGGTAGAAAGCCTGGGCTTGCCGCTATTGGAAGCCATGTCGCTTGGGCTCCCGATTGTTGCACTGGATGGCGGTTTAAATCAGCAGGCCACGGTAGCGGCTTTTGCCAAGGAGGTTTGCCAGGATGCCGCGATTTATGTGCCGCCCGGTAAAAGCAAGTTACTGGCTGAGAAGATTAAACATCTGCTTCATGATGAGGATTTAGCCGCAACGCTTTCCCAAAATGGGCTTAAAAGAGCCAGTCAACTTAACTGGGTGGAGCATATACAAGCGATCTTATCCCCTTAGCACAAGTGATTTGGGATGATTTTCATCCTGAATTCAGCACCATTCTATGTATTTAGGTGCTATTAGTTCGTTAATTTTCTCAAAATGATTATTCTCTTTTTGGGAACCAAGGTTAGGTGTTATAACTTCTTCGTGGTCTTAATCGTACTTAGTTCGGCTCTCCTATAGTGTAGATTAGGGGTATGGTTAAAACTAAAAAAGAAGCTGCAGAAAACCTACAGCTTCTCTTTAAATAAGATTAAAATCTATTAAAAACTTTTGAATTAATCTTTATTAAGCACGCCCATGGAAAACTCTTCCTAATGTGCTGTTATGAGGAGCTGCATGTGGTGGTGGTGGGCCAGGCTGTTTACCTGCTGGTGGAGGAGGCGCAGATTTACCGTGGCCAGCAAAAGCAGGTGCAGCGCCAGCAAAATGCGGCTTAGGCGCATCAGTTTTTTTAGGAGGCGCCTTATGCTGTGCAGGTGGATTATGATGAATACCAACCATAGTTATATTCCCCATCGATTAATATTAACAAGGTATAGTGAGAAAGTACCTATTTAAAAGACCCTCGATAGGTAGCATTCTCTTTGTGTATGAACAACAGCCGTGATTATAGCAAAAAGTGAAAATCGTGCAAACACTTTCTGTGATCTGTTTAATCCTGGCTTAAAACGGGCTGATTCAACCGATATCCATAGAGCAAGGATTTAACGCCTTTTAAAGCTAGGCGGAATGGGATTAATCCACTTACAATAGTTTGTTCTCATCTCTATTTTAAATTAAAAATAACCCAGTCAAAATTTGTATCTCATTATTGAAAGTGAAATAATATTTAAAAATTCGTTTTAAACATGGGTTTAAGGTTAATGATGTACATTCTTTCTTTAGTCGCATTCCAGGCAACGGATCACTTGCTCAACTTGAATTGGCTCGGCTGAATCGAAGCCTTCTATAGTAGAGGACGGTGACCCCGTAGCGCTACTAACCTTGGAATCCAGGGACATGGGTTGATCCTGACGACTGTTGTTTCGATATACGGTAATGCCTTTAATGCCGGATTTGAATGCCAACTGATAAGTTTCGGCAATCGCTTCCCGGGTGGCCTCCTGAGGAAAATTAATGGTCTTGGAGACTCCATTATCCGTGAACTCCTGAAACGCGGCCTGCATGCGCACATGCCACTCCGGCTCTATATCGAATGAAGTCACATAAAGCCGCTGGATTTCCTCCGGCAATTCGGAGATGCCTTTGGTGGTCCCTTGTTTTGCAAGCCGTTCTAGCAAAGCCTGAGAATCTAATTGATGGGCTTTTAACCATTCCAAAAATTGCGGATGTACTTCCAGCATCTGCGTGTTATCCATCACGTTGCGCGTAAAAACCAGCGCGAATACCGGTTCAATGCCGCCGCTGGCGCCGGCAATAATGCTAATGGTGCCGGTAGGGGCCACGCAAGTGGTGGTGGCATTTCGCAAACCATGTGTTTGGATTGCCTCACTTAATAATTGCCAGCTTTTATGGGTGAGACACTGTGTCGGATTTTGGCCATGCTTCTCCACCAGCCAGTGACCTTGGGCGTAACGACTCTCCTTAAAAGCGGGGAAAGCGCCGCGCTGTTTAGCCAGCGCCACGGAAGCCAATTTGGAATGGTAATCCATCCATGCCGCGACTTCTCTGGCAAACCGTATCGCCTCTTCGGAATTATAAGGAATGCCCAGAGCCAGCAGGCAATCCGCCCAGCCCATGACGCCCAACCCAATCTTGCGGTTGGCTTCCACCATCTGTTGAATTTGCGGTATGGGAAATTTGTTTTGGGTAATCACGTTGTCCAGGAAGTGTGTGGTTAGTTGGACTACATGCGCCAGCTTATCCCAATCCATACAATTTTCCGGAGTCAGCATGCGGCCCAGATTAATAGAACCCAGGTTGCAAGCTTCATGGGCCAGCAATGGTACTTCTCCACAGGGATTGGTGGACTCTATCCGACCCAGTGCGGGGGTCGGATTATCGGCATTGAGTCGATCCACGAACACCAGTCCTGGCTCTCCCGTTCGCCAGGCGGAATCGATAATCCGGTTGAACAGGCTGCGGGCTTTCACCGTTTTGATCACGGTACCGGTATTGGGATGACGCAGTGGGAAGTCCTCATCCCCTTCAACCGCTTGCATAAATGCATCGGTCACAGTCACGGAAATGTTGAAGTTCGTTACCTTGCGCAAATCGTCTTTGGCGCTGATAAATTCCTCAATATCCGGGTGATCGATTTGCAGAATGCCCATGTTGGCGCCTCTTCGGGTGCCGCCTTGCTTGATGGCCTCCGTGGCCGCATTGTAGACTTCCATAAAGGATACCGGGCCGGATGAGACTCCCATAGTTGATCGCACAACATCACCCTTGGGGCGGAGCCGGGAAAAACTGAAGCCGGTGCCACCTCCGCTCTGATGAATCAGGGCGGCATGTTTCAGCGTTTCAAAAATGGATTCCATGGAGTCTTCAATGGGCAGCACAAAGCAGGCCGATAACTGCCCCAACTGACGTCCGGCATTCATTAAGGTGGGGCTGTTCGGTAAAAACTCCAATCGGGCCATTAAGGCGTAAAACCCATCCGCGAGGGCATCGATCTCGGCCTCACTTTGACCATAGGCCCGATCCCCTTCCGCGATAAAACGCGCCACGCGTCGAAATAAATCAGTCGGACTTTCCAGCACCTGTTCATGTTCATCCCGAATGAGGTAGCGGCGCGCCAAAACCGTCATTCCATTCGGAGGAATGTTAGGCGTCAAAGCCTGGGTTTCAGGTTGATTAGACGTGGTCGCCATATGATCCGGCTCAGGTTCAGGAACACTCACTTTCATATTAGCCGATTGCAAACGCTTTTCACACCCGCCATCTGACGGGCGAGACCAAGTATATATAGGAAACTTCTGAATGGACGCTTGAATGAACGCATGCCTCGCCTTGCGAAAGCGGGACATTTTTACTAGAGTGTACTCAGGAGCGACAAGACCCGATGCCACGGTGTCAGATTGCTCAAGAGTGTATTACTGATATGAATCGCAACCCAGAGGGAAGCAATATAAAGTATAGAGAAGAGGGTCGCCATGAAAATCGTGGTCTTTATTAAACAGGTTCTCGACAACACAAAACTGAAATTCAGCGATGGTAAGCCCGTGCTGGAAGGCGTACCCATGATGATGAATCCCTTTGACGAATACGCGTTGGAAACCTCTCTGCGTCTCAAAGAACAGGCGGGCGGGGACTCTACGGTGACCATTCTGACTTTGGGCGCCGCAAATGCCAAGGACATCATTAAAAAGGCGATTGCGGCCGGGGCGGATGATGCGATTTTGCTTTCCGATCCGGCATTGAACGACGGCGACAGCACCGCCAATGCGTATGCGCTGGCCCAAGCGGTGAAGACTCAGGTTCCCGATGCGAAAATTTTAGTTTTCGGGCAGGTGGCGCTGGATGACGCCGCCGGACAGACCGGTCCCAAAGTAGCGGAAATCCTGGGATTGCCCAGCATTACCTACGGTAAAAACGCGCAACTCAACGGCGATACGTTGCGTGTTACGCGGGAATCCGAAAAAGGCATTGAGGAGTACGAGATGCAACTGCCCGGCGTGGTCTGCATGATGAAATGCGATTACGAGCTGCGGAGTTCCAACATTAAGGGTGTGATGAAAGCCAACAAGACCGAAATTCTGGTGAAAACCCCGGCTGATATAGCCTTGGAGCCCGCTCTGGTTGGCGCGGCAGGAAGCGCCACCCGTGTTGAGAAAACATGGCAACGTCCGGCCAAGGCAGGTGGAAAAATAGTGGAAGGGGCTGATGCCAAGGTGGCGATTACGCAGTTGCTGGACTATTTGAAAGAGTCGAAGGTACTTTAAACCCGGCCTTTTCAGGAAACCAGATTACGGCCAATCCGGCCTAGTAAAAGCTTTAACCATAAGGATTTAGAAAATGAGCGATTTCCAAGGCGTATGGGTGATTACGGAACTGACTGCCGATGGTCAACTCAGCGAGACCAGCCAGGAGTTGCTGACTCCGGCTCGCCGTTTAGGAGACAAGCTGGGGCAGCCTGTCACAGGTGTTATTATTGCTGGTAATAAGGATGTCAGTGCCGCTGAGAGTTTGTTGGGCCAGCTTGGGGCCAACCAGGTTCTGGTGTTGAAAGGCGATAAGCTGAGTGAGTATCAGGTCGAAGCATACTCGATGGCTCTCTCCGAAGTGATTAATCAGCGTAAACCCAATATCGTGCTGTTGGGAGCGACCACCACCACGGCCGATTTTGCGCCAAGGGTCGCCATTCGCACCAAAGGCGGTTTGATTACCCAGGCTAGCGACTTGGATCTGAATGCCAACGGTGCTGTCGAAGTGACCCGCTCCTGCTATGCGGAGTTGCTGTTATCCAGCGTAACGGCTAGCGCGCGCCCCCAACTGATTACGGTCAAAAAGAAGGCGTTTCCCAAGCCCATGACGAACAGTAGCCATAACGCTGCGGTTGAATCGCTAACGCCCGATTTGGCAGGTTTGCAGTCCAGAGTCAAACTGGTCAGCATTCAGCAGGGTGAGAGCAAGGGCGCAAAAAAGCTGGAGGAAGCGGACATTATTGTTTCTGGAGGTCGTGGTTTAAAAGGGCCAGAGAACTTTCACCTGGTAGAAGAATTGGCTGCTGCGCTCGGTGGGGCTGTCGGTGCTTCACGAGCGGTGGTGGATGCCGGTTGGCGGCCACATTCCGAACAGGTGGGTCAGACCGGTAAAACAGTCAGCCCCAAGGTCTATTTCGCACTGGGTATTTCCGGAGCAATTCAGCATTTGGTCGGCATGAGCACCAGCCAAATTATTATCGCGATTAACCGCGATGAGAACGCGCCCATTTTCAAAATGGCCGACTTCGGTATTGTGGGAGACACAACGGAAATCGTGCCCGAGTTAATTCGCACCATTAAAGAGCAGAATCTGGTGCTGCACGTTTAACTTTAAGCGGCACTCAAGGTCAAGATAACAACAGTGCGGTCAACGAACAGTTAACCGCACTGTTGTTTCTGATAGAATTCGACTACTCCAACTCAACAAAGCGTTTATAATAGAGAGAATAAGGAATAGTCAGTTCACACCCAACGAATAAAACTCCGCGAATCAAACTCCAAATGATGATTAGGAGGCTTCCCGTTTCATGAGCATTCATACCTATCAGCCCGGCGATCTGATCCTGGCGGAAGGAACATATGGGACTCAGACTTTTTTGATCAAAGCAGGCGAAGTCTTAATTTGCAAAGATATCGATGGCAACCAGCGTATTCCGATTGCCACATTGGGTGAGGGCGAACTGTTCGGGGAAATGTCTCTGTTTGAAGAAACTGGGTTGCGTACGGCGTCCGTGGTGGCTCAAACGGAAGTTCATGTTGAACTGATTCCTCGTGAGTCCATTGAGCAGGCGATGTCCGAGACACCTCCCATCGTGCTGGCTTTGCTGAAAACCCTGAGTGCGCGTTTGGCCCAGACGTCTCAACAAAACATTAAGTTAAAAACCAAACCCTAGCAGACGTGACTTTGCGCGATTGCATTCCAGTCCATTATTTACAATCATGCTTAAGCTGGGATGTTTGATTGACAGACTTTAACTAAAGAGAAGAGAGAATATTATTTTTCTTCTTTTAGTTATGAAATTCAATTAAGACCTCAGAAATTGTTAAAAAAAGCTTAAGTAAAAGCTGTAGGGGTATAGAATCTGGTATAAATCAAATTGTAAGCATTAGAGTTTATCTGTTTGATATGGAGGTAACGCGTTATGGCAATGATTCGTTGGACCCCTTTGGAAGAGATGAGCCTTTTGCGCAACCAGATTGATCGAATTTTTGATTCTTCTGCTGGTCCTGGCGAAAAACGTTCATCTAAACATTATTTCCCGGTGGAAGTTACGGAGCTGGCGGATGCTTATGTCGTTCGTGCCTTGGTGCCGGGCATTGATCCCACCCAGATTAAGGTGGACTCAACGCCGAAAGAATTACATTTGACTGCCGCTATTCAGCCTCGCAAGCTGGAAAAAGACGAGAACGTCCACATTAACGAATTTCAGTATGGTGAATTTTCCAGACATTTTACATTTCCTCAAGCGATTGATGTGGAGAAGATTGAGGCGGAATATGATTTGGGGATCTTGCATATTAAACTTCCCAAAGTGGAAACAGCCAAGGCCAAACCGGTGGAAATCAAAATTCAACGACAGTAAGTAACCACTTTAAATAATCTGGCTGTTTTTTGTAAGAATTTGTTGGATTGGAGTGATGGGTCTGGATTCTGGTAAATGCCTCTGCACCAGAATGCCGTGTTATTGCTATGATTGGGCGATAGGATTGAGAGTGGAGAAAGCCCTTGAAACAACAAGCAATTTCATTAAAAGAGTGGCAGGAACGTTTTAAAGAC
>Ga0157374_10000840_pt1 | contig 26836 bp, 21 predicted proteins | sample M25metaG_FD_115308 | JGI IMG/M metagenome (GOLD analysis project Ga0157374, IMG submission 115308) | Miscanthus rhizosphere microbial communities from Kellogg Biological Station, Michigan, USA - M2-5 metaG | ecosystem: Host-associated > Plants > Roots > Rhizosphere > Soil | place: USA: Michigan... | reverse complement strand
GTAATCGGAAAGGCTTACCGTCTTGTCTTCATCTGTCTGCAGGGTAAAATCAGCGACCTTCTGGTTCACTTCCATCGGAGTTTCCTCGCGTATCGTCAGTATGGTGAATAAACATTTGGCAAGGCTGTTTCGTTTGCATTATTTCCGAGGAGCGCGCTTTCTGTCATTGCGCGGCTCCCACACAGGTTCAATCCGATCAACTTCCGTCGCCTTCGCAATCAGCCTGGCCGGCCTGATCGCCTCCTCGGCCTTCGGCCAGTATCCAGGCCAGATTGAAAAGAAATCAAAGGACGCGCCGACGCTGCGCGCAATAGCCGTCCTCGAATGGACCGGGGACATCGGCAAGCCCAAAAAGAGCCGCCTCGTACCCATCACCATCTATGACGGCCAAGCCCTTCATGACGCCAGCATCTACTTGGCGCGCCCCCATCCCCTGGCGCTGGCCGGCGAAGTTGAGTACGAACTTCAGAAGAACGGCGCTCCGATCGGACTCTTCGACATCAAGAATGCCGCCCAGGAAATGGGAATGTGGGTCGGATACGGCTCGTGGAAAGCTATGCCTGCCGCGAAGCCGGTGCCTGCGAAGCCCGTGGTAGACACCGGATTTGACGCCAACGACGACAAGCCCGTGCTGCACCGCAAGCACTCAGCCGGCAAGTCAGACTCCTCAGCATCTGCTCCTACGCCCGATCCGGATCGCCCAACCCTGCACAAAACGCCGAGTAGTAATGCCAGCGATAAATCCGATCCTGCTTCCGACCCTGACCGGCCGACGATCCACAATGAGAAGACCGCTAGCGATGCGGACCGTCCTGTCCTACATAAACACGCCGACACCGATAGCGACGGCGAACACGCCGGCTTTACCGACCCGGATCGTCCTAAGCTGATGCGAGGCAAGCAGAGCGGCGGTAACGGTTTCGAGATTATGCCAAGCCTCCTCGGGTTCCCGCCGGACATGGAACAGGCTGTGGCTGTGTCCGATTCCAAGTCTCGGCCGGAACACACCTGGGACTTCAAGTGGGCCAATCCTGAGGACGAAGACAAGATGAAAGCCGCCATGGAAGACATGGCCCGTTCCGCACTTGGCCTGAAGACCCCTCCCCCGCCGCCTGCCACTAAGCGCGCATCAACCCGAAGAGCCACGAAACCTGCGCCTCCGCCGGAACCGCCGCCGCTTGTCGATGAGAAATACCGTGTCTTCGAACTCGCCTATGGTTCCGGCGCGACGATGGTGCTCTCGGCCCACACCGACGGGGCGCCAAAAACCCAGAAATCCGTGACACTGATCGCCCAGCCTGATCTCTATGGCAATCCCTTAATTCTGCTCAAGAACGTCACCGATCCCGCTCATCAGGACGAGACCCCGCAGATGCGCCTGGTTGACGCCGTCGACGCCCTGGCAGACAACCGCGGCGAGCTACTCTTCGAACTGCGGGGCTCGAGCCAGCGCCAATTCGCGCTTTATCGCGTACTCCGCGGCACGGCTGAGAAGATCTTTTCCACCGGCGGGGGCGAGTTCGGGGTTGCCCCGGGCGAATAGACGATGAGACACACATCACGTGACTTAGCTGTAGGCCCTTCCGCACGCATCAAGCATCTGGTCAGTTTTTTTGCCCAGCCAACAACGATTAGTAACTTTCGTGACAATCATCAACTGTTTGCACATACAAACCCCTTGCCTCCTATACAATTCAGGAAGAAAGTGGCAGTAACAGCAGCAGATTTCAGAGAGATGCATTTTCAGGCCTGCAACCGAGTCGACGCAACCGATTGCGGTTTGCGGGGGCCCGCCAAAGGGCTGACAATCACCCCTCTCTGTTTTTCTAGCAAGCACCCTCTCTAAAGGATTTAGCAACGAATGGCGTCAGTCCTGACCGCACCGTCCCCCGACCGCTCGACCGAACCCTCAACCGAAGAGAAAGCGACTTCGCACGACGCCAAGCCAGTTGTTCACAACGTGGCTGCACGCGATCTCGTCCAGCTGGGCCGCGCAGCAACGGTAAGTGAGGGTCTCAACTGGCTCACTCTCACCACCATTCTCCTCTTCCATGCTGGCGCCCTCGCGGCGTTCTTCTTCTTCAGTTGGCAGCGCCTGGCCGTGATGGCGATCCTTTACGTTCTCGCAATCAACGTGGGAATCGGGATGTGCTATCACCGTTTGCTAACCCATCGTGGCTATCAGACGCCCAAGTGGATCGAGTACATCATGAGCGTCTTCGCCACCATGTCCCTCGAAGGCGGACCCATCTTCTGGGTGGCCACGCATCGGGTACATCATCAGCTCAGCGATCACGAGGGCGATCCGCACACGCCGCGCGAAGGCAAGTGGTGGGCACACACGGGCTGGATATTCTTTGGTGAGACGCTCCACGCAAAAACAAGCCTGCTGAAGCGCTATTGCCCAGATCTCTATCGCGATAGATTCCACGTATGGCTCAGCAAATACCATTGGGTCCCAATCACCGTTAGCAGCATCCTCCTGCTAGTCGGGGGCTGGATCTGGGGCGGATGGGAAAATGCTCTGGGAATGGTTCTCTGGGGCGTCCTTCTGCGGGTGACGCTTGGCCTGCACGCCACATGGCTTGTGAACTCCGCTACTCACCTGTGGGGTAGCCGGCGTTTCGAAACCCGCGACGACTCGCGCAACAGCTGGTGGGTTGCACTGCTCACTGGCGGCGAAGGCTGGCACAACAATCATCACGCGCATCCCGTTTCTGCCCGTCATGGACTGAAGTGGTATGAAGTCGATCCAAATTTCTGGGGCATCTGGCTGCTCTCGAAACTGGGCCTCGCAAAGAAGGTCCAGGTTGCCAAGTACGATCCGGCAAACCCTAAGCCTGCCGGGCTGTAAAGATACAAGCATTGATTGGAACCGACCAGGTGATGAATGGAGTATAGGTGGCGACTGTCATCCTTTTACTCGGGCTCGTCCCTGGTCTCTATCAATCTCTGGTCGACGGCCTTCACAACATTTCAACCGTCGCCTTTGTGCGAACCTCCATTCCGCACCTTTCGTCGAAAAAGTAGCTCGAACAGCCATACTGGTTCGCGGCAGTGGGAATGATTTTCATGCTCATCACCTGCGCTGCTTATTTTGGCTAGCGGATCACCTCGGCCCCCAACTCGACTCCCTTTAATACCTCATCGAATGAAAATACCTGCATGGTCAAGTGCACCTTGTCCGGTTTTTCCTGATCACTGCGTGCAATCAATCATCTGCACGGACCTGCATTTTGCGGTTAATTTCGTGCGAAATTGCTAAGCTTGGAATAAATCGGGCCTCACGCGCTGTACAGATTTCAGAGGAGATTCGGGTATGAGCAACGCGGGGCCAATAGCGGTTGTCACCGGCGGCGCCCAGGGCATTGGCCGCCGCACATCGGAGTTGCTCGCCGAACGCGGATTCTCGATTGCGATCATCGATCTCCAGGAACCAAAAGCCACCGTTCAGGCAATCGAACAAGGCGGTGGCGAGGTTCTGTGGTTCGGGGGCGACATCTGTCGCGAGAAAATCGTCGATCAATTCGCTGGAAAAGTCGTCGATCGCTTCGGCCGTGTCGACGTGCTTGTGAACAACGCAGGGATCAGCCTTATTCGTCCCGCTGAAGACACTACCGCAACGGAATACCGCAGAGTAATCGAAGTGAATCTTGTGGCGCCGTTCCTACTCGCGCGCGCATTTGGCCGCCAAATGCTGGCGGCGCAAAGGGGATCAATCGTGAATGTCGCTTCAATCGCCGGGCTCACAGCAGTCTCAGATCGGGCTGCCTACAACGCGTCCAAGCACGGCCTTGTGGGATTGACCCGAACACTGGCTGCGGAGTGGGGTGGTCGCGGCGTCCGGGTGAACGCTGTGTGTCCGGGCTGGGTGAAGACCGAGATGGATGCTGCGGACCAGGCGCGCGGCACCTACACCGACGCCGATATCACGCAGCGCGTGCCGATGGGGCGATTCGCGAGCCCCAACGACGTCGCCCGCGCAATCGCGTTCCTTGCAGATGACACGCAAAGCGGATTCGTCAACGGCCACACGCTCACGGTCGATGGCGGATGGAGTTCCGATGGAAGCTGGGAATCTGTTCGGCTGAGCAAACGATAGATCCAAACTAGAGGTGCTTCGCTGCTTCCCGCAAAGTAAGCGGCGATAGCTTGTCACGATTCGCGCGGAGGAAGCTGTGAACTTCTTCAGCCGCATGCCGCGCGTAATCACGGAGCGCCCAGCCGATCGCTTTGCGAATGAAAAACTCCTTCTCGTGTCCGCAGGCGAGAGCGTAGGCGAAGAGACGACGCGAGTCGGTTTGACCGCGCCAACCGAGCTGATGGAGGATCGCAACCCGGCGAACCCACAGATTGGGCGATCGCAGCGCCTTATCTATCTCGTTCTGGATATCCGGCTTTTCTGTGCGGCTGTTCTGAACAACTCGGCCGATCACACCGGCAGCAAGCGAATCGACGGTATCCCACCATGACTTCTTCCGAACGAGGGAAAAGAGAGCAGGCAGGTGCCTGGGAGTAAGTGCTTTTACATATTTTCCAAGCAGGTCAACTGCCACCAACTGGTATTCGCGTTCCGGCAACGCCCAGAGCAAGCGAGCGGCGCGGAGCAGTTCATCCGCAGTCGCACCCTTTTGCTTTGCAATCAGTTCGGCCGTGAAGGCCCGGCGAACCGGCGTCTTCACGCCCAGAAATTCGAACTGATTTTTCATGTAAGCCTTCATCCATGGACGAAGTGCCGGATCGGCAGCCGGAACAAGGAACTTGGAAACCTCACTCACAAACGCGGCAGGGGACAGTGGCTTGCTGAAGGCGTTACTGTCCTTTGCAGATCTACGCGGAGGCGCTGCCTTTGTCCGCGGCATGGCTAAGCCAGGCGGCTCCCAGCCATCTTTTCCAGGATCGCGATAGGAGCGGACTCGCGCTTGACCATCGCAACCGGATCGACGAGAAATGTCTGTTCCAGCGCATACTGGCCGCCAAGCACCGCGTGCGGAACGGTCTCGGTATACACCATCCAACTAGAACCTGGGGCGAACTGGACTTCTTCACGCACGCAACTCGCCTGGAACGCCGAATCCTCTTTCATCGCGTTGTGCAGGCGCATCATGAACTCGTCGTATGGTCCGCGCTTCCACTGCGGAACCAGAGTAGTGAGCCCGGTCGCCTGCGCCATCTGTTTGCCTGCGCGCACGACCGGATTGTCGGCTTGCGGGATCGCCAGCTTTCCAGGAGTAAATGCGCCCACCATCCTGCCAAAAGGCTCGCCGATCACCCAGTCACGCGTGCGCGTGGGATGGATGTTGTGAAAGAAGCGAAGGATGCGCCATCCGCGTGTTGGTCGCGTTGGAAATGCATCGGTGTGAAGCAGATCGTTGCGACGACGGACTGGAAGATCACGGCCCTTTTCCTCCAGCGGACGGAAGCTGGCATAATCCAAGCGCCATCTGCGCTCGTATGGCGAAAGAAAAATGGCGAGGAACGCATCAATGCTTTTGGAATAACGCCGCATCACCTGATGCATCCGAACGATCTCAGCGGGGTTCGCCGACTTCTCATCGACGCCGCTCAACTTGTCGCGATCGGGCTTGTAGGCAATGTTCTTGTGCAGGCTGCTTGTCGTCTGCTGCTGGCCGAGCAGGAAGGTCAGATCATCAGCGGGAATGGGAACGGGAGTCTGGGGGAAATATAGAACGTCGCCTGCCTCCAGGCGCGAGCACCAGCTCCGAGTCTGATCCATATTGCTGTGCGATTTCAGAGCGTCCGGCAGGATAGTTTGAACGGGCATTAAACGATCCTACTTGCGAAGCTTGGCCCGGATCCAGAGCGTAGCGAACAGCGGCAGAGCAATCAGCAGTGTGAGGATGGCTACCGGAAGCCCCACGAAGAGATAACTGTCGGCGTAGTTCACGTTGTGGTGGCCGACCAGGTTCCAGGCAAGCAGAGCGAAGATGGCGAGGGTAGTGGTGAGGAAAAATGCGAAAAATGCTGATGCGAAGGATAGCAGGAGACTCTGGAAGAGGCTGAAGCCCTCCAGTGGAAACCCTAGGAATGTTCCGCCGGGGTGGCGCTGGGCGTGTGCGGAATGCATCGTTTAGGGTACCTCTCTCGTCTAGAATACAGTTTTATGCCAAGTAGCGCGCAAATTGAGCTCTGGCCCGCGGAGCGAGTTGCAGCGAAGGTGCTGATGCTGCGCGCGGCCAATGGGCTGAGCTATGCACCTTGGGGAGAGACGCGCATCGGGGAGACCGACCTGGAGCGCCTGGTAGGCGCTGTGCCGAGCGTTATGTTCCCGGCCCTGAAGAATCGCGCTTACTACTTTGTGCCGCTCGCCATTGCGGATACTGGCGAAACACTGATCGCTCCCTCGTATACAGTTGAGCTCGGCGATCGGGCCGTATGTCACCGCAATACTTCGTTCGGGACAACCGAAGCCGTCTTCCTCTCGACCCGATTAGTGGAGGATCGGTTTGGGCTGGCTTTCGAGTTCTTCATCAATGTGGCGCACAACTTCGTGGATATCGCTGGAGTGCCTGAAAGCTTCTCGCAACTGGTATGGTCGCAGGCCGAGGCGCAGGTGCGGGGAGAGACAAGCCAGGATGCGTGGGAGTCGCGTCGGCGCGCCCAGGATACAAACGGCAAGAAGACTATTGATGAGCGGGCAAGAGGCACGTTTTACGACGCGTCCTTTTCAGACGCTCTCGCCATTTACATGCTTTCGCTGGCAGTGGATTTCGATTATCACGATCTGAGAGAGCGCGAGTATCCTCTGCTGGCTGCTCCTGCCCTGGCGGAACGTCTGCGGCATGTGGCCAGCGTCTTTCCGCCGAATCCCGGATACGAATTTCAAATCCTGTACCGCCGCAAAGCGTGACCTCCTGGCTTTTTGACGGTAAGTGCGAACTCAAAAAACATCCGCTTCGCGAAGATCTTTTTGCATATTTGTCCAACGCTTTTGATCCAGCAGAGTCGGACATCGACTGTGACTTCCCAAAATATCGCTTAAAAATCACCTAGCGCTTATTGGGTCGACCGTTGATGAGCAGGACACTTCGAATTCCTCAAAGCCGGACCAGTGGAACGTTCCCGTCGCGTTGTCGAGAAACAGGAGGTTGTCGAAGGGAACCCCTTGTTCGTAGGGTCGGTCGAGAATCAATTCGCCGCCGCGGAAGCCTCCAGCAAGGTCGAAGAAGCCACGGTTTGATCTCCGCATGTGGAACGGCTGGGTATAGTCGATCAACCGAAATTCAAAGATGCTGTTGTCGGAATTGATGTAGCCGCCGTACAGAGTGCCGCTCAGATCGAGTCGTCGGATCTGTCCCGGATCGGTGCATATCCAGCCGTTTCCGTCGAGCTGCGCGCTCGCGGTCTTTCCGTTGCGTCTCGAGCCACCATGAAATCCCTGAGGACGGCCTGGCCAGAAAGAAATGTAGAGTTGGTACGATTTGCCATTCTTGCCTGTGACGGTACCAGCTCCGTGCCAGTTGAGCAGCGGTGTGGATCGACCACCGATGTGTAGCGACCAGGGATTGAGCGCGATCGTGAATAGGTAAACGGCAGCAGCCGCGACGGCCGACCACAAGACGAGCTTTGTCAGGCATCCGGATAGACAGCCTGTTCTTGTGCGCATGGGGCGAGAGTATAGCTGGAAAACATGGGTCCGGGTAGTGCGGTTTTGCCCTCTCGTTCATGAGTTCAAGGCTCATTGACAGAGCCTGGAGATGGAAGTTCCTTTGTACTCAGTGGAAAGTGTTCCAACCGACGTCGGCGAGCATCGCGCGGCCGACGACAAGCGCCGTAACAATCAAGGCGGCGAGAACGCAGGTCCAAAAACCCATGCGACTAAACGGTATAAACAGGATGCTGTCTTTGCCTGCAAGGTTGATGCCTGCCTGATCAGGCAGAAGGGCCTGTACAGCCACTGCAATCAGAAAACCGGCAGCCCAGACGAGGGCAATTCTGAAAGAGAGCTGAAGGGTGATGTTCATCATCGAATCGATGGCTCCTCTCTAGTGCAGTTCCACTTATCTTTCGGGACCTACCACTTCAAGGGACGCGAAAGGCTTTGGATTGGCTGCCTCAGTTCGCCCGGCTTTACCGAACAACGGGGCAACGATACAATCGAGGGAGACGCTGATTTCGGTGCATCTTTTGCCTGTTCACAGCGGCCCGCCTCATTGGCCGACGTAGCTCAGTTGGTAGAGCAGCTGATTCGTAATCAGCAGGTCATCGGTTCAAGTCCGATCGTCGGCTCCATTCGCCTTCCTCCCTGAAACCCATAAATCTCCTTGAAGATTTAGACACCGCGAAATGCAGATGCGGGCAATCGCCATGGAAAACGGAAGCCAGCTCTTCGCGATCCGCGTGCGACGACCTCTGGACCATGAGTTCCGAATAAGCCTGTGCCCTTTTTCGGCTCAATCTCGCTGAAGAAGCCGTTTGAGCTCTGTAAGCAGGCGATCACGGTGGGAGTGAAGCCGCGGCAGGCACTCGAAGGCCTGCGCAGTGCGGTCGGAGATCTTCTGGGCGATGATTTCAGTGCCGCAGTCATGAAGCTCTTTGTGGATCGTAGAGATTTCGCGAAAAAGTGGAGTTCGACCGGCGGGCGTGAGGCCCTCGAGAGTCATCCATCTCCCCAGGCGGCACTGATTGGCATCGAGTGACGGAGAGACTCGCCGCGTTCCGTGAAGGAAGGCTTCGATGGCGCTAACCCACGCCGTGTGCTCTGCGCCGGCATAGAGTAGAGGGCGATCAGCTGGATCGAGAGCAGCGATCTTCGACCATTGAGGATCCGGGATCCATGACGCAAGCCAGGCCGGAAGATCGGTGGGTGGCATTGGTGCAGCGATTCCGAAGCCCTGCGCAATCTTGCATCCCAGGCGGAGCAGGAGAATGCCTTGCTCAACTGTTTCCACGCCTTCGGCGACAGCCTCGCGACGAAAGGCGGATGCAAGTCCCAACATGCCCTCAACAATTGTGAGGTCTTCCGGATCGTCTAGCATGTCGTGCACGAACGTCTGGTCGATTTTAAGCACGTCGACGGGCAGACGCTTAAGATGAGCCAGTGAGGAATAGCCTGTCCCGAAGTCATCAAGAGCGAACGATACGCCAAGTTTGCCGCAGGCATGGATGACCTGGGACACCAGCGCCATGTCGGGCACGGCGGTACTCTCGAGCACCTCAATTTCGAGCCGTGAAGGATCGACAGTGGGATGGGAGACAAGAATCGCGTTCAGCCGCGAGGAAAAGTCGGCATGCTGTAGTTGCTGGGCGGAGATGTTAACGCTGACAGGGATATCGAGGCCGGCGGCTTTCCAGGTTTCGATTTGTGCAAGCACACTCTCGATAACCCACTCGCCGATCTCGAGCGCCAGGGGATGACCTTCCACTACCGGCAAGAACTGAGAAGGAAGCAGCAAGCCGCGTTCAGGATGACGCCACCGGATGAGAGCTTCGGCTCCGTGAATCGCACCGGTGGCAAGGTTCATCTTTGGCTGGTAGTACAGCACAAATTCGTTCTGCTGCAGGGCACGGCGAATACGCTCGAGATCTTCATGATGACCACGAACGGAAAGATCGAGTCGGGAGTCGAAAATGCGGTAGCAATTCTTGCCCTCGATCTTGGACTGATAGAGGGCCTGACCGGCCTGCCGCATCAGTTGGTCTGCATCGACATCCCCTGACTGGGGGTAAAAGGATATCCCTGCGCTGGCCGAAATTCTCACCGATTCATTGCCAATGCTGACGGGCTGAGATGCAACTTCGAGGAGGTGTGTGGCAATTGGAAGGCTCTCATCTGGATTGTCGAGAGCGTGGAGAACTACGATGAATTCGTCGCCACCAAGGCGCGAGAGTATGTCCTTGTCCCGGATCGCAAGCTTGATGCGGTGGGCGATTGTGGTGAGAATCTCGTCACCGCTCGCGTGGCCATGGATATCATTGATGCGCTTGAAATCATCCAGATCGAGACAGACGACTGCGAGTACGGTGCCGCGACGCCCGGTTTGTGCCATGGCGTGATTGAGCCGATCGCGTAGGAGCGTCCGATTCGGCAAGCCAGTGAGGATGTCATATTCGGCGATTCTCCTCAGAGTCTGTTCATGTTCCTTGGTCGCGGTGATGTCGGAAAAAAGAGCCACATAGCGTTCGGTCTTGCCGCCCCTATCGCGTACGGCGGTGATCGTGAGCAATTCTGGAAAGATGCGCCCATCTTTAGCCTTGTTCCAGATTTCGCCTGACCAGCGTCCGGTTTCGATGAGATCACGCCACATGTTTTCGTAGAACTCTCCGCTGTGGCGGCCGGAACGAAGGAGATTCGTACTACGGCAAACAGCTTCGTCCCGGGTATACCCGGTAATTCGAGTGAACGCGCCATTCACATCAAGGATCCGACCCGAGGGATCTGAGATGACGATCCCCTCCGAAGCGTGGGTAAAGACACTAGCTGCCAGTTCCAGACGTGCTTCAGAAAGTTTGCGCGCAGTGATCTCCTCACTGAAAATGACGATGCCCCCGATCGCGCCAGTTCCGGTGAGCCAGGGGCGAATCTCCCAGCGGACCCATTGAACCGAACCATCGGCACGCTCAAAACGGTCCTCTTCGTTTTTTAAGGTTTCGCCCCCGAGTGCCCGACGGTGGGCTTTTACCCAACGTAGAGGGATCTCGGGGAAAATCTCGTAATGGGACTGGCCTACGATCTCTCGCCCTCTCAGCCCGTAATTGTCTATCCATCGGCGGCTGGCAGCGATATAGCGCATGTCGCGATCGAACATTGCCAGAGCGGCGGGAGCATGTTGAATGAAAAGGTCCAGGAGCTCTTCATTCTGGCGAAGGTCCCCCTCGACACGTTTTCTTTCGGTGATGTCCTGAATAGTGCCCCGCATATTGATGGGATGGCCACTCTCGTCAATTTCGAATCGGCCACGGCCATGAACCCAGCGCTGGGCGCGGTCCGCTGGCCTAACGATCCGATACTCCTTGTCGAAATCCGAATGCAGATGAGCGGAGCCGCTGAAATGCGATGACATCATCTCCCGATCGTCGGGGTGAACAATGGCAAGCCAGCCTTCGAATGTGCGCAGATATTCCGGCCCGATGCCGAAGATGTCATCGAGGACTTCGGACGAAGACCAGATCATGGTTTTCAAGTTGAGGGCATAGGAGCCAATGCAGGCGATATGCTGGGATTCCTGCAGGGAGCGCGCAAGTTCGCGGAGAGTTTGCTCGGCGTCTCTGGTCGGGATCGGATCGTTCATTGGCCCTGGCCGCCGTCTCTCTGCACGAAACTGTCGAGTCGAGCCGTGACGGTCAAAAATAGCACAAGAGCCAAATCAACACAAAATCCCTTTGATTGACTGACACGCAAATTCCCCCATTCCGGAAGCAGCGGCGAGTCGCGCCGTTAGGGACCGATACTCGGCTCTAAATCGGCGCCTGGATGAACATTTGCACCGGAATTGATGCTCGGGCAAACCCATGGAACCAAATGAGGTACCAGTTATCCACTCTCTTTTCAATTCAGCTCTGTTTCGTTCCCCATATCCACGCATATTCTTGGCATAATCCAAGCTGTTAAAGGACTTCCGTGGAAGCTTGGCCGGCTGAGATGGAAGACATGGAGAAGTGGTTCCTTCCAGTCTGGAAGGAATGTGCGGGAGCAGGAATCGGGAATCGAGACGTGAACCGAGTCCGGACCCTGAATTCGACTGGGAACGAGACCCCGGAGCATTGAAGAGTGACCAGCTTTAGCCGCCAGGATGTACAGAGGATATTGCAGATCAGCTCTCGCCAGTTGCAGGGATGGGAGAAAGCCGGGCTGATCTCGCCACGCGAAAGCTATACATTCCAGGATTTGGGTCAGTTGAGAACGCTTCGTACGCTGCGCGAAGATGACGTTTCCGCAGCTTCGATTCGTCATTCAATCGTGGCGATGCAGGCGGTCGCAGGGTTATCCAATCCGTTGCAACAGGCCTCGCTGGTTCGATCTGGCAGCCGCCTGGCATTCAGAGTTGATGGCGCGATGGTGGATCCGATCCGCCGGCAGTTGATGTTTGACTTCGACCGCATTGGAAATGCGGCTGCGGTGAGTGCAGCCGTGAGACCGATGAGGCAGGTCGACCAGACATGCCGCGGCGTGCAGGAATTGTTTGTAGCTGCAGTTCAGGCTGAGGAGTCCGGCGAGAAACACCGTGCAATTGCACTCTACGAAGAGATACTCAAGGTAGATCCGGATTATGCACCAGGGTACATCAACCTTGGGACCATCCACTTCCACTTGAAACAATTCGTTCGCGCCGAAGAGCTGTACCGGACTGCCACCCAGAAGGATTCTGGATACGTGCTGGCATTTTTCGATCTTGGGAACGTCTTGGACGAATTGGAACGACCCGACGAGTCGATCACCGCTTATCAACGGGCGCTGGAGCTGGCACCAAAGTACGCCGATGCTCACTACAACCTTGCCCTGGCCTTCGAACGCAAGGGTGAAAGGCGAGCGGCGCTACGCCATTGGCAGGCGTACGCACGACTGGACAAACATGGACCGTGGGCGGAACACGCCCGGGGACAGATGCGGAAGTTGATAGCCACCGAGAAGCTTGCGATTGCGTGGCGGGCAGCCAGATACATTGCCCCGCACAGGAGCACAGCCGTTCTCCAACTGGTTTCCCGGATGGGTTAGCCGAACCTGGCGTCATATGTTGCCGTCAGACTGAGCATTCGCGCGCGAAACCCTGGGTCCACACAACTTTGCAGCCTGATTTGAGTCTAACCAGAGAAGCAGACTTCCCGTCGTGATGCGGAGGACTGCCGTTTCTGCGTGTGCCCCGGGCGACAGAACCCCCCTCCCTGCAAGAACCTGACTCCCGGCGGCTTGGCACTGGCCTGACTCAAGCATGAGCCCCAAACACCAAGGCTCACGTCTGGGCCCATTTTTGATCGTTCAAGGATGAATATGTTTTCAAAGCACTTTTTGGGTCGAGGCCAACTTGGCATACTCGGATGCGTGTGTGGTCTGGCGCTAACCTCTGCAGCGCAGACACCCACCGTCCGCATTCAAAACGAAATTAACAACTCTGAGATGGTCCAGCTGAAGGGGCAAACGAACGCGAGATCATCAGGGCTTGATGTCGGGCGCTTGCCCGCTAACTCAAAGCTGAGCGGGGTGAGTATCATTTTCAGCCGTTCGGTGGAGCAGCAAGCCGCGCTCGAGAAGCTGCTCGCTGCGCAGCAGGATCCGGCGTCTGCCCAATATCACCACTGGCTGACTCCTGAAGAGTTTGGCGCACGGTTCGGCATGGCGCAGACGGATATCGAAAAGGTGCAGACCTGGCTCGAGCAGCAGGGTCTCGAGGTGGAGAGGGTTTCGCGTAGCCGAAACATGATCCGCTTTAAGGGGACGGTGAGCCAGTTGGAGCGGGCCTTCCGGACGGAGATGCACTACTTCAAGAATGACAGGGAGACTCATTTCGCGCCGTCGACTGCCTTGTCGATTCCGGCCGCGATTGCGCCGGCAGTTCAAGCAGTCGGGAACCTCAGCAACTTCAGGCCGAGGCCGATGCACGTGAAAACTCGGTCAGCGTTCACGTCGAGTCAGTCTGGGAGCAACTTCTTCGCCCCGGGCGATATCGCCGTAACCTACGACATTAGCCCTCTCTACAGCGCTGGGATCGATGGGACAGGCCAGTCGATTTCGGTAGTCGGCCAATCGGCAATTGACCCGAAAGACATTGAGAACTTCCAGAGCGCGGCGGGACTGACGAAAAAAGAACCCGTGATGGTGCTGGTCCCGGGATCTGGGAGTTCCACGGTCGTGGCTGGCGATGAAGGCGAATCCAGCCTAGATGTCGAGTGGTCCGGGGCAATTGCCAAGGGTGCGACCATCAATTTCGTTTATACCGGCAGCAGCACGAACTTCAACGCATTCGATTCAATTCAATACGCCATTTTCGAAAAAATCGGAAACATCATCAGCATCAGCTACGGCGCGTGCGAAACAGCCACAAAGCAAGCCAACTTCTCTCTGGAAAATGTTTTCCAGCAGGCGGCAGCTCAGGGGCAGACGATCCTGGCCTCATCCGGAGATCAGGGCTCCACGGCATGCTCCGGAGATACGAACGGATTAACGCAGGTCCAGCAAGACGCGTTGGCGGTAAATTATCCAGCGAGCAGCCCTTATGTGACGGCCGTCGGCGGAACCGAAGTCTCGACTGCCGACTCGACGTCGTCTACTTATTGGGCCAGCGCATCCGGATCGGATGTGTTGACCTCGGCGAAGCGCTATATTCCCGAAATTGTCTGGAATGACAACTCGGCTCAATTCGGCCTGAGCGCTTCTGGTGGCGGCGCGAGCGCTTTGTTCACGAAACCGAGCTGGCAGACTGGAGTGGCAGGAATCCCGAACGATGGAAAGCGAGATGTGCCAGACGTCTCCCTGTATTCTTCGCCAGACCTGCCCGGATATCTCTTCTGCACAAGCGACAAGTCGGATTGGGTCGGAGCCAGCTCATCGGGCCCGGCACAGGCAGCAAGTTGTAACAGCGGCTTCAGAGATTCGACTTCGGGGGGCAACTACCTGACTGTTGCCGGCGGCACCAGCTTTGCAGCGCCGATCTTCGCGGGAATGGTGGCGCTGATTAATCAGAAGCAGGGTTGGACGGAAGGGCAGGGGTTGGCGAATACAACACTCTACAAGCTGGCATCGAACTCTTCGACATACAGTTCGGTATTCCACGATGTCACAAGCGGCAACAACAAATGCAATGCAGGAAGTACGTATTGTGGAACGACGACGGGCGGCTTTACGGCGGGAACCGGGTACGACCAGGTGACCGGACTCGGGTCAATCGATCTCGCAAATCTTGCGGGTGCATGGCCAGCTAGCACGACATCGTTGCTCGCAACCGCGACTACGCTGGCAGCTGCTACGACATCGCCTAACTCGAGTGTGGATGATGCTATCACCATAACAGTGGCTGAAGTCGGCGGATCGGGAACGACGACGGGGAAGATAAACCTGTCGATTGACGGCGGCGGGACCTCGTACAGCAACGGAGGCTCGACGGCCTCAGTAACGCTCGGTGCGAACGGAACGGCCACCTACACTGCCAACTTCGCTTCCGCAGGTGTACATACGATCATTGCTCAGTATGCGGGTGATGCGACCCATGCGGCCTCGACCGGAAGCGTGGTTCTAACGGTAGGGGGAATCACCCCAGGGAAAGGCACCTTCAAGGTTGCGCTATCCCCTTCCACTCTCACGGTGAAAAGAGGTTCTCAGCAAAGCGAGACCGTTACAGTGACGCCGTCTGGTGGATATACGGGAACCGTAGATCTTTCGTACGCGACTTCAAACGATGCAGCCCTGGCTAACCTTTGCGTGCTGGTTGGCACGGGCTTGAATACGGATGGATCAGCTTCCGTGAGCGGTACGTCGCCCGTAACGGGGCAGATTTCAATTGACACCAATGCAACGGACTGTGCGAGCAGCACAACCACGGGAGGAGCGGTGCACGGACAAGGGCTAAAGCTCGTCCCCCGAACCAAAAGCTCGGCACTTTCCAATAACAACGTCCCGACTCGAAGAAATCTGCCTGCGGAGACTGTGCTGACTGGACTTCTGCTTTCCGGATTATTTGGGCGACGTTCCCGGAAGCTGCGCCAGATGGCCTGCCTGATTGTGCTGGCTTTGATGGGCCTGCTGCTTTCAGCATGTGGAGGCACCAGCGGAAGCACCAAATCGGATCCCCCCAAGGGAACCTACACCATTACGTTCACGGGCACCGATTCGGCGAACACGGCAGTGACCTCAGGGGGTTCTTTCACCCTGGTGATCAACTAAGCCCAGAACGTTGGGAATGAGAGCGGATCTCAGTGAGTCTGCCTTCTTGGTACGACAAGCGCATGCGTTCGCGTGCGCTGTTCTGATACACTCCGATGCCGGAGGTACCGATTTTCTTGTCTACGAAGAGCCACTCCCCTTCCCCACTCACCCGCTTAAGCGAAGAAGAGCAGTTGTTCTACTCGACGGTGCGGCAGTTTGCACAAGCAACAATTGCGCCCGCCGTCCGCACAATGGACGATGAACAACAGCTTGCGCCGGGGCTCGTTCAGAAGCTCGCGGAACTGGGTTTGATGGGGATTGAAGTGCCGGAGGCGCTCGGTGGTTCTGGGGGCAGTTTTTTCGATGCGGTGCTGGCGATCGAAGCAATCTCTCAGGTCGACCCGGGCGTCGCCGTGCTTGTGGACGTGCATAACACTCTGGTTGTGAACGCCATAAGAAGGTGGGCCACAGAGGAACAACGCGTGCATCGGCTGAAAAAGCTGGCCGAGGGCACCATAGGCGCTTACGCACTGAGCGAGGCTGGAGCAGGTTCAGACGCCTTTGCCCTACAAACACGCGCTGAGAAGGTTGACGGTGGTTATCGCCTCAGCGGGCGGAAGCTTTGGATTTCGAATGCAAAAGAGGCTGAACTCTTCCTCGTTTTTGCAACGCTCGATCCGACAGCTGGATATCGAGGAATTACGGCGTTCTTCGTAGAGAAGGGCGCAGCTGGTTTTACGGTCGGACGGAAAGAAGACAAGATGGGAATCCGCGCCAGCAGCACATGCGAACTGCTGCTCGATGGGTGTGTGGTTCCCGCCGCGAATCTGCTGGGCGAAGAGGGTAAGGGCTACAAAATCGCGATTGAAACGCTGAACGAAGGACGAATCGGGATCGGCGCGCAGATGCTCGGACTCGCAGAGGGCGCGTGGTCGCATGCAGCTAACTACGCAAAGGAACGAAAGCAGTTTGGGAAAGCAATTGCCGAATTTCAAGCGGTTCAGTTTGCATTGGCAGAAATGGCAACGGAGATTGAGGCGGCGAAGCTGCTGGTCTACAACGCTGCGCGGCTGAAAGATGCAGGGAGACCATACGTGCGCGAAGCTGCCATGTGCAAACTTTTCGCGTCGCAGGTCGCAGAAAGCGTCGCCAGCAAGTGCGTAGAGATTTTTGGGGGGAACGGTTTCGTGCGCGATTATCCAGCGGAAAAGTTTTATCGCGACGCGAAGATCGGAAAAATCTACGAAGGCACCTCGAATATGCAGTTGATGACGATTGCGAAACAGTTGTTGTAAAAGCAGGTATCAGACATTCGTGATGAGGGCCGCGACCTGGCGGATGTGCGCTGGACGGGTTCGGCAACAGCCGCCGATGATTTGTGCGCCAGCGGAGAACCACTTTTCCAGCGATTCCTCAAGAACCTGAGCGGACCACAATGGGCAGTTGATATCCGCGCCGATATTTTCGAGTTCGGGAGCCATCCCGCCGTCCGAGCACGTGGACACCGGTGAATAGCGGATTGCGTGTCATGAGATTTTGACTCAGCTGAATACTTTCCAGAAATACGTGAGGAAGACAACAACGGAACTGACGAAGGCACTGAAGGCCCATGCAATCCAGAAGAGCCAGCCCCATCTGGGGCGGAGTGCGGCGAGCAGAGTGATGGCGAGGAAGCCGAGCAGATATGGAAGGGTGCGAAGATCGGAACCATAGCTTGCCTGTCCTAATTTCGCCACGCCGTGGGAAAGGTCGAGAAACAGGCCCACGCAAAGCGCTGCGGGAAAAATGACAAGGAGCCAACAGGCGGGTGTCCTGCGACGCATAAAGTGCAATACAGCACAGGCGAGGACGAGAACCACCGCCAACCAGCAGAAGATCGCAGCCACTGAAAGCCTCCTTCAACTGCGTCGGTTCCTTTGTGAGATAGTAATGCCGATCGACCGCGAGCCGCAGTCCGAGAACCCGAGAGGCTAGAGTTTCTGGGTGCGCTGGACAGTACGAACACCCTGAACTCGCCGCAAGCCAAGGACCATTCGATTGAGGTGTCGGAGGTCCTCAGCTTCGACAACGAACTCGATAATCGCCTCACCATTATCGTCGTGGTGAATGTCGACGCCGCGGATATTTGTGTTGTCGTCGGAGATAACGGCGGTGAGTTCTTTGAGCATGCCAGTGCGATCGTCGCAATAGACCGTTATTTTGACTGGGTAGCGCTGAGCTCGGCCAGAGTCGTCTCCAACGCGTGACCACTCCACATTGATGCGCCGGTCGCTCTCGTACAGGAGATTCTGCACATTCGGACAGCTGCGAGCATGAACAGCGACGCCCTTACCACGCGTGACGTATCCAACAATCTCTTCGCCGCGGATGGGATTGCAACATCGAGCGCGGTAGACGAGCAGATCGTTTTGGCCTTCAACCTGGAGTGAGTCAGAGCCCGTCAGATGCAGTTTGCGAACTGCATCGGACATCGCCTGCTCGACCGTGCCTGGTTGCTGGGATTCGCTGGATGCGGAAGTCCCTTCGACGGGACTGGCGAAGCCGGGCGCGAGTTTGTTTAAAATCTGGTGGGCAGTGTGCTTGCCCTGTCCAATTGTGGCGAGAAGGTCGACCGCGGTTGCAACACCGTATTCGCCAGCAATGCGGCTGAGGTCCTGGTCGTCTATCTGCGTCATCGGGACCTTAAATTTTCTCGCTTCACGCTCAAGAAGCTTGCGGCCGATCTCGACGGCGCGACGGCGTTGATCCTCGTTGAGCCAGTGCTTGATCTTGTTGCGGGCCCGCGGACTCTTGACGAAGGTAAGCCAGTCACGGCTGGGCTTGTGGTCCTTCTGCGTGACGATCTCGACAATGTCGCCAGTGCGCAGCTTGGTGCGAAGCGGCACCATTCGACCGTTGACTTTGGCGCCAACACAGGTGTGACCAACCTCGGTGTGGATGGTATAGGCGAAGTCGACCGGGGTACCGTCGGCAGGAACAACAACGACCTTCCCTTTCGGCGTGAAGGTATAAACCTCATCCGGATAGAGATCCATCTTCAGGCTGGACAAGAACTCGTTGGGGTCGGTCATCTCCTTCTGCCATTCGACGAGCTGGCGTATCCAGTTGAGGCGCTCTTCGTCGCGAGCCGTTACGACATCATCTTTGGTTTTGTACTTCCAGTGCGCCGCGATTCCTTCTTCAGCAATGCGATGCATCTCTTCAGTGCGGATCTGCACTTCGAACTGGTGCCCGCCTTCCCCAATCACCGTAGTGTGTAGGGATTGATAACGGTTGGCGCGGGGAATCGCGATGAAGTCCTTGATCCGGCCCGGAACAGGTCGCCAGAGGGTGTGGATCAGACCGAAGACCGCGTAACAGGAAGCAACATCCTGGGTGATTACGCGAACGGCAAGCAGATCGTAGACCTGGTCGAAGGTCACCTTGGAACGTTGGAGCTTCTGGAAGATCGAAAAGTAGCGCCTGATGCGCCATTCGACCCGGGCCTCCACGTTGTTCTCGCGAAGCTGCTCGACCAGGGTGTCTTCGACGTTGCGAAGAAACTGTTCGCCCTCAACACGCTGAGCCTCAACGGCCGCGGCGACCTTTTCATAGCTAACGGGGTCGGTGTAGCGGAAAGCCAGATCTTCTAGTTCGCCGCGAACCTTTCCCATACCGAGACGATGCGCAAGAGGAGCGTAGATGTCGAGGGTTTCTCGAGCGATGGCCTCCCGGCGGTCGGGCTGCAGATGCTCGAGAGTGCGCATGTTGTGCAGGCGGTCGGCCAGCTTGATGAGCACTACTCGAACGTCCGTGACCATGGCCAGAAGCATCTTGCGGACGTTTTCGGCCTGACGATCTTCGCGATTTGCGAACTGGATCTTGTCGATTTTGGTGACGCCCTCGACTATGTGGGCGACCTGATCGCCAAAATCGGCCTCGATCTGTTCACTCGTGGCGGGGGTGTCTTCGACAGCATCGTGAAGCAGGCCGGCGGCAATGGCCGTTGCGTCGAGCTTCATCTCAGCGAGAACTTCTGCCACTTCAAGGGGATGGATGATGTAGGGTTCGCCCGATGCTCGCATCTGCCCGCTGTGGTGATGGACGCAGAAATCCCAGGCTTTACGGATTAGAGCAACATCTTCCGTGGGGCGGTTGGCCTGTACGTGGCGGAGAAGAGATTCGAAGCGGCGGTCGATGGCAGCCTGATCGAGCACTGGCTTAGGGGTGTGGTGGACAGTCACTACCGACGCCGCTGGAAGAGGGGCGGCATCAGGATTCGTTGCCGGGGTGGGCTGGCGGACTGTCGCCATACTCCATTATAGGCACCAAATGTTGAACTTGCCTCAAAAGGGGTCCGGGAGCAGGTTGTATCTACGACCCAGATACAGAGATCCATTGACTTCTTGCGCGGCCCCCGACCTCAATCGAATGGAGCTGAACATTACGAGAAATGCAACGGCATTTAGATAAGTTTCTAATGGATATCGGCTAAATATCCGATCTTTGTTAGGCAAAATCCATGTATTGGCCGTCACATCCTGCCGACTCCAGGAAAGGAGTAGAGTCTCGGACGGACTTTACCGCCCCCATGTTGGTACGGGCAGGGGGCCGATGAGCGGCTGCGGACATCGCGGTGTCCCGAGCGCGTTTTCGAGAAAGTCCGGAATCGAGGAGTCTAATGTTCAAAGGACTCGTAGTTACAGTGACTGTTGGAATACTTGCCGCGGGCATGACGCTTGCGGATCAGAGCGGCAAGATCGTAATTCCCGCAGGCCGCACGGCGGCAAATGACGGTCAGCAGATGTTTGCGAGCTATTGCGCACCTTGCCACGGAACGGACGGCAAAGGGCTTGGACCGGCAGCCAATTCGATGAAGCCGCGACCATCCGACTTGACGTTGCTGTCACGGAAGAACCACGGAAAGTATCCGGACACTCATGTTGTCTCGGTACTGCAGTTCGGCACCGAGGTTTCAGCGCACGGCTCTGCGACAATGCCTGTGTGGGGGCCCATCCTTGGTAATATGAATCGTTCGAATCTACAGGACAAGCAGCTCAGAATCAGTAATCTGGCGCGCTATCTGGAGCGCATTCAAGAACGCTAGGGCCGGCAGCAATGCTTCCGGCGAGGAAGCATGACCAAGCCGAGAAAAGCAATTCGTGGAAAACAGGAAACGTCCTCTGCCGAGAGGGCGACAAACAAATCCGAGTTAAGCGTGTCGAGCTTTGGCGCACGTGTCAGCCGGCGTGCAGCTGATCGCTTGCGTGCGGGGCATGTGTGGGTTTACGCGTCGGATGTGGAGTCGCTGGACCTTGGACCTGCTGGGGGCACTGAACCTCCCGGCTTGCTGCCTGTAGCAGATTATCGCGGGATGCTGTTGGGAACCGCGCTTTACAGCCCGAGTTCGCAAATTGCCCTGCGGCTCGTATCGCGAGAGGCGATCGGTGAGACTGAGTGGCTGTCGTTGCTGGAGAAACGGCTGGTCATCGCGATCGGTCGCCGCGCTTCAGAATTGCTTTCAAAGGAATTACAGAGCGATTCATTCCGACTGTGCTTCAGTGAAGCGGATGAGATTCCGGGGCTCGTGGTCGATAAGTATGGCGACCTGCTAATCGTACAGATTCTGACAAAAGGGCTAGATTCAACCGCGGTCCGCACATGCATTGCATCGACTCTTCAGGAGCGAATCAAGCCGGCGACAATTCTGGAGCGGCCAGATCCGCGGATTCGCGAGTTAGAGGGCCTGAGCGCGCCTTCGGCAAGCCCGCTCTATTCAGCAAATCCAGACAATCCGTTGACTGCTACCCAGTTCCGGCTAAACGGTCTGACGTTTCTCTACGACGCGAATTCGGGACAGAAGACGGGAGCTTTTCTCGATCAGCATACGAACTACAAAGTTGCTGCCGACTGGGCACGGATTCTATCTCCAGGAGGACGCGCACTCGACGTGTGCACTTATCAGGGCGGGTTTGCGCTCCACCTCGCGCGCGTCTCGAAGAGCGTGACCGGCATCGATTCTTCGCATGCGTCTCTCGAGGTTGCGGAGCGAAATCTTGAGGCGAACCGCGATAAGCTACGCGCCGAGGTTGAGTGGGTAGAAGGCGACGCATTTCAAGTACTGCGCGACTGGTCGTCGGCTAAAGAGCATTTCGACACAATCGTGCTCGATCCGCCTGCCTTCGCGAAGAGCAAGCGAGCAGTGGAGAGCGCGCTTCGCGGGTACAAGGAGCTGAATCTGCGGGCCATGCAAATGCTGAAGCCTGGCGGCCTTCTTGTGACATGCTCTTGCTCGCATCATGTAGCGCCGGCGGATTTTGAACAGGTAATAGCAGGGGCAGCTGCGGATGCGCATCGGCGCGTGCGGCTGCTGCAAAGAAGTGGAGCAGCGCCCGATCATCCGGTGGTGCTGAACATCCCGGAGACCGAGTATTTGAAGTGCGTGGTGCTGGAAGTGGAGTAAGCGAACAAATCAGCCATCAGATGTCCTGCTGCGTGACCAACCTGGAAAGAGGCGCATGCGCCACTTCGGTGAAGCCTTTTTGTCCGACAAGATTGAGGTGGTTTGCGATGACGCCGTTTGCATCTGTTCCAGAGCTATCTTGACCTGGCTGCGGAGAGCCTCAGTCTCGAAGATGCAGGAGCGAAGATAGGCAGACACGCTTAGTCCGGCGGCAAGGGCGCGCTCCTGGAGTCGGATCTGTTCTTCGGCCGTAACACGGATGGTAATGCTGGCGGTTCTGGGTTTCTTCTCGCCTGTCCTGATTAGCTGCTCCGATTTTGATGCCCGCCAAACCGGTAGAACAGGAGGGTTGTCCTCGAGCAACGCTCTGGTTGCAAGTTTGGCGGCACGAACAGGACGGGCTGCACGCAGAGCCTGTTCATAGGTTATGGTGGATACGTCATCGGCTAGGGCGCTTTCATCCCACGCACCCTCTTCCAGTCTGCGGGTGATTGAGGCCAGCAGATTCGCGAAGCCGCCTGGAGTTTTCAGGTGCGCGGCATGCGTCGGTTCCGACATAAAACAAGCATAGAACTAGTTAAGCTGCCGTTGTCAGGCATCCAGCAAGATCGCTTGGACGCCTTCCCGCTTTCTGATGGTTGGCAGAATATTCTCCCAATTCAGTTCCGACTTCAAGGTTGAACTCCCGCGGGTGGCTGAGGCTGCTTCGTCCTGGATGGACTACCAGATTCGGTCCAGAGAAAGGAGAGTTGGTCGGCATCATCTTGAATCTGCTGCTCGACACTGACGCCGGCGGAGTGGCCGCCGGTGGTGCTGTAGTGGAGGAGAGTTGGGCGGCCGCTCTTGGACTCAAACTGCAGAAGCGCGGTCATTTTTCGCGCATGCAGTGGATCGACGCGCGTGTCGCTGTCGCCAGTGAAGAACATGACCGCCGGATAGTCAGAGCTTGGTTTGACGTTCTGGTATGGCGAGTACTTGTAAAGGTAGGCGAAGTCCTTTCGCTTCTCCGCAGAGCCGTACTCGGTAGTCCAATGTGGTCCCTGCTCGAACTTGTGGTAGCGAAGCATGTCGAGGAGCGGGTAGCCGCACCAAACGGCGGAGAAGAGTTCAGGGTGCTGGGTGATGGAAGCGCCCATGAGAAGGCCGCCATTGGAACGGCCGCTAATTGCCAGGTGTTGGGCAGAAGCGTATTTCTGATCGATGAGAAAACGTGCCGCGGCGAACCAATCGTCAAAGACATTCTGTTTCTTTGAAAACATTCCCTGCTCGTGCCAACTCTCGCCATACTCGCCGCCGCCCCGAAGGTTGGGAACCGCGAACCAGCCGCCCTGCTGAAGCCACCAACCCCACGCCGGGTTCCAGGCAGGAGTTTCGCTGAGATTGAAACCGCCATATCCAGTCATCAGGAGGCGCTCGGACCCGTCCTGCTTGAGTCCCTTTTTGCCGGCAATGAACATTGGGATCCGGGTACCGTCTGCGGATTTGAAGAACACCTGCTTCAAGTCATAGTCGGTCGTTTTAAAGGCAGTTTTCGGTTCAGCAAAGGGCTCGCGCTTACCGGTAACAGTGTCGATGCGGTAGATGGCGGGTGGCTGGATGTATGACTCGAAGCTGAAAAAACCGTATCGATCGATCGTTCGACCTGAAATATCTGAAGCGGTACCGATGCTTTCGAATCCGACCTGGCCTGCTTCTTTTCCATCGAGACTGTAGACGCTGATCTCGGATTTCACATCATGCAGGCGCTTAACGTAGAGTTTGCCTCCGACGATGTTGAAAGTGTCGGTGACATCTTTGTCTTCCGGGATGACCGTCTTCCATGCCTCGGGCATGATGCCTGGGTCGGCGCGGAGGATGCGGTAGTTTGGCGAGGTGTAATCCGTGCGTACTAACCAGGCGCTCTTGAAGTACTTGGCAGAGAAGCGAGCGTCAAGCCCCCAGACAAGCACTTCGAAGGGAGAGCCAGGCTTTTTAAGGTCGCGAAAGCAGATGTCAACCCGTGTGGGCGGGATCCCTCGCTGAATGGTGATCACGAGGTAGCGATCATCATCAGTGATTTCGGCAGTGAAGAGATCGATGGGACCGAGGAGCTCGCCATGGAATTCACGCCCGAAAATGAGCTTGTCGTCGGAGTTGCGCGTGCCGATGGTGTGAAGGTAGAGCAGCGTGCCCTTGGGATCCGTACGGGCGTAATAGAGGCTTCTGCCATCGGGAGAAAAGAAGATGGAGTAATAGACCCCGGCGGGAAGCTCGTCTTCGAGTGCCTTCTTTCTGGTCAGGCTATAGATGCGGACAGTGCCTTCATCTGCGCCACCCTGACGCACTTCGTATGCGATGAGAAGCCCATCATGGGCGACGTCTGCGAGCTGAACGGAGGTGTTAGAGTCGCGGCTGAAACTTGCGGGATCGATGAGACGTTCGTCTTTTCCCGCGGCACTGGCGGAGCCAGGGGCTTTGGTCTTCGAGTTCGCGGTTGGGCCAGACCAGCCGTGGCGCACGTAGATTGACGCCTGTTCCTCTCCAGCAAGACGCTTCATGAAGTAAAAATTGCCCGCGCGCTGGATTGGAATGGACCACCTGGTGGTGTGCTCGAGCGGGTCGAGGTCGTCGACGATCTGAGTGCGGATCCGAGTTTGCTTAAGGTAACGCGTTGTGTAGGCGTTCTGTTCGTCGATGAAAGCGCGGGTTTCAGGGCTTTTGGAATTCTCCAGCCAGCGGAAGTTGTCCGTGACGTTGGTGCCGAAGTAGTTGTCGATCACAGGTTGAGAATTGACGACTGGAGGAGGAGGCAGTGTGATGCCGTCGCGGCTATGGATGGTCTGGGCTGTGCCCGCAATACCAAGAAGTGCAGTGAAAAGCAGACCAGCCTTGCGACGCATCAACATGCCCCCTGCCTGACAGGATACGCGTGGTGCCGGGTTGTGCGTCGGATCATCTCCATCCCCGATAAAATCGAGAAAGTGGATGAGAAGGCGTCAACTTCCGAGCCAGCAATCAGGCCATCATTGATTGAGCGGGCGATGCATGTGCTGCGGCCCTCGCACGCCCATACGGCGTTTAGCGCGACGATCGTGCTGATGGTTTCGGTCTTCCTCTCGCGGATCATCGGGCTAGTTCGAGTGAAGTACATTATGTGGCTCTTCGGCAGCGGAATGCAGGCCGATGCGCTGAACGCCGCTTTTGTGCTTCCCGACATGATCTCGTATTTTCTTGTGGGTGGTGCGGCCTCAATCACATTCGTCACAATACTGACGCGGTACCGTGAGACCGGTCGCGAGAAGGAAGGTGAGCGTTCGCTTTCTGTCATCCTGACCACGATGTACCTGGTGCTCGGCGCAGCCGTTCTGTTGGCCGAGATCGTAGCGCCATGGTATGTGGGTTGGTGGTTCGACGGATTCGACGCGGAGAAGGCAGACCTCTGCGTAAAACTAACTCGCATCCTGCTGCCCGCGCAGTTGTTTTTCTTTGCAGGCGGCGTGTTTGGCGCGGTGCTGCTGGTACGCAAGCAATTCAACGTACAGGCAGTTTCACCACTCATTTACAACCTGGGAACGATTGTAGGGGGTGTGTTGCTGGTGAAGCAGCTTGGCGTCTCTTCACTGGCGATCGGGACACTGGCGGGGGCATTCTTTGGACCGTTTTTTTTGAACTGGATCTTTGCCCAGCGCGCGGGAGCGCGATATAGGCCGGTTCTTGACTGGCACGATGAAGGATTGCGAGAGTGGGTGCGCCTGTCTCTGCCGTTGATGGCCGGCGTCTCGCTGGTGACGGCCGATAGCTGGATCATTGCGCATTTTGCATCGAAGATCGGCGGTGCGGTGTCACAATTCAACTACGCCAAGCAATTTTTCACGGCCCCGATGGCGGTGCTGGCGCAGGCAGCCGGAGCTGCGTCGTTGCCATTTTTTGCGAGCCTGTGGGCGAAGGGCAAACGACAGGAGTTCGCGAACGTAGTTGCGGATTCTGTGTCGCGTGTAACGTGCCTGGGCATGCTGGCGGCGTCGGGTATGATCGCGCTGGGCAAACCGGCAATTGACCTAGTGTTTACGGGTGGCCACTTCTCTCGCGGCGACGCAACACGGTGTTTCGCTTTTTTTGCGGTGTTCTCGATCTCTATGTCACTATGGTCGGCTCAGGCGATCTATTCACGTGCTTTCTATGCGGCGGGGAACACCATTGTGCCTATGGCAGCAGGGACTTTAGTGACGCTGATTTCGCTGCCAATCTACTTCGGATCGTTCCGGGGATTAGGTGCGATGGGTTTGGCCGTGGCGTCAGATATTGGGATCGCCATGCAGACGCTGGCGATTGCTGCGCTGCTCCACCGGCGAGAGATGGTATCTCTGGCGACCCTGGACTATCGAGAGATGGGTCGATGTCTGGCTTCGAGCGCAACCGCTGGAGCAATCACATGGGTTGGATTTTCCTGGGTTGCCGGAAAGAGCGTCCACATGCACACTCGCTGGTACGATCTGTCCGTGCTTGTGCTAGGAGGCGCTTTATGGATGAGTATCTCGATCTTCGTGCTCAATCAGACGGGATCGGAACTGCCGCGCACGGTGTTGAAGCGGCTTCGG
>Ga0157374_10000838_pt1 | contig 26855 bp, 17 predicted proteins | sample M25metaG_FD_115308 | JGI IMG/M metagenome (GOLD analysis project Ga0157374, IMG submission 115308) | Miscanthus rhizosphere microbial communities from Kellogg Biological Station, Michigan, USA - M2-5 metaG | ecosystem: Host-associated > Plants > Roots > Rhizosphere > Soil | place: USA: Michigan... | reverse complement strand
GTGTGAAATCTATCACAGTTTCAGTGGTTTCCGTTACGGTTTTACACGCCGTAGTACGCGCGATACCACGCTACGAAGCGCTTAATCCCGGTTTCCACAGGCGTTGAGGGCGAATAACCGGTGTCCGTGGTGAGCTCCGATACGTCGGCGTACGTATCCGGCACATCGCCGGCCTGCAGCGGAAGCAGGTTTTTCTGGGCCTTCACGCCCAGATTTTCCTCGATCAGCTCGATGTAACGCGCCAATTCGATCGGCCGGTGGCTGCCGATGTTGTATAGACGATACGGCGCGCTGGACGTGCCGGGATTTGGATTCAGCGGGTCGAATGCCGGGTCCGGCGTGGCGACCTTGTCGAGCGTGCGGATGACGCCTTCGACGATGTCGTCGACATAGGTGAAATCGCGCGTGTGGTGACCGTGATTGAACACATCGATGGGCTTGCCGGCCAGGATATTGCGCGTGAAAAGGAACAGCGCCATGTCGGGACGGCCCCACGGTCCGTAGACGGTGAAGAAGCGCAGCCCGGTGGTCGGCAGGTTGTACAGGTGACTGTACGTGTGCGCCATCAGCTCGTTGGCTTTCTTGGTCGCCGCGTACAGGCTGACCGGATGATCGACCGCATCGCGCACCGAAAACGGCAGCTTGCGGTTCGCACCGTACACGGAGCTCGACGATGCGTAGACCAGATGTTCGATGCCGCCGTGACGGCACGCTTCGAGGATGTTGATGAAGCCGACCAGATTCGCTTCGACGTACGCGTATGGATTCTCGATCGAGTAACGAACGCCCGCCTGCGCGGCCAGATTGACGACGCGTTGCGGCTTGAAGTCCGCGAATGCTTTTTCGACAGCCGGACGATCTTCGAGCGAAGCTTTCATGAAACGGAAAGCGGCGTGCGGCGTAAGTTTCGCCAGGCGCGCTTCCTTGAGTTTCACGTCGTAGTAATTGTTGAGGTTGTCGAAGCCGAACACCTCGTCGCCGCGCGCCAGCAGCCGTTCGCTCAAGCCTGAGCCGATGAAGCCCGCCGCGCCCGTGACCAATACCCGCATCGCATCACCTCGATCTTAAAGACGGTCGTCGCAATCGGCCCGGGCCAGCACCTGCTTGACGTCGAACAGCACGCTGCCGGGTTTGCCGAGCGCGCGGATGCCGGCCGCACCCATCGCGACGAACTGCTTGTGCGCGACGGCGAGCACGATCGCGTCGTACGTGCCAGGTTTGGGCTCCTTCACCGGCGTGAGCCCGTATTCGTGCTGCGCTTCGGCGGTGTCGACCCACGGATCGTGCACGTCGACGTCGGCGCCGTAGCGGCGCAGTTCCGCGATCACGTCGGTGACGCGCGTGTTGCGCAGATCGGGACAGTTTTCCTTGAACGCCAAGCCGAGCACGAGCACTTTCGCCTGCGCGACATGCATGCGCCGCTGCACCATCTGATGGATCACGCGCTGCGCGACGTGCGAGCCCATGCCGTCGTTGATGCGCCGGCCGGACAGGATCACTTCCGGGTGATACCCGATCTGCTGCGCTTTATGAGTGAGGTATACGGATCGACGCCGATGCAATGTCCGCCGACCAGCCCGGGCCGGAACGGCAGAAAGTTCCATTTGGTGCCGGCAGCTTCGAGCACTTCGCGCGAATCGATGCCCAGCTTGTGGCAGATCAGCGCGAGTTCGTTGACCAGCGCGATGTTCAGATCGCGCTGCGTGTTCTCGATCACCTTGGCCATCTCCGCGACGCGGATGCTCGACGCGCGATGCGTTCCGGCTTCGACGATGCCGCGATACAGTGCATCGACCACATCGGCCGCTTCGGGCGTGGAACCTGATGTCACCTTGATGATGGTTTCCAGCCGATGCTGCTTGTCGCCGGGATTGATGCGCTCGGGACTGTAGCCGGTATAAAAATCCACATTGTGCTTCAGGCCCGATTCGCGCTCGATGATCGGCACGCAGATTTCTTCGGTGGCGCCCGGATATACGGTCGATTCGTAGATGGCGATGCCGCCCTTGCGGATGGCGCGGCCGACGGTGACGCTTGCCGATTCCAGCGGATGCAGGTCGGGACGCTTGAATTCATCGATCGGCGTGGGCACGGTGACGACGAAGATGTCGCAGGTGCTCAGTTCGGCGGGATCGGAATGGATCGACAGCTTGGTCGCCACCTTCAGTTCGTCGGCGCTCACTTCCAGCGTGTGATCGCGATGCCGGCGCAGTTCCTCGACGCGCGCTTTGTTGATGTCGAAACCGACGGTTGCGTATTTGCGGCCGAAAGCAACGGCGAGCGGCAGGCCGACATAGCCTAGGCCGATGACGGCGACGCGCGCGTTGTCGAGCACGGGCAAGGGAGCGTTAGGCATGGATTCGGTGCGATTTTCCCAAAGTCGCACAGTTTACCGGGAAGTGTTGCAGCGCGCGTGACGTTCAGCCTGCTGGCACCCAGGCGGCGGTGGCGACGAGGTGCGATCCGGCAAAGAAACGGCCGTGCACGGTCTCGATGCGCTTCACGTTCGCAATCGCGGGGCGAGCCGAAAAATGACCTTCGCCGATGGCGAGCGAGACATCGTGGAAATCCAGGAACTGCCGCGTCGGCGGGAACAGCGCCTTGAACACGCTTTCCTTGGCGCTGAACAGAAGACTCAAGTGCCGGCGTCGCGCCGATGGCGCCATTGCCTCGAGTTCGCTCCGTTCGTCGGGCGTGCAAACCGTGTCGGCGATGGATTCGTCAATGCGATCGATACGTTCCAGATCGATGCCGAGTCCGCAAAACTGCGCCGTTTCGGCGACCGCCACCGCGCCGATGCCTTCGCAATGCGTGATGCTGCCGACGATGCCGTCCGGCCATTGCGGTTCGCGCGTTTCGGCGGGCAGCAAGGGATGACCCTTCACACCCAGTCGCGCCAGCGCTTCGCGCGCGAGCGCGCGGCCGACACGGAATTCGCGTTCACGCGCCGGCTGCATGCGCCGCGCGTCCAGAAATTCCTCCTCGAGCGGATGCAATTCGGTGTTGGCGTGACGCGATTCGGCGAGCATCACCCACACGCCGTCGGGCAGCAAATCCTTAAGATTTCCTGCATCGGCTGCCGCATCGGATTCATGAAGAAGACGTGCCATCGGCTCAGCGACACCTTATGTCCGGCTGGACGATGAAGCTGCCATAAGATTTCTGCCCAACGTAGCATAAGTATGAAATGATGCCGCCGTTTTCGATCTGCCCGGACCGACTTTGTTCGACAACATCCGCCAAGACTTCCGCCGCTTCCGCGACGATCAGCATGATTACGGGCCGGTGCGCGCGCGGCTGAATGTATTTTTCAAGTACGGGTTCATCGCCGTCGTCGTATTCCGCTACGGCCGCTGGACGCGGACGATCCGGCCGAAAATCCTTTCGTATCCGTTCAAGCTGATCTACAAGATCCTGCAGTTTTTCATCGACGTGCTGTTCGGCATCCACGTCTCGGCCAACTGCGACATCGGCCCGGGTTTCTACATCGGCCACTTCGGCGGCATCATCATCCACGGCAACATGGGCCGCAATTGCAGCATCGGCCAAGGCGTGACGATCGGAACCAAGGGCGCGGGACGCTCCAACGGCATTCCGCAACTGGGCGACAACGTTTATGTCGGCGCGGGCGCGAAGATCATCGGACGCATCAGCGTCGGCAGCAACGTGGTGATCGGTGCGAATACGGTCGTGGTGAAAGATGTCCCCGACGGCATGCGCGTCACCGGCGGCGAAGTGCGCATGGCGCCTATGCCGCCACGCGCAACCTGAGTTCTTCCTAAAATCTTCTTACGGGTGCGGGGGCACCACGACGTCCGGCGTGACCAGCGTGCCGACGCATGGCAACACGGTCGGCAAGTCTCCGACCTCGAATCCGCCGCCATTGAAGATATTGTCGCCGAGAGTCACCTCGTCACACGCGCCCTGGTATTGCACCGCACCGATGTCGTAGCCAAGCGAAGCGGCGCCTGGCCGCGGCAGGTTGCGGAAGTCGGTCGGCACCGTGCCGACGGTGGTATTCGCTGCGGACAGGAGCGGGCTGCTCGCGAGAGGAACCGGATCGAAATCGTTCAGGCTCGAGTCGGCGACCTGCGGATCGATCGTGCAGTTGCTGCCGGCAGGACACGTCGTCGACTTCACTTTCCACGCCCAGTTCTTGGTGTACGTGACCGGCCACGAGGCGTTCGGGTTCGACCAGGAGCTGGTATCCCAATAGAACAGGCACGAGGGCGTGCCGTCGTTGGTGATCCAGAACGGAGCGCCGACCAGAAGGTTGTTCTGGATCTGAACCGACGACGACGTGGCGCCATTGATCGCGAGGATCAGGCAATTGCCTTCGCTGGTGATGCTGTTGTAGCGGATGACCGATTTCAGGCCGTTGTTGTGCGGCGCCGAGCCCAGCGAAACGACCAGTGCGTTGCCGTAAGCGCGGCAGTTGTCACCGGACGTGTTGCCGCTGTTGGAATTGTTGCCGACGATGTAGTCCACGCCCTGGAAGTACGAGCAGTTGCCGACGATGACGGAGTTCTCGATCAGCGAGTTGCCCGTGATCTTCATCTGGTTGCCGGCGTTGCCTTCCGAGCGCGAACGTTCGACCGTGACCGAACCGGTGCCATCGGCATACAGAAGATCGAGGCCGTCGGACGTGTTGTGGTGGAAGTACGAATCGGTGAACGTCCAGTTGCCGCCGGTCTGCGCGGTGCCGAAACCGTCGCCGTAGCCCTGGTTGGATTGCGCCCAGCACGCGTAGATGTTGTGCGTCGGATACTGCTCGGTGCAGCCGTTCCACGCGATTTCCACACTCTGGAACGTCATCGTGCCCGAATCCGACGAACAGCCCGAGGTGCCGCAGCCGAGGTCGCCGTCCCAGCCGGCCCAGCCGTTGGCCACGATGTGCACGCGGGTCAGCGACCAATTGGAGAGCTTGCCGTTGAGGATGCCGCGGTTGGCCATGCCGTGGATGTCGAGATCCGTCAGCGTGACGTTGCTCGAATTGGACGCATACATGCCGTGCGAAGCCCAGTTGCCGTACGGCGGCGTGCTGCGGTTGCAAGCGACGTTCGGATTGAAATGCGATTCGATGCAGGCGCTATGGTCGGTCACTTCAAGACAGCTGATCTGTACGTTGGAACTGCCCTGCAGCAGGAACACTTCGCTCGAATGCTCGCTGCCCCAGAGTTCGGGTTTCACCGTACAACCGGTGTTCCAGCCCTGGCCGAGGATGCGCGTCGGCTGTGCGGCGGTGCCGCTCGGGATCGACTGCATGTGGCAGTCGTACGAAAACGCCGGGTTGCAGCCCGGATAGTTGGTGCGCGCGCCCGGAGCGTTCAGGCCCATTTCGTAGCTGCCCGGCTCGATGATGACAGTGTCGCCGCCGGCAATGCGGGCGGGCGTCGGGGGCGAAATGTCCGTATTCGGCGGCAATGCGTCGAACGGGTGACGCCATGCGCAGGCCTGGTTGCTGCCGCTGCCGGGGTACTTGGCGTCGACTTTACCGTTGCACTGCGAGAACGAACCGCCGTCGGTGCGGATGTAATACGTGGTCGCGGCGGTCGCCAGGGGCGCTGTAAGCACAGCGGCCAGGGCAACAAGCAGGCGCGTCAAAAATCTGCGGTTCATTTATGCGTTCTTCCCCGTCCCCGTTTGAAGGACTTGTTCAGGCTCTAGTAAGGATTATTCCCCAGAGGGCCGCGCATATTCCGCGATGCAACGCTCAAAATACCTGAGTAGTCCATCAAAAACCCGTTACTTCGCGCAAAATAAGCGGTACGGGTGTCACATTCTCGACGAACTCAGGGTTTGTCTGAACATTCTTTCATTCCGGCCGGGCAGCCGGTCGATCGAACGTCCTTCAAGCGGTTTCTCACGAAGCGCAAATCTGCACCCCTCAGCGCCGGTTCGACCCATACCGAACAGGCTGCCTTTGCAGATGCAACATCCGTACGCGCAAGACCCGTCAATTGATTGTCCTGGATCAGGCCTTTCACGTTACCGCAGCCTCCGCCACCGCATTCCATGTCGATCACGCAGTCGCCCTGGCTGCTGATCTGATTGTCGATCACCTTCACGCTCGCCGATCCGGACGGATGCAGCGACAACGCATTGCCTTCCGCGCGACACAGATCGGAACGATCCAGGTTCCCCGATCCCGCCAACGCCGCGCACGTTCCGATCAATATGGATTTCTCGACATCCACCGATCCGCTCGCCTTGAGCTGATTGCCCGCGTTCGCTTCCGCGTGAACCTGCAGGAAGGTGACCTTTGCATCGCCGCGCGCGTGCAGCAGATCGAGACCGTCCTGCGTGTTGTGATCGACCTGCACGCGCTCGAACAGCCAGTCGCCACCCGTCTCGCCGGTGCCGAGGCCGTCGCCATAGCCGCCCTCTTCCTGACCCCAGCATCCGAACGGCTGCTTCGACGGATATTTTTCGGCGCAGCCGTTCCAGGCGATCTTCACGTCGCGGAAAATCATGCGCCCGCTGTTCGATGTGTTCTCGTCGATGTCGCCGTTCCAGCCCGACCAGCCGTTGGCGACGATCTGCACGCGCTCCACCGTCCAGTCGCGCAGCCGTCCCGCGCGCACGCCGTCGTGCGCGAGACCGTGGATGTTCAGATCGCGCAGCGAAACGCTGCTCGAATCCGCCGCGCTGATGCCGACCGCTGCCCACGGACCGTACGGTTGCTTGTCGCGCTGGCAGCGCTCGACCTCGTGCTTGCCGGCATGGAATTCGACGCAGCTCGAATGATCGGTGATCTCGAAGCACGCCAGCTGTACGTTCGAGCTGCCGCGCAGGTCGATCACCGTTTCCGTTCGCTGCGTGCCCCACAGTTCCGGCGCTGCCGCGCAGCCGCTGTCCCAGCCCGCGCCGAGAATGCGCGTCGGCTTGTCCGGCGACGGGCCGCTCGGCACCGGCGTCATGTGGCAATCCCACGGCCAGTCGTCACGGCATTTGTCGGACACCGCATCAGGCCCGCCGAGTCCCATCTCGTAACTGCCTGCCGCGACCATCACCGTGTCGCCGCCCGCGATGCGAGACGGGCCGCCCGGCGGCAACGCGTCGAACGGATGACGCCACGCACACGCATGTTGTTTGACCGTCTTCGCGTACGGCGCATCGTGCCGGCCGTCGCACTGCGCCGGCGTGCCGCCATCGGTACGCACGAAATAAGTGACCGCTCCGGCGGGCGGCGGCGGTGCGGGTTTATGCGAAGCCGTCGCGAGCAGCGCGGCCAGAATCATCCATTTCATGTGCTTCGTCCTGAAATCAATGCACGCACCAGCGTCTTCGATGCTGCGAGCGTCGGCCGCGTGCGCCACGACGACCACAATTCGCGGATCGCCTCGTCACGCCGGTTTTCCGCAAGCAGACGATAGCCGAAATCGTAGCGGTATCGCGCGATGCGATCGGCTACGACCGCGCGATGGTGCCGCGCGAAGTCGGGATTGTCACCGAGGAATTTCGACAGCGTGGCGATGTCGTTGCGCGCATCCTTGGCATAGTCGAGCCGGCTCAGGCTGTCCGGCCGCACGCAGCGTATGAGCAGTTCCTCCGGCGAATAGTCGGCGTGGAATTTCCGCGCCAGGCGCAGGAAGAATTCGTAGTCTTCGCCGACAGCGAGCTGTTCGTCGAATTCACCCACCGCCGCATACGCGGTTTTCGAGATGACCACGGCGGAGGTGAGCAGGAAGAAATCGCAGAACAGCGGCAGCAGGATGTCGCCGCGATGCAACTCGATGCGCCGCACATAATTCGCCAGCGGCGTTGCGTTCGAATCGACGAACGAATTCGAGCAATAGACGAGGCCGACATGGCCTTTCAGCAGCGGCATCTGTTTTTCGAGTTTGTCCGCGCGCCACTCGTCGTCCGCATCGAGAAAGGCGATGGCGTCGCCGCTCGCCAGGCGCATGCCGTGATTGCGCGCGGCGGCCGGACCCGCATTGGTCTGACGCACGTAGCGCACGTTCGCGCCGGATTGCGCGGTCCATTCAGTTACGCGATAGCCGGTGTCGTCGGTCGAGCCGTCGTCGATGACGACGATTTCAACATCGCGATAGGTCTGCGCCGCCACCGACCGCAACGCGCGCAGCAGACGCGGCGAGCAGTTGTAGGTCGGGATGACGACGCTGACGGTCACGCCGTCGTCTTCTCGGAAAGCCTGCGCTCCCACGCCAGCGCGGTGCGTGCGATGAGATCCAGATCGTCGAAGCGCGGATGCCAGTCGAGCGTCTTGCGGATGCGTTCGGCGCGCGCGACCAGCGCGGGCGGATCGCCGGCGCGGCGCGGATGTTCGACGAACGGCACTGGCGCGCCGTTGGCCTTGCCGACGGCGGCGAGCACGTCGCGCACCGAATAGCCGTGGCCGTAGCCGCAGTTGAGCGTGGTCGATTCGCCGCCGTTGCGCAGGTACGCGAGCGCCTTCAGATGCGCGTCGGCGAGATCCACGACGTGGATGTAATCGCGCACGCCGGTGCCGTCGGGCGTGTCGTAATCGGTGCCGAAGATGGCGACGTGCGCGCGTTTGCCGAGCGCGGCTTCGCAGGCGACCTTGGTCAGCAATGTCGCGTTCTTCGTCGATTGTCCGATGCGGCCCTGCCCATCGCAGCCGGCGACATTGAAGTAGCGCAGCGCGACGTAGCGCGGACCGCCCGCGAAAGCGAGATCGCGCAGCATCCATTCGCTCATCAGTTTCGAGGTACCGTAGGGATTGATCGGCGCGGTCGGCGTCTCTTCGCCGGCGGTACCTTCGGCGAGCGCGCCGTACACCGCGGCCGTCGAAGAGAACACGATGTATTTCACCTTCGCTTCCGCGCAGCACGCCAGGAGATTGCGTGTGGAACAGGTGTTGTTGCCGTAATAGCGCAGCGGATCGGCGACCGATTCGGGCACGATGGTGCGCGCAGCGAAATGCATGACGGTGTCGACATTCTGTTCGCGCAGCAGCGCGCTCACCTTTGCCGAATCGCCCACGTTGCCGACGATGAGTTCCGCACCGATCACCGCATCGGCGAAGCCGGTGCTCAGATCGTCCAGCACGACGACCTTCTCGCCCGCTTCCACGAGTTGCAGCACGACATGGCTGCCGATGTAGCCGGCGCCGCCCGTTACCAGGATCGTTCCTCCGCGACTCATGCTTGTCCTTTCAGTCGTGCGCCGCGCACGTGGGTCAGTATTGCATCGCGCAGGCGGCTATCCAATGCGAATGCCGGCAATACGAACGTGAAGATCATCGTTGCGGTCATCGCGGCCAGACGTGCCAGATGCGAATGGATGCCGAACAGGTCCGTGTAGTACCAGACGGCCAGCGACAACGCGGCCAGCGCCAGCGCCGTGAGGGTTTCGCGCCAGCCCGGCAGGGCGCGCAATTCGCGCGGACAGAACAGATATTTCACGACATCCAGCGCGATGAAACTCACGAACGTCGCGTAAACCGCGCCCATCACCCCGAATCGTGGAATCCAGAACAGGTTGAGTATCACGTTCATCGCCAGCGCCAGCAGATTCAGGATCAGGATGGTCATCGTGCGTTTGTGCAATAGCAGCCCGGCGGTGACGATGCCGGCCAGACCGTCGATCACGTAATTGACGCCGATGAGCTGGAACACCGGCGCCGATTGCGCCTTGGAATCGCCGGCCATGAGCAGTAGCACGTCGTTGCCGACCGAGAGCAGGCCGGTGATCATGGCAGCAGCGAGATAGACCACCACGAGCAACACCGCGCGCTTGGTCTTGACCACCGCCGCCGCGCCTTTCGTCTCATACTCGCGCACACTGACCTGCGTGTACGCGTTGTACAGCGCGTAGTAGAGAAGATTGCTGATATTGATCGCCAGACCGTAGCCGATCGTGTAAACGCCGACCGCGGCGAAATCGACCAGCAGCTGCTTCAGCATGAGCCGATCAGCGAACGAGAGCAGGCTCGACGCGATCTCGTTCACCACCATCGGCAAGCCGTAGCGCAAACCCTCGCGGCCGGCCTTGGCATCGATGTCGCGGCGATGCATCGGCAGATGGCTGCGCACCCAGCGGAACAGGAACAGCGCGAACACGATCGCCACCGCCAGCCGCGCCAGGTACACGCCATGCGCGGTGCGGTCGACGAAATAAACCGTGTACAGGATCGCACCCGCCTCCAGCCAGCGCTGCATGACGGCGATGCCGGCGGAGATCATCGACTTTTCCTGCGCGAACGCGACCGATCCCGAATAGCTGATCCATATCGTCGGCGGCAGCAACAGCAACATGATCCAGCCGATCGTCGCCGCTTCCGGCGGCGCCATGGCGACGATGCCCGCATAGACGAACAGCGCCAGCACCCACAGCGCGGAACCGCACAGGAACGGCAGCAGCACAAAGTTGGCGCCGAAGCGTTCGATCGCGCCGGGTCCGCCGACATGCGGATAAAAACGCAGGATCGTGTGCTGCGCGCCGAGCTTGAACACCGCGACCAGGATCAGCAGCCAGGCGTCGAAATAGCCCAAGATGCCGTACTGCCCGTTGTCGAGCAGGCGCGTCATGATCGGGAACGACACGAATCCGGCGATCATGACCAGCACGTTGCCGGCGATGTAGCGCAGGGAATGGGTCGCAACGCCTGGGCGCGCCGGTTCTGACATGGTGCGCGGCAGCTTCTTCAGAGAATCGGGGAAAACCACAGTATTTTACGTGAATCGATCGTCTGCGGGTACGCAGCGGACGATATACTCGGCGCGTATCCACGCACGAATCGGTCATGCCCTCGCTGCCGAGCGCTTTTCGCCTGAGTGTCGTGATTCCCACTTACAATCGCCGCGACCTGGTGTTGCGCGCGGTATCGTCGGTGTTGGAACAGACCGGCGCGGACGGCACCGAGGTCATCGTCGCCGACGACGGTTCGACCGACGGCACCGCCGCCGCCATCGCCGAGCGATTCGGCGCGCGCGTGCGCGTGAACACGACGCATCGCGGCTACGCCTGCGCGGCGCGCAACGCCGGCTTCGGCATTTCCACCGGCGATTTCGTCTGCTTCCTCGATTCCGACGACGTCTGGCTGCCCGGCACGCTCGCCACCATTGCCGCCGTGTTCGCCGCGCATCCGGAACTGGCGTTCGTCAGCGTCGACGGCAGCACGTTGGAGAAGCGTGGCCAGAAAGTCATCGCGCGCGTCGTCGCCGAGGATTCGCCGGGATGGACGCACGCGGATTTCCCCAAGGTTCCGCTGTTGACGCGCGACACGACACTGCCGGACGGGAACACGACGCGCATACGCAGCGGCGATTTCTTCCCGGCGATCATCCTCGGCGATCTGTTCCAGCTCAGCGGTCTGGTCGCGCGCCGCGAGGCGGTGATCGGCGCCGGCCCGTTCAATCAGCGTTTCCGCTTTTTCAACGACTGGGAATTCTTCGCGCGGCTTTGCCTGCAGGGTCCGGGCGGGTACGTCGACTACACGGGCTTCCGCCGCGACACCGGCCGCCCCGACCAGATTTCGCGCGGCCGGCCGATGAGCGCGATGGCGCGCCGCCAACGCTTCATCCTGCGCTCGCTGCCGCGCCGCTTCCCGGACAAGATCGGCGCCTATTCGCAGCAACTGGCCCACGCCAACGACGACGCCATCTATTTCGTGGCGCGTTGCCTGGCCCAGTCCAAACACCGGCGCCGGGCCCGGCGCTACCTGTGGCGCTCCCTGCGGCGGGGTTACAAGCCGGTGCGCAGCCTGGCGCTGCTGCTGCGCACGTTCACAGCCCTTTAACCGCCGGGTTTTTAACGTTGATCAGCCACGGTTGTGTGTAATCGGCGTTACAATCCCGTTGCAGCAGGGGTGAATCAGATTTTTCAATTCGGAAGGATCCGTGCCGGCCGTTCGCCGACGGCCCACTGCGCGTCCGAATCAGGATCGAAGGTCAATGAACAAACGCATCTGTGCTTTCTCGATGGCTGCCGCGTGCGCCGCCGCTTCGTTTTCGGCATTCGGCGCACCGACAGCCGACTGGCTGCAGTTCGGATTCGATCCCTCACACAGCGGCACGAATACCGAGGAATTCCTGCTCACGCCGGGCAACGTCGATCTACTCAAACTGAAATATTCGAAGAAATTCAGCGCGCCCGCCCAGGGCACGCCGGTGTTCCTCAGCGGCGTGGCGACCTCGCAGGGCACCATCGACATGCTGTTCGTGCAGCTCAACGAAGGCAGCCTCATCGCGCTCAACGCCGCCACCGGCACGCAGGTCTGGGCGCAGATTCCTTCGACGACGCCTGCATGCGGTCAGCCCGGCGTGAGTCCGCAATGCCTGATCACCTCGTCGCCGGCAATCGATCCGCACCGCAATTTCGTTTACAGCTTTTCGCGCGTCGACGGAAAAATCCATAAATTCGCCGTGGCCACCGGCGTAGAAACGACAACGGGCGGATGGCCGGAAGTTTCTTCGCTGAAGCCCGATGTCGAGAAAGGTTCATCGGCGATCGCGTTCGCCACCTCGTCGACCGACGGCGACACGTATCTGTACATGACGCACAGCAGTTTCCTCGCCAACGACGGCGGCGACTATCAGGGCCACATCACCGCCATCAACCTGCGCACCGGCACGCAGATCGTATTCAATGCGGTATGCGCCGATCAGGGCAACGTGCACTTCATCGAAGGCGGCAACACCGGCGCTCCGAACCAGACGGACTGCTACCAGCAGCAGTTCACGAGCGGAAGCAGCTCGCTTCCGGACGGCAACGCGGGCATCTGGGGCCGCGCAGCGGCCACGTACGATCCCTACAACGATTCGATCTACATTTCGACGGCGAACGGTTTATACGATCCGATCAATACGTACGGCGCGTACTATTCCGACTCCGTATTGCGCCTGCCCGCCGCGATGTCGACAGAACTTTTCGCGCCGGCGGATAGATACACGCCGCCGAACTTCGACGGCCTGATGCGCAACGACACCGATCTGGGCTCGGCGTCGCTTGCGATCATCCCGACCTCGATGACACAGGATTACGCCTACAAACATCTTGGTTTGCAGGGCGGTAAAGACGGCTATATCCGCATTCTTGACCTTGACGATTTGAGCGTCACAGGCGGTCCACTCGGCAGCGACAGCGCGCTGTATATCCAAAACGTTCCGCAATTTAATGAAGTGAAGACACAACCGCTGGTCTGGCAAAACCCCTCCGATGGCACCGTCTGGTCGATCGTGACTAACGATTTCGGCATCTCCGCCTCGAAGCTCATCATGGACGGATCGCACAATCCGCAACTGTTGAATTCGCCGACGGTGGGCTGGAATCTCTCCGGCATCAGCCTTACGCACGGCAACCTCTACGGCGGCGGTTCGCCGGTGGTGGCCAACAATCTTGTGTATTACGCGGCCGCGGCGGGTCTGGTTGTGCTCGATCCGGCGACGGGCAACGTCATCGTCACCAAGACCGACATGGGCGTCTCTACGAAGCAACCCGGCAACTTCCACAAACAAAGCCCGATCGTGGTCAACGGCCGCGTCTACGTTACCGACGAAAACTCGAACCTCTGGGTGTTCGAAGGCGACGACATCTTCTACAACAGCTTCGACTAAACCTGCGCCACCGTGCGGCCGCCGATCGGCAGCACCAGGCTGCGCACCAGCGCTTTCCATAAGCGCAATTCCGCCGGTTGTTGCATCAGCGCGCTGAAATAGGCGCGCGCCGCCGCGCGGCGCCGGCCGGCATCGAGCCATTGATCGCCCATGCCGTAGTACATCGCCGCCCACGCCTGCCGGCGCAGCGGACGGCCGCGCGGCGTGTCGCTGAATTTCTCCACCAGCATCGAGCGCGCGCGCTGCATCTTCTCGAAGTTGCCGCTCATGTTTTCGTTGTGCATGCGATAGCGCAGATGCACCTCGTCGATGAACACGAACTCGGTTTCGACCGCGCAGCGCAGCCACAGATCGCGATCCTCGCAGCCGATGCGATTGAAGGCGACGTCGAACCGTCCCACCCGATCGACCAGTTCGCGCCGCAGCACCGCCGTCGAGCACGACACGTGTTCACGGCGTAGATAAACCGTCGCGAAGGGATCCATGCCGCGATTCCAGAATCGCTTCACCGACAGCGATTTCGATCCGTCGACATTGATGCGTTCCAGATTCGAATGCACGAGTCCGACGCGCGGATTTTTCTCCAGCACCTCCACACTTGCGGCAAGATGATGCGGCAGCCATTCGTCATCGGCATCGAGCAGCGCCACGTAACGTCCGCGCGCGACGGCGAGACCCGCGTTGCGCGCGACCACGAGCCCGCCATTGGTCTGATGGATGACGACGAATTTTCCCGGATGCCGCGCCGCGTAATCGTCGGCGATGGCGCCGCTCGAATCCGTCGAGCCATCGTCGATGACGATGATCTCGATGTCCTGACACGTCTGCGCAAGCGCGCTGTCGAGCGCGGCCTTGAGAAAACGCTCGCCGTTGTAGACCGGCACGATCGCGCTGACCAGCGGCGCCGCATCCATGTTCACGGCGACGGATCTTTGCGCGCGCGTGCGGCGAGCACGTCACGCAGCGCGACGAGCAACTGCGGTTGTTCGATCAACGTGTCGTGCGTGCCCGGGATATCGAGGATCTCGATGCCGCCATCGGCCACCGCGTTCCAGCCCAGGTCGCGCGACTTCAACAGTTCGTACGGCTGTACCTCGGCGCGGAACAGCGTGAGCAATCCCGGATACGGTTTCGCCTGATACCGATAGAACGCGTGCATGTTGGCGCGTTCGAGTTCGCGGTAGCGCAAGCCGTGCGGCAACGCTGTTCCGCGCAGGCGGCACCAGGTCTTCTCCGCCGCCTCGTTCACGCGCGTGACGCGGCGCTTGAATGCGCTCCACACCATGTCCCACTGTCCGCGCGGCGTCAGCGCCATCGCGCGCACCCAGCGGTCTCGCCAGCGGTATTGAATGCGTTGCAGCGATCCACCGCGCTCGATTTCGAAGAAACGGTTGTTCGGTCCGTACGTGTCGAACAAACCGAGCAGTCCGACTTGCGCGCCATCGGCGATGAGCTGCTGCGCGACCTCGTAAGCGATGGTGCCGCCCATCGATCCGCCGCACAGGAAATATGGTCCTTCCGGAAAACGCCGCCGGATCTCGTTGCGATACAACGACGCCATGTCCTTGATCGAGCGCAGCGGCCGCGTGATGCCATCGAGCCCTTGCGCCTGCAAACCGTACACCGGCTGATCCTTGCCCAAGCCTCTGGCCAGTTGCAGATAGTTGAGCACGTTGCCGCCCATCGCGTGCACGCAGATGAGCGGCGTGCGGCTGCCTTCCGGCTGGATCGGCACCAGCGGCGACCATTGATCGTGAGCCGGCGTCGACGGCAGCGACTCGTCGTCGGCGACGCTGTCGACACGCACGGTGGTTTGCGCCGTCGCACCCGCGGCACGGAACACGCGCGCCTGCGAAGCGAGCGTCGGCGAGGTGAGCAGCGTCGTCAGCGGCAGATTCACGCCGGTGATGGCATGGATGCGGCGGAATAGATGCACGCCGAGCAGCGAATCGCCGCCAAGGTCGAAGAAGTTATCGTCGCGGTGCACGCGCTCGACGCGCAACAGTTCGCGCCAGATCTGCGCGAACGTCGTCTCGAGACCTTCGCGCGGCGCGGCTGCCGGTTTCTCCGCGCCGCCGCTGCCGCTGAGCGCCGACGGCATCGGCAGTGCGTTCCGATCGATTTTTCCGTTAGCCGTCTGCGGCAACGCCGGCACTATTTCGATGTATTGCGGCACCATCTGCGGCGGCAACTGCCGCTGCAATGCCTCGCGCAGGTCGCCCGCGAGATTCGCGCCGGCCACCGGCGCGGCGACGTACAGCGCCAGGCGCCTGTCGTTGGCACCGACATCGCGCACCACCGCCACCGCCGCACGCACCGACGCAACCGACATCGCCGCCGCTTCGATTTCCGCCGGCTCGATGCGGAAACCGCGCAGCTTGATCTGATCGTCGTCGCGTCCGTGGAAATACAACTGTCCGTCGCGCCACGCGCCACGGTCGCCGGTGCGATACATCGTGCCGCCGCAAAATGGATCCGCGACGAAACGTTCCGCCGTCATCTCGGGACGATGCAGATAACCCGCCGCCACGCCCGCGCCGCCGATCCACATTTCGCCGCGCACGCCTTCCGGCACGAGCTGGCCGATCGCGTCGAGCACGTAGACCTGCGTGTTGGCGATCGGCGTGCCGAGCGGCACCGCAGTACTACCCGACTCCACGCGACCAACCACGGACCAGATCGTCGTCTCCGTCGGCCCGTACATGTTCCACAGCGCACGACTTTGCTTGAGCGCGCGCTCGGCAAGATCGCGCGGAAGTTCTTCGCCGCCGATCAGCAAGGTGGTGGCGCGCAACGCATCGCTGTCGCCGCCGTCGAGCAGAACGCGCAGCAGTGATGGCGTCGTCTGCAGCACCGTCGCCTGACTTTCCGACAAGCGCTTCATCAGCGCCGCCGGATCGCGATGTTCCTCGTCGCTCGCGATGACGACGCGTGCGCCGACGGTCAGCGGCAGATACAACTCCAGACCGGCGATGTCGAACGACAGGGTGGTCACCGCGCACAAAATGTCGTCCGCGCCGAGGCCCGGACGCTCGCGCATGCCGGCCAGGAAATTGGTCAGGTTGCGATGCAGGACACGCACGCCTTTCGGCTCGCCCGTCGAACCCGATGTATACAGAACGTACGCCGTATCGTCGCCCGAGATCGCGGGCAATTCGCCTGCGGCCGCATTGGCGACCGCATTCATGGCCAGCACGGTGCGACCCGTCGCGAGCGCGGCGGGAAGATCGCTCGCGTTGTCGGTGAGTAGCACTTTCAACTGCGCGTGATCGGCGACGAACTGCAAACGCTGCAGCGGATAGTTCAGATCGAGCGCGACATACGCCGCGCCGCTCATCATCGTGCCGAGCACCGCAGCGAGCATGTCGATGCCGCGCGGCACCGCGACGCCGACCAGATCGCCGCGCGTGATGCCGCGCTCGCGCAACGCGTGGGCGACGGCGCGCGCGCGATCGAGCAACTGTGCGTAGGTGAGCGACGCCGCGCCGCTCGCGACGGCGACGCGATCGGGCATCCGCGTCGCCTGATCGGCAAATAGTGCAGGCAGGCTGCGTGCGAGATCGACGTCACGCGCACTCGCTTTCCATTGCTGCGCGAACGCCTGACGCTGCGCGGCATCCAGCAGTGGAAGCTGCGCGAGCGGTTCGTCGTCGTGCGCGGCCGCGGCGGCGAGCAGCGTTTCGAAATGGCCGATCCAGCGGCGCATCGTCGCCGCCGAATACAGATCGGTGCTGTAGTGCAGATCGAGGCTGAGGCCGTTGTCGGTCTCGTTGAAGTTGAAGAACAGATCCCACACCAGCGCCGTTTTCGCCGCATCGCGCAGCGTGGCCGCGACATCACCGAAATCGAGCGGCGGAATTCGCGGATTCAGATTGAAGATGACCGAGGCGAGCGTGCTGCGGTCCGCGCCGTGCTGCAATTGCAAGGCACGTAGAAGAGTGTGCAGCGTCAGATCCTGATTATCGGCCGCGTCGAGCAAAAGCCCGTGACATTGTTTGGCGAACGCAATGAACGGCTGTTCCGGATCGACACCGATGCGCAAAGGCAAAGTGTTCACGCCATCGCCGATCAGGCTGCCGTTGCCGGCGAGCGCCTGCCCGGCGAACGGAATGCCGATGGCGAAATCGCGCTGTCCCGACAGACGCGAAAGCAGCACGCCGAAGCCGGCCAGCAGTACGCTGTACAGCGTAGCGCCGCAGCGGCGCGCGAGACGGCGCAGCGCGTCGGTAGCTTGCGGCGTGAAGGTGTAGCGCAGCGTGTCCGCCGCGAAGGTCGGTTGCGCCGGACGCGGTCGGTCGGACGGCAGATCCAGCGCATCGGGACGTTTTGCGTAGAGCCGCGTCCAATAGTCGAGTTGCGCGCGCGCATCGTCGCTGTCGCGGCGCGCGTGCTCGGTGAGCGCATACGTGCGCAACGATTCCGCCGGCGCCGGATCGGGCGAACGTCCATCGCGCAGCGCGCGGTACGTCAGCGCGAGTTCGTCGAGGAAAACTGCGGCCGACCAGCCGTCGAAAATCAGATGATGCGCGACGACGAACAGCACATGCCGGCGCGGCGCAAGCTCGATCAGCTCGATGCGGGCCAGCGGCGCGGTAGTGAGATCGAACGGACGCCGCATCGACATCGCGCAATGTGCTTCGAGCTGCGCTTCCGCTATCGATACTTCAGTCGGCACGATGCCGCGCTGCGTGCCGGCGCGCATCACGGTTCCGTCCGACGCGAACGACATCGAGAACGCTTCGTGACGCGCCGTCATCTGCTCGACAGCGCGTTGCAGCAAACCCATGTCGAGCGCGCCATCGAGCGTCAGCAGCAACGATTCGTTGAACGCCGTGTTCGCCGCGTCGCCGAATTGGCAGGCGAGCCACTTTTCGAGTTGCGCATCGGTGATGCGCACTTCGTCAGGCGTTCCGCCGAGAATCGATTCGTCTTTTTGCGGCGGCGCATCCGAAGCGCGCGGCGTGAGAATGCCCGCGCCGAGCAGTTCGGTTACCGCGTCTTCGATTCGTTCGGCGATCGTGGCCGCTTCGGCATCGCCGTGCGCGGTGGTCAGGAAACAGCTGAACTGCGCATAGACGTGCAGGCCGCGCTGGCGCAGCGCGTAGTAGAAGATTTCCGCCATCGGCTGATCGGCATCGACCCAGATGCGCCACAGCGATGCGAACGTCACCGCGTGCAGCGGCGCGTTGCGCATCGCGAAGAAGGTGTTGAGCCGATCGACCAGTGCGCGGGTGCGGGCGTTGACGCTGCGTTGCAGTTCCGGCCCCGCATGTTTGACGTGCAGCAGCGCTGCTTTCGCCGCGGCGAGCGCCAGCGGATGGCGCACGAACGTGCCGGCGAAATAGGTGACGCCGGCTTCCGGATAACTGTCGTCGCCGTATTGCCAATGGCCGCCGTCGAGCGCATCCATCCAGCCCGGACGTCCTGCGATCGCCGCGAACGGCAATCCGCCGCCGATGATCTTGCCGTACGTCGCGATGTCGGCGCGGATGCCGTAGAACTCCTGCGCGCCGCCCGGCGCGATGCGGAATCCGGTGATCACTTCGTCGAAGATCAGCGCGCAGCCGGCGCTGTCGCAGATCGCGCGCAATTCGTGCACGAACTCGCGCGGCTGCAGCGACGGATTCTTGCCCTGCACCGGCTCGATCATCACCGCGGCGAGGTCGGCCGCGTGTTCGCGGATCGCGCGCAGCGATTCCGGTGAGCCGTAATCGAGCACCATCACGTTCTCGACCGCGTTGGCGAGAATGCCGGGCGCCGCGGCAATCGAACGCAGTTGCTTGGTGCCGCGCACGATCACTTCGTCGAAGATGCCGTGGTACGAATCCTTGAAGATGACGATAGTCTTGCGGCCGGTCACGGTGCGCGCGATGCGCATCGCGCCCATCACCGCTTCCGAACCGGTGTTGCAGAACGCGACGCGCGGCATGCCGGTCATGTCGCTGATGAGCTGCGCGACCTCCGCCGTCAGCGGATGCTGCGGGCCGATCTCCATGCCCGCATTGATCTGGTCGACCAATGCCTCGGCGATGAAATCGGGTTGATAGCCCAAGAAATTCGCGCCGAAGCCATTTAGCAGGTCGATGTATTCGTGGCCGTCGATGTCCCACATGCGCGCGCCCTTCGAGCGCTCGACGACAATGGGGTAGACGAGTTCCTTCCACAACGGATTGAAGCCGGTCACGACGCGCGGATCGGCCATCAGCATTCGATGCTGCTGGCTGAACGCTTTCGATTTGGCGGTGCGCTCGTTGTAGCTGCGCGTGAAGTTGTCGAGCCACGCTTTCTGCTGCGGCGTTTCGGCGAAACCCGGGCGCATGGTGATGCGCGCGGCGGCGCCGAACGGGCGTTCGCGCAGGTCGGCCGGTTGCGCATCGTCGGCGACGGCGGGGGGCGCGATGGCGGGCGCCGGCGTGCCGGTCAGTTTCGCGAGCAGCGCGGCCTGTTGTTGCAGCAGCTGCATCTGACTGTGCAGCAATTGCGTGACGTCGTTCGGCGCACCGTCGACGGACGGCATCTGCGTCGGCGCGCTCGCGATTTCCGGCGGCAGCGTTTCATCAAGCCATGCCGCCAGACGCGCGACGGTGTCGAGGTCTTCCATCAACCGACGGAATTTCAGACGCTGGCCGTATTTTTTCTCCAGCGCGAGCGCGGCCTGCGTGAGGCTGAGCGAATCCAGGCCGATGTCGAGGAAACGGGTTTCGTCGTCCGATGCTGCGATCGATTCGCCGGAGAGCGATTCGAACATCTCGCGCAATTCGGCGCGCAGGCGTTGCGCGCGCGGTTCGGCGGAAACGCTTGGCGGCGCCACAACGGCCAAGGCTTGCGGAAGTAGCGGCGCGTTCGCCGCTTCCATCGACGCCTCGATCCAATAGCGCTCGCCCGCAAACGGATAACCCGGCAGCGGCAGGCGGCGGCGATGCTTGCCGTCGTGATACGCATCCCAATCGATCTCGCCGCCGCGGCACCAGAGTCCGGCGACGGCTTCGGCGAGGCGATCGGCATCGTGTCCGTCGCCGTCGGCGCCGAGCGATGGCACCGTGCGGTTCGACCATTCCGGCACGCCGCGCGCGAGTTTGCTCAGCGCCTGGCCGGGTCCGACTTCGATCAGCGCGCAGGCGTTGCTCGTCGCCGCGTCGCGCACCGCATCGGCGAAACGCACCGGTCGGCGCAACTGGCGGCACCAGTAGTCTGGCGACGTCGCTTCTTCCGCAGTGATCGGTTTGCCGCTCACGCACGAATAGAACGGCAGCTTCGGCGCCTGCAGACGCAAACCGTCGAAGGCCTTGCGGAACATGGCCGACGCGGCATCCATCGATGCGGAATGGAAGGCATGGCTGGTGCGCAGGCTGATGTGCGCGATGTCCGCCGTAACCAGCGTGCGTGCGAATGCGTCGACACGCTCGGGCGATCCGCCCACGACCAGCGCGCGTGGCGCGTTGACCGCCGCGAGTTCGACACCCTGCGGCAAGATCTTGACGACTTCGTCTTCGCTCGCACGCAGCGCCAGCATGGTGCCGCGCGGTTGCGCGTGCATCGCCGCGCCGCGCGCGACGATGAGGCGAATCGCATCCTCGACGGAGAACACGCCGGCCACGCACGCGGCGACATATTCGCCGATGCTATGACCGATCATCGATTGCGGTTTCACGCCCCACGCCATCCAGCATTGCGCGAGCGAATATTCGATGGCGAACAGCGCCGGCTGTGCGTAACGCGTTTCGGTGAGCGTGCGGTTGGCAACTTCTTCGTCGCCCGGCGCAGGAAGGATCAGCGCGCGCAAATCGCGTTCGAGCAGTTTCGAGGCGAGTGAGCAGCAGAGTACGAACACGGCAGCAAATACGGGTTCGCTGTCGAGCAGTCCACGCGCCATGTTCGCGTGCTGCGCGCCCTGGCCGGGGAACAGGAAAATCGGCGCGGAGCGGTCTTCGGCGACGAAGGGTTTCGCTGACGGCAGCGCAGCTTCGGCATCGGACATGGTCCGCGCGACGACGGCGGTGCGCGTGCGCAATGCGCGGCGTCCGACGGCGAGTGTCCAGGCGACATCGGGCAGATCGGCATCGGCGTAACCGGGCAGCGCCTTGCCCAGCGTCGCAGTGCGGCGGCGCAAGGCATCTTCGTCGCGCGCGGACAACGCGAGAATCGCCGGCATGTGGCCGGGCTTCACATCCGCTCGCGCGGGCGCTTCCTCAAGCACCACGTGTGCATTCGTGCCGCCGACGCCGAACGAACTCACGCCGGCGCGGCGCGGATGATCGCCGCGCAACCACGCGGTCACGCGATCGACGACCTTGAACGGCGTCGACGCGAAATCGATCTCGGGATTGGGTTTGCTGAAGTGCAACGTCGGCGGAATCTTGCCGTGATGCAGCGCGAGCGCGGCCTTGATCAATCCCGCCACACCCGATCCGGCGACGAGATGACCGAAGTTGCTTTTCACCGAACCGAGCCAGCAATACTGCGAGCGCTCGGTCGTCGCGCGGAACGCGCGCGTTAGCGCTTCCACTTCGATCGGATCGCCAAGGTGCGTGCCGGTGCCGTGCGCTTCGACATAGCCGATCGAATCGGCCGTCACGCCCGCGCACGACAGCGCGAGGCCGATCGCGTCGGCCTGTCCGCGCACGCTCGGCGCGGAGAAGCTGGCCTTGTCGGCGCCGTCGTTGTTGACGCCGACGCCGCGGATCACCGCCCAGATGGTGTCACCGTCGTTGATCGCATCGGCCAGACGCTTGAGCACGACGACACCGCCGCCGCTCGAGAACAGCGTGCCGTCGGCTTGCGCATCGAAGGGGCGGCAATGACCGTCCGACGATTCCATGCCGCCGTCGACCGGAATGTATCCGGATTCCTGCGGCACCATGATGTTGATGCCGCCGGCGAGCGCGATGTCGCATTGCCAGCTCATCAGCGCGTACCACGCCTGCGCCACGGCGACGAGCGAGGTGGAACACGCGGTATACAAACTGATCGCCGGACCGTTCAGTCCGATGCGATGCGCGACACGCGTGGCGACGTAATCTTTTTCGTTGGCGAGCATGGCGACGAATTCGCCGCTCGCGTCGACCAGATCGGGCCGCGCCTCGACCAGCTTGCGATACGAATTGTTCGACACGCCGGCATACACGCCGATGCTCGCTTTCGTGCGCGTGGTGTCGATGGCGGCGTGCTCGAGCGCGTTCCAGCACAGTTCGAGGAACACGCGCTGTTGCGGATCGGTGAGCAGCGCTTCGCGCGCGGGGATGTCGAAGAAGGCGGCGTCGAAGCGATCGGCGTCGCTCAGCACGCCACGCGCGGCGACGTAGCGAGGATGATTGCGCTGCGCGGCGGGAATTGATGCGTCGAGTTGCGACGGCTCGAAGCGCGTGATGCTTTCGCGGCCGGCGATCAGATTGGCCCAGTATTCTTCGATCGACGCGGCGCCGGGAAAACGTCCGGCCATGCCGACGATGGCGATGCCATCCATGTTCGGCGTGTTCACCGGCCACCCGCCCGCGCGAAGCGCGACAAGGCGGCGCGCTGACGTTCGCCGCGGCCGTCATCGGTTGCGACAGCGGCCGCTTTGGGTTCGCTCAGCAAGGAAACCTGCGCGGCGATGGTCGGATGTTCGTAGACCTGCGCGACGCTCAACACGTAGTTGCGGCGGCGCAGTTCGGTGAGCGCCTGCACCACGGTGAGCGAACGCGCGCCGTGATCGAACAGGTTTGCGTTCATGCCAAGGTGCGCGACGCCGAGCAGTTGCTTCCACAGCGACGTGATTCGCTCGGCGAGCGGCGCGTCGTCGTTCCAGACGATCGCGGTCTGCGCATCTTCGTGCGCGAGGCGGCGGCGATCGATCTTGCCGCTGGCGGTGAGCGGCAGCAGTGCGTGTACGGCGAATTCCTGCGGCACCATGAACGACGGCAATGACGCTTCGCACATGCGCTGCAGTTCGCCGATGAGTTCGGCGTGCGTGGTCGCGCTGTCGCGCGGCACGATGTGCGCGGCGAGACGTTTTTTCGAGCCGCTGCCGACCGCGACGACAGCGACCTGCGCCACGTGCGCGTGACGTCCGATCACGGCTTCGATTTCGGCGGGCTCGATGCGGTATCCCGCAAGCTTGACCTGATCGTCGAGTCGGCCGAGATAATCGAGCGCGCCGTCCGCGTTGCGGCGCACGTTGTCGCCGGTGCGGTACCAGCGTTGTCCGTCGCGTTCGACGAAACGCTCGGCGGTGAGATTCGGTTGGTTGATGTAGCCGCGCGCAAGACAATCGCCGCCGAGCAGCAGTTCGCCTTCGTCGGACGCATCGTCGTCGCCGAGGCGGATGCGCACGTGCGGAAGCGCCTTGCCGATCGGCGGCAGGTCCGGCCAGCGCGCGCTGTCGCCGGACAGTTCGTGCGCGGTGACGACGTGCGCTTCGGTGGGTCCGTAGTGGTTGTGCAGCACGGCGTTCGGTAGCGCGGCGAACAGCGCGCGGATCGCTGGCGTGATGCGCAGCTGTTCGCCGGCGATGATGAGATCCTGAAGCAGCGGCGGCGCGCTGCGTCCGGCGCTCGTCGCCGCATCGGCGATCGCCTGCAGCGCAACGTAGGGAAGAAACACGCGCTCGACACGTTCGCGTTCGATCAGATCGAGCAGCGCCCATGGATCGCGGCGCTCGGCTTCGCTCGCCACGATCAGCGTGCCGCCGGTGGCGAACGTGGACAGGATTTCCTGGAACGAAACGTCGAAACTCAGTGGCGCGAACTGCAGCGTGCGCGCGGATTTGCCGAGACGCGAATGCGCCACGTGCCAGTCGATGAGCGCGGCGACCGCGGCCGTGCACATCGCCACGCCTTTCGGACGGCCGGTCGAACCCGACGTGAAGAGTACGTAAGCCAGATCGCCGTGCTGTGGTGCGGTTGTCGATGCACTCGACGCAACCACCGGTTCGACAATGAGATCAGGTTTTGCGTCTTCGAGAATCTGACGACGGCGTTCGGCCGGCAGCATCGGATCGAGCGGAAGATAGGCCGCGCCGATGTGCAGGGTCGCGAGCATCAGCGCGATCGTTTCCGGTCCGCGCGCTGCATCGAAGGCGACGATGCCGTTCGCGCCGACGCCGCGCGCGCGCAGCGCGGCCGCGTGCGCCTCGATGTGCGCGCGCAATTGCGCGTACGTCAGCGATTCGCTGCCGGCAATGCACGCCAGGCGTGCGCCGGGTTGCGCGATCAGGCGATCGAGCAGATGTGCCGTCACCGACCGCTCCACCGTGTGTCGCGGTTGGCGCCGAAGAGTTCCGCGACCGCCAGCACCGGCGAGAGCAGCGCGAGATACGCGTTGAGCGCGGCGCCGAGCAGTGGTTTGCCGCGGCGTGCGCGCGTGGCTTGCACGTCCTTGCGGAAGTCGCTCCAGTTGTCGGGGCCGAGCTGATCGAAGGCAACCGAGATGGTCATGTTGAGGCTGCGCGCGGTGTGCCACCAGCCGCACGGCAGGAACAACGTTTCGCCGGCGTGCAGGATCACCTTCTGCGAGCGCGCCTGATTGAACAGCGGATAGCGTGCGTAGTCGGGATCCTGATGATTCTCGATCGACGACTGCCACGGTTCGTCCGGATTGACGTACAGGAACGGCGCCTGATCCGGCGCGTACAGCGTGAATTCCTTGTCGCCGTGGAGCTGCGTGATCCAGGCGTGTTCGTGCATGAGGTCGTAGTGTAGATACGGAAACTTGCCGCCGGGTCCGCCGAAGAAAATCTCCAGGTTGTTCACGCCGGAGAAAAGCCGCGCCGGAACCAGCGGATGAGTCTGCCGGTCGGGCAAGCTGTAGGCGAAACGCGGCGTGACGTCGGCGAGGAGTTCCGGGAAATCGCGCACGATCTCGAACTTGCACGGATACGGACCGGGTTGCGCTGCGGTCGAATGTTCAAGCACGTCGAGGATTTCGCCGAGTGTCCAGTCGCGTCCGCGCAGGCGCAGGTGTTTGCCGGCGTAGTTCGCGCGGAACCAGTCCGGCTTGAATTTGCTGTACGCGGGCCAGGCGGCGGCCGCGTCGGTGTGGATGAGCGGACGGCGTGGATTGCGATAGTGCTTGACGAAGCGATCGAACGGCATGCCTGCGATACGCTCGACAGGTGCGTCAGCGGCGATTTTTCCGGTTTCCTCTATGCCCATGACTTCGATCCCCGACGTCGTCGACGCGACGCTCCCTCTTATCTCACACCCGGCACGCGCAGTAGAATCGCCGCGCACATCCGGATCCCCTCATGCCCATCACGACGGACTTCCTTCTGCTCTACGCCGAACTGAAGGTGTCGCCGGACTGCTCCCTGGACCATTTTAAGCGCGCTTACCGTCGCCGCGTTGGGGAATTACATCCCGACCGCGTCCAGGGCAAGCCCAGCCCCGCCATGATGCTGCGTTTACAAAATTTGACGCGCCTGCACGACGAAGCCATGCGCTTCCACGATCGGCATGGCCGCCTTCCGGGCGCGAACAGCCAGGCTGCGCAAAGCGCGCCGGGCGATACGCCAGCGCCGCGGGCCGCAGCACCGCGGGCTGACGCTCCAGCGCTATCGGCTGCGCGCAGCATCCTGATCGCCGCGTTGCTGCTGGCCGGTCTTGCCGTGGCGTGGTTTCTGTTGCCGGACGAAACAGCCGACGATTCGGCGGAACCCGGCCGTGTATCGATCGCGAAAAAAGCGCCGGTCGACCCGCTGGCGGACGTTCTGGCCCTCGGAATGGATGAAGGCGGTGTCCGCCGAATTCAGGGCGAACCCGCCTTCCTGTCGACGGACGTCTGGGAATACGGTCCGTCCTATGTGCGCTTCGAGAAGCACAAGGTTGTCGGCTGGTACAGCTCACCGCTCTACCCGCTGAAGACTGGCGCGCCGTCCCGCAGCTCATCGAAGAACGCCAACTAGCACGCCCGCTCCATCTTTCTCGTCAGCGTGCTCCGCGCGCGAACAGCACCACCTCGACGGTCTGGATGAAGATCATCAGATCGAAGCGGAAGTTGTGGTTCTTGACGTAGAACAGGTCGAAGGTGAGCTTTTCGGCGGCGTCTTCCTCGCTGGCGCCGTACGGATAGCGCAACTGCGCCCAGCCGGCGAGACCGGGCTTCACGCAGTGGCGCAACGTGTAATACGAAACCTTCTTGGCCAGCTGCTCGACGAACTGCGGCCGTTCCGGACGCGGCCCGATGACGCTCATGTCGCCGCGCATGACGTTCCACAACTGGGGCAGTTCGTCCAGACGCACTTTGCGGATGAAGCGGCCGACGCGCGTGACGCGATCGTCGTTCTTGGCGGCCCAGCGCGCCACGCCGTCTCGTTCGGCATCGGTGCGCATGCTG
>Ga0157374_10000834_pt1 | contig 26952 bp, 26 predicted proteins | sample M25metaG_FD_115308 | JGI IMG/M metagenome (GOLD analysis project Ga0157374, IMG submission 115308) | Miscanthus rhizosphere microbial communities from Kellogg Biological Station, Michigan, USA - M2-5 metaG | ecosystem: Host-associated > Plants > Roots > Rhizosphere > Soil | place: USA: Michigan... | reverse complement strand
GGCCGAACCCTTCGAAACCTGCACGAGCCGAGGGTTCTGCTGATTGAGGCCCATCGTCTTGTTCTGATACGCGACGTCCCACCAACTGCGCTTGCCCGCGTTCGGCCCGCTGGTCAGCAGGCTACCGCCGCGGCCATCGATCACGCCCTTCCCGACGATCCCGCTACCTGCCGTGTCGCTCGCGAGTATCAACGGATTGCACGACTTGGTTTTGGAAGCGGTTGCCGTACCGCACGTTCCCACGCCGTTGTCATAGTTGACCGGGTTGCGCGAAGCGCAGAGCGTGACACCTTGGTCGATCCACAGTGTCACACCGGACTAGAGCCGGAGCGGGCCGCTGAGAAAGCCCGACTCGCCGGAGTAGCCCGCCGTCAACTTGACCGCCTGGCCGGCCGGACAAGCATCCATCGCCGCCTGGATGCGGGCGGCATCCGGTTGGGAATTGGCGGGGTCGGCGTCGAGCGTGTCGATGAGCCGGACGAAAAATTGCCGCCGATGGCGAACTATATGTTGCGCGGCCACGGGAAATATCCCCTGCAACGTGCGCTCTATAAAGCTAAAGCGCCGTCGCTCACCGTGGTCCGAACGAGCCCAAGCTGCACATCGCAGACTTGCTGGACGTTCGGTATTTCGTGCTACCGCTCGGATTCCGGCCCCCCGTTGTTTAGCGAATCACCTTGAACCTCCAGCCAGCCCAACCCAACTGCTTGTTCAACCAGTTTGACCACCGGGAGGAATGCTTCGCTTGCCGAACACTTGACCGTGCCGGCCAAGATATCGGCCAGGTCACCCAGTGTACGAGGCCGATCCAGCGCCTGGAAAAGGACGCAAGCCGACTTGTTGATATGGGCCGCGGTCAGCGTCCGATCGTCGACGAGAAGCGCCGCGCCGTCGGCCTCCTCCCGCAAATGAATCGAACTGGCCCTCCGAATCGTCGCGCCGGACATCTGACCGGCCCCGTGCTCGTCATATGCCATCGAGTCGAGCCTCCGTAGCGATGAAGTCGAAATGAGCACCGTTCAAGCCGTTCCCGACGCCTATATGGATGCCGGTGGCCCCTTCGTTGAGCACGCTGTTGAGACTCCACTCCACTCGGCCCAACGGCAGTGCTCCGGTGCCAATGGCTACCTCCGTCAACGCGTACTGGTATTGTGGCCCGCTCAGCGCGTGAATTGCCTCAGCCCATTCGCCAAAGCCATCGACGACCCTGTTGTCTTCAATGACCACCTGGAACGGGCAAGCTCTGCGAAGTTTTGCCGCAAGCGCCTCCGCCGCCCCGAACGACGATGCACTTTCGCGCCGCATCTCGCGGTGCTTGGCGACCAGTACCGAATCGACCCGCACCACGCCCGATACGGACATCGACGTGTCGATGCCGCCCGCCATGTCGGCGGGCGACATCCCCACCTCGAAGTAGTTGCCGAGGGTCGAGTGCTCATCGTGGAGCAGTGCCACACGCGTGCGTCCCACGGAATGCAGCGTATCCGGCAGCCTGATTTTCAATGCGGTATCCGGCCCCGTCATCGTAATTTCCTCGCGCGCCATGAGCAGCCGCGTGATCACCCGGCGGTTCATGGCCACCGACTGCGAAACGTCGACTTCGGAAAACATCTCCATCGAGTATTTCGCCGTTTCCAGATCGGACGTGAAGGACGCAAGCGGCAACCACAAAACGCTCGTCGCCGACCACTTGTCGCGCAATACCTGGCGTGACGGCACGCGGTTCCAATCGAGCGGGACGGCCAGTGCCCGCTTCGGCACGTCGGCATCGCCCGCGGCGATCTCATCGAACGTCGCGGCCGGGACATGGCGGGCCGCCAGCCACTCAGCCAAGCGCCAATCGTCAGTCACAACAGCCGCCCGCTCGCCTGCAAAGATCGATTTCAGGTTTCTGCTCAGCCCATCGAGCATGTTCCACCTCGCTCGCCGGATTCGTCCTCGATGTCATTCAAGCCCACATCGAGGCACGGGCATGACGCCACATCGCCCACGTTGGCTTTGACGATCGTCGCACGTTTGCGCTGAACATCCGTCCCGATTGCTTGCGGCGACGAGGCCAGACGAGATGAGTTGGCATCGGGCAACTGCAACGCGCGCCCATACATTTCGCCGTCGGTCGCGTAGCCTTCGGCAATCCATATGCGTCTAGACATTCCGGGCCTTTTTGTCGAGACTTTAAAAATGAAGGAGACTGGTGCCCGTTGCAAAAGGGCACCAGAAAACAAACGACCTTCAGACGTCCCAAATTCAGATCGCGTTATAGAGGATCGCAAAGATCGGCTTGTTGCTGACAGTCGAGAGGCTCAAGTCCGTTGTACCCTGGGAATCGTCAAGCGAGCCGAGCAGGGTGATGGACGGAACTTCGAAAGTACCTGCCGATTCTTGAGAAAGTTCCTGCCGATCCATGATGCAACCGTTCATATTTAGTTCTCCTAAATGGATTATGGCGAGTATCGCACGGCGGCGAGAAATTACGTCCCACACATCGCGCGTTTTGACTATGCCACGCATGATCAGCTTCGGCAAGGTCGGCTTGACATGCCGAATTTCGAGAAAAATTACTCCCGTCCCGGGCCATCGAGGATAGAAAAATCCCAAATAGCGGGCGCAAGACTTGTTAAGCCGATGATTTATAACGAATTCAATAAATAAAAAATGACAAAAACCGTGTGCGGGATGCAAGGAATTTATCCATTTCCAATTCGTCAGAAAATCCTGAATTTAATGTAATCAATATACCGAGATCATATTTTATAGTCGAAACCACCGGGAGAAAACGATTTCAATCGCACGCAAGAATGTTTTAATCCAACTCGGAAATCAGGGAGCCTGGCAGGTGAGGGCGAGCAGAGCTTCGCTCTGTCTTGCTCCGCCAATGCCGAGCGCAACGGCGCCAACCACGCACCGAAGGAATAAACGCGAGGGCGGATTCGTTTAAAGACATCTCGGACACACGCGCGATCCGCAGGAGCGCAATCATGAAACACGTCCATACGGCGGGGATCGTCGCATTGGGGGCGGCGATAGTAGCTGGCCTCGTAGCGTGCGGAGGCAGCTCATCGCACGTTCAGCATTTCCACGTGACCGCGCTCGTCTCCGACGGAAACATTCCGGCTGCCCACATCGACGCCAATCTGAAAAATCCGTGGGGTATCGCCTTCAATCCAAAAGGTTTTGTCTGGGTAGCGGATAACGGCACGCAGAAGGCCACACTCTATGACGGTAACGGCGTGCCGCAATCGCTTGTCGTGTCGATCCCGGCCGGTTCGAGCGGCGATGCCAATCCGACCGGCATCGTGTTCAACGGCACGGCGGGTTTCGTGGTGAGCCAGAATGGAAAAACCGGGCCAGCCGTTTTCATCTTCGCGGGAGAGGGCGGCACCCTTACCGCTTGGTCGCCCACCGTCAACCCGACGGCGGCCGTGACGGTATTCGATAGCGGCGGCAGCGCGGTCTACAAGGGACTTGCGATGGCGAGCAGCAACGGCGCCACCTTCCTCTTCGCGGCCGATTTCCACAACAACAAGATCGATGTATTCGACGATACGTTCAAGAAAGTTGCGCTTCCGGGCGCGTTTCAAGACTCGACGCTACCCGCTGGCTTCGCGCCTTTCGGCATTCAGGCAATCGACTCGAAAATATTCGTCGCCTATGCGATGCAGGACGGGGCCAAGCACGACGATGTGCCTGGAGCCGGCTTGGGCGTGATCGACGTATTCAGTACTTCCGGACAGTTCATTCAGCGTTTTGCGACCGGTGGTCCGCTGAATGCGCCCTGGGGCATGGCGCTCTCGCCCCGCGACTTCGGCCCGTTCAATAATGCTCTTTTGATCGGAAACTTCGGCGATGGAACGATCCACGCTTTCGACCCCAACACAGGTATGTTGATCGGGACCTTGCGGCATGCAGACGGTACAGCGATTGTCGAACCGGGATTGTGGGGTATTGCATTCGGCAACGGGCTCAACGATCAGCCGACCAACACTTTGTTTTTCGCTGCCGGCCCCAATGATGAAGCGGATGGGGTGTATGGCCGCATCGATATTGGCCGATAGGGGGCGCGGACGAAACTTGGACTACCTGGACCAGCGTGGGTACGCGGTACCGTGCGCATCGCATGCCGCGCGGAGAATCGATGCGTTGACGACCGACAGTCGTACGTGCGCGATTGCCTTCATTTGGGCCATTCGTCGAGCGCATCGTTGAACAGTTCCGCCACCAGCGAGCGAAGCCAGACCGTGCGCGCGTCGTTGTGAAATTTGCGGTGCCAATGCTGCCGCAGATTGAACCGAGGTAGTGACAGTGGGGGCTCGACCAGCACGATAGACGCATGTTCCGCCGCATAGGCATAACCGATCGCGTGCGGCACGGTTGCTATCAGATCCGTGCGGCTCAAGATGAACGGCAAGCTCATGAAGTGCGGCGTTTCGAGAACGGCCCGCCGGTAAAGCCGCGCTTTCGCCAGGTGTTTCTCAAGCACTTCCTGGCTGCGTCCGTCGGCCCGCACCACGGCGTGGCCGCAGGAGAGGAACTGCTCGAGCGTGAGCGGATGTGCGGCGAGCGGGTGACTGCGTCGCATCAGGCAGATGAATCGATGCGTGAAGAGCCGTTGCTGAAAGAAGTTCGTCCCACCCAAATCAGGGAAATACCCCAACGCCAGATCGATGCTGCCTCCTTCGAGGCCACGCTCGACATCGGCGTGAGGCAGCGAGACAGAGCGCAGATTCGCATTCGGCGCTCGGAGGGCGAATTCCTGTAGCAAGCGAGGAAGAAATACGATCTCGCCCACGTCCGATAATGCAATGGAGAATGTGTGCGTGCTGGTTGCCGGATCGAAGTCAAGCGCCGCGGAGAGCCCGCGCTCGATTTGCACGAGCGCGTCGCGGGCGGCAGGAATCAGTGCAAGCGCGCGTGGCGTCGGCTCCATGCCGTGCGATGTGCGCACGAAGAGCGGATCGCCGAAGTACTCGCGTAGCTTGGCAAGCGCGGCGCTCACACGCGGCTGGCTGACGCCGAGACGAGCCCCGGCGCGGCTCACGTTCCGGGTCTCTTCAAGCGCGACCAGATAGGGAATGAGGTTTAGATCGAGTTCGGACATCGGGGGCTGGCCTTCTGAGCGGCGAGCTCTTCGATTCTCAACAATTGGATGTGGTTGATTGTCAGCCATTCGAGAAGAACAGATTCCCGATTGGCGTTGCGTAGACTTCCTTGCCCACGGTCCATCGTCCGATCGCATCGGTCAGGCCCTCATGCAACCTGTCAAACGGTCGTTGCGCGTGGCGTCCGGGATAGTGTTGAACCGGCATTGGGCGTCTCCAAGCGTCCTCGTGCGGATGATACGCGACTGCGCGGGTGTCGTGTATCGCTTCAGGTGCGGAACATCGCCATGGTTCCTGCGACGGTGTCCGCATTGCTTGCCAACGTGTTGGCGGAGCGCGCAAGGCAGCTGACGAGGGACGTGTTTTGCTGCGTCAATTCCTCTATGTGATCGAGCGCTTGTTTGACTTGCGATATGCCGATGCTTTGCTCCGACGCGGCAGTGTCGATTTCAGCGATCAGTGCGCTCACGTCGCGCACCGCCTGCACGGCTTGCTGCATCTTTTCACGCGCCGACTCCGCGATCTTGTTGCCCGTATCCACTTTCTCCGCGGAATCGGCAATCAGCGCAGCGATTTCTTTCGCGGCCACTGCTGCGCGACTCGCGAGATTGCGCACCTCGCCAGCGACCACCGCGAAGCCGCGGCCATGTTCCCCCGCCCGCGCCGCCTCGACGGCGGCATTGAGCGCGAGAATGTTGGTCTGAAACGAGATTCCGTCGATGACCTTGATGATTTCGCCGATTTTGCGCGACGCCTCGGTTATGACCAGCATCGTTTCGCTCATCGCCTCCACTGCGAGTCCGCCTTGCTCTGTGATGCTCGAAGCTTGGCCGGCATCGACCGCGGCTTGGCGGGCCGTATCGGCGGTCTGCTGCACGCTATTGGTCAACTGCTCCATCGAGGCGGCCGACTGCTCGAGGCTCGCGGCCTGTGATTCAGTGCGGGCCGCCAGATCTTGGCTGCCGTCTTTCACGGTAGCCGTCGCCTGCGACATGGTCGCCATCTGGTCGCGCGCATCGCTGACGATTGCGCGCGTGTTGAGGCTCACCTGGTTGACCGTCAGTTCGAGCTTTCCCACTACACTGGTCGGCCGCCAGCTGTTTTTCAGCGTTTGCGTCAGGTCGCCCATTGCGACACGAGTGACGAACGACAGCAACCGGCGCATGGGATGGACGAACATGACTCTTACGCGGTACTCCGCCAAGCGTGCCAATACGATGCATGACGCGAGGCCCGTCAACGTGCGCTGCCACGTCAGCGCCTCGATGCGGCCGCTCAGCGAGGCGCCTACCGCGGCTCCCGATACGGCGAGCGCAAACATCAGCAAGTGGGCCTGGGTTTTCATGGTCGGGTGCGCAACACGATCGAGGGCGCCGGCCCAGCCGTCGCGCAGGACTGCGCCACCTTCGATGCGGGCGAGGCGGCGGGCGCTGCCGCGCGTGTCCGTCAAACTCGCATACAGCGCTTCGGTCACTACAATGTCTTCATGCGCAGCTTGCGTTTGGACCGAGCGATAGGCGACGGCGTCATTGCCTTCGAGAATCGGCAAGACGCTCGCTTGCACCCAAAAGTGACGGCCGTCGTTCGTACGATTCTTCAACAGACCGGTCCAAGGCTGAAGTTGCTTCAGCGTCGCCCACATGTCCCGATACACTTCGTCCGGCATGTCGGGATGCCGGACGACGCTATGAGGCTCCCCAATCAGTTCGTCACGGGAAAACCCGCTGGTCTCGGTGAATGCATCGTTGCAATACGTGATGATTCCTGTGGTGTCGGTCGTCGTGACGAGCATTTTTTGCTCGCGCAAAAGGACTTCGCCCGGCGATTTCGAGGTTGCGTTGAGCACTGCTTGTCTCCCCCCCTGGATTCCTGCCTTGCTGATAGAGGCCTGCTGTCGCGGGCGCGCTTCGTGCCCGCGTTGCGGCCGATCGCAAAGATGTTTTTATAACCGGGTTATGCCGCCGATACTCCGACGTAATTCTCAGCCATAAGTGCTCTTCGCCTGTATCGCAATCAACTGCACGTGTAGCTCGAAGCGGCGTTGGTATTGCCACCCTTGTAAGTCAGCTTCGACGGATACATGCAGATGGGCCTGGTCATGGTGGCGCCTTGGTTCTGGAGCGGGATTTGATCCGGCGCCACGCCGCCTTCCACCCAGCTCACGAGTGCGTTGTACAACTGGTTCGGTGCCGGCAAGGGAGGGTTTGCGACCGGGCTGATGCCGGCGGTCCCGTTGACCGAGCCGATGCCGCCGCAGTGTCCCATCGCCGGAATTTCGAAGAAGCGGTAGAACTGTTGCACGGACGAGAAGCCACCCATCGTGTTCGCCACATTGGTGTAGTAGTGGATCGAGCCCTGAGGCATGATGATCGAATCAGCCATGCCGTGATAGGTGATGATCTTCCCGTTCCGCGCGCGGAAGGCCGAGAGGTCGGGATCGTCGGTATTGATGTTCGCGAATGACGGCTGCAATGCGAGGCCTTGAGCGAATGCGTTTGAGAGGTCGGAATAGGAAAGGTTCATCCACCCGTTCTGCCCATTGCCGGTTGCGTTGGTGAATGCCGGCGTTGCGATGCTCGGGCTTTGCAATTCGAGCGCAACGGGGGTGGCGGTCAAACCGTTGGCCACGCCCACGCCGTTCGCCGATGCCGCGGCGAAGGTGTCCAGACTGCTGCCGCGCGGAAATCCAAACCACAATTGATTCGCTTGTAATGTGTCCGAATAGCCGTTCGCGACCGCGGGCGAAGCGGCACTGCCGTCGGTCGTTTCGCCGTACCACATTTTGTTGACCGCTTGAGCTTGTGCCGTAGTGAGGCAAGCCGCTGTGCCGTTACTGCCGCCGCTGGCCGTGCATAGCACGGTCGCGTCTCGGGTAGGATCATAGCGGCACGAGGCCGGATCGTTGACGAAACCATCGTGCTGGCCCGTCAGCGACGAGTCGCATGCCGAGACCGCTGCGGCGGACACGAGGTTAAGTTGAGCGGATGTCAGCGGTACACCACCGAGATCGCGTTGCATGACAATTTCGGGATACAGCCCGCCGGTTTGCATGCGTGTCCAGTTGATCGCAGCCGACCCGGCGAGGATACCGTCGAAATCGTCAGGATTCGCCTGCGCCTCCATCAAGCCCTGTCGTCCGCCGGTCGAACACCCGTCCCAGTAGGCGTGCTTGGGTTGCTGGCCGTAGTAAGCGGCGGCCAGCGCTTTCGTTTCGACAGCCATTTCGTGAATAGCCCGGCTGGCGAAGTCGGTCCATACGGTTCTGTTGATGGTCCCATCGGGGTTCATCGCCCAGCTGCCATCGAAGACGCCGCCGAAATCGCCTTGCTGCGATATGTGACCGGTATCGGTCAGCGCGCTCACCGCGCCTTCCACGCCCGCAATATCCGCAGCCGGGCCCTCGCCGCTTGTCAAAGTGCCGGTTGCGCCTGCCAGCGCAGTCAGAGAACTGACTGACGGGGCGCCGGCGTAGCCTCCGCCGCCTAACACGTGGATGCGTCCACCCCAATTCGTTTTCGACGGCAGCCAGATTTCAATACCGATCCCGGGCGAAGTCGACGGCGCGCTCGCAGGCCCCACGTTGCCGGGCCCAATGTTGAGCTTGACGACGCACATATCGTTTTTCGCAATCTGTCCGGACGCGGTTCCGTTCAAATTGAGGTCGTCCCCTTTCTTGAACGACTTGACGAGCGTCACGGTCGTATTGGCGTCGGGTTTGAACGCGGTCTTTAAAGAATCATCGCACTGGAGTTGCTGGTTGCTCGATACTTGCGGCGAAGCGCTAGTCGAACTGGAACCGCAGCCGGCAAGCGCGGCGATGCCGGCCCCGGTCACACCGACTGCGCAGGCGATCGCGCGCAGGCGGGCGCCCCTGGTCGACGGAACTGAGAGGTCTTTCATGACGGAATACCACCTTGAATGAAGTTTTGGTTAGAGAGCACTGCATGGGTGAAACGGACGATGGGTTGGACACCGGCCGCCCGCTAGCGAAAGCGATCCAGTTCGTGATCGGGCTCGGGTTGCTCGGGTAGTGAGGTGATAGCCGGCAACTCGGAAAGCGGAGGCATACCGGCTGTCGCCTGCACCTTTTCGTCGGCGCTTTTCCAAACGAACGCAGGTGTTCCGTTCACGCCGAATGCGTCCATCAGCGACCGGTTTGCCGTCAGCGAATATGGAACATGTTCGGTGGCGCTAATTAGAGCGCTCTGTGGCAGCAAAGCTGCCGCGAGCACAACCAGCGAGGCCGCGCACACAGGGTGCATAGCTTGTCTCCTTGGGGGCCGCGCAATGATTTCTGCGGTGGCATGTTTGAGGCGAGTTTGTCAAAGGCGCGTCCGACGGTGCAACCGCGAGAAACGAGATACGCACTATGTCGAATCGAGATAGTGGCCCGGCGCTCAGCGCAAACCCAGTAAATGCGGGCCTCTGCGATAGGGCGTGCAGGGCGGAGGACAACCGCTCGGTGATTTCACTTATTTGACCTGCATCAACTCGACGGCGACGATTCGTGCCCGGAGGAATAAGCGTTATGCACGCCTAAAGCAGGTCTGCCGCCGGATTAGGGCAAAACGCACCCGGGTGAAGTACCGAATACTTCGGATCGCATAGGAGACCGTCAATGAGCCGAAATCAACCAATCGACGTACAGACCTTCATCAATGAGCATCCATTCGGAAGGTTTCAATGGCTCATGTTTTTTATGTGTTTCGTCATCGTCCTTCTGGACGGGTTCGACACGGCCGCTATCGGTTTCATTGCCCCTTCTTTACTGACGGAATGGCATCTGACGAAACCGGAGCTTGCGCCGGTGCTGAGCGCGGCGCTGTTTGGTCTCGCTTTCGGTGCGCTGAGCGCAGGGCCTTTGTCCGACCGCTTGGGACGACGCTCTCTGCTACTCGGCGCCGTCGTGATTTTCGGCGCGTCGTGTCTCGGTTCCGCGTTTGCTCAATCGCTGCAGCAACTGACGGTTCTGCGGTTCGTGACCGGGATCGGGCTTGGAGCTGCGATGCCTAACGCCGTGACGCTGATGGGAGAGTTTTGTCCCGACCGCCGTCGCGCGACGATCATCAATCTGATGTTTTGCGGTTTTCCCCTTGGCGCTGCGCTGGGTGGGTTCCTCGCCGCGTGGATGATTCCGCATTTCGGGTGGCGCGGCGTGTTGGCCTTCGGTGGCGTGACGCCGCTGCTGCTCGCCGTCCTGCTCGCGCTGAAGATGCCGGAGTCCGTTCGCTTCATGGTGATGAATGCACAGCCGTATCAACGCATTCAGGAGGCACTCGCGCGCATTTCTCGCGCAGCTTTGGACGCCGAGCACTTCACGCTGACCGAAAGCACACCGTCCGCCGGCAAGAGCGGCCTGAACATCGTTCTGTCCAAGACATACATCGTCGGTTCCGTGATGCTGTGGCTGGCTTACTTCATGGGCCTCGTCATCTTTTACGCATCGATCAACTGGATGCCGATTTTGCTCAAGGACGCCGGACTCCCGGCCAAGAGCGCGACACTGATCTCGGCACTGTTTCCGCTGGGTGGCGTCGGCGCCGTGCTCGCCGGCGTACTGATGGATCGCTTCAACGCGAATCGCATCGTCGCAGCGTGCTACGCGCTCACGGCCGTAAGCGTCTATGCGATCGGCCAGGCCGTGGGCAATGTAGGCGCGCTCGTCGCCGTGATCTTTCTGGCGGGCGTGCTGATGAACACGGCGCAGTCCTCGATGCCGGCCCTGGCCGCATCCTTCTATCCAACATCGGGGCGTGGGACAGGCGTTGCATGGATGCTCGGCGTTGGTCGATTCGGCGGAATTGCCGGGTCGTTTCTCGTCGCCGAGTTGACGCGTCGTCACTTTGCCTTCGCGGATATCTTTACCACGGTGGCCGTCGCCGGGGCCTTAGCCTGTGTCGGCTTGCTCATCAAACAGTTTGCCGCGCCGCATGTGAGCGTTGATTCCATTGGAACCCGGCCCGTGCATCACTGATGTTCTAAGCGGGACGCCCGGGTATTAGAAATTTGACGGATAGGCGCGCGAGAGCGTACCTGTCCAAGCCGATAGCGGCAGCACACTGGCATCGGCGGAGAACCCATCATATGAGAACCAAAGTCGCAATCATCGGCGCCGGCCCCTCCGGCCTGCTCCTGGGGCAGTTGCTTACTCGCGCGGGTATCGACAATGTCATCGTCGAGCGGCAAAGCGGGGAATACGTACTGGGCCGGATCCGAGCCGGAGTGCTCGAACAAGGAACCGTCGGACTGCTGCGCGAAGCCGGCGTCAACGAGCGCATGGATGCCGAGGGGCTGGTCCATGACGGCATCGAATTGATCTTCGGCGGAAGGCGCGACCGCATCGACCTCAAGGCGTTGACGGGAGGCTCGTCGGTGATGGTGTACGGCCAAACCGAGGTTACGCGGGACCTGATGGAAGCGCGGGTCGCAATGGGTGCGCAGACTATTTATGAGGCCGCGAACGTCCAGCCGCGCGAGGTCAAAGGGGAGCATCCTTACGTCACATTCGAGAAGGACGGCAAGGTATGCCGACTCGACTGCGACTACATCGCGGGTTGCGATGGCTTTCACGGGATATCGCGCAAGTGCATTCCCGAAAACGTCCTGACGTCCTACGAACGCGTGTATCCGTTCGGTTGGCTGGGGTTGCTCTCAGATACGCCGCCGGTCAATCACGAATTGATCTATGCCCATCATGAACGCGGGTTCGTGCTGTGCAGTCAGCGCTCGGCCACGCGTAGCCGCTACTACTTGCAGGTGCCGCTGACCGAAAAGGTGGAGGACTGGTCCGACGAACGGTTTTGGGAGGAGTTGAAGCGCCGCCTGCCGACCGACATCGCCGACGGCGTAGCAATCGGACCTTCGCTCGAGAAGAGCATTGCGCCTTTGCGCAGCTATGTGGTTGAGCCAATGCAATATGGGAAGCTGTTTCTGGTCGGCGATGCCGCGCATATCGTGCCGCCCACCGGAGCCAAGGGCCTGAACCTGGCGGCCAGTGACGTCAACACGCTATACCGCCTTCTGCGGCGCGCATACGAAGAAGGACACGCGCAAATCCTCGATCGTTATTCCGAGATCGCCTTGCGACGCGTATGGAAGGCCGAGCGCTTTTCATGGTTCATGACGACCTTGCTGCATGAATTCCCCGACAGCGACGGATTCGACAAACGCATGCAACGGACGGACTATGAGTACTACACCGGGTCGAAAGCCGGTCTGACGACCATTGCCGAAAATTATGTCGGTTTGCCGTATGAGGCGATCGAAGGGCTCTAGAAGAGCCCTTGCCTTACTGCTGGCCTATCTGGAAGGCAGACCGGTTTTCGTGCCGTTTGTCTTCGGCATCACTTCGGCTTCCATCGGTGCAAGGTCAAGTGCGCCCGCTATAGGTGGGCACGCAGCGGCGGCCCCGTGATGCGTATCGAAGTCGACCCTGGCGTTGCGTAAAAAACACCATACGCAACTTCGTGATTGCGAACAAGAATGATTTTCAGTAGCATCCGCAAACGCAAATTGTTCGCATTACTGAAGATTGCAGAGGCAATGATCAGGGAGACTCTCGCTTCGAGCCGGCCAGCGGCCGGTTCACCCCAACGACCACACTTTTGACCTTCGGGCACGCACATCCGGCTTTAGTCGTCGAGACGCGACCGGTTCGCCCGTGCCTGCTTACCGAATCTGAAACTCGTTTCGCCCTTCGGATCACCGATGGGTGAGGCCCGGCTTCGCGCTGAAAACACGTCACCTCTTTAAATAACCATCATCTGTCCATCATGCATTGCCTTCGCCCAATCCCGTCGCTGACGAAGATCGCGGTTGCCGCCGCGATCGTCGTTTCGCCGCTCGCCCACGCAGCGCCGCCCAGTTCGCCCTCAATGGCCGCGCAAAACCTCGAAGCCAAGCTCGATCGCCTCGCGCAGCAATTGACGGAGATGCGCGCCGAACTCGCGCAGATGAAGCAGGAAAACGCCACCCTCAAGGCGCAGCAGCAACAACAAGCGCAGGCAACGCAAAAAGCCGCCGTCGACCAGGCAACACTCAAGAGCCAAGTCGAGGCGGCGAGCCAATCGGTGCAGACCGCGCTGGCGAAACCGTCTCCGCTCGACAACCTCAGTCTCTGGGGGTATGGCGAGTTGTACTATGCGCGCCCGACCCGGAAGTCAGAGGATACGCGCGCCGATCTCGCGCGGGGCGTGTTCGGGATCGGGTATCAGTTCGACGAGAAGACCCGGTTCAATTCGGAATTCGAGATCGAGCACGGCGTGACGTCGTCCAGCGATCCCGGCGAATTCGAGGTCGAGCAGTTCTATGTCGATCACAAGTTCAGCGATTCGCTGTCCGGTAAAGCCGGTCTCTTCCTGATCCCGGCGGGCCTTCTCAACGAGAGTCACGAGCCGACGAATTTCTACGGCGTCACGCGCAATTTCGTCGAGACCTTGATCATCCCGAGCACGTGGCGCGAAGGCGGGCTCGCGTTGTCCGGCACGACCTCGTTCGGGCTCGGCTGGAGCGCGGGCGTCACGACGGGCCTCGATCTGTCCAAGTGGAACTTCACGCCCACCTCGCCGCTGTACGGCTCCGCGCTGGAAGCGCAGAACAACGGCGTTGCGCCCATGCAGGCGACTCATCAAGAACTGGCGCTCGCGAAGGCGCAAAAGGTATCTGGATACGTGTCGGCCAACTACCGCGGACTGCCGGGCTTGACGGTCGGCGGCAGCTTATTTAACGGTGGGGTGGTGCGCGCGACGCCCAATATTGACGACAACCAACGCGTGACGCTCTATGAAGGGCACGTTCGCTATCAACCAGGGCCTTGGGATTTGTCGGCTCTGTATGCGCGTGGGCTCTTCTCGCACACGGCCGCGGCGAACGCCCAGTTCCCCAATGCGACCAATCCGCTGCCGGCAAGCTTCTACGGCTGGTATCTGCAAGCGGCGTACAACGCACACATCGGTGGCTATCGATTGGCGCCGTTTGCCCGTTACGAAAAGTACAACATGGGTGCGAGCTTCGAGGGACTTGCATCCGGTTCTTTCACCGTGCCCGCCGGCTTCCCTGTTCCGCACGACACGGTATACACGGTAGGCGCCAATTTCTATTTGAATCCGAATGTCGTGTTCAAGGTCGACTATCAGCGCTTCAAGGTCAACCGAGACTTTTCGCGTATCGACCTCGGTCTTGGACTCCAGTTCTGATGATCCGAGACGACACTCGCTACTGGGCTCCACTGGTGGTGCTTGCGGCGGTCGCCGGCGTGACGCCGGCGACCGCATTCGGCGCGGACTACCTGTCCGTCGCGCAAGCGCAGAAGGTCATGTTTCCGAGCGCGACGTCGTTTGTCGCGCAGCCTGTCGCTCTTACCGAAGAACAGCGCAAGGCGCTATCGGCGAAGGCCGGCACGCGCGTCAATCCGGCAATGTGGAACGTGTTTGCCGCGAAGTCCGGCGATATGTTACTGGGCTATGTCGTCACCGATGCGGTCATCGGCAAATTTCAGTTGATCAACTATGCAGTCGCGTTCGGCATGGACGGCGCGATTCGCGACGTGGAGATCCTCTCGTACCGCGAGGAGCATGGCAGCGAAGTCCGCACGCGCGAGTGGCGCAAGCAATTCGAAGGGAAAACCAACGCCGCGCCGCTGCAACTTGGTGAAGACATCCGGGGCATCAGCGGGGCGACGATGTCGTGCACGCATGTGACCGAGGGGATCAGACGGCTCGCCATCTATGTCGACACAATGCTCATCGGAAAGTGATATGCCGGATACCGCAGCGTTGCGCAACATCGGCATCGTGCGCCGGGCCAAACCGCTACTCGGGACGCTGGTCGATATTGGCGTCGGTGCAACGGACGTCGACTTTGCGCGGACAGCCGTCGAAGCAGCGTTTGCCGAGATTCGCGAGGTCCACCGGTTGATGAGCTTTCATGAGCCACCGAGCGACGTGAGCCGCATCAACCGTGCGGCGCCGGGTGTACCCGTTGAGGTGGACCCGCGCACGGCTGACGTGCTTCGGCTCGCACTCGAAATGCAAGAGGCCTCCACCGGCGCGTTCGATTGCACGGTTGCGCCTGTGCTGGTCCGCCATCGGTTGTTGCCGTCAGTACAGGGGTGGGACGGAGAGAGGGCTGGCGCGTGCCGCCGCGATTCGCCCAGCGAATCGGGTAATCCTGCGCTCGAGCGCGCCGCGGCGTTCACAGTCGATGCGTGCTCCGTGATCAAGGCGCGTGATTGCCTGATCGATCTCGGCGGGATCGCCAAGGGGTATGCGGTCGATCGCGCTATTGAGGCGGTAACCGCGCAGGCCGCCACGAGCGAACACTCGATCGACAGCGTGCTCGTCAATGCCGGCGGGGATCTTCGTTTTCGCGGGCCGAGTGCCGTCACATTTTGGCTAAGGGATCCTCGCGATGCAGGTCGACTCACGGACGGAATCGAGGTCTCGGATGGTGCGCTGGCCAGTTCATCGACGAGCGGTCTGGATGAGCGCGCGCATCAAGTGTCGCCCCTCGTCGATCCGGTCAGCGGGACTCCATTACCAATGGGCGCAGGCGTGACCGTCGCGGCCCCCACGTGCGCGATCGCGGACGCATTGACCAAGGTTGCGCTGACCACTCGCGATGCCGCGCATCCGGTATTTGCTCGTTACCGGGCGTCCGTTGTACGGCTCATAGTGTGACGACTATGTCTATCCGAACATCGATCAAACATCCGGAACGATCACAACCGCGCGTTTTCGGACCAATGCTCACCGCGCAGTCGCGCTGGATGCTGTATGCGCTGACGACGCTGCTGGTGGCGACGGGCGCTGCGTGGCTGATCGCGCACTTCGGGCGATCCGAAGACGCATTGCCGAGCCCCGTCGAGCCCTGGTCGATGAAACTCCATGGCGCGGCCGCAATGGCCGCAATTTTTGCCATGGGCGCTATGCTCCAACGCCATCTGTTGCCGGGTTGGCGAATGCGGCGAAACCGTGTCGCGGGAATTGCGATGTGCGTTGCGATGAGCTTGCTTGTCGTGACGGGTTATGGACTTTACTATTTCGATGGCGAATGGCTGCGGTCGAGAGATGAGTGGCTGCATTGGAGCGGGGGGTTTGCGCTTCCTGTTGTGCTTGCGACGCACGTTGTAGTGGCCAGAATGTCACGTCGCAGCAAAAAGCATTAACTGAAGCAAACCCGTTGCTCGTGGATAAGCCCTCGACGATGACCGCGGCACCCGCGCCGTAGGCTACCTCACCGCGCCCCTCGGCGAGAGGCTTGCCTTGTTCGAGAGAGATTAGCGCTGCAAGCGCATCTTGTTGCTCAACGATGAGAGCATGCCAGCGGCGCAGTATGGCCGCGCGTTCCCCATTGGAACGCTTCCGGTGCATGAGTTTGCGCTGCGTGGCAACAGCGGTTCGATAGCCTCAGCGCGTAATCGAACAGATCGCGATGTCGGCCCATACCGCACCTCGCACCGGATCGGACTTGTATAGCACGGTCATCGCCGCTTACCCCATCGCCTGATTGATGATGCCGAACACGCCATATATCGCGTCCGGTTTGCCGCTGTGCTGCTCGGCCGGCTCATTGCGCACCATCTTCACAACCGTGTCGATGCGCTTCACGCCAACCGCGTTCAACCAATCGGTGAGGGCGGCCCCCCCTGGCACGTCGATGCGCACGAATTCGCCGGGGGACATCGCGAGCCAGTGGGCGATCAGCGCCTTCGCTCGCTCATCGCCTGGCGAGTGCGCCGCCACGACGGGGCCAATTGCGTAACCGCGACCAAAGCGGCGAAACAGCGAAAAACCAACCAGTTCACCGGCGCGTTCGAGCAGGACACCCTGCGCAACATCGAGCAGTACAGGGATGATCTGGCTGCGATCCAGCCCGCTCGCACGTGATGCGAGTTCGACGACCTGTGGTACGTCGTCGCATTTCAGCGAACGCAATTGCTCTCCGGCCGGGGGCGTGGCACTCCGCACACTACTGACGACGCCTTGATGCTGATCGACCGTACCGCACGCTTCGAAACCGAGTCTTTCGTAGAGCGGCTTGCCGGCGGGCGTGGCATGTAGGAACGTGACGCGGTTACCGAGCGCTTCGAGCACCAGTTCCATCAACTGTCGGCCGATACCGCGCCCCTGCGCTTCGGGAGACACAATCACGAGGCCGAGCGTGCCACGATCGGTACCGCACTTCCAGTAGAGTGCCGTGCCGATCACTTCGCCGTCATCCTGCGCGACGAACCCGCTGCCGGCCGCGAACATCGATTGCCAATCTTCCGCTCGATGCGGCCAGCCGACGGCCAGGGACAGCGCATGCGCTGCGATGATGTCAGTGGACTCGAAGGCACGGTAGGTCGGTGCCTTTTTTGCGGGTAGTGCGGACACGAGAGCTCCTATAGCGGCATGTTGGCCTCGACAGCCCCATCGCCGCGAAGCGGGTCAGTGCATTGTGTGAACTAAGATAGAGTTACGGCCGAGCGTTCAGCGAAATATGGCATTATTCAATATAATGATCAAGAAATTCTTTCCGTTCATTCCGATGACGAGAGGTCGCGCCGCCTCCGGTCGAACGCCAGCAGGAGCGAGCTAGCAAATGAAGGTCAACTGCGATGGGCCCCGGAAGGGTATTGAGCAGTTTCAACAGGGGTTTGCATGAAGCCAGCACAGGTTGGGAAAAAAGACGTAACTGAACCGCATCATTCTGACGTCGGAGGCCGCCTACGGGCCCTGCGCATCGAGCAAGGATTGTCCGTCAACGAACTTGCCATGCGCGCCGGCGTGTCGGTCGGTACGGTGAGCCAGGTCGAGCGCAATAAGGCGAATCCGTCGGTGCGAATTCTCGAGCGCCTGAGGCAGGCGTTGTCGGTGCCGCTTTCCGCGCTGCTGGAGGAGGATGACGCAGTATCGGATCCCATCGTCGGCGACTTCGTGCGCAAGGCGGCCGAGCGGCCGCTGTTCGACGTCGGCATGCAAGGTGTGCAAAAAGAGCTACTGTCGCCCCACGGGAATCATGACCTCAAGATGATGATCATCCTGCTTCCGGCTGGAGCGGGCTCCGATGAAGTGCTCGTTGGTGTGGGGGAGAAAGCAGGGCTCGTGCTCGAAGGCACGATCGTCTTGAACGTCGGTGACCGCCGCGCCGTGCTGCGCGCTGGCGATAGCTTCCAGTTCAAGAGCACTGTGCCGCACAGCGTGCGCAACGAGAGCGACGAGATGGCGCGCGTGCTGTGGGTCATGAACACGCAGCCACCAATCGTTCATTTGTGAGTCCCACGCTCTTGCTCGCGAGCGCCAGAGTCAGGCACGGCGACCTGTCGCATCGCCAGTTCGCGTTGCGGCGCAGCGCACGATGAGTAGTCTCGATTGACGGACGCCATTGCTGCGTGAGCGGCATTGGGGCCGACTGGGGGCGGGCGAACTCTTCCGCGACGCACAACGAAAACTTCCCGATTTCTTTTTTGATCGCTGGCAATTCACTGCGCGTTCACTATAATGAACGCCATCTGATGCTTGTTCATTGCATGTCCCGCGATTGACAAGCCGTGCAACTTGCGGTGACGTGGGGAACGAAACCTGGCGTCGGCGCTACTCCAGATTTTGAGGTTAGGTCTAGCATGTCCACCCCGCCACTCGATTTTGATCCGGCTACTGTCGCGTTGCCGCAGGGCCATTTCATTGGCGGCAGGTACTATTCAACCAATGAGACGCCGATCGCTGTTTACCGACCTTCCGACGGTCAGTTGCTCGGTCATATCCCCGATGCGTCCGCAGACACTGTTGACTATGCGGTGAGCACCGCGGTGCAGGCATGGAAGACGAGCGACTGGGCAACGCAACCGCCACGCGAGCGAGCGAGAGTACTGAGTCGTTGGGCAGATTTAATCGATCGGAATGCCGTGAGCCTTGCGCAGTTGGAGGCGGTCAGCTCGACGCGCCCCGTCGCCGAGGCGTACGCGTCCGATGTGCCATTTACCGCAGAGGCGATCCGCTTTTTCGCTGAACTCGCCGACAAACTCGGCGGCGAGTTCGCGGCAACGCGACGCGAAAGTGCGGGATTCGTAGCATCGGAACCCTATGGGGTGATCGGTGCAATCACACCGTGGAATTTCCCGCTGTCGATGTGCTCGTGGAAGTGCGGGCCCGCGCTCGCCGCCGGGAACGCGGTCGTGCTGAAGCCGTCGGAGCTGACGCCGTTCTCCACGCTCCGGTTGGCGGAACTGGCAATCGAAGCGGGCATGCCACCCGGCATCTTCAACGTGGTGAACGGCTGTGGTGCAACGACCGGAGCCGCGATTACCCGTCATCCCGACATTTCGAAGATCAGCTTCACCGGCTCCACGCGAACCGGTGCCGCGATCATGAGCGACGCGGCTTTGCATGGCACGAAGCCCGTGACGCTCGAGCTGGGCGGGAAAAGCCCTCAACTCGTGTTCGAACAAGTACCGAACTTGGCGTACGCGGCGCGCTGTATCGCGCGAGGGTTCACCAGCAATGGGGGCCAAGCATGCGTCGCCGGTACGCGGCTTATCGCGCACAAGCGCATCGTCGAGCCGCTGCTCGAAGCGGTGCAGCTCAACTTAGCGAATATCGCCGCAGGGCCGCTATGGCGGAGCACGACTAGCTATTCGCCCATCATCAGCCGAAGCCAAGCTGAGCGGATAGAGTCCCTCATCGACGAGAGTCGCGCGAGCGGCGCCGAACTCATCTCCGGAGGTGGCTACTTCGAAGATACGGACGGCGGCTATTTCCACCGGCCGACCCTCCTGGCGAAAGTGGCCGAATCGACGCCGGCGGTGCGACAGGAATTGTTCGGTCCGGTGCTGACCGTTCAGACCTTTGAGGACGAAGAGGAAGGTATCGCACTTGCCGGCCACCCAACATACGGGTTGTGTGCGGGTGTCCATACGCGTGACATTGGACAAGCGATGCGCGCGATGCGCCGAATTGCTGCCGGTACCGTCTGGATCAATCGCTATGGTCGCAGCGGGGACATGATTATTCCCACTGGGGGATTCAAACAGTCGGGGATCGGGAAAGATCTCGGGCGTCAAGCGCTGGAAGCCAGCATGCGATACAAGAGCGTGCTGATCGATTTTGATCGAATGTGACGGTGGGTAGCAGCTGATTGACACCGCAATGAATGGTTCTTGCTCGTTGCTTGACACCGGGGGGTGAAGGACGCCGCACGTCTTCTATGCATGCTTTTGCCACACGTGTTTGAAGAAATTTTCTCAAGGATAGACCATGTTCCAATATATGCCGCAAAGTGCTTCGGGGAAGCACGTCAGTTTCTTCCAGCGCATGCTCGTTACTGCTGCCATAGCGGTCGCAACGGCCTGCGGAGCCAGCCAAGCATGGGCAGCGCAAATCAATATTTCTGCCGGAACCACGCCGTCCAGCGTTCCCAACGCGTTCTTGGACATCAAAACGAATCAGATTGAAGGTGTCATGCCGGATGTCATTCGCGCAATTGGGCAGCGCGAGGGCTTCGACGTGTCGTTCAATGTCATTCCATTCTCCGCATTGATCCAGTCAGTCGTTTCCGACAAGATCGACCTCATCGTGGCAGGCATGAGCCCTACGCCGAAGCGTGAAGAAGTGATCGACTTTTCTCAGCCGGTCGCTTACTTCGGCAAGGGCATCATCGTCAATGCTTCGGATAAGCACAGCTATCACACGATCCAAGATCTGAAAGGCACGGTCGTCGGCGCAGGCGTGGGCGAGGAAACCTCGGATGAACTGATCAAGCTGGGCATCTTCAAGGAGGTCAAGCTGTACAACACCGGCGCGGATATGGCTCGCGACGTTGCGTTGGGCCGCATCACGGCAGCGTTCAACGACTATCCTGTGTGGAAGGCCCAGGAGGCGGCCGGTACGCTGCAGGGCACGCGCGTGGTCGACGGTTTTCAGCCGCTGCGCAGAGTGCCGATCGCATTCGGCGTGAAGAAGGGCAATGCCGCGTTGCTTACCAAGATCAACGACGGGCTGGCCAAAATCAAGGCCGACGGAACGCTAGGCAAGATCCTGAAGAAATGGAACTTCGTGGATTGATGTACTGGATGCCGATGGAAGTTGGCAGGAGGGCATAGTGGTGCGTGTTGTCGGCCGGGTCGAACGGTAAACGCGACCCGGCTTGCGAGATGCGCATGAGTATGACCGATGGGTAAGGAGACGGCCGGTTTGCCGAATTATCCGAGCGTGGCTATTGAGCTCGTCTGTTCTCGAGAGCCACGACGAAGAGCGGCGCCGGCCATGCAGTGCAACAATTATTAGAAAGGCGAATCATGCGTTGGAGCGACATAGTCGAGTTTGTCCCGATACTGCTTCAAGGGGCCGGGATAACCATCTTCATCACCCTTAGCTGCCTGATTCTGAGCACCGCGCTCGGTCTCGTTTGGGCGCTCTTGAAGATGTCGCGGCATGCGCCGGTCAAACGCGCGGCCACCACGGTGATCAACGTGGTTCGCGGGCTGCCGATGATCGTGCTGTTGTTCTACATTTACTTCGTATTCCCCGCGATCCATGTGCAGATGAGCGCCTTGCAGGCGAGCATCGTAGGCTTGGCATTCGGCTATTCGACTTACGTTGCCGAAATCATCCGCTCCGGCATCGAGTCGGTGGATCAAGGTCAATACGAAGCCGCGCAGTCGATAGGCATGGGCCGCATCAAGACCATGACCCGGGTGATTCTTCCCCAGGCGATCAAAGTCGCACTGCCGCCCTATAGCAACACGCTGGTGTCGATGCTCAAGGATTCGTCGCTCGCCTCGACGATCACCGTTGCTGAGATGACGCGCCAAGGAACGCTGATCGCGGCCGCGACCTTCCAGAACCTGGAGGTCTACACGCTCGTGGCGATCGGATATCTCGCGATGAGCCTTCCGTTGATGAGTTTGACGAAGATGCTCGAACGGCGCTTCGGCAAACACAAGGTGAAGTGAGGCTGCAAATGATCGAGATCAAGGACGTACATAAGAGCTTCGGCGACGTGCCAGTGCTCAAAGGCATTACGTTGAGCGTGAACGAGGGCGAGGTGGTGTGTCTGATCGGGGCATCGGGCTCCGGCAAGTCGACGCTGCTTCGATGCATCAACGCCCTGGAGTCATACGATTCTGGCGAGATCAAACTGCTGGATCAGCGTGTCGAGCAGCGCTCACGCCATATCAATCAGCTTCGCACTCAAGTCGGCATGGTGTTCCAGCGCTTCAACCTGTTCCCGCATCGCACGGCGGTGGAAAACGTGATGGAGGGGCCGGTGCATGTCAAGCGCGAGCCGGTCGCGCAAGCTCGGCGCGAGGCGATCGAGTTGCTGCACAAGGTTGGCCTGGGCCAGAAAGTCGACGCGTACCCGCATCAATTATCTGGGGGCCAGCAGCAGCGGGTGGCGATCGCGCGGTCGCTCGCGATGAAGCCCAAGGCGATCTTGTTCGACGAGCCCACTTCGGCGCTCGACCCGGAACTCGTGGGCGAAGTGCTGAGCGTGATGCGCACGCTGGCGCGCGAAGGGATGACGATGCTCGTCGTCACGCACGAAATGGGCTTCGCGCGAGAGGTAGCCGACCGTGTGTGCTTCCTGCACGCGGGCCTGATCATCGAGCAAGGCAGCGCCAAGGAGGTACTTGGCTCGCCGCGCGAAGCACGGACTCGGGAGTTTCTGCGCCATGTGTTGTCGCACCGCGCCGAGGATCCGCACGCACACAATGGTGGAGCAGGGGCGGTGGCTTGAACCGAGGCTCGACCAATCGAACGATGGAAGTTTGAGATGCTTAGAATCGAAGAGGTGTACGACACGGCGGAATTTTCGGAGGCAGCCGACGTGATCGTGATTGGCGCCGGGATCGTTGGTACATCCACAGCGTATGAATTGGCGCGACGCGGTGTTTCCGTCGCACTGATCGACAAAGGGGTTGTGGGTGGGGAGCAATCGGGGCGCAATTGGGGCTGGGTGCGCCAGCAGAACCGCGACATCTTTGAGTTGCCGCTTGCGATGCGCAGCCTTCGTCGCTGGAGTGAGTTGCGAGAGGAAATTCAAATCGACCTGGGCTTTCGCCGCGAAGGTATTCTTTATGCCAGCGGTGACGCAAAAGCCATCGCTCAATGGGAGACCTGGTGCAGGCAAGCGCGCGAGATTGGGTTTGTCAGTCATATGCTCAGTTCGAGCGAGGTCAACAGCCGCGTTCCCCAGGGCGGTCCTCAGTACGCCGGTGGGGTTTGGTCGCCCGACGACGGGCGCGCTGAGCCTTCGCGCGCAGCCCCGGCCCTTGCCGAGGGCGCGAAGCGCCGGGGGGCTCTGCTCTATCAAAATTGCGCGGCACGGGGTTTGGAACTCGGTGCAGGGCGGGTCAGCGGTGTGTGGACAGAGCGCGGCCTGATCAAGTCGAGCACGGTGGTATGCGCTGGTGGCGCGTGGACTTCGCGCTTTTGCAAGCGTCACGAGATCGACCTCCCGGCAGTCAACGTGATTGGAACGGCTATGCGTACGTCCGTCGCTGCAAACGTGGTCAACGGTTGCTTCAGCGGTCCCGGGTTTGCGCTTCGTCGCCGCCTGGATGGCGGATATACGCTCGCTGTTCCGGGTTTTGGGCGCATCGATTTAGCGCCGCTTGGCCTGAAAAACGCGTTCCGGTATTACCGCAATTATCGGAACGACATTGGCAAGAAGCTCAAGTACCGCCTTGCAACGCCCTGGTTCGAAGGTCCCGAGGCATCGGCAACTTGGCAATTCGACCAGACATCTCCGTTTGAACGCTGCCGTGTGCTCGACCCAAAGCCCGATCTCGAGTTCGTGAAAGTCGCTTTGGACAACGTCAAGCGCGCTATCCCACAGTTGTGCGACCTGCGGGTGGTGCATGCTTGGGCCGGGGCGATCGACACGACGCCCGACCTCATTCCTATCATCTCCGATATCGCGACACTGCCGGGATTCTATGTAGCCAGCGGATTCAGCGGTCATGGGTTCGCGTTGGGTCCGGCGGCTGGAGAGCTTGTTGCCGATATGGTCACGGGCGCGAAACCCTTGATGGATATTTCCCCTTACCGATTCAGCCGTTTCACAGACGGCACCTCCATCAAGGTTCCAGAAATGATGTGACAGCGCATGTTGTTGGCGCTTTTCTGTTAGTTGCTTACGACTCGCGGCGGGTGCGACGGACCCGCGTCCTTCGCCATTTCGAGCGTTCTCGCACGACCCTCGTCAAGCTCTCGCACGACCATTTTGGCGGGGCCTCGAAGGTTGTTGAATGCAACATCCACATCCCGCAGTAAAGCGTTTCCGTTTTATTGGCATCTGTTACCAGGAGCGATGTTATGAGGTACGTCTCGACCCGAGGCGCCAGCGCCGATCGGCGGTTTTCAGAGGTCCTGATGGAAGGGCTGGCGCCGGACGGTGGCCTATACGTGCCCACCGCCTACCCCAAGGTCGATGACGCAACGCTACGGCGTTGGCGCGGCTCGTCGTATGTCGAACTCGCCTTCGAGATTCTCTCGCTGTACATCGACGATATACCGGCCGACGAACTACGTGCCATCATCGGCCGCACCTACACCCCTGAAGTTTTCGGCTCGGCGCAAATCGTTCCTTTGCGCGCACTCGACGAGTCGATCGCCTTGCTGAACCTGTCCAATGGCCCGACGTTCGCCTTCAAGGACATGGCAATGCAACTCCTCGGCAATCTGTTCGAATCCGAACTGGAACGCCGCGGCACACAGCTCAATATCCTCGGCGCGACCTCCGGCGACACTGGAAGCGCGGCGGAATACGCGATGTGCGGCAAACGCAATGTCCGAGTGTTCATGTTGAGCCCTCATGGCCGCATGAGTCCGTTCCAGCAGGCGCAGATGTTCAGCGTGCAGGACGAGAACATCCACAACCTTGCGATCGAGGGCAGCTTCGACATGTGTCAGGATATCGTCAAGGCGGTTTCCGCCGATCTGGCCTTCAAACGGCGATACAGCATCGGCACGGTGAATTCGATCAACTGGGCGCGCCTGCTCGCGCAGGTCGTCTATTACTTTGCCGGCTATTTCCAGGCAACGAATGAGAACAGCGAACGCGTCTCGTTCTGCGTCCCGTCCGGCAATTTCGGCAACATCTGCGCCGGCCACGTCGCCCGCATGATGGGCCTGCCCGTCGATAAGCTGGTGTTGGCGACCAATGAGAACGATGTGCTCGACGAGTTCTTCAAGACCGGCCGATACCGTGTTCGCGCGAGCAGCGAAACAATGGTGACGTCCAGCCCGTCGATGGACATTTCAAAAGCATCGAACTTTGAACGCTTCGTATTCGACCTGCTGGGCCGGGATGCTCAACGCGTAGCGCAGTTGTTCGGCACGGAGCTTTCGCAGCGTAGCCAGTTCGCTCTCACTGCAGAAGAGACATCGCGCATTTCCAGCTACGGTTTTGTGTCGGGCAAGAGTACGCATGCGGACAGGCTGCGCACCATTGCCGAAACCTGCAAACACCATCGCACCATTATCGACCCGCATACCGCCGACGGCGTAAAAGTTGCGCGCGAACATCTTCGGCCGGGCGTTCGCACGATAGTGCTGGAGACCGCATTGCCGCTCAAATTCGAAGACATCATTCACGAGGCGACCGGCCAAACCGCACCACGGCCGGCATCGGTGGCCGACCTCGAACAACGCCCCCGGCGCTGTGAGGTCATCGCGCCGTCGGCCGACGAGGTGATGGCATTCATCGCCCAGCATTGCAACGCCTGAGGCCGTTGACAGAGGATTGCCATGGCTGTATTTACCCCCGTTTCGGAGGAAGAAGCTTCAGCTTTCATCGCACCGCTGGCATTGGGAGAGCTGATATCGTTGCGTGGCATTCCAAGCGGAATCGAAAACACCAACTATTTTCTGACGACGCGCACCGGTGAATTCGTGCTTACGCTGTTCGAGCGCCTGGGCGATGCGCAGTTGTCGTTCAGCTTGGAACTGATGCGGCACTTGGCACGAAAGGGAATTCCCGTACCGGAGCCAAGGGCCGATGACGACGGCCGTATCGTGTTCGAACTGAACGGAAAGTCCGCTTGCCTCGTGACAAAACTGGATGGGCGGCACTGCCTCGAGCCGGAGCGACACCATTGCGATCAAGTCGGCGAGATGCTCGCGCGCATGCATCAAGCCGGTCACGACTTCTCAATGAAGCAAATCGCCTCGCGAGGCTATGACTGGTGGTTCTGGGCAGCTGATCGGGTCGCAGTGTTGCTTGACGACGAAAGACGCGGCGTTCTTCTCGACGAGTTGCAATTCCAGCGCGCGCTGGCCAGAAATAGTCATTACCGGGGACTACCTCGAGGCTCCGTACACGGCGATCTTTTCCGCGATAACGTCTTGTTCGCGCGTGCGGCAGAGACCGGCCATGCAACAGGGGCCGAGAAGCTGACGGGTTTCTTCGACTTTTACTTCGCGGGAACCGACGTAGTGATATTCGACGTGGCGGTGTGCCTGAACGACTGGTGTATCGATCGCCCGTCCGGGGCACTGCTGCCTTCCTTGTCCCGTGCGTTTGTCGAAGCGTACGAGCGAGTCCGCCCTTTGACATCGCTAGAGCGACATTACATGCTCGCAGTGCTCCGAGGAGCGGCATTGCGGTTCTGGCTTTCGCGCTTAGTGGACCTGCACTTCCCCCGCGATTCTGCGTTGCTCCACGCGCATGATCCAGAGCACTTCTTTCGTGTCCTCTGCCATCACCGCCGCTCGTCGGCGTTTTGATAGCGGAGGCGACGGGTCAACTACTAGCAGGCTGTTGAAATTCGCACGGTCATGACGCCCCGAGCACTGGTTAAAGAGGTTGCACATGCAATTTGCCGCTGAATTGGAGGAGCGCCGCGCGGTTTTCCGACCTGGCAGGCCGGCGT
>Ga0157374_10000833_pt1 | contig 27020 bp, 33 predicted proteins | sample M25metaG_FD_115308 | JGI IMG/M metagenome (GOLD analysis project Ga0157374, IMG submission 115308) | Miscanthus rhizosphere microbial communities from Kellogg Biological Station, Michigan, USA - M2-5 metaG | ecosystem: Host-associated > Plants > Roots > Rhizosphere > Soil | place: USA: Michigan... | reverse complement strand
TTTTGATGGTACATATACGGTACTGAAAGTGAAAATGGAAAATCGCATAGCAGCCAGGGAATCCGGATACTAATATGCCGTCTCTCAGCGGAGTCGCGACGCCACAGCGCTCCGCGCGAATGGAGGTGCAAACATGCACATAACAATTCCGCTGCCACCTGTTAGTCGTATGAAGAAAGGGAGCGACCTCGAAACACAAGTCAGGTCCTTCATCGCATGGATAGAAAACGGAGACTCTGCAATCGCACCGCAAAATATCGGGCTGCTGGCTGATTTCAAATCGATCAGCGAGGATGCGCGATGGTTCATGGTCTTGCATAACTGGGTCGAGACGCTGAAGGTCGCGGTGCGCGACGACGTTTTCAAACCGTAATCGTCTCAACCTGACTATGAAGGGCGTCGACTTCGTCGACCTAGTGCATGTCGTCAGACTGACCGTCGGGAACTGACGCGCATCGCTAAGCCTGTGTTTCCCAATAATGCAACTTGGCACCGGCGGGTTCGTTCTTGATGAACCGGCTCCACTTCGTTCCGCATACTTCGCAGGCGTAACGCTCTTCATGGCCTTGCGATAGATCCAGGTCGCCCGTCTTCTTCAAGGCCGAGTGCGGTTCTGAGTTAACGCGTTTTTCCGCCAGCGCCACGCACAGTAAACACTGCGGTACCTGCTTGGCCATCGTCGCCCTCCGCGAGTTGGGCAATCAGGGTAGCACGGAAGCGGTCTTGGTCACCTGCGACACAGCGCAACGCGTGATGGTCGCAAGAGATCTAGGCGATGGGCCCCGTGGCCTACGGATACATCGTCGTGACCATAGGACGTGTGCTCTCGGCCTGACCGGGCGGCCGCAAGCGAACTAGAGAAGAACTAGAGAACCTCATCCGATGAAAACCTTGGGACGTCGCGCCGCACACGTCCCAAGGTTGCAAGCTATCGGCGGTCCTGCGTCACCTTCGCGAGCAATTGCATCTTAGGTTGCGCGATCCCGCGGCGCATATAGGCGCAATTGCAATTTGATCGTAAGAAGATCGAAAGAAAAATGAACCGGCAACCTGCGGACACCCCGCAACGTCGCAATGCATTCCTTGCATAGTTCTTTCGTCGCCACGCGGACTCAGGATGAAGGTCGAGCGGTTTACGTGACCGACGCAAACGCCCCGCTCGAATGGCTAATTAGGACCTATTTGCAGTCCCTCTTCATTGGAGTGTGCGCGCGAATGGACACTCAAGAATGAGGCGCGGGTACGCGTTCTTCGGGCGCCGATAGCCGGTGATTGGCCAGGCCTTTCGATCAGCGTCCAAGCGGCTGCTGATCCACGATCATCGATGCATCGCTGACGCCGTACTGATGTCGCTATGTCTGGAGGGTGTCTGCATTTAGTCGGGCATACGCGGATCGGCGCCCGTCCGGGATGTGTATTCGTTCACGGCTAATGCGCTTCGTGCGCCGCGCATCAGCGATGATGTGCGCTCGTCACCGCTTAGTGTTGAATGTTTGCAGCCTGGTACGTGACGTGCATGACAGATCCTACTTTCCTGGAGGACTGTGATGTTCGGTTTTGTGTTAACCGCCGCAATCATGCTTGTGTCTCTAGCGGTCATGGCGTTTGTCGCGGGATTTTATGCGCGTGCCAGACAGCAGCAAACCGGGCCTGCTGAGTGTCGACAGAAGACGGCCACGCGATTGCAACGGGCGCAGCGCAGCCGAAGCGCGTCAATACAATCGGCGAAAAATGACAGGGCAGATCATGGCCGCTCAGGGCACCAACATTTCAACGAATACCTGGCACTTCATTCCCGCTCGCATCGATAAGGCCGGGCAGCGGCAGCATCGGAACAAGCGGCGTTGAGCGAATCGGAAGCGTCGTTCACGATCTTCGCTGAGTGCAGCGAAGACGCGAGCGCGTCCGTAGAACCTCGCAATCAGCGACGCTTGCCTGTTGCCACGCCGGACTAAGTCAGCTCGCACCTCGGACTGAGGCTCAGCGCGCAACGCGCCTCAAGCGGCGGGTCAAGCGTTCACCGTTTCCGTTCTTTCGAACCAATCAATACTCGACGCTTATCGCTCTCGGTATAGACGGGGCTACATCTAGCCTAGCAGCGAGCAAACGTGCGCCGCCACAATCACTTGTATGCGTCGGGTATCTTTACATTCGTGTGCGCGGGCCCTGCCAACTATCAAATATGCTGCTTACTAACATGCGCTTATGGACGACGGCACAGATACTGCTTAGCCCTTTTTAGCTATGCATCGAACCCCGTCGGCAAAAGGGGGCATGGGATACGGCGGTGATTCAGGAGAGGTGAACAAGATGGAAGTAAACGCAGAAAACGCTGACGCGGAACCGGTTATAAGCGAGTCTGCGTTTTGGGGTACTTGGATCGCATGGACCATCGCGATCCTACTGATTTGCCTAAACCACTAGGGATGCCGGTTCAATCTCCTGCCCACTCGCGGGAGCCCGCGACCGGCGCGAGAAAACGCGGAGCACGATAAGAGACACTAGCAAGAATACCTCGAAGACAATCGCAGCGGCATGATGGCCCAGCGAGGCGTAGAAGGTTACGGCCCAATCCCATAACGCCATGGCGTGCTCCCTGTGGGTTCCCCCGCAGCGAGCGTTGCACTCGCGGCGGGGAAGGGATAGTCCCCTACTCGACGTGAAAAGTCTATAGCCCGTATTACCTAATGAGCTTCGCCATCTCGCATGGTCAGAGATGGGCACTGAGGCCGCGCCCGACCCCCTATATTGTCATCCCACCCTGAGCGGAATTAGGGGAGGGCTCAGCGTCCACGAGACTTCCTCTTCCGTGAACGTCCCTGCGTCGGTCCTGCCGCTTGCGTTACCGTTCGTTCCGCGCTGCGCGTTCAACGTGCGCGATCGAGCGTCCACCAGCCGGTCGAGCCCATTCGCGATATCCCGTGCGGAGGTATAACCGTTGCCCCGCGTAGCGGCCGTTCATCATGAGAAAAAACTTGTTTGCCGCGCGCAAGGTCGCGAATTTGCGTACGTGCGCCAAGCCGGTTTCGGGGCGAACTAACGTACCGTCGGTTGCGATGAACGCAGAGCGCTCGTCGCCGACCGTCCCGCCGACTTGAAAATAATAGTAGTGCGACATCGCGCGCACTCTAACGGGCACCGCGCAAAAGGTCAGTAGGAGCCGCGACGATTCACTTGTAATCACGTACCGCGCTCTTCGCGGGGCCTAGCACGCCTCGCTGACGCGACCCTTACATTGAGTCATTTCGCGTCATGCTCCCACACGCGCATGGCGGTATTGCTGACATTTCTGACGTCGTTCTATATCACTCCATGCTTTCACGCAGCTTACGGATGACACGCCAACGGGGCTATCGTCAAGCCTCACAAGTGGGTTCAAGCTCGTGTTGCGTGTACTGCGCTCGTATCGCGTCAACATCGTAAACGCAAGAGGAGAAATGTTATGCAGAACCGTCTTACGGCCATCGCCGCATTTACGCTAGGCATTGCGGCCACGGCGACGTCCGCACCCGCGCTGGCCCAATATCAATTTCTAACGACCATCCAGATTCCTGCGAGTCCTTCCAACAATGTTAGCGGGCGATTCGAATCGTATGACATCAGCTATTTCGACCCGACGACGCAACTGGACTATGTCGCGGATCGTTCGAACGCTTCTATTGACATTTTCTCGGCTAAAACGAATACATACGTAAGTCGCATCGGTGGCAGCAACGGCGTCTTCACCGGTCTTCCGATAGGTGCGCCGACTGCTGTTGCGGGCCCCGACGGAGTTGTCGTCGTGCCTGGGTCGGGTGCACAGCCCTCGCAAGTGTGGGCCGGCAATGGGAATAGCACGTTACTGGCATTCAACCTTTCGAATGGCGGTACCACTGGTACGCAGCCGTCTTTCTCGCCGATTCCGACCGGTCCGGTTAGCGCAAACCGCGTTGATGAGATCATTTATGACCCGAACAGCAATCAAATTCTGGCCGCAAACAACGCAGCAACGCCTGCACCGTTCTTGACGTTCGTAAACGCCAGTACGGGCGCGATCAACCGGCAGGTTACATTCAACGGTCTGGGCGGCACACCGAATGCAACGAACGGGATTGAACAGCCCGCGTACGACCCGTTCACAAACCGGTTTTACGTGTCGGTTCCACAACTCAACGGCAGTGGTCCAGGGGCTGTTGCCCAGCTCAATGCGGCCGGCGACGTGACGCACATATTTGACCTCGCTACTTTGGGGTTAGGTGCGGGCGGCGTCTGCGGCCCGACTGGCTTGATGGCAGGCGCTGGCGGTTCGCTGATAGTCGGCTGCGGCGACGGTGGCAGTTCCGTTATCCTCCATGCAGCGGCCAACGGAGGCAACGGCACCATCAAAGTGATTAACGGCGTAGGCGGCGAGGATCAGGTCTGGTATGACCCGGTCACGAAGCGCTACTTCCTTTCGGCGCGGAATAATCCTGGTGGACCTGTACTGGGCATCATTGATGCAGTAAGTGAAACGTTGTTGCAAACGCTCGCCACAACTCCGGGCGCTCACTCGGTATCCGTCGATCCAATTAGCGGTGAAGTGTTCGTGCCCTTTGGCGCTCCGACGGGAAGAGCAGACTGTGTCAACGGCTGCATCGGCGTATTCGCGTTGATCGGCGCTGTGCCCGAGCCGCAAACGTATGCAATGCTGCTCGCAGGCTTGGGCTTACTTGGGTTTGTCGCGAAACGGCGGGCAAAGCTTCAGTAGTATCAGCCCTATAGGTTGTATGAAAAGGCGGCGCTTCGGCGCCGCTTTTTTTGGCGGTTAACCAGGGACGTTGGCTGTACCAACGTTATGCGCGCACCCTAACCCTTAACCGTCGACAGTCGCGAACTGGCAAAGATATCCCATACTGCAATGAACATCGCGGCAATCAGCGGGCCAATGACAAATCCGTTGAGACCGAAAACCGCCATGCCGCCTAGCGTAGCAATCAATATTACGTAGTCGGGAATTTTCGTGTCTCGGCCGACGAGCATCGGGCGCACTAGATTATCCACGAGACCGATCACGAGCGACCCGAAAAGAATCAGCACGACGCCTTGCCATATTGCGCCGGTGAGCAGGAAATAAATTGCGACAGGCAGCCACACAAGGGCAGTGCCGATCGTCGGCAACAGCGAAAGGAAGGCCATCACCACGGCCCAGAATACCGGCGCTTTGATACCCAGGAACCAGAAGATCATCCCGCCCAGCGCACCTTGCATGATGGCGATAATGATGGTGCCCTTTATTGTCGCGCGGGCGACCTCTGTGAATCGGCGGGCCAGTCTGTGCTGCAACGTCTTGTCGAGCGGAAGCGCGTTGCCGATCTGCCTAGAGAGAGTATCGCCGTCGAGCAACAGGAAAAATAACAGATAGAGCATGATGAAGAATTCAGTAACGGTCGCAAGCGCGTTCTGCCCCAAATCGAGTGCATGTGTGCCGGCTGCTCCGAGCCCCTTCATGACGCCGCCGGTCACCCTCTCTTGCACCGATGCAATATCGTTCAGACCGAAACGTTCGACAACGCTTCTCATCCATGCGGGCAAAGCGGCTATCATCTGCTGCAGATAAGCGCCGATATCAAAGTCGCCGGTTTTGACACGCTCGTAAACCCCAACCGCCTCCTGCGTCAGAATATTCGTGAGCACTGCGGCAGGCAGAATTACGATCAGGACGATTACGAGAAGCGTCGTCAGTGCAGCCGGCATGCGCTTGTGACGCAGTGAATCGCACAGTCGGCGGTAAAGCGGATTGAAAATTATTGCAAGAATGGCTGCCCACAAGATAGCGCCGTAAAACGGCCACAGGATCCACGCAAACGCCGCAGATACTGCGATGACTAAAAGCAGCAACGTCTTGTGCTGCAGCACCCGCGCGTCAAGCGGGTCGCTGGTACTCATGACCGCGACCTTCTACGCTTTATAATTAAGCCGCAACCGCACCGCCGCTTCAAGCGCGTGCGCCGCGGATACTGAGCAACACCAAAGTCAAGACGAGAATGCGGGCCTGAGCGCCCGCTTGGTCAACGAAGACCGAAGTAGGAAAGAATCGCAACGACTATAACGATCAGTCCAACGATGTAGATAATGTTATTCATGAGTGTGCCTTACTGGTGTGAACCGTGAGTTGAGATTCGATGATTGCAGGACTGTTAACAGCACAGTCAAATCGGCGCTGTAGAGCGCGCGCCGATTTCGACCGTGCGGCTGATAACGAACCCGTCAAGGCGAACTGTGATGCGTGATGGTGCTGCGATTGCAACGGATAGCTAAAGCACTGCCTTACCCAGGATGATGCCGACCGCCAGTGCAATGCCAATTGACTTCAACGGTTCAGCGGCAATGTACTCGCATGTGTCGTCCATGAATTTTTCGCCTGCCTCCTGCAAACTTGCGCCCTTTTCGCTAGCCCAGTTAGCAGCTGAATCTGCCGCTTGCTTGGCACTGTCCACGGTGCTGTGCGCCGCATCGACTGCACGGTTGATCGCGGGCTGAACGCTACTTGCCGCCTGCTGTGCAGAACTCGCCACGCTATTGACGGCGTTGTGCGCCGTCGATGCCGCGTTGCCCTGACCAGTGCTGGAAAAGTCATTTCTTCCCGCGCCGGATGATTGATTTGAGCTGGTGTTTGGTTCCATTACGTCTCCTTCAGTAAGTCCCAACATGTGGTTTGTACTGCGAAAGGATTGCTGCGCCCATTATTCGAAGAAGCGCTTAAACAATTGAGCGGACCGACTCCTATTCGTCTGTAGGCATTCGGCTTCTTCCGGCGCGGATAGCCACGATTCGCGTCGGTGCCCCTCAGTGATATGCGGCTAGCCGTGCGGCGTGATGCTAGAACCGGGACTGCTAATAGGTATACGATGTCGCCACTGTGCGCAGCGCGCGCACATTTTCCCAGAGAGGATTCAATGAAAACATGGCAGCGGTCGGTATGGGTCGCTATAACGTCATTGGGCGTAGCGGCCCTGGTGCCCGCGGCAATGCCTGGGTCTGGTGATCAAGCGGTGGCGACTTCGTTCAGCCATTCTCACGGGCAAAACGCAACGTTCGGTTGCCATAAACACGCGTCAAATCCCTATCACTGTCACTGAAAGCGGGGATATCTCGCCGCCGCGCAGCATTGCAAGGCGGTGTTGGATGTGTTGCCGGATGAATCGGTTTCCTTCATCATAAGCAGATGGCCGACGCCGCCTCCAGAAAGCCGCCTTTCCTGGTGGAAAATCCGACGCCCGCGGCGGAACGGTTTCCGTTACCACCGGCTGCATGTCGCTTCTGCGGACATGCGACTGCGCCAGATGCTAAGTTCTGCAGCGCGTGCGGCGCACAAGTTAACCTGTTGCCGTGCCCGCGCTGCGGGGCCGTGAATGATAAAGCGGCGGCTGCGTGTTACCAATGCAAGCGGCCGTTGTCCGGCGCGCCTGCGAAAGAAGAACTGCTCGACCCCACGCCCACTGAATTGCTCGACCCGACGCCAGCTGAAGTGCTCGACACAGAGCCCGCTGAAGTGCTCGACACAGAGCCCGCTGAAGTGCTTCACCCAGAGCCTGCTGATGTGCTCGAGCCGAAGCCCACTGCAGGCAGCGTTTTCGCGCTGGTATCGCGTTCGCATTGGATACTGATCGCATTAGCTGTAGCGGCGATCGCCGCCCTGGCGTACTACGCAGTCCGGCCTTCGACGAACGGCCCTGCGGCGCGACCCTCCCAGTCGCAGGACAAGGTGGCGCCGGTTCAACCGCCGACGGCCGGCAGCGATGAGGTTTCTCAACGTGCCAAGGGCGCCGCAGGCGCCATCAAGCGAAATGCAGGGACCGACGACAAAACCCCACCCAAGGCGGATGAAACGGTTCCGCCGGCTGTAGGCTCTGCGGCCCGTCCCAGGGTGGATTCGAAACCCAGTCAGGCAATCTCGCCCGACGCATGCACCGACGCGACAGCGGCGCTCGGACTGTGCGTCCGGAAGGACGCATCGCGGCCGAATGCGGGGACGCAGGCGGAAGAAACGGCTACTGCGGGAGGCCGGCAGGAGCCGCGTCGCTCGCAGGTATGTACCCAAGCGCGTGCGGCCCTGGGCCTATGCGCACTATGAACCACACCCAAGGAGCAGATTACGTGGCTATGCGCATAGTCGTTGCCCGGTTGCCCGCGATCATATCGGCGGCGCTTTGCCTGTTCAGCGGTCTTGCTTTGGCCGAGGCCGAATACAAAATAGTTACAGCGAATGAGAAGGGCACCTATTTCGCGATCGGTGCAGATCTCGCCAAGTATGTCGCGCCCGAAGCGGATATCGCGCTGGAGGTCCTGCCGACCGACGGCTCCGCCGCGAACATCAAGCATCTTCGCTACGACGCCGGCGTAAAACTGGCGATTGTGCAGGCGGATGTCTACCAGGCGTTTTTGGACAGGGCGAAGGCTGGCAACGCGGACACCAGCAACATCATCAAGCCGCTGCGCGTGGTGCTGCCGCTTTACAACACCGAGATTCACTACATTGTCCGGGCGGATTCGCCATACAACTATCTGCACGACATCAAGGATGCCAGGATCAACGGCGGCGTCGTGGGCAGCGGCGCGGCGCTCATCACGCACACCCTGTATCGCATGATGTTCAACGCACCAATGCCGGAGGCGAATGCAAGTTATCTCTCGAACGAGGAAGCGCTGGTTAAGCTGATCGGCGATAAATCAGTCGATGTCGTCGTCGTCGCCGCAGGGCAGCCCGCACCGCTCATCTCAAACATGAAGCCGGAAGCGCAGAAGTACATCAAGTTGCTGAAGTTCGATCCCGCGCAACCCTCGAGCAAGCTGCCGCTCACCATCTATTCGCAATCAATCATCAAAGCGTCGAGCTATCCGCGGCTGCTGCAGCAGGACTTTACAACTATCTCCGTGGGCGCGTACCTCGTCACTTACGATTACAACTTGCGAGACACAGTCGGTTACCTCAGCAAATTCGCGCGATCGCTCTGCAATAATTTTCCAGTGCTGCAGGAAAAGGGGCATCCCAAATGGCGCGAAGTCAGCCTCACACTGCCCGCGCTTCCGCCGGGCTGGACTTACTATCCGCCGACGACGCGCGAGATTCGTGCCTGTGGCTCTAGAACGAAGTCGCGCCCTGTGGCAAAGCCCTCGAAGCCTTGCAGCGCGGAGGAACGCATACTCGGTTTCTGCAGTTAGCGAACGCCCTTTCCATTCGCTCACGAACTGACAGCTTCCTTCCGCCGGCCACTTCTGTCGCGTTTTTTGCTTCTAACTTAACGCGTCACTACCAATCTGATGCCAAACGCAATCAGAAACAGTCCCGCCAGTTTTTGAAAGAAAACTGAAATGAGGGGATTGGCACGCAGACGCCGCGCCAGATAATGCGTCAGCAGTACGGCTATCAAGCCGTATGCGAATGTCACGGCGGCGATCGTCAGCGCCATCAACGCAAAAGTCATCAAGCCCGGATGAGCAGCCGGATCGACGAACAGTGGAAAAAAGGCCATGTAGAAAACGATCGCCTTCGGGTTCAGCAAGGTAATCGTGAACGCCTGCCATAGGTAATGATGCGGCGTGATATGCAGTACAGGAGCGCTGCCCTGTTGCGACAGCAGCATGCGGCCGCCCAGCCACGCAAGGTAGGCAGCGCCCAGCCATTGCACGGCGCGGAAAGCGCCGGGATAGGCGTTCAAAACTGCGGCGACGCCGCCAACCGCCAGCCACAGCAATACTTGATCGCCAAGAATCACGCCGAAGGTTGCGCCGATCCCGCCGGTAATACCACCCTTGCCCGTCGAGGTAATCAAAGCGAGATTGCCCGGCCCCGGCAACATCAAGAAGACAATGACGGCGGCGACAAAGGCACCGTAATCGACAACCCCCGGCACGGTTATGCCGTTTCGGGCGCGCTCACCATGCCTCGGCCCAGCAGTGACTTGAACGCATCGTAGGTGATGCGTATGCCGTCTGCGAGCGGCATCGTGCCGTAATCACCGAGATACGCGCGGAGCGGAACATCAGGCAGATGCATGGGAAAGGCAAGCGGCTGCCCTGAACACGTGATGTGTTCAGAGCCAGCAAGCTGATTGATTATTTGAATTCCCTGTTCGACCGGTGCATGCACGCCGTTCATGTCGAACACCGGCGCGCCGTCGCGCTCGCGCGCGACGGCGCTGATGAATGCGCTGGCAACTTCGCCGCCGTACAGCCACGACACGCCGCCGCGAAAAGGGACATCGTACGGTTTGCTTGCGGCCGCGGCAAGCATCGCGACAGTCGTTTTAGAAGTCAATCCCTGATCGCGTCCAATCCCGTAAACGACGCCTGGACGCAGGCCGACGCTGTGCACGTTGTGATCCACCGAATACACTTTGGCGATTTGTTCATCGCAATATTTGTACGCGCCATACAACGTACTCATCGTGCCGAGACCTTCTTCGATCGCGCCATGTGCTGCAATGGAGCTTGCGTAGGTAAGCCGTCGAATACCGAGCTGGCGTGCGGCCTCGAAAACATTTACGGTGCCGACGACGTTGACACGTGCACCGGCTACCGGATCGGCCTTGCAAAAGGGCACCTGCAACGCGGCAAGGTGAATGATGGCGCACGGACGCAGCGACTTTACCGTCTCCATTAGCTGGTCGCTGTCTGCGATGTCGCCGGTACGCCATTGAATTGCCGCAACGTCGCTCGCCGGCATTAATAAGCGAGGCCGCCGCTTGTCGTCATTTAAGTCGAACGCACAGGCGGGCACTCCCGCGCGCGTCAGTAGCGCCAGCACCCAGCTGCCGATGCAGCCGCCCGCGCCCGTGATCAGAACAGGTCCCGGGAAGCTTGCTGCATCTATGGAGAATCGCTCGAACACTTCGGACAGCCTTGGAGAACGGGTCAACGCCGGTTGCGGGAAAGCTTACCAGCAGCGAGCTCACTCTCCAATAGACGGACAATGTGTTTCCCGGCAAGCGTGCATCACCACGATGTTACGGCGAGGCGCCTTGACCACTCTGGTTCGTGCGGATAACCTGCATCCGGTCTTCCAGCACATCTACCAACAAGGCACATAGTCGCTGCGGATCTATGACTCCGGGCGTGCTGAGTGTTCGATGGCTGGACGGCGATGGAGGAGAGACATGGCGGCGCTGACACTCAGCGGGATGCGCAAAAGCTTTGGCACGACCGAGGTCGTGCATGGCATCGACCTCCAAGTCGAGAACGGTGAGTTCTGTGTGTTGGTCGGGCCGTCGGGATGCGGCAAGTCGACGCTGCTGCGCATGATTGCCGGTCTCGAAGAGATCACACACGGCACACTCTCTATAGGTAATCGCGTGGTGAATAACGTCGCGCCCAAAGAGCGCGATATCGCCATGGTATTCCAGAATTACGCGCTATATCCGCATATGACGGTGTTCGACAACATGGCGTTCAGCCTCAAACTTGCAGGCGAGAGCGCGGACGCCACGCGCAAGCGAGTGATGGAGGCGGCGAACATCCTCGGACTTGCAGATTACCTCAAACGATATCCGCGCCAGCTCTCGGGCGGTCAGCGCCAGCGCGTAGCGATGGGACGGGCCATCGTGCGCAAGCCGCAGGTATTCCTGTTCGACGAGCCACTGTCCAACCTCGACGCCAAGCTGCGAGTGGCGATGCGCACCGAGATCAAAGCGCTGCACCTGCGGCTCAAGACGACTTCGGTGTATGTCACGCACGACCAGATCGAGGCGATGACCATGGCTGACAAGATCGTCGTTATGAATGCCGGACGCGTCGAGCAGATAGGGTCGCCGCTGCAACTGTATGACAATCCCGCAAATCAGTTCGTCGCCGGTTTTATCGGTTCGCCTGCGATGAACTTCATCGATGGCCGCCTTGCGCGAAATGGCGCTGACCTCGCTGTCGCGGTCGGCAGCGGCATACATCTTCCGTTGCCGCTGCGCGCGGAGATTCCAGAAGGGCGCGAGGTAACCGTCGGCGTGCGGCCCGAGCATTTCGCGGTGGATAAAACCGGTGTGCCCGCTGAAGTTGTCGTGGTTGAACCGACCGGCGCCGACACGCAGATCTTCTGCAAGCTCGCCGGGGTTAACGTCACGGCCGTGGTGCGCGAGCGTCACGATTTCCAGCCGGGAACAGCGGTGATGTTAAGGCCGATGTCGACCTTTCTGTTTGATCGCGCGAGCGGCGCCCGGCTTGCCTGACCGATTTCGTTTTTTTACCTGACGGAGGAGATGATGAGCAAAATCGATAGACGCGACTTTCTAAGAGTATCAGCCGGGCTCGCCGCGGGCGCAGCGACGGGATTGCCGCTCCTGGCTTCCGCGCAAACCAAAACACCCGCTATGGCCTGGAAACCGGAAACAGGGGCCAAGCTGCGTGTGCTCCGCTGGAAGCGCTTTGTGCAGGGCGATGAAGATGTGTGGATGCAAAACACGAAGAAATTCAGCGCAGCGACCGGCGTGGAGGTGCGCGTCGACAATGAAAGCTGGGAAGACGTGCGGCCGAAGGCAGCGGTTGCGGCGAACGTCGGCTCGGGTCCCGACATCGTGCTGTCGACGTTTGACGACGCCAATCTTTATCCGGAGAAGTTGCTCGACGTCACCGACCTTGCAAATTATCTCGGCACGAAATACGGTGGGTGGTATGACGTATGCAAGCAATACCTGCAGCCTGACGGCAAGCGCTGGATCGGATTGCCGCTTGGTTGCGCCGGCAATACGTTTGTCTATCGCGAAAGCCACATGAAGGAAGCGGGATTTTCAACGTTTCCGAAAGACATGCCGGGCTTCCTCAAACTGTGTCAGGCCTTGAAAGCCAAAGGCCATCCAGTTGGCTTCACGCTCGGCAATGCGACCGGCGACGGCAATACATGGACGCATTGGCTGGTCTGGTCATTCGGCGGCAAACTCGTCGACGAAAAAAACAATGTCGTCATCGCGAGTCCACAAACCATCCAGGCGCTCGAATACGCCAGGGAGCTCTATCAGACTTTCGTCCCGGGCACGCTTTCCTGGCTGGATCCGAACAACAACAAGGCTTTCCTCGACGATCAAATCAGCATTACCGAGAACGGCATTTCAATCTATTACTCGGCCAAGACATCACAAGACCCGAAAGTGAAGGCCATGGCGGCCGACATCGGCCACGCCAATCTGCCGGTGGGTCCGGTGGGCAAGCCCACCGAATTGCACCTCTTCTTCAACCAGATGATTTTCAAGTACACCAAGTATCCGAACGCGGCCAAGGAATACCTGCGCTTCATGATGGAGAAGGAGCAGTACGAGCCGTGGCAGAAGGCCGCAATCGGCTATGTGACGCATCCGCTTAAAGCCTACGAGTCGAATCCGATCTGGACCGAAGACCCGAAGCACACGCCGTACCGCGACTGCATGAAGATCATGCTTCCCAACGGTTACAGCGGAAAGATGGGATATGCGTCGGCCCAGTGCATGGCCGATTTCATCGTCGTCAACATGGTGGCCGAAGCGGCCAGCGGGTCAAAGACGCCGAAGGAGGCGGCCGAGCGCGCGCAGAAACGCGCCGAGCGCTACTACAAAGTGTAATCAGAGGCGCTCCGGCATCACATCGCCCGGTTCGGTGGACTTGGAATTACAACGCTGTTCAATCGGGCGGGTGTGAGTTTTTCGCGGCTAAAGCGGCAGCAGCAATGCTGCCGTTGACTCCGGCGGTTTAAAGCGAATGCACAAATTTCTCGACAATCGCAACGTCCTCGGTCTGCTGTTCATGCTGCCCGCGGCGGCGCTATTGCTGATGTTTCTCACTTATCCGCTCGGCCTTGGCCTGTGGCTCGGTTTTACCGATGCAAGGATTGGACGGGCAGGGCATTGGGTAGGTTTGGAAAATTTCGAGTCACTCCTGGACGACGCGCTCGCGCGCCTGTCGCTGTTCAACACGCTCTTTTACACGGTGGTAGCGAGCGTCGTGAAATTCATGCTGGGCTTGTGGCTGGCGATGCTCCTCAATCGCAGCCTGCCGTGCAAGGCGTTTTTGCGAGCGGTCGTCCTGCTGCCGTTCATTGTGCCGACAGCGCTCTCGGCGATTGCATTCTGGTGGATATACGATGCACAGTTTTCGGTTGTGTCGTGGGCATTCGCGCGCATGGGAGTGATTGACCATTACATCAATTTCCTCGGCGATCCGTGGATGGCGCGGATGTCGGTGATCATTGCGAACGTGTGGCGCGGTGTGCCATTCGTCGCCATCTGTCTGCTTGCCGGTCTGCAGACGATATCGCCATCGCTATACGAAGCGGCTTCGCTCGACGGCGCGACCGAGTGGCAGAAGTTTCGTTACGTCACTTTGCCAATGCTCACACCTATCATTGCCGTCGTGATGACGTTCAGCGTGCTCTTCACCTTTACGGATTTTCAACTGATCTATGTGCTGACGCGCGGCGGACCGCTTAACGCGACCCACCTGATGGCGACGCTTTCGTTTCAGCGTGCGATACCGGGCGGCAACCTCGGCGAAGGCGCAGCGCTTGCCATTGCAATGGTGCCATTCTTATTAGCTGCCATATTATTTTCCTATTTCGGCCTCCAGCGCAGGGCATGGCAGCAGGGCGGCGGAGACAAATAACGTGACCGAGCGAACTGAAGACACGCGCGGCATGGACTACCTTGAGTCCTTGCCGCGCCGCTGGGTGACGCTATACCTGCCGCTTGGTGGCTTCTTGTTCGTGCTCTTGTTTCCGTTCTATTGGATGACGATGACGTCGTTCAAGCCCGATGCAGAACTTCTCAGCCGCGATGCCAACCCGTTCTGGATTCAACATCCCACCATCGCGCATTTCGAGAAGCTCCTGTTCCATACATCCTATCCGGAGTGGATGTGGAACACGATTATCGTGTCAGTCGTAGCCACTTTCGTCTCCTTGATCGCAAGCGTGTTCGCGGCTTACGCCATCGAACGGCTGCGTTTCCGCGGTTCGAAAAGCGTCGGCATGGCAATTTTTCTCGCTTACCTGGTGCCGCCGTCGATCCTGTTTATACCGCTCGCCGCCATCGTTGTTGAACTGGGACTCTTCGATACGCGCTGGGCGCTGATGCTGACTTATCCGACGTTTCTCATTCCATTCTGCACGTGGCTGCTGATGGGATATTTTCGCTCGATTCCCTATGAGCTCGAGGAATGCGCACTCATCGACGGGGCTACACGGTGGCAGATACTCACGAAGATTATTCTGCCGCTGGCTGTGCCGGGTCTGATTTCCGCCGGCATCTTCGCGTTCACACTATCGTGGAACGAATTTATTTATGCACTGACGTTTATATCTTCGTCGGAAGTAAAGACCGTCCCGGTAGGTGTCGTCACGGAACTGGTCGAGGGTGACGTATACCACTGGGGCGCGCTGATGGCGGGCGCGCTGCTCGGCTCTCTGCCGGTTGCTGTGCTGTATTCGTTTTTTGTCGAGTACTATGTCGCCGGCCTGACCGGCGGAGTCAAAGAATGAGCGCATTACTAAGGAATGGTAATGGCTGATGAACCATCTTCGCCTCGAACCTCCATTGTTTCGGGAGAAGGGTCTGGCGATGGGGTAGCTGAGTTCAGTCAGCGTGCGGCTATTGTGACTGGTGGTGCGCAAGGCATCGGCCGCGCAATCGCACAGCGCCTGCTTGCCGCCGGTGCGCAAGTTCGCATCTGGGATCGCGACGAGCAGCTGCTTGCGCGCACCATCGCTGAATTGAGCGCGGGTGTGTCGGGCGACGTAATCGATGTGACCAATCCGCACGCAGTTGAGCGCGCGACTAACGCCATGATTCGCGACTTGGGCCGCGTAGACATACTCGTCAATAACGCGGGAATTGCGGGGCTCAATGCCCCCACGATCGATTATCCGATCGACGAGTGGGACCGCGTGCTGCGCGTCAATCTAACCAGTCAGTTCCTGTGCTGCCGTTCGGTGGCGCCCCACATGGTGAGACAGAAATACGGCCGCATCGTGAATATCGCCTCGATCGCGGGCAAGGAAGGCAATCCGAACGCAGTGGCCTACAGCGCATCGAAAGCGGGCGTTATAGCCCTGACAAAATCGCTAGCCAAAGAACTCGCGTCAAGCGGCGTGCTCGTAAACTGCGTCACGCCGGCCGCCGCGAAAACCGCGATTTTCGATCAGATGACCAGCGAGCACATTAACTACATGCTCGCGAAAATTCCAATGAACCGCTTTGTTACCGTCGAAGAAATCGCGTCAATGGTGTGCTGGCTTGCATCGGGTAACTGCTCGTTCTCCACAGGCGCGGTATTCGATATCTCGGGCGGTCGCGCCACTTATTGAGATGCCTAAAAAATCGCACAAGCTGCGCAGCTCGAATTGGTTTGGACGACAGGATATTTACGGATTTATCTACCGCAGCTGGGTGAAAAACCGCGGCGTGCCGCATGACCAGTTCGACGGCCGGCCCGTGATCGGCATCTGCAATACATGGTCGGAGCTGACACCGTGCAACACGCACCTCCGCGTCATCGCAGACCACGTCAGGGCGGGCGTGTTGGAAGCCGGCGGATTCCCGCTGGAATTCCCTGTGATGTCGCTCGGTGAAACGCTGCTGCGTCCGACCGCGATGCTATATCGCAACCTCGCGAGTATGGACGTCGAGGAATCCATACGGGGCAATCCGCTGGATGGCGTGGTGTTGCTCGTCGGTTGCGACAAGACGACTCCGGCGTTGTTGATGGGCGCGGCGAGCGTCGATCTTCCGGCCATCGCCGTGTCCGGTGGTCCTATGCTCTCTGGCAAATTCCGCGGCACGGACATCGGTTCCGGAACGAACGTGTGGTCGATGTCTGAAGAACTGCGGGCCGGCAAAATTACACTTGCCGAGTTCCACGAGGCCGAGTCGTGCATGCACCGCTCGCACGGCCATTGCATGACGATGGGCACGGCGTCCACGATGGCGTCGATGGTCGAAGCACTGGGCGTGGGCATGCCCGGCAACGCCGCGATTCCGGCAGTGGACGCGCGCCGCAATGTGCTCGCACGCGCGGCGGGCCGCCGCATTGTCGAGCTCGTGAAGAAAAACGTGAAACTGTCGCTGATTCTCACAGCCAACGCCTTTGCGAACGCGATCCGGGTAAATGCCGCCATCGGCGGCTCGACAAATGCGGTGATCCACCTGATCGCTATCGCGCGCCGCATCGGCGTCGATCTGAAGCTCGCTGATTGGGACCGGCTCGGCCGCGATGTGCACTGTCTCGTTAACCTCATGCCATCGGGCAAGTATCTGATGGAAGACTTCTACTACGCGGGTGGACTTCCTGTAGTCATCCGTGAACTGTGCGAAAACGGATTGCTGGACAAGAGCGCGCTGACCGTAAACGGCAAGACGCTGTGGGCGAACAACAAGGACGCGCGCTGCTGGAACAGGGATGTGGTTTTCCCCTTCGAGGGTCCGTTCAAGAAAAACACCGGCATCGCAGTTCTCAAGGGGAATCTGTGTCCTGATGGCGCCATCATCAAGCCGTCCGCCGCTACGCCGGAACTTATGAAGCACAAGGGCCGCGCCGTAGTTTTTCAGGACATTGAGGATTTTCACCGGCGGATCGATGACCCGCAGCTTGATATCGACGAACGCTGCGTTATGGTGCTCAAGAACTGCGGACCAAAAGGCTATCCAGGAATGGCGGAGGTTGGAAACATGCCGCTGCCGCCCAAGCTGCTGAAACGGGGAGTCACCGACATGGTGCGCATCTCGGACGCGCGCATGAGCGGAACGGCTTACGGCACCGTCGTGCTCCACGTCGCACCGGAAGCGGCCGCGGGCGGCGTCCTCGCCTTGGTCGAAAACGGCGACATCATCGAGTTGGACGTGGAGCGGCGTCGATTGCAACTGCTCGTCGGCAAGGCGGAGCTCGCGCGTCGCCGGAAGTTATGGCGAAATCCGCAACCGCCGCTATCGCGCGGGTACTGGCGCCTTTACTGCGAACATGTGCTGCAGGCAAATGACGGAGCGGACTTCGATTTCCTGGTCGGTACGAGCGGCGCTTTCGTCCCGCGGGACAATCACTGATATCTTGACGGGGTCCAGCGCTTGTTGCGGCACGCGCCCTCAGGTGCGCTTCCATCCGACGAGTACCATCGCATATGCAGCGTTTGAACGCCGTACCGTCGAGCCATCCCATGATAAAAATTGCGCGCTTCGAGTCGGGTGAAGAATTTTCGGACGAGCGCGAAGTCGCCATCATGCGACACACACTCCCCATCGATGCCGATATAGTCAGGCGGTTCTTTATCGACCGCCTCTCCGACGACGAAGTAATAAAATCCAGTCATGCCAAGAGAATACGGACAGCTATCCGCAGTCGGTATTGGACTAAAGTCTTAGCCCATCGGATATAGGCGCGCCGTAGTTGCAGGGCCGTTACGGTTGGATTTACCATCGTCGCGTCTTTCGTGAATGCTAAACTGCCGGTATGTCGAAAATCGACAACATGTAAGGCGCAATCATCGCTGGTCATGTCACAGAGCTGTAGCTCAGGGCGTCAGGGTCGCTCGTCGATCGATAACATATGCGGCATTTGCCGTCAGATCTTGTTGTCGAGCGCCTTCCTGCTTAGCTCGGGCGTAGCAGCGCAGAGCATTGACTACCAGACACGTGAAGTAGAAGCTGCTCTGACTCGAAATTCTCAAGAGCGGCAATCCTTGTATCAACAGTTCAATATGGTGCAGGAGCTGCGTCGCAACGAAGAGCGACAGAGCTTCGCAGCAGCCAACTCGCCGCCCAGTTCGCCGCTTTACGACGACGTCAAGCGTGAAGAGCAAACCCGCGCCCGGCGCATCAAGGATTACCAGGCGGACTTAGATCAGCTTTACGCGCGATACCGGGAACTGCAAGCTCAAGAGAGGGTGCTCGTTCAGTCGTTGAACGCGCTCGCGCAACAGCGCCTGCAGCAGCAATAGTGCGATCGCGAACATGCCGTTCGGTATTTGTCGAGTCGCTCGATCTCACTCAACGCCCGGGGCCGTTATGCACAGTGGCGCGTCGCACGATCGGTGACACGTTCATTGCGGTCAGCTTGTCTGCCTGGGCTGACGTTTCCTTGCGCTGTTCCCGCCGGATCCGGGCAAAAGTTTTTCGCAGGTCAGTGTCGCCACTCCGTGTATAGCGGAATGAGGGATCAAGTATTGACTTTGTTTTCATCGTTTCACCTCGAGGTCGACAGCGGACGAAATGTGGCGGGTTGCTTGCAGCCTGCGCCACATTGATTTCTACTCATGCAGGATCGCGACAAGCACAGGGGACCGGTCAACCGAACAACGAGCGCCCGGCCCCGCAGGCCTCTCACTCTTAGCATCAGGTTTGACATGACATTAAAACGCCTGTACATGTTCGGCTACTGTCGCGCTCGCCCAGTTTCGCGGAAACTGCGCCGGCAAATAGCTAATCGGCGCCAATGATTCCGGTTCCGAAACTCTCTCGGGTTGATGCTCAGCCGCATTGATGTTTCTCGAATGCTGGACTCCGATAACGAATAAAAGGGCAACCACCCACGCTATACCAACGACGTTGAAGAAACGGGATGCAAACTTCTCTGCCGGATCCGACTGATGCTTGCGGGTTTTGTCTACGACGCCGTCCATTTCCATGTCGATCTCCTTAGGCCTACTTGGCCGCTGCAACGATGATTCAGTCTAGGAGATCGCGCTCGGGATTCCTGTTAAGCCGGCAACCCGATTGTTGTGAGATATTTACAGTGTCTGGTTCGAATAGTCGTTACTTCCTGTTCTTACTTAGGCGCCTGGGCGACGATCAGGAAACCGCGCGCCGTTTTGGAGTCTTTATCGACTGTATTCATCGCGGTCCACAAATCGTCGCTTAGCACCCAAAAAGGCGCGTATTTGTAACGCGCCGTATCCAAAATAAGAAAGCGGTCGGTCTTTGCATCATAGGCCGCGAGCGGCGAAAAATGTCCGCCGCCTTCCTGACCGATAGCACTGCGTAGAAAATTGACTATTACATAACGGTCGGTCGAGCTCACGGCGGCTTGCGCAAGCCGGCGGAAATCGGCGGCGGAGGTAGTCGTCGCCGGGTGCTGCTCGACGCGTACACCGAAAGTCGCCAGAACGTCACCGAGTTCAGCGAGCGTCAGCCCGTCGCCGGCGATGTTGCGCACGGGTTGCATAGCGAGGACGGCCGGCGTAAAAAAATTCTCGTGATTGAATTTGTTAAACGGATAAATCATCGCTTGCTGGATCGCCGGCTTGACGCCCAGCGCATTCAGCACCATCGTGCTCGAGGTCACCGAGCAAAACGTATCGATCCGCTGCGTTTCATAATAGCGGCTCAACTGCCAATAGTTCCCTTTACTTTCGGCCTGCGTAAAGATCTTGGCGCTTTCCGGCTGATCGAAATAAACGAGTGCTCCGGCAGCGAGCGCTGTGCACGGCAGCAGCAGGGCAAACACAACCGCCGCTCGTCGGGCGTATCTACGCGTTAACGCATAGCTCAGGCCCATGGTACTGCCCTGACCAAGACAGGCTGCCGCATGTCGGGGAAATATACTGCCATGAGCAAGTCCGACTAACCGAGAGAGTAGGGAGCTCGGGCGGCCCCGGACGCCTGCCACCTGGCGCCGTTGGAACGAGGAGACGACGCGAGGCTTCGCTGCTTGATCCGGTGACTGTGCACGAGGGTTCACTGAGAGGCCGCCATCGTCATGATATTGCATTCGACCCGTCCCGCTTCATGCGCGCATCCCGAGACAAGCCACGCAAATGACGATAGGCGCAATCATGCCCTATCGCATATTGGACTAAGGTCTTATACGTGGCGAGCTAGACGGAGATTACGGTGCCGCGTGCGTGAATCGAAGGATTACGATGCATAACTCGCTTACTCTTCGCGCGTCACATGCACTCGAATCGTCATCAGTGCAGATTCCGCATCTATCCATATCCGGATCAGATCCACCGTCGCCCGCGCGACGACCCGATAACCCGCGCCGCGTTCAAGGCGCCGCAAAATGGCCTTAATCGAGTCGATCTCTTCGGAAAGCCATTTCCGAATAATGTATATGGTGATTATCGGTTCGCGGCTGAGCACTGATCGATCGTAGGGCGCTTCGCCCGGGTGCAGGCCAAGTTTGTCTTCAAGAATTCGTATCTCGGCCTGAATTGCGCGTGTTGCCTGCTCAAAATCCGAGCAAAACTTAGTGATGTCAGCACGCTGCCGTTGATCAACATCGTGCGGCGGCAGCTCGGCCATGACGCGTTGAACGATCGCCGCCATTTCGGAGACACATGAGTGCAGCCGAGCCACTGCTACAGCCGTAGGCACCGGCTGTGCGCCAACTGCTGCGCCGGTTACACGCTCCGGACCTTCGGCGTCGTGCTCACTGCGCGCCAGGATGGCTTGCACGCGTCGGAACGCGGCCATGATGTCGCGCTCGGTTTCGCGCCGGCATGGAAAACTTTGTCATGGGTGCTATCGATAAAAAGTGGGCCGCCGTTTAGGGCGGCCCACAAAGCCCGCTGCATGCGGGATCTAGGGAGGTTTCTGCAGGCGAAAACCTGCGATGGGAGAATCGCCCAATCAGGGCGACAGTGCTATTGGACGAAAGTCCAATAGCACGACATCCGGCGCGATTGCCGCGCGTGTGGGGTTCTGCTGAAAAGCTGGCGTTCCGCGGTAAGGACGCTAACTCGCGTCGACCAGCCTCAACCATATCAGGCAGAGCGACGTGGAGGCGCTGCTTTCTATGTTATTTCACTTGGCGTCGGTGTTCCATCGCCTGCTTCCATCTTCAAGATCGATCGCAGGTTCGCCATCAGCATAGCCTCGTCAGACGGTTTGCGCAGAGCAGTCACTGCGCCGCATGCAAGCGCCATTCGGAAAATTCCAGGCTCGCGCGCGCCGGTAAGGAAGATAACCGGCAGGCCGGGCCGGCATCCTGCCAGTCGTCCCAGCACCTGAGCTCCGTTCAGCACCGGCATATGCATGTCGAGAATAACGCAGTCCGGGTGGAAAGACTGCATATGCTGTATCACATCGACGAATTCAACGCTCGACGTAAATGTCTCGGCATCGATGCCGTGCGACTTGACCAGGCGCTTGAGAGAACGGCAGACGCATGCATCGTCATCCACAATCGCGATGAACGGCTTTCTTCTTGCGGCAGTCATTTTGATACTGTGCTGAATCTGAGCATTCATTGAATATTCCTGGTGCCTGGAATTCTCGGCAGCGTTGTGAAAACGATGATGCTTATGCTTGCTGATTTTGAGGTTAGCGGCCGGCTTCGTCTTGACCGCCGACGACACTGAGTTGTCAGTTGACGCCGCGCAGATTGGAGTGCGACACGCACGAAGGCGCGCCTTGCGCGCAGTGAACATAGACTTTCGCTGTAACCTTCGGTGGGAGGAGCGAGAGTGCCTCGAACGGCTCCGGGCTGCGGGTTTTTCTTGCTAGCGGCCTTGCACTGGCGATCGCCGGTGGCTCGCATCTGAAGCGGCGCTCTTGGCCATACATGTTTAGAATCGGCAGATGGTCTATTACTTTCAGATCGGGGAGCAGGCGCGTTCGACGGGTCCCGGTCTGTTCATGGGCAGGGACGGGCACCCTGTACGCGGTTGCCATAAGCTCGCGCCGCTCATGACATTCATGAATCTACGTGACGCGTCTAACTATCACGTAAGTAAGAGGGGGGTCTTCGATGGAGAGATCCTGCACCTGCGGCACTCACCTCTAGACAGGTGATCGTTACTCAACAACGTTGACCATGCGATTCGCCACTCTGAGGACATCGAAGGCATGGCGAACGCGAGCCTTGTGACTCGTGCTTATGAAGAAAGCTTCGCTTTTAAGCACAAAGATTACACAGCGGCCAGCGACAATCCGAACGCGGTTGGTCTATCGCTGCATACAAAGGAAAAGGATCGCGACGGTCCACGCAATCCAGATTGCCCAAAACACTCTCTCGCTCAGAAGCGGTTCGTCGTCTGGACGATCGTCTTCGCTTCCGGTATTCCTGTCTTTCCCGCTCGCCACGATAGACCGCCTTGCCCGTTGAGTTGACGAGCGCGGAGGTTATCAATCGGCGTCAGTCTCTTATAGGACAGTGCGTGCCATATTGCAGACAATGCACGCCATACGAGATATGAGCGCCAGGAGCCTAGTCCGGTTGCTTGAACCAGTCACCGATATCGAGATCGCGACGAGTGTTCGCAATGCATTCGTGCGCGATAGTGATTATCGTCTGCAGGTCAGCATCGCGAACGGGCTTGATAAGCCAACCATTGAAGCCCGCCTGTCTCACTTTCCGTTCATTGATCGAACCGGAACACGCTATCAGTAGCGTGTGCGCCAGGACAGGGATGGCCCTTAGACGGCGCGCCGCCTCGTATCCACCCATCGTTGGCATAACGATGTCGTGCAATATCAGATGCGGTCGTATAACAACCGCGAGTTCAAGTGCGTCGCTGGCACGATACGATACGTGAACAGTATGCCCGTGCGCGTGTAGCAGTCTCTCGAGGTCGATCGCTGCTGCGGCGTCGTCGTCAACTATGAGAACTCGCAGAGCCTCTTGGTCCATCACCTATTTCGACTTTCGAGCTTGCTCCAGTCATTCAGTGTTTCAGGCGCATATCTGACCTGAATTGCGACTACATCGCCGAAGCTGTTTTGTCCGAGCGCTTGCGACAACTCATGACTCTGCGTCTCGGTTCGCATCTGCACGAATATGAGACGGCTCTCCGACAAGGGAGGCATAAGCTTGATATCGATGACTTCACCGAATCCTGTGCACTGTGCTCTGACCAAGCTGACCAATGCACTTGCGGATAGTCCACGCGGCACGACGATGATTGCGCTCCTGCCCGGTAAAAAAACCCCGGCGATACTATCAGCGCACTCAGTCTCTGCACAGGACCATCGGCGCCATATCGATACAATTCGCGCCAGCGAAGCGCATGAAAATGGCAGGAGTTATGACAAGCGGACCGCCTTTGAGGTGGCACGTTGAAAACGCGCTAACCACGCAGGAGCAAGATAGTAATCAGTGTACGGAGGAGCTATCAGCGACCGCGCGACGTTGCGGGCGCTTGCCGACATTTCAGCAAATGTCGTGCGAAAAGCGAGAGAGTAATTGTTAGCAGAATCGTGAATCGAAAAACGGCTTGGCTGGGTGAAGGTCTCCTGCCATAGCGTTAAAGAACGACGCCGACAGTTGACTCTTCAAGTCAGAAGCGGTCTGCGAGGCCCGAGAACGCTCAGCCAATCCGAATTAGGAGAAAGCGTGAGTAAGGTATTGCCCTTCGTTATGAAGCTGTCGCAGAAGATCACGGCCAATCGCTATCGAAGAACAGCAGGAGGAAATCGATGCGCGCAGGGGGTCAGTAGGCGTATCCCATCTTGAGGTAAACGCCCGAATTTCCGCTCTTGCCACGCGCATACTCGAGGTTAAGAACTATTCCCTGCTTAGGTTTAAGAATGTACTGAACACCAGCGCCGGCAGCCGGAAATAGGTTTGCGCTTTCCCCACAGCCCCCGCCTCCGGCGCCTTCTCCATAGAGGCACGCCACGCCCGCGAAAATCGTGGCTGTCCATCTCTCTGCAAGCCGTAGCCTCTCCTCGCCCTCGATCGAAGACATGTACTCAGAGTTGTACTGCCCGATCTTGTAGCCGCGAAGCTGAACCGGTGCTCGTGTCTGAGTAGGTGCGTTGTTCGTGAGGTGGTTCAGCTGGCGCATGGCAAACACATTGCGATCGCCGTGCGGCATGAAGTACCTGAACTCGACACGATAGACGTCGAAGTTGTCCTGGCCGCCTAACGCTTCACGGTAGGCCAGATTGTTAAGGTTGAGCAGCGAGCCGCGTGTCGGCATGTCCTCGCTGTCCCGTGTATCGCGCTGGACGACGATACCCAGCCCACCAGACTTGTATGGCTTGACACCAAGGACATCGAGTACTTGATTATCGAATTCCGTCTCGCCGGCGATGAAGAAATTCTGATAGATGCCCTGCACGCCGATAAACCAGTCGTCCTTGATGCGGTACGTGTAGCGCGCAATGAACGAACGCATCTCGGCATTATTTTTGAGCGGAACTCCGGTTCCGAGGTAATCGGCGTAGTCGTTTTTGATGTTCCCGTACAAGAGCCCAGCGAGTAGTCGTTGACGGTCCTGGTCGAAGGAAGTCCTGGCAAAAGCGCCGCCCACGATCGAGTCTGTATTCGTATACTGGCCCGAGACGGCGAATATGGACGGCCGCGAGTTCTCATCGAACAGATGCAGATAGCCGCCGAGTACTCCGAACGAGGCGCCGAGCTTGGGATTTTGATTGAATATGGGCGCGAGCAGCCACGGGGAACTCTGCGCGGGAGCAGGTGGGGCAGTTTCAGTCTGCGCAACAGCGAGGAGCGATGTCGATGTCACAGCCAGCGCAATGATCCAGAGCAGCTTGTTCCTAATCTCCATCAGGGCGTCCTGACATTTCAAAAATCTTAACTGTGTGCCAGACCGATGGGAGGCGTGATCGTCATGGCAGTCACAAGCACGAGCGCGCCGTGTGGTTGCGCGTTGTCGCCTACGAGTCTAAATCTTTCCTCCAGTCGACAGGATTAGCCTTTGGACCAATGCGGAGCGGCTAAACGTATGTCCCGTCAAAGGGCGCGACCGATTGGTGAATGACACTCCCGCCGTAGCAGTGTAGCGCTCGTGAGTCAAAGCAAGGGGAGCAGTCTACTGTGGTCCCTGTTTGGCTCGTTTGGCCGATGTGCTTCTCTACCGAGAAGCAACAGCATGCCCGAAAGTGAAATCGGGCGCAGCGCGAGTACCACTGCCTTGCTGCTGTCGGAATGACTTGAACGGACAGCGGTCGAGCGCACATTCACCGCCGATGAACTTTACGATGCACGCGTGCACTGGTGGAAGTTCGGCGTAATGATACTGAGCAAACACCCGACGATCATTGCGAACGGTCAGGTGCCGTTACGCGTGCGCCTCGCGCACGGGCCAGGTAAACAGCATCCGCCAGTCGCGCCCGAGGATCATGGTAATACCGCCGCCAGCCAAACCGACCAAACGGAAACACTGAGCACGCCATAAGAAGTCGCACGCTGACATGCGCTCGGGAACTTACCGAAGAAGGATTATCACTGCAACAGTGCATAATCGGTAGATGCACACATCGTCGCTTTATTATTTCAAGATCGGAGAGGGCGAAGTGCCGGGGGGGGGCGAATACGTCGGCGTGGACGGCTTACCGGTCGTCGGATGTGGCGACTTGAACAAGCTTCTGACGTTCGCCGCGCTGTCGAGAGCGAGCGATTTTCATGCAGAGCACAGAGGGCTATACGAGGGACGCATTCTGCGTCTAGAGTTCCGCCGTTTTTAGTTAAGTCGCGGTGTGGCCCGCATTCAGCATGAGCCATCCGGGATTCGTGCACTACTTTGTAGTGCTGGAAACGGAAACGTGCGAGGTCCGATATTTGGGCGCTAATGGGCAATTGACTGAAAGCGCAAACACGGCGGCATTACACACCTTCGACTCGCTTGCTGACGCATATCGGTTCTTTGAAAGTATGGGCGGACGTTATGCCGGCGGTCGCCTGAAGCTGCGATGGCACGCGAGGAACTTGCCCTCAGACGAGGCCTGACCACTCGCACGGCGAGAACTTCTTTTTGCCCGCGGATGATTAGCGTTCGTAACGAGCGACAACCGGAGTGATGGCTCTCCTAGGCCCGGAAGCGACCACGGGCCGCCGTGATATTTGATCAGTCTGCCGCGAGTCACTAACACTCGAAGTGGCCCTCTCTTGCAAGCGCCGCCCGTACGCGGGTAACCTTACGAGAGCCTTCCGACACCAAGAACAACACGCGGAGTGATTATGGAAATGGCTGCAATTTTGCTCGTCATCGTCGTGGCGTTCGGAGCCGGATGTTTCGCCTGTCGCGCCGTGCACAAACGTGTTCCGACGCGTCGCGCGACCGACTTGATGTCAGTATCCGACGAACTGCAAACGATAAAGCGCTTGGTCGCCAGTGTCGTTAACATAACAGACCGGACCGCCCATGAGCATCAGCA
>Ga0157374_10000832_pt1 | contig 27021 bp, 23 predicted proteins | sample M25metaG_FD_115308 | JGI IMG/M metagenome (GOLD analysis project Ga0157374, IMG submission 115308) | Miscanthus rhizosphere microbial communities from Kellogg Biological Station, Michigan, USA - M2-5 metaG | ecosystem: Host-associated > Plants > Roots > Rhizosphere > Soil | place: USA: Michigan... | reverse complement strand
GGAATCGGAACCGTGGGAGATTATCTATTTCAAGCTTTACAAGACCCAGATTCCGGTGGTCGAGCAGGCCATCGAGACGGCAGCGTTGATGCTGGGAACGGATAAGTCACGCGGCTACTGTCTTGAGATGATCTGCGCGGACTTCCTGGCGGGAGCAAACCTCGAAAACGACGACCCAACCGTGCTCCTGCAGTCGATGTCGAGGTTCTTCAAATTCCTACCTGGTGAACAACGGCAGGCTTTTCTGCACGAAGTGACCGAGAAGGCTTCGTGAACAGGATTCGTCCCAAGCGACCGCGCTTCCGTCTTAATCGTGAGGCTTACACCCAGCTCCGAAGGCAGGTGCTGCAACGCGATGGCTGGCGATGCCAGATCTGCGGTTCCAAACAAAACCTTCATGTTCATCACAAGCAATTACGCAGTCAACAGGGCGATGATGACGACTCGAACCTGATCACGCTGTGCGCCGCATGCCATCAAGAACTGCACGGCTGACCGTAACAAATGAAACGAACAGTAGAGCGTCAGGCCCCCAATCTGAGCGGGCTATGCTACTGCGCTGGAGTTGAACTCCTCCGTGACCGCGACTTGGAAGTATTCGAGCGACAGGAGCAACCCGGCTTTGAGGTCGGTCTTCGGCTCCCACCCGAGTAAGCCGCGGGCTTTGGAAATATCCGGACGCCTCTGGCGAGGATCGTCCTGAGGCAGTGGTTCGTAAACAACCTCACTGCTGGACTGAGTTATTTCTTTTACCAGCAAAGCGCACTCCAGAATGGTGAACTCGTTCGGGTTGCCGATATTTACGGGAAGATGTTCGGCCGATCTCGAGAGCCGCAGAAAACCATCTATTTCATCACTGACATAGCAGAAGCTTCGAGTCTGAGATCCATCGCCGTAAACCGTCAGCGGCTCACCGAGCAAAGCCTGCTTCATGAAGTTGGGGACAACTCTGCCATCGTTGATCTGCATGCGAGGCCCGTACGTGTTGAAAATGCGGACAATGCGCGTGTCCACTCTGTGATAGCGATGGAACGCCATCGTCAGCGCTTCGGTAAAACGCTTGGCCTCGTCATATACCGAACGCGGACCGATCGGATTTACGTTTCCCCAATATGTCTCCTTTTGAGGATGTTCCAGAGGATCGCCATAGCACTCGGAAGTGGAGGAGACGAGAAACTTGGCTCCATATTTTCGGGCCACTTCCAGGGCATGCATCGTCCCCAGCGATCCTACTTTGAGCGTTTCGATGCCGTGGACACTGTAATCCACGGGGCTTGCCGGGCTGGCAAAATGAAAGACGTAATTTACCGGACCGAAATCAAATGGCTCATTAATATCGTGGAGAACAAATTCAAAACGCGAATCGTTATGCAAGTGGACGATATTTGATTCATTTCCGGTGAGCAAGTTGTCAACGGCCAGCACTGAATAACCGTCTCCCAACAGGGCATCGCACAAATGCGAACCCAGAAATCCGGCGCCTCCGGTAACCAGAGCACGCTGTTTAGTCATGAACACCTTCCTAGAAAATGGCGCTGGGCTCAGACAGAACTGTCGAGTCGGGCTTAAGGAATTCATTACCACTCGACAGACTATCCTGGAATGAAACCTTGAGCGGTAATCGTCCTACAGTAGAGAAACAGGCATTAAGCTCTTGCGGTCCGCGTGACACGAGGTTCAGACTAATCGCGCAACCTTCGCACTGCTCTCCACAACAGCGGCGGGGCCAAATCGATAGCCAATTGGCGAATTCTGGATTTTCTTTGTCGCTGGGGACTTAGTGCGTAAATCGATGTGTGCGGCGTTACGGTTTTGACGCCAAGCTGTTGCCCAGTGTGATAATACACCACAAAACAGTTTCGACTGTATCCCTCTGGACAGCTTACTACTGACGGCACCCCATGATAGTTATCGTCGGCAATTTCGAAGAGGGCCATCCGATTGAAAGTCGGTTCGACAACCACTTCGCGCCGCTGTCCATCTTTACTCCACAATTCCAGTTGCCCCCCGTATTCATGTTTCCAGTTTTTATTCAGGTAAATCAGAAGAGAAAGACGCCGAACGAGTCCCATTGAATACGCCGTATTACGGTCAACGTGGACATCGAACTTCCCGCCCCGCGGAATGAGGTGGTAACCGGCCCCTTGCAGATAGGGGTCCGGCAACAACTCCCAAATCCCCGTTACCTGAGAGAGAAAGTAAAGGAACCTTGCGGAATGCAAATATGCGACAAGTTGAGAGCCTGCTTCGCCAAGGTATAAGGCAGAACGCAGATTGAACTGGCGAATATGTTCGTCGTCGTGACGAACCCAGTTTGATTCACGCAGCGGGAGAATTTCGCGAAGAACACCTTCGAGCAATTCGTCAGAAAACAGATCGTCAAGAACCAAGTACGGAAATGGCGTGGCTGATCGGTAGGCGGACTTGAGGGACTTTACGCTGGCAGGAAGGCGAATCGAGTCTGTGAACCGCTCTGCTGTTCGCTTGAGCACGGCGGGATTTGCTTCAGTTTTCCGCTCGGGCAAGGTTGTGTTATCGGCGATACTCGATTTCGTGATGTGACGGTCAAGCCTCAGGACATTCATGGGCCGGCCCTCCCTCTGATAAACGAACATGGTTTGTCAGCACGTTCAGGCTCCTACCTCCGCACAATGCTTCAACTCTCTATGATCCGATAAGCCATCACCGGGTCCCGACCAGGTCAACCTCAGTTAGAACTTGGCCTATCCCGAAAATCTCGGAACATCTCATATACATGACGCTTTCACTGAACTTACTCCGGCTGTATCTCTGGCCTTCCTTCCCCATACGTAGTCTTTCGGTCTTGTCTCCAATCAGTTGAGCCAGCGCACTCGCCAGATCTTCTTCCTGGCCCGGGCTAAACAGCAGACCGGTTACTCCATCAACAATCTGTTCTGGTATCCCGCCACATCTGCTGCCGACAACGGGCGTACCCGCCGCCATTGATTCCATCACGACTCGACCGAAAGGCTCGGGAAGGATTGAGGGTACGACGGTTATATCGAGCGCAGCATAAATGTCTCTTGTTTCTTCGATGTCGCCAGTGAAAATGACTTTCTGTTCCAGGTGATTTTCTCGTATAAGTTGATGGAGCCGTACAAGATGTCCTTCGTTGCCCGGGGAAACGGATCCCACTATAGCGTATCGTGCTTCTGGAAATCGGTGTGAAAGAATAGCGGCTGCCTTTATCAATACTTCCTGACCTTTTCTCACCCACTTGATTCTGCCGATGACCCCCACTAGGACCTCAGGATTCCCTACATTTGATCTGAACGCTTGTGCGGTTTCGAGATCCACAGCCATTGCCTCGCTCCCGAGACAGTTGTATACGGTGACACACTTTACCCTGAGTCGTGGGGCGAACTGATTCTTCACGGCGTTTGATATGGTGATGATCGTACTTGAGAACAGCCAGATATACTTTTGGTAGAGTTTCCACATTCCTGGGAATTCCGAAAAGAACTCCCGGATATGCCAAATATGTTTTCGGCCCGTCAGCCGAGCCGCTAGAGCTGGCGCAGGCAGTACCGACGTGTTGGTGTGCACTATGTCGGCGTTCAGACGCACAACAAGGGCGCTTAGCCAGAAGATGGAATACAGATAACGCAAGCAAAACAGCATCTTGCTCCAAATGGAGGCAAGACTCTTTCGATCCATTACTGCCAGGGGCCGGAAAACGTGTGCGACTATTCCATGCTGCTCGAGCAGTTCGATCAAGGGGCCGTCCTCAGGTAACACAACGTGCACCTCGTGGCCATCGCGCGAAAACAGCCTTAGCATTAGCAGGAGGCTTCTACTCGCGCCGTAGATGTCGGAAGCGTTATGGACGGAAAGGATAACCAAGTGTCACCTATTTTGAGAACGTCCTCGAATGAGCCCTACTGCCAACTGTCGCCTTGAGAGCGTAGCCAGGTTACCGTTTCCTTGACTCCCTCTGCGAGGTCGACACTCGGAACTCCGAGACGATCGAGAGTCTTTTGCATAGGCGTAAGGTACTCTTCCGTCATACTTCTGTACCTTGAGGTAAAGATCGGAAAATTCCCACCGAACGCTATTACCGCATCGCCCACTTTAGCCATGCAATGCACGATGGGGCGCGGAACGACTCGTACTGGCCTTCCAACCAACTCCATGGAAAATGCATTTGTCCAATCCAACAGATCGATGGGCGCATCCCCGACATAAAATAGTTCTCGATGTACGGCATCAGGTGATGCCATGAGGATCGCACGAAGTTGTTGCACCACCGTTCCCACATATGCATACGAGCGGACAACACCTTTCCGGCCCGGATGCACGTACCTCCCCTGCTTGAGAACTCGCCAGAATTCGTTGGGATAACGCGGGTGCCATTTCCCCCAGACATTGGTAGGGCGGACGATAGTCCAGATGCAGGGAAGATCGGCATCACGAATCACCTGTTCGGATTTCGCCTTGCTCTGACCGTAGATCGTATGCGGGCGAAACTCAACGTCACTGGCTGGGAGCGGGCCTGGACCAACTACGAACTGGCTTGAAGTAAAGATAGCGCGTTCCACCGACGGAAGATACCGGATCGCTGCAACCAGATTGCCCGTTGCAACATGATTAGCTGCGTAATCGTCCACCGTTTTACCTTCCATATCGGTGCGTCCTGCGAGATGAATGATCTGGGTCGGTTCATATGCTGACAGCATATCAAACAGCGACTTGGAATCCAGGAGGTTGCACTTCGTCCATAGCTTTTGGTGTTCAGTTATCTTGGGCGGGCTGATATCGAGACTAAGGAGTGCGTCCCCCCCCTGTTGGAGTAAGGTCTCCAATAAATTGGTTCCTATGAATCCGCTTCCACCCGTAACTAAGACTTTATTCATTGATCCTCATCGATGACACTCTCCCGCACCCCCTTTTCGCGCGGGGAGAAGTTATTAACGCTTATCTCGGGCTTCTACTTCTGCAGCGATTCGAGCAGAGCGATATCCGCTGTTGTGTAGGTTTTACGGATGTGCTCATCATTACGCTCCAAGGAACAATTGTCACGGTAAAGGCCGACCTGCTGAGTTCCCGGAACCACGGGGAACCTTAGAGGGCGATTGCAAACCTGGCGAATTTTGATTCCAGCGCGCACCGCGTTCACATGAAGCCAAACATCGTCCGCTTTCGGACAGCAATCCAGAAACTCCGGGCCGGCCAGTTTGAGTTGTTTTTGCAGCGACGGCGGATAAATGCAGCCTGATGTGCCGGTTGCAAAGTGAAGAAAACTCGGAGATGTGGATTCACATCGTCCCCAGGTACGATAGGGGGAGATGGTTCCATCCGCCAGCCGCATCAAATGTGCCCGATAGCAGTTGACTTCTTCCGGGCTTTCGTTATGCGATCGTACAAGACCCTCCAACCACCACTTGCTGTACAGCAGATCATCGTCGGCGGTTACAAGCGGACAATCCAGCCTGTCGGCCGATAAAAGATAGGGATAGTATTTTGTGTGAGGCCCGAAGTTGTCGCTGAGACGTATCTCCAGACCTCTATCTACCAGTCTCCGCAGCCCGAGAGATGGATGGGCCAAGCTTTCCGGCCTATCGACCCATAGGATAAGTCGCGACGGAAGGGTTGATCCCGCCGCGATCGATTCCAACACCAGGTGGACCGCCTTGAGCCGTTCCCCGTGCGTGGTCACTGATACCACGGGGCCACCGCTCCCGACGACTGCCGCCTTCGAATGCTGGTTGCGGCGGTCCAAGAGTGTCAGGTGAATCTTTGTATATTTTGTCTCGTGTCTCAGGATAAAAAGCCAACTCAGGACGACTCGAGTAGACACGTCTAGCTTCTCATTGAGCACTTCCACGAGAACTCCTACGGCAGACTGGAACGATTGATGAACAGAAATGAGTGCGGCGTTTCACGCGGTGCTTAGACCAACATCAGCTCTGACAGCCAGACGATCACAGATAGATCCCCATGGGATCGATCTCTGGCTCGGTGTTGATCTGACGCTCCCAGGATTCCCATATAAATGGATAGTTCCATTGTTCTCTGTGAGTAATGGATAGGTCTCTTCTGATTTGACTACGCATCTCAGCCGCGTCAGGCACAAAACTGTGAAACTGAATTTGGAGGTAACGAATGTTTTGTAAAAACCTGCTTTTGACTAAGTGCGGAAGCACCAAATATTCACCACCTTCGATATTTATCTTTAACAAATCGACATTTTGTAATCTCAGTTCAGCCATGGCCTCCGTGAACCCTACAACCTGCACCCTTTCCGCACGCTGATTAGTGTTATTCTTGACGAGACTTGACCCATCGTCTTCGTCGCTAATTAGACACTCTCCCCCTGAATCGGACAGTCCAATGTTGAGACACTTTATTTTTGCATTGCTAGAGAATCGCGCTTGGCATAGTTCGTAGAACCTTCTCACCGGCTCAAACAAGTAGACGACACAGCCATATCGGTCATGTATTGCTTCGGCGAAATCGCCTCTATACCCTCCAAGGTCTAAAACGATACTTTCTTCGTTGAGTTCATAGTTGAGACGTAACGCACTGTCACCGTTGTCCTTCACCCAATTATGATGAGCAACGCACACGGGATCCTTTTTTATTTGCAATCCGTAGTAGTATTTGAGTTTCCGTCGGACTTTAACTTTGTAGTCGCTGACTGTTGATCGTGCGAAGTTCATCTTCAGCTCCCTCGCGTGCCGTTGTCGACGCGGACCTAACACTCCTCCAACACGATTGTTGTACTGCCTGCTGCGCTCGGAACGTGCGACAATTTTCACGCGACTGTTCGGAAAGGTTGTGATTGACTATCAAAAGTCGAAACGCCGTCATCGCTTTGTGTCCCCAAGAGTTCCTTATATATGTTCTCTGCCATCGCGGCACGACATGCCCAGGTATTTGCGTGCGCAAAGTCCTTGCAGGCGTGCGACATTGCTGTCTTCTGATCCACACTCATGGCCGCAAACTGGTCGACAGCTTCAGCCAGACCACGCACGACTTCATCGGGTGTGGAGACCGGCACCTTGATTCCGGTGTCCGCGGACACAAGGTCCCTCGCGCCATGCAGATCCAGAGTAATCACGGGTAGTCCCGCAGCCATGGCCTCGAGTAACTGCACCCCGCTAGTATCACGCACACTGGTGAACAGTAATGCGTCATTTTCCAAATACGCTGCCTGAACCTCCACCAGGCTGAGCCGTCGTCCCGACCAATGTACGCGGCCACCTAGTCCTCTTTCTGCGATCATGCGGTTCACGGTCTTCTCAGGAAGCCCACTGCCAACGATGGTCAGTGTCGACGGATGCCGGACCCGAGCGAATGCGTCCAGGGCCAAAGGAAGCGCCTTGCGCGGCAACATTCTAGCCACCCACAGGATACGAAGAGGAGATCCTTGGGGTTCGAACTTGCGTGGGTGTGGAGTTATGGACTCTCGCGGAATCCCAACATCAAACGCCAGATTCGCGTCGGATCGTCCCATTTCATTTATCAGCACCAGGGTATCGGTATTCGATGCAAGGACGGCACTCATCTTCGCTAGCCATCGCCGATGAAACGGCGAATATCGAAGTGATCTTGTCAACAGCGTTCGGCGCTCCTCTGACCTTCTGCTGGAACCGAAATACCTTAGCATGCTGGGGGGTGCTGTCTGGCCTCCGCCTACCGGGCCGAACACCGTCGGCACACCTAAGCGCCATAGCTGAGTAGGTACATGGACGCTATTGTAGGTAACATGATGTATGACATCGAAGGCCCGTCGGCGATGAAGAGTCTTGGCAACGCCGACCGCGAAACACTGCCAGAGCGCATAGTGCATGCGAGTGCACGGCTTGAACAGCCTCGTCGGCACCGTGACGTAGTGAAAGGTAGCACTCGTTTCCGGATGACTGCGCAGATATGCCTCAATCTCTTCGCGACTCTCGACCCGGGTAAGCACTGTAACATTCATGCCACGTTCTGCGAGGTGCGTCGCCCAATTCCACCCATAGCCAGGCTCAGAGCCTGAGTTGGGCATGCACGCGTAGGCAGAAAGCAGAACGTTCATTCGAAGGTATCCCGTCGCGATGAGATTTTTTAGGTATTCGCATCCGGCTAATGCGGCGACACCATTAACAGGCCGGATCTACATCCTTATCCAGTGCCGCGGAATCATGTCCTCATTCGCTTTGTTCGCGAACCATCGTTCCGGGGCTATGACGATTTTTTCAGGATTTGCGTTGAGCCACGCGCCCCACCAGGAATAAGTACTGTTCGCAATGATGTTATTGCGACACAGGCTCATCAGTTCCAAATGATGACTCGCCTTTGGTCCGGCGCTGGCTTGATCCAGATAAACAGTCGGATATGGGAGTTTCAACCTTTCCTTGCACCATTCAATATCGTCGGAAAATACGAAGAACGTCGGGGCGTCAATTCCCATCCGCTTACTGTGTTCATTCATATAGGACGCCGCCTTTTCGTAGTAAGAGAGGTTGGTTTCCCCCATCACATGCTCCACATGTTTGAGTGCTACGTAATCGCCCCGGCGAATGTGCAGCGAAATGGAATTTGTCGATCGAATTTTCCGGGCGATTTCTCTCGCTTCTCCCTCGAGGGGATGTCTGAATCGAAACGTCCTTCTCAGTTCCTTCTCGGCATCGGCGAAATATTTCTCCGACTGCCAGTAGCCAACAAGGAACAGATCGCCTCGTTCCTTCAGAATGCCGGAGTCAAAAGCACGACTTTTCTCCCGTATCACCTTTTCCGCTCCAAGCAGCAGCCGCGTCCCCATTCTCATCGTGTCGATTCCCAACCAAAGCCCCGGTACTGGTACTCGCTGAGCGGCCTGCGACAAATTCGTAAGACAAGTAGCATCGTTCATCGTAAAAATATCGAGGTCAAAATTGCGGTAGGTGTATTTACGTCTGGGAAGGCGATCTTGTAGGTAGACCGTGTTTAGTCTGAGTGCAGTCCCATTGGCTTGCGCCAGGGTTGCCCCTAGCGCATATTGGAACATTTGATTCCCCAATCCCCCGCGCAGCAATACCGTCACCATCTTAATTACACCTCGCAAATATCAACAGTGCGATCAGGCATGCGAGCAAAGGTAAGCGACCGGGGGAGGGCTAACGAAGAACGGCGCCCCGACCACTGCCTCAGTTGTCTTTCGGCGCTTTCCGCGCCTTTACTCTTTCTTTCACCGGCGGTACAACGTGCGTTCTGCCGCCGCCGTACGAATAGAACATATTCAGCTGTTGCGGTGTGTTCACGTCTCTCGTCGCTAGTGACGACGCCGTCGGACCTTGCTTTTCGATGATCCAATTGGACTGTCCCCTTCCAGGACGATCGACCTGGGTCCATCCCGTAGCAAACAGGCTTGAATCTGTGAGATACACGCTCGCGGTTCCGCTTGAGACCGGCGCTACATTCTGATAGAAGAAGAATCCGAAGATCTCGGCCTGAGCGCGATCAGTCAGAACGATGGACGGCGTGGCCTGCTCTGTCTTGTACCCGAGAATCCATATCTTGCAGCCCGAACAATCAAACTTGTTGGCACTGTTCTGTTCCAGGTTCAACTGTCGCGCCCAGATGTGCTGGGAGGGGTAAAAATTGATGGCCATTTTCGCGTCGGAAATCAAATTCGAGTCCTCAATGTAAAGATCGCCGGCGCCGTCCTGCGCGGTGTAGCTGTAGAGGGTCGAATCTCTCACAACGACGGGTCGACTACCGCTGTGCACGATCTGACATGATTTATAAAGACAGCCATCAATGAACAGCGGCTTGGGCGACGAACCGGCAACCGCCAGAACAATCTGCGGTGAGCTAGTAGGAAATTTCGCCTGGTAGAACTCCAAGTGGTCGACCCTGTCCGGAACGACAATCTGAGTGATTCCCTTTGCGGAATAGATGCCCGGGGCTGCATAAACCGTTGTCGATGCGGAGTTCGCGATCTGCGCTGGCCAGTCGGCTACAGTGGCGCGTAACTGTGTCCACCGGCCGGCTGGAGGATCATTCGGGGCCGGCGTCTCCCGTACCTCGAGGTGGAGAGAGTCAGGAGATTGCTCGTGGTCGAACACGCTCTGGCCCGGACCGGTCCAGGCTTGCTCAATATTTCCTGTGCGCGTCACGGCCGGCCCAGAGCCGGCGTCAATCTCCGTGGGACTATACCCTGTCGCAATCACATTTTTCAGATACGCGGCACATCCCGTTTCGACCGTGATTCCTGGAGTTCTGGAATCTCCGTTCAGTATCTTCGAATCGAGAACGGCAACGTTGGCGATCGCCTTGCCGTAAACCCGCAGTGCCTGCACCGTGTTATCGCTGAGCCAATGGCGGATGCTTGCTTTGATGAACTGATTATCCAGCACCGCGACAGTTTGCCCTTCCGTGGTGAAGTCTTCAAAAGTAACGCTGTATTCGCCATGACCCGAAGAATAGGCCGTTTTGCACCCGTATACCGCGACATCCTTGAAGAGCATGGGGCCGGGATATTCTCGATTCAGGTTAATCGCGTAGGGACAGCTTGAGTCATCGGCCCAGATCTGAACATTTCGAACCGCTCCAGAATTATTCTGGACTGTGGTAAACGGGATTGCGTCCGGATTGCCGGCTCCGACGTTAAATCCGAGGTTATAGATGTACTCACGAAAATTGGCGTTTCTGGTCACACTTTGCGGACTGAAGAACTGGGTCGCCGTTCCCGTGTTGAACGCGGGAGAATTTGGTAAGAGACGGATATACGATCTCTGCGGGCCCGCGCCCCAGAAGGTCCATGTGTTCCCGTAGATGGTCAGTGGCTGGCTGGTTGCGAAGCATCCCGGAGGAAAGTAAAGGTACAGGGGATTCGAACCGCCATTCGTCGTAGCGCTGCTGCGAAGCCCGCCTTGCGAAAGCAGGAGGCTAAACGCCTTCGCGTTATCGGTGACACAGTCGCCCACAAGATTCGCAGTCGAATTCTTTGTCACGTCGACCGCTGGGTATCCCGAAGGCCCGTTCAGGAAGCCGGGCGGATAGGTAATGTCGTTAACGAGATGGGCCCCGATCCCGTCAGCGGGAATAACTGTCAGGGTGCCGTTCACAAAGTGCAGATCGTCTGACCGGTCCAACGCATGCAGCGAACCTCGCGAAACAGTTATTGGATAGTTACCCGGCGGGGACAATGCGGTCGCCAGGGTATGTCGGGCAGGTTCACCGGTGAAATGGGTGGCATAACTACCGGAATAAGACGAAATATTGAAGATGAGCGGCGGTACCGGATCTCCGACATGCATAGTCAGATGAGGAGCCGCGAACGTGTAAGTCGTGGCTGCAGCGGGAAGACACAATAGCAACTGCAAAATCTGACAATACTTTCTCATGACAGCTACTTCGAATGCGTCGTGCTGTTCACCAGCACGACTGGGACCTATCCTTCATTGAAATTCATAAGCATCGACCGTAGCAGTGGTGGATCTACCGCGAATGCGTCGAACCCGCAGCCAGAGTGCAATAGCGAGGATACCCTGAAATATGAGTTGCACGGCACACATGCCCAGCATGACGCCGTTCAATCCGAGCGTGCGGGCAAGCGGTCCGGCCAAGGCTACGGAAAACGCAATTAATGTCGGATAGGCCCAGAATATGGGCTTGGTATATTCCAGAGCCTGCAAAGCTGCGCGTAAAGGCCCCGAGATAAAGACGAACAGGTACAGGAGCGCATATAAGCGGAGCACCGAACCGTCCGACGAGTACTTGGCCCCATAGACCAGACTCAGCCAAAACGAAGGAAAGCAGGCAACGAGTATGGCGAAAGTCAGGGTCACACCGCCCCACTGCAGAACGACTCCCTTGATGTATCTCAGCATGCCGCCGATGCCCTCGCGGTGCATCAATTGTGCGGCGCGGGCCGGCACTACATTATCGAGTCCCAGAAACCAGACGTGGGCTACGCCCATAATGTTTCCGGCGGCACGGAGAATCGCTGACGCGGCAGCACCATAGTAAATCGGGGCCGCCAGAAGAAAGAGGTTGCCCGCTCCCCACTGCATGAAAGCCGTAGGAGCCAGCCAGCGAGATATCCGCCAGTGCCGAACAAAGACTTTTCGGACCGAATGCGCGTCCAGAGTGATTGGCTCGTGCCAACGCACACAGACGACGAATCCGGCTAATGACGTGGCGGCGATGATCCAAAGCACGTTGGAAAGGTTGGCGCTGCGGGTGTGCAAGATCAAGAATATGATGGGCAGCTGAGATAAATAACTCAGCATATCGGTAGTAAGGGCTCGTTTGCTCTGGCCGGTGCAGAAGAAGTAGCGGCGCAAGAACTCCTGAAGGAGGTAGGCTAGCGTCGCCCCGCTCATAGGCAAGGCCAAGTTTCCAACTCGCCAATCCGGAAAATAGACTGCGGACAGCCGCACTGCGGTGAGCATGACCATTGCCGCCAGCAGAGCGAAAGCAATCTCCTGTAGAAGCACGGAGCCGTAGTACGACGGCCGGCCGTCCGGTTCCTGCTTCGGTCCAACGCTCATCATGGGCGTCACGATCAGCGCATATTGAAGGCTATTCGCAAACATGACCGCGGTCCACGCCAGGGCAAAAACGCCAAATTCCTTGATCCCTAAAGCGCGAGCCAGAAGAACGTTCGTAATGAAGTTCGCGCCGCTAACCAGCCCTTGATCAACTAATGCAGTCGATGTCCGGCCTCCGCCCACAGCTCGCAGAAGTCGAGCGACTAAGCTTTGCGGTGGTTCGGATTCGTTAGCCTTCACAGGCAGCCTGATTGCTGGAGCGCTCGTCAAGCGGAATATCCCTGTAAAGGCGAGTTTAGAACCGGGCGGGTCGCTCGCCGGACCATACCATGCTTCGTTACCTTCTGGGTCGCTCCGGCGAGCACACCCACACAACATAGTATGAGGACCCCTCCAGTGCCTTTATTGAATCCATAACAGAGTTCCCCTCCCGTCAGCGCACCTAACCCAAATTGCACACTTATAACGGCGAGAAAAAGCTGATAAGGTCCCCTTCCGGCTTCGCCGATGGACGTCCACAAAACACGCCCGTAAATCCAAAGCACAAGGATCAGCGCTACGACTCCGCCATCGAGAGCCGCCTGGATGAACTCGTTGTGCGCGTGGGGAGGAATCCAGTGACTGGATGTCCAATGGTCCCGAATCGCGTTTCTCGCTCCGACACTGTAGCCGTAACCAAGAATGGGTCTCTCCCGAATAGCCTCTACGCTCGCTTCCCACACTCGAGTTCTATCATCTAGGGAAGTTAGGGTTTGAGTACTTTGGCCGCGGCTAACATACTGCATCAACCTGCCGCCGAAAGGCACAGCAAGCATTAAGGCAAGAACTGTTCCGCCTACTATTCCCCATCGCATCGCGGGCTTCCGAGATAATACGATCGCAAATAGAAACAGCGCTAAAAGAAAACCCGCCTGCTGAGTTCGCGCGCCCGTCAGAAAGATGGTAACCAGAGCGATCAGGCACGCCATCCATTTCCGGGGTCCTCGCCTAAAGAACAGCAACGCATAGAAGAAGGCAATGCTTCCAAGAACCGCGAGGTGAGCTGGGTGAATGAGTTGTCCACCCAATCGTCGGATTTCTCCTGGACCCCCATCGTCCGATCCGCCATAGACTTGAGCTGGTACGATCGGGAGGAAAATCCATACCATAGCAAGCCAAATCCAGCTGGAGCGTCCGATCAGTTCGACCACAAGGCCGGTTGCGCGCGAAGTTGGTGTTCTCGAATAGAGCGCAACTATCAGGATGAAAGCTATTACCCATTGACTCAGGCGGAACAGCGATAAGACCAAAGCCATCGTTGTGGGTGCTACAGAACGACTGGTCGGCTCGAACACCGTTGCGAGGATGAACACCAGCAGCAGCCCGATCCACACTCCCCCGTCGTAACGAATCTTTCGAACTTCGATGGACCGCCGGTCCAGCAGTAACATCATCACCAACACATAGCCGGTGATCACAGCATGCACCACGAGACTTATTGAACTTATATTTATGGAGTTGGCCGTACGCCCCGTTTGGTCGAAGTGCACGAAATTCGGAAGACCCACAATGTAGGCCATCGTGGTCCAATAGAGCAAGGGATACTGTGGCTGCGTCGTGATAGACGCTACCTTCTTCACAGAAATATTCTTGTCGATACGCGGTGTTGTTATCACGGAAAGATAAACACTGGGCCTAATCCGCTAGAGGCAAACTCATATTCTACTTAGTGATAGGCGTAAATAGCCGCCTGAGCGGCGCTGGCGAGAATACCTTGCGAAAGCAACACCTTCATTTTGCTGACTGGGACATAGACGACGTCCTGCGCTTGGAGGCGAGGAGGGGGTACTTTTCCCTTTACTATGTCACCATAAGGAATCGGAATTTGCATGACCTGGCCGTCGTCCAGTTTCCGAATCAAGCGCATCGATCCAACCGAAGCCGGCATGGTGGTTCCGTAGGCGAGCGCCAGAGCCTGAGTTAAATTTAGCTCGCCGTCTTCTTGCATGAGATAACCCCCAGGTCGAGTAACTGCACCGAGCACATAGACTATACCTGCTCTATTCACTGTAACTGTGTCACCCGGGCTGACCATGATCTCACCTAGTTTGTGGTTATCGGCACTTCTTGAGTATTGAACGACCTGAGTCTTGGGTGTGACGCTGCCCACGTGACGGATTTCGATTGTCTTGCCCGCATACTGCGTCTCGCCTCCGGCCATAGCTATGACGTCGTCGAGATGCCGCGGAGCTAACAGTTCGATTCGGCCGGGAGCATGAACCTCTCCCAGAACCGTGATGTCCCGACTGGCATACTCTTCAATGTTGAGGTTAACCTGAGGATCGTTGAGGATCTTGGCATCGCGAAGTCCTGTCGCGATCTTCGCGCCTGCATCAACCAGTGTCAAACCCTCCACGTGAACGCTGCCGACTGTCGGTATGTTCACGTTGCCATTCGAGTCAACCCTCAGACTAAAAGAATATTCAGGAGTATCGAACACTTCCAGGCTCAACAGGAACCCGGGTGCGATCTGGAGGGTTGAAAAATCCTCGGGTGCTGCTGCCAAGGGGCCCAGCCTCCGTCGGAGGGTAGGCGTGCTGTTGTTACCCGAAAGATCTGGCGGGGCATCGAAAGTACTCGCACCACCGACCTTCGGAGACGCATACTGTGCGGCACCGGCAACAGCAAACATCGTGTTCACACAAAGCACGAGGGCGATTCTTGAGATGCTTTTTCGTAGAAGAGACTTCAGCACGATTGGCAATTTGACCTCCTTACGCACGCGAGTAGCCATAGTCGTGAAACCCATCCAGGACTGGGTGGCGTACGTCGTTAAGAATAAAACTGAGAATGGGCGCATGTGTTCTTTGCATGGCTTGAACCAGGGCGGATAAAACCGGTCGAGTTGTGTTACGAGAACGTACCACCGCCGCGATGGCACTCACTTTGGTAGCGATGATCGAAGCGTCCGTCACCGCAAGAATCGGCGGGCTATCAATCAGCACATAATCGTACCGACTCGACAGTCTCCACAATACGGAGTCGAACGCAGACGATCCGAAGAGTTCGGTAGGCAACTCGGGCTCCTCTCCCGCCGGCAGCATGAATAGGCTTGGGAGAGACGAATGCCGCACAATTCCGTGAATCTCGGATAATGCTGGACTGCTGCACGCCTCACTAAGACCTGGGGAAACTGATGCGGAGAATAGCTTGTGCAAGTCTGGATGCCGTAGGTCAGCGTCGATTAGGAGAACCCGAGCACCCTGCTGGGCAAATGCAACGCCAAGATTGTACGCGACCGTTGTCTTACCAGCTCCCCCCAAGGCGCTGGTCACTAGCATGGTCCGACAGCGTGCCGGCGACGTCGTCTCGGGCGACTCGTCCTTCCAGACGAACACGGGAACCCCAGCCGCAGCGAAAGCTGCTGTGTGTTCCTGCGTCGAAAAGGTGTTGCAGTTTGCCCAGCGCCCGTCAGCAAGATTGATCGACGTTCGAAGTGCCCGAAAGGCTTCCGAAAAAGGCGACCTAGGGGCGTCTATGAGCTGACTGCCGCCTGAAGCTGTTGTTCTGGCAGGAAGTGCCTGGAGTCTCGGGATATAGCCCAATAAATTGAGACCCTGAATCTGATCGAGGTCCTGCAATGTCCACACGGTTTCGTCCAAACTCTCGTGAAGAAACGCGGAGGAGATACCGAAGAGCAAGATTGCGGCAATAAGAGTTACGATAAATATGCCACCCTTGGGTACATCGGGCACACCAGGCGGGACCGCCTGGGTCACAACGTCGATGCGCGTCGCGCGAGTGCCCGACGCGAGAGAAGCCTTTTGCAACTTAGAAAACAGACCGTCGTACAAAGCCCGATTTGAGAATGCTTCTTGCGCCAGTAACTGCAGTTTGACTGTTTTGTCCGCCATGATAGTTGCGGCGGTCTGTTGTTTCGCGAACTCCTTGCGAATCGTGTCTTCGTTGCGTTTTGCATAAAGATAGTTGTTCGCGGCCCGAGAACGAATCCTCTCAAGCTCAGCTTGCATCTGCTGCTTTACGGCATCAATTTGCTTCCGTAATTGAATCAGTCGGGGGTTATTTGAACCGTACTTAACGATCGAGCTGGCGAGCTGCCGATCTAGGTCGGCTTCCTGGGCGCGAAGGGAGCTCACGAGATTGACACCTTCGGGAGTAATTGAGCCCGCTCCCCCACCGTTGCCACTGGAGACGCTCATGGGCCCAAGTCCAAGCACAACGTCAGGATCCTGCGACCTAACGAGCTGATAGACAGCTTCGGTCGATATGCGATTTGCCTCAGCTGCGGTTAATTCTTGGTTCAGGCCAAAAAGGCGTGCAGTGACGGTGTTCTGTGGAGTCACCGAAACAGTAGTAGTGCCATCAGCGTTGGATGAGCCTGTCAACTCAATCCCGGCAAGACCGGTGTTCTTTTCGTAATTGGCAAGCCTTTGTTCAGACTCTTCCACCTGCTTCTTGAGATCTCCGAGTTCGTGCTGAAGCCAGGCCGACGACCGTTCGATGGAGCGTTGGCGACGCGCAACAGTATTCTCAATAAACGTGCTTGCAAGGGTGTTCGTGATATTGGCCGCCAAGTTCGGATTCGGGCTCTTAAATGTAATGGCGATCAAACGCGTATCAGGTGGAGAATCGACTTTCAGACGATGCCGGAAGATTTCCAAGATATTGTCGCGGGTACGCGGCGCCTCGTCGAGCGATTTACCCCTTTCGGCGGGGTCGATAGCTTTTTTAAAAGATGGTTCTGTCGTCAGATTCAGCTTCTTGATGACAGACAACGCGAGACTGTCGTCGGTTTGTAGAATGCTGATATCGGTTTGAACTTCTCCTTTGACATCGTCCGAATTCAGCGGAGACCCGTTTGGTCGGGCGGCGTCATTGTCGCTCGGGTCGTCTTTGTTAATCTCAATGATCGTGGTCGCGGAATATGACTTCATCAAGAAATATAAGGGCACGCCGAGGGTTAACACTACTACCCCCGTTACCACGATCGTCTTCCAACGCTGGCGAAGTACGCGGAGCAATCCGCCGAGTGTTTGGTACTGTGCAGGAAAAGCGGTGGCCACTCTGTCTGTCAGAAACGGGTCCTGCCCGGAAATATAGTTCTGGTTGGTTACGCTCAGACTCGACTCGTTTTCATGCATTGTTAAACTCCATGACTCTCATCTTTGCCCCTAGGCCTTTGAAAATGTAGCCCTATTCGGGTGATCCAGCCAGCACTTGCCTTAGCATCAATCCGATGAAGCGCGGATTATGCTTGAAATAGCGACCCGCAAGCCGTTGCGGTTCACTTGCCAACCGGAAGGCCCATTCAAGGCCGTGGCGCATCATCCATCTTGGTGCCTGGGGTTGAGTACCGGCGAGAAAATCGAAGGCCGCACCGACTCCCAGCATTACGGCGGGCACCCTGCCCAAATGATCAGTGATCCACACCTCTTGCTTCGGACAACCGAGGCCAACAAACAGAAGCTGGGGTTTTGAGTCGGCGATTCGATCCATCACTGCCGAGTCCTCTTCTGAGGTCAGCACTCTGAATGGCGGACTCTCGTTGAACACTATTTTAAGATTCGGATAGCGCAATCGTGTGTTCTTGACAAGAGAGTCAAGCGTGCTCTGAGTGCCCCCATAGAAGCCAACGGAAAGATCAGCGTCCTCGGCCGCGGAAAGCAAGGCAAGGGTCGCGTCGGGACCGTACACGCGCTCAGCCTCTGTCTCCCCCAGAAGTCGGAGCGCCCAAACAAGAGGCATACCATCGGGATTGACCAGATCTGCGTTGTTGAGACGCTGACGAAACGATCGGTCATCAAAGGCCTCCATGATCACATGCACGTTGGCGAAGAACAACGCACGCGACTGGCGCTCACGTCCCCATTGAAGACATTTCTGTATGGTCTCTTCATAGCTACTGACGGCGACATTTACTCCGAGAATAGATCGCCCACCATATTTGGAGATCAGCTGTTGCACTCCCACGTTAGTGCTCATTGCGCGACTCCGGCAGCCATTTGACTAGAATTGGTTTTAGTTCACTGTTCGACGACGGTGTTTGTTTTCGATCCTGCCAAAACCTGACCCTGCTAGGGACTTGGAGCTTTACTGCAGGTCAGAAAGACGAAGCAGTCTGAGATGTTGGGTTTGACCCACTTCAGGGGTTAACTCGCTGTCCTCTCGGCAAGCACCTCGGAGACTACATCTTGTATGCCGGTACGAAGATCTATTCGGGGCTGCCAGCCTAAGGCATTGAGTCTCGTCACATCAAGAAGCTTCCTGGGCGTCCCGTCCGGTTTGGTTGTATCGAACGCAAACTCGCCCTCAAAGCCAACCAGCTCTGCGATCAGTTCGGCCAACTCGCGAATGGTTACGTCCTTCCCGCATCCGATATTTATTAAAGGAGGGCGCGAATCAGGATGTATCAAGGAATCAAAATCGTGGTCCGGCAGATTCATCAGGAAGAGAGATGCCTCAGCCATATCATCGCTGTGCAGGAATTCCCGCCGCGGCGTGCCCGAACCCCAGATTGTAACAACAGAATGGCGGTTAACCTTCGCCAAGGAAATTTTGCGCACTAACGCGGGGAGGACATGTGAGGTGTTCAAGTCATAGTTGTCGTTGGGTCCATACAGATTCGTTGGCATCACAGCAATGAACTTCGTTCCGTACTGTCTGTTGTACGCCCAACACATTTCGATTCCCGCAATCTTGCTGACTGCATATGGGCGGTTGGTATCTTCGAGCGGGCCAGTCAATAGATATTCCTCTTTTAGAGGCTGAGGCGCGCATCGCGGATAAATGCAACTCGACCCTAAGAACAAAAGCCGCTGGGTGCCGTTGCGAAAGGCCGCATCGATCACGTTCGTTTGAATTGCGAGATTGTCATATACAAATTCGGCGGGATAGCTGCTGTTCGCCACGATGCCCCCGACCCTTGCTGCAGCCAAAAGCACAAATTCAGGTTTCTCATCTGCGAAGAAAGTCCGGACAGCAGCTTGATCCGTGAGATCCAACTCTTTGTGTGATCGCATCACAAGGTTGGCGTAGCCGGATCCATGAAGAGCGCGCACCAGAGAGGAACCGACGAGTCCACGGTGTCCGGCCACAAAGATCTTTGCGTTTTTCTTGATGCTCATGATTAGTCGCTGTACTGATAGACGGGATACCCATGCCGTTTGATCAAGTCGTCGCGTTCCGCCGTCTTCAAGTCAGCTTCCATCATCTCCTTCACTAATTCAGGAAACGTAACTTTGGGCGTCCATGCCAGCATTTCGCGCGCATAACTTGAGTCGCCTAACAACGTCTCGACCTCCGCGGGACGATAGTAGCGGGGGTCTACCTCCACGATGCACTTGCCGTATTGGTCATACCCTTTCTCGTCCTGGCCAATACCTTCCCATGAAATCGTTGTGTCAGCGATGGCAGCCGCAGTTTCCACAAATTCGCGCACACTGTGTTGCTGGCCAGTGGCGATGACGAAATCTCTCGGCTGCTCCTGCTGCAACATCAGCCACTGCATCTCGACATAATCGCGTGCGTGTCCCCAGTCACGAAGCGCATCCAGATTGCCCAAGTAAAGCCGATCCTGAAAACCCAGCTTGATGCGCGCTAGGGCGCGAGTGATTTTTCGGGTCACAAACGTTTCGCCTCGGACCGGCGATTCATGATTGAACAAAATTCCGTTACACGCATACATCTGATATGCCTCGCGGTAGTTGATGGTTATCCAATAAGCGTAAAGCTTCGCGACGGCATATGGAGATCTGGGATAAAAAGGTGTTCGTTCGCTCTGCGGTATTTCCTGGACCATGCCGTAGAGTTCAGAGGAGGAAGCTTGGTAGAAACGCGCATGCTCCTCTAAATTGGCGATCCGGATCGCTTCGAGCAGTCGAAGGGCTCCTAGAGCATCTACGTTTGCCGTATATTCGGGCTGCTCGAACGAAACCGCAACATGACTTTGGGCTGCCAGATTATATATTTCATCCGGACGAATTTCTTGCACCAAGCGGATAAGATTCGCGGCATCCGTCATGTCCCCGTAGTGGAGGACAAGATTCGGCGATGGGTCGTGTAGATCGCGATACAAGTGATCGATACGGTCAGTATTGATTAGAGAAGTACGCCGCTTAATTCCATGGACCTGATAGCCACGATCAATCAGAAATTCGGCGAGATAGGATCCATCTTGCCCTGTGATACCCGTAATTAGTGCTGTTTTCATATGTGCAGTCCACTTTGTTGGTCAAGGGTTCTTCGTGTTCTGAAGTCTCCCTTGGGTTCAGTTTGCTGTCCTGACGTTATCCTCAGCTGGTTTCGGCCGCTTGTACCCTTAACCAGAGATCGGGCTAGCGAACTAAATACGCGACGCGGTCCACTGCTCGATCGCACGCTGCTTATGCTAGTGGAGAGGTGTGGCTATTCAGAATGGCTGCCAATATCGGGACGTTCACGGAACGCAAATTTCCCGCCACCGCTTCAGTCGTTTCGCGCCGAGTGGATTCGGCGTCAAGGATCAATACAAGGCCATCGGATATCTGACCAAGAATCGACGCATCGGGGTATCGCGTCACAGGGGGTGCATCGATGAGCACAAAATCAAATTCGTCCCGAAGTTCGCTCATCCGGTGACGCAAATGGTCAGAAGCGATGATAGTTTCTACATCTTCAATCGGGGCACCCGAAGAAAGTAGCCACAGGTTAGCTTCGGAAACCAGTTTCGCGAAGGACTTCACGGAACCCTCGCGAAGGATGGCATCTGAGAAGCCGCGATTGCCAGTAACGCCGAAGAACCGAGATAACGACGGGGACCGAAAGTTTGCCTCGACAAGGCAGACCGATTGCAGCGTGTTCTTGGCCAGGGTCTTTGCCACTTCGGCTGAGACATGACTGCAGCCGTGGCGATGGTTAATTCCCGCAAAAACGACGACTCGCGGAGCTTCCGCGGGATAAAGGAAAAGCTGTTGCACCAAACGCAGAGCTTCTTCAGGGGTCTTTTGCTTCTGACGATGACCGTTATTCCGGTCGTCGTCTGACGGCGATACCGGCGTCGAATCAGGATAAAGTCCGACCGGCTCTCTCTCCAGTTGCTGCAGCAGAGTGACGAATTTGCTCATCGGTGTGTTTTACCCTCACGAATAAACGACTAACTCTAATCAACGAACTTTGGTTGCGCGAATGCCCTGCGCGTTCAGCCTAGAAGAGAACTGAACGGCGCAAAAGAACATGTGCCGTGGACGACTCGGATCGCAGGACGAAGTGGTCATCATCGTGCAGTATGGCTCGGGCCAGTCGGCCTCTAGCCCGCTACTGCCGCGAAGCGAATGGCAGGTTCGCGGTGCATGGCGTGTGATTCCCCGTCGACGGGTGTAGTCTCGGGAACCGCAACCGGTCGGCCGATGCTGTGATAGACGAAGCCGGCCCGCGCCATCTGCTCGGGGCGATATAGGTTTCTGCCATCAATCACTATGGGGTACTTCACGACGGAACGAAGCTTCTCCAGATCAAGATGAGCAAATTCTTTCCACTCGGTCAGGATCAGTACGGCGTCGCAGTTTGAACTGGCAGTGTATGGATCGGATGCGTAAAGCATGCCGGTATCCGGCAGCAATTCTTTGGCTTTCAGAATTGCAACTGGATCATAAGCGCAGACCCGCGCTCCTTCCTTGAGCAGCGCGGAGATAATTCCCAGCGCCGGAGATTCGCGAACGTCGTCAGTATCGCCCTTGAAAGCTAGGCCTAGCACTCCCAATCGTTTCCCACGCAGAGTCCACAACGCGTTCCGTACTTTTTTCAGGAAACGGCTGCGTTGCTCGACATTGATGCGCATCACCTCGGTCAGCAATCCGAAGTCGTAATTGCACTGTTCAGCCACCACGCGGAACGCCTGGACGTCTTTTGGGAAGCATGACCCCCCGTAGCCGATACCGGCATTCAGGAATTTCGGTCCGATGCGCGAATCGGAGCCGACACCAGCGCACACCTCTGCAATGTCGGCACCCACCGCCTCAGAAATATTGGCTACTGCGTTGATGAACGAAATCTTCATCGCTAGGAAAGCATTCGAAGCATGCTTGATAAGTTCGGCGCTATTGGCATTCGTCACGATCAGGGGAGCTTTCTCGTGGCGATAACTGGCGCAGGGGATTGCTCCCTCGGTCCGGTAGTATTCTCCGGTGGTTAAAGGCTGGTAGATTTCCTGCATTACCCCTGCACTCCACTCGTCGTCTGCACCGACCACGATCCGGTCAGGATATAAAAAATCTGTTACCGCCGTGCCTTCACGTAGGAACTCAGGATTCGAAGCGACTGAAAAAGATTCGGCGTGAGAACCGTGCAATCTCAGAGTGCGGCGCAGCGACTGACAGGTACGAACTGGAACTGTGCTCTTCTCCACAACCAGCTTTCGGCCGTGAATAGCACAGGCGATTTCGTGCGCTACCGCCTCCACATACGATAAATCCGCCTCTCCTGTTTCGGATTGGGGAGTTCCCACGGTGATAAATATTGCCTCCGACTCATTCACCGCCTGGGTCACCGAGGTGGAAAATCGCAATCTGCCACCGCGATGCCGCTGCAACAGTTCGGGCAGGAATGATTCATGAATCGGCACCTCTCCGCGTTCGAGATTGGCAATTTTCGCTTTGTCGTTGTCGACGGAAACCACATCATGTCCGATTTCAGCAAAGCACGCAGCCGAGACCAAGCCCACATAGCCAGAACCAATTACGGCGATACGCATTGATATCCCTCTATCCCTGGTTAAGAAACGTGATGACCTGGCCCGCACGTCTGGCACGCGGTGCAGACCGAACCGAAAATCCGTCATCCTGGACGGAAAATGTGGCGATACATTTCTTATGCCGCTCCCGAGCCCTTCAGTACGGCAGGCACAGTGAGAACTAAAATTTTAAAATCGAGCCACAAAGACCACTGGTCGATATATTGGAGATCCAACTGCATCCACTTCTCGAACGAAATCGAACTCCTGCCGTTTACCTGCCAGAGACACGTGATTCCGGGCCTAATACTGAAGCGGCGTCGCTGCCAGTCTTCGCTGAAGCCCTCGTAGTCTCGTACCGGCAGAGGTCTGGGCCCAACAAGACTCATATCGCCCTTCAGCACATTAAATAGCTGCGGCAGTTCGTCAATGCTGGCGCGTCTGAGCAGCCGGCCGATCGGCGTCATTCGCGGATCGTTCTTGATCTTGAAGACCGGGCCTGCGACTTCATTCAGCATTTCAAGTCCATGCAACATCTTGTCCGCGTTCGGCACCATGGTACGAAACTTGTAAATCAGAAACCGTCTCTTGTTGAGGCCGACCCGTTCCTGCAGAAACAAGATCGGCCCTTTGGATGTGAGTTTGATCACGAGCGCGACCGCGGTCAGGACCGGAAATAGTAAGACGATCAGTACAAAGGAAACCGTCACATCCAAAGCACGCTTCACTAACCCTGGCCAGACATCCCTTGAGCCCGAGTAGGCAGTGATGTGGGCATCTCCGTCAATTTCATCCGCTCCCGACTGGGCCAGTTTCAGGTTGAACATATCGGGTGCGAATCGCATTGTGATTCCGTGTTGTTCACAGAGAGCCACCACTTGGGACGTGTGCTCGTAGAAGGACCGGACCGGCAGATAAATGGCAACCTCATCAATAATGTTGCGCCGCAGATATTCGGAGAGTCCCTCGAAGTTGCTGCGGAGCGAATATTCTGTCTCCGAGAAATTTAGTAGCCCGGGCCATTCGTCATCGACGAAACCGAGTACCCGATATCCCAACTCAGGCTTCGACCCAATCTTGCGGGCGAATTCGATCGCTCGTGGATTGGTCCCCAGAATCAATACGTTACGTAGATTGCGACCGTGCAAACGGGCCTGTCGGAGAAAATATCGGATCATCACCCGCCCGCCGACGATCAATCCAGAACTGAATATCCAAAACAACAAAACGAAATGAGACGTGACCATGACGACCCCGAACAACTTCACCATGAACAAGAGGAACAGGGTAGCGAGGGTCGTTGCCTTCAGGCCGTCAACTATCAATGATATTTGCGTATCCAAGCGTTTCGATTGATACAAGCCACACAACGAAAGAATCGCATGCCACACGCACAAGATAACGACGAAGATCGCAAAATTCGATAACTTCACCCTCATGGAGAGAAACGTAAAAGGCGTCGCACCCTTGCTGGCCTCGGGAAAAAGTAGGACAGTAGTCAGCGCAAAAGACAAAACCATGAGCCCAAGATTGAATATTTTCAGCGATCCTAAAAGAAATCGGCGCCTGGCTGCATTCACAACAACACTCCATCACGAAAGGGATCTTGCGCCTGATCCTGCCGAATGCTTGGATAGGCAGAATCGCGAAAAAACAAGCGGTAGGTTGGGGCCCAACCATTTATAGCGAGCGGCGCTTACTCTTGTAGTTCCAAACCGCGCCCGACGTGGGCCGATGGTGCTGGCGAAATCGTATGCTTTTAAGCTAGGCAGCTTCGAGTTGATAACCGGAAATCCGAATCGCAATTGATTTTTGAATGCTCTCCACTGAGACGATCAGGCTTCGGTCACCGTTGATTGAGAGGACGACACCCTGAAGGCCCTCGAGGCTTCCGCCACGTATGCGAACTTTCTTTCCTACTCCCAGGAACGGATAGGGCACGAACGGAATGTTGTTACTTACTATTGCCCGGATCGCTTCTACCTGCTCATCAGGAATAACGACGCCCGCACCTCGACTTCCCACGAAACGAAAGACTCCGTTTGTCTGTAGGACTGTTACGCGAGTCTCGCGATCTTCTCCGACTCGAACGAATAGGTAGGTGTCGAATAAGGGGATCTCGACCTTCCGCTTGCGATCACTCCACTGATGCACCTCCGTGAATAGGGGAAGAAAAACGACTACACCTTTTTCTTCAAGCTCAGCAGCAACTCGCCTTTCATGCTTGGCTTTGGTCTGTACCGCAAACCAGTACTGCTGCTCGGCCGGGCTCTCCGGCCGAGAATGAAAAGAGTGTTGCCGAAAATGCGCGGCTTCGCCTGTATGAGTCACAATGTGCGGTGCTCCTGTATCTGCGACCCCGCACGAATTGCAATCAGCGGCAGTCGCGACTTTCGTTGGGATCCCTTCCTTCGAGGGAAGAGAGACGGCTAAGTGGGCGAAGTTGCGTAGCCGTATTCAGGGGCTCTCGATCTACTTTTTCATCGTGCAACTTTTCGGCTGTGAAAAGCAAAGTTAAAATTTCTATTCACGCTATAGATGCGCCCTTGCACCAAGCTAGACAACCCGCATGTACTACGGAGTTGTGGAAAGTTCAAAATCAGAATGCAGCTTCGCCCTCTCAATCCCAGATGGTTCATTAACCTCGAACTTTTTCAACATCAACATCAGAGCGATTCACCGACCAACCCCCATGAGGGTTGCTCGGGTCGCACTTGATTCACAAACTGTCCGGCGATTGCGAATCCCTTGAGGTGATGGCACACCTCCAATCGGCTTACCAGACCGATGCAACGAAGCCGAGTCGGACGAGACACCCCTCCGAAAGCCGGCAGAACAAACTCCACATCCACTTCGACACCCATCGGAGGCGTTCTGTCCGCAAGTACGAACATTCCGCCCTGACCAATGTTTACGCAGTGGCCAGTGTCATAGTGAGCGGCGCTGTCGGTCCAACGCAGCAAAAGCGGCAACGCTATTTGAAACCGCAGAGCACTTCTCCGCTCGATCGATTCGTCCACATTCGTACCCGATTTCCTTTGGCCAGCTCGCTAACCATAGCGACCAAACACGCGCCCAACAAGCGGGCGAACGTTTTCAGAAGTGGGGCCGCGTGTGGGATGGAGTGGAGCAGCATGCCGCGCGAAGCCCCAACCGCTAGGCTTTCAGGGAGAGGCAATTTCATCAGTTCGAGGGGAGTCGTTCGGACCTACGATAGAGAAGGAAGGAAGGAAGGAAGTATTCCACAGGCGTGCGGAGAAACGATAAGCGAGGCTATCCTGGATTTTGTCCTGTCATTAACGTCATGTGAATTTTCTTCGTAACGTCGTGGAAATTTTACGTCATGGAAATTTTTTTTTCGCCAGATGGAAAATTCAATGAATGTTACGCTCGTTTCGGCTTGTTCGACATTGTGAGGTGTGCGAGACTAACCGCGTCCGACAACGAATTTAATGTCGATTAAAAAAAGATTCGTGCAAGAAAATTCTACCTGAGATCAGGACGGGCCAATAATAATGCGTTTGAACTCCTCCCCCAGTTCGACGCCTACGCGGACGGTCCGCATTTTGATTGCTGACCGAAACCGCATGGGCACCCAGCTGCTCGCAGAGTCGCTGGGTCGTGATGACAGATTCGAAGTCATACCGGCCCCAATCCCTGCTAATGTTTTGCCGATGGTGGCCGATCAAAGACCCAGCTTGGCTCTGATCAGCGCGGATTTTGATGGCGCTGCCAAGAAGGGGCTTCAACTTGCCAGAACTCTGAATAGCCGGAAGTCCTCAGTCCGGATTGTGATCTTGCTCGAAACAAGCACTCGGGAATCTGTTATCGGTG